>WNGP01000395.1_pt1 | contig 37582 bp, 42 predicted proteins | sample 5407671 | NCBI WGS metagenome assembly WNGP01 (sample SAMN13153381, study PRJNA577476) | soil metagenome | isolation source: 40 cm soil or saprolite under Garry oak tree replicate 2 | place: USA:California | collected 2016-06-15 | reverse complement strand
ACGCGACCAGTTCATCCATCGGCGGCACCGAACGGCTCGTGTGGGAGCGGAACGAGGCCTGGCAGCCGGCCAGGGAAGCGGTGGAGAAACTGCTGACCGCCTACGACTGGGCCGAGTGCTTCACCGCCATGAACCTGGTACTGCGTCCCACGCTGGATCAGATCCTCGTCCGGCAACTCGCGGACGTAGCGCACGACAATAATGACGACCTGACCTGGCTGCTGCTCGGCAACCTCGCCGCCGACGCCGACCGCTGTACCCGCTGGAGCACCGCGCTCGCCGGGTACGCGATCGAACAGCGGGCGGGCAACCGGGACGTTCTGCAGCGCTGGGTCGCCCGGTGGACACCTCGCGCTGAGGCTGCGGCAGCCGGGCTCGGCCAGTTGTTCGAGCAATTGCCTTCCGGGGGCCGCTCGGCAGAGACTGTGGAAAACGCCGCCAACTCGGCCCGGCGCCGGGTACTCAACGAGGCGGGGCTCGCGGGATAGGACCACATCATGCCAACGCAGGGCGAGACGTGGAAGAGCAGCGTCCCGTGACGTGGCGGGTGGTGATGTCGGCCGAAGACCTCTGGGCAGGAGAACTGACGGGAGTCCAGCTGGGCGGGAAGAAGGTCGTCCTGCTCAACGTCGGCGGCGAGATCCGGGCCTTCGAGGACCGCTGCCCCCATCTGGGTTTCCAGCTCAGTGAGGGCGACCTTGAGGGGTGCACGCTGACCTGCGCGAACCACCAGTGGGAGTTCGACGCGCTGACCGGCAAGGGCACCAATCCTGGCCACTGCCAGCTGACCGTTTTCGACACGCGAGTGAGGGAAGGCCAGATCGAGATACTAGCGCCCGACGTGGAATAGCGTCGCGCAGGGTCCGCGGGCCCCGGCTGCCCTGCGTTGCGACCCGCTGAGCATCGGGCTACCGTCAGCCTTGTGAGCATGCCAGACACCCGACCCGGCGTGGGCCATGCCGCCGACGCGGGGCCGGGCCCTGACCCGCCGGACCGGGCCCGGCTGCGTCAGCTTGCCGATGAGCAGGCCGCGCTGCGGCGCGTGGCCACGCTGGTGGCCAGCGGCGCCCGGCCGGACGAGGTGTTCAGCGCGGTCGCGGATGAGCTCGGCCTCCTGGTCGGGGCCGAGGCGACGTTCGTCTCCAGCGTTGACCTTTCCAGTGCCGACGACCCGGCGGCGTCCGCGGCTGACCCGTCCGGAGAGCGCGCGGAGCCCGAGGGGTACACGACCGTCCTAGGCTCGTATGGCCGGGTCAGTGGCGAGGTACCGGTCGGCTTCCGGGTGAAGCTGGACCCCGGGATGGTTACCACGGTCGCCCTCCGAACCGGGCGCCCGGCGCGGATCAACGGCGAGAGGCTGGCGACAGGCCCGTTCGGCGCGATCGTGGGCAGGCTGGGCCTGCGAGCCGCAGTGGCCACGCCCATCGTGGTCGGGGGACGCTACTGGGGCGTGACGGTGGCCGCGACCTCGTGCGAGGACTTCCCGGCCGGCACCGAGTCGCGCATGGCGGACTTCATGGAGCTCGCCGCGATGGCGATCGCCAACGCCCAGGCCGAGCAGGAACTGCGCGAACTCGCGGACACCCAGGCGGCGCTGCGGCGCCTCGCCCTGCTGGTCGCGCGGGGCGAACCGCCCGAGGTGGTGTTCGCGGCGGCGACCCGGGAGGCGCTCCGGTATTTCGGTGGCGGCACCGCCAGGATGATCAGGTTTGAGCTCGACGGAACGGCCACGCTCGTCGCCAACGAGGGCACGACCGGGCCGCACATCCGGGTCGGGGGACGCTGGGAGGGCTATCCGCCGGCCGGGCTGACAGTCACCGTCCGGCGTACCGGCCGGGCCGCCCGCGTCGATGACTACCGCGACGTTCCGGGCGCGGAGGTGCGTCTCCGCGAGGGGATACTGTCCTCGGTCGCCGTGCCGATGTACGTCAATGGCCGGCTGTGGGGGATGATCGCTGTCGGCTCCGGGCAGGCGCCGCTGCCGCCCGATACCGAGCAGCGGATGACGGAGTTCACCGACCTGGTCGCCACCGCGGTTGCGAACGCGCAGAACCGGGCTGAGCTCATGACCTCCCGCGTGCGGATCGTCGCCGCATCGGACGAGGCCCGCCGGCGGATCGAGCGGGACCTGCACGACGGCGCACAGCAACGCCTCGTCGCGCTGGCCCTCAGGCTGCGTATGGCCGCGGAGCCATCCACCGAACGTGGCGAGCCGCGTACCGAGATGGCGGACGCGGCCGCGGAGCTCATGGGCGTGATCGATGACCTGCGGGAGATCTCCCGTGGCATCCACCCGGCGATCCTGTCCAAAGCGGGGCTGCGCCCAGCGCTGCGCGCGCTCGGGCGGCGCTCCGCCGTCCCGGTGGAACTGGACGTGCGGGTCGATTGTCGGCTTTCCGAGACAGTCGAAGTCGGCGCCTACTACGTCGTCTCGGAGATGCTCGCCAACGCGGAGAAGCACGCGCGCGCCTCGGTTGTCGAGGTGAGCGCGGAGGCCTCCGGCGGCATGCTCCGGGTGCGCGTGCGCGACGACGGTATCGGCGGCGCCGACCCAGTGCGGGGCTCAGGGCTGCTCGGGCTGAAGGACCGTATCGAGGCGCTGGGCGGGACATTCTCCGTGCACAGCCCGGTGGGGCGCGGCACGACGGTAACCTGTGAACTGCCGGCTACGGCCGGCAGCGAATATCCGGATACACATCTTGCCGAGTAGCGATGCCAGGGATGACCGGCCGGGGGCAGCGGCGCAGGGGAACTCGCCACCGGCCGGCGCTCGGCAGTTGCTAGCTGGCCGCCGTAGTGCTGCCGGAAGTGGTTCCGCGTGCCAGGCACCCCATGTAGCGCAGGCCCATGAGGTGATGCTCCATCTCCCGTGCGGCGCCGTCGGCGTCCCTGGTTCTCAGATGGCGCAGTAGCCTGCGGCGCGAGCTCAGGATGATTCCGTCGGCCCTCGGGCCGACCGTCATGAGGAGGTCGTGCAGCCACCCGGTCGCCGAGTTCACCAGCAGCGCCAGCACGGGGTCACCGGTCGAGTCGCCCAGCAGGTTGAACAGCTCCGCGTGCGCCGTGGCCTTGCGCTCCCAGTCATGCCTGGCCGACAGGCAGGACGCCTGCTCCACGCTGGCATGCAGGGCGTTCAGGTGCTGCGCGGTCATCCGCTGGCAAGCGATGCGCGTGGCGGCCGACTGCAACGAGATCAGCGTGTCTTCTGTCATTGCCCCACGATCACGCGTTCCGTGCGCGGGCCGCAGGCACGTACCGTCGGAGCGCGTCAGGTGCCCGGGCTGACCCGCCAGATCTTTTTCTACCCGAACGGACAGTGGTGACAGTCCTGGGCACGGTGCCGCCTGCGGCAATGGTGACGCATAGCTCACCTCAGCCTCACTATCGGTAATCAGTCCGGATGGCGCGGCCACCGCGGCCAGCGGCGGCAGCCACCACGCGGCCACGCCCACGGTGTGCAGCAGCCAGGTCACTACCAGGGCGGCCGCTACGGTCGCGGCGACAGTCCAGTCATCGCCGATGATGAAGCGGTACCAGAACCTGCCGAACCCCTGGAGCCAAGCCAGGATCACGGTCCCACCGCGTTTGAGCCAGGCCACGATCATGGTTCACCTCGCGTTCTGGGGGACGAGATGGCCGGCGTGCCGTCGCAGACGCTCGATGTACCCGGCCGCAGCGACCACGTACCACCCGACTAGGGCGAGGATTGCAGCGTCTCCGCCCGGCCACGCGACTCCGAGCCCTTCCACCGCCCAGAAGGTCCCGAAGCTTGACAGCAGCGTTCCCACCAGGAGTTGCAGGGCGCTGCGGGGGATGCGCCCCACGATCCCGCGGGCGAATAGTCCCACGCCGGCGATGACCACGAAGGCGGCGGCTGCGCCGAGGATCGCGGTGGGAAACGCTTGCGCGGTCGCGCCGAAGCTGACGACGATCAGCGCGATTTCCAGGCCCTCGAGCAGCACGCCTTTGAACGACAGGACGAACGCGGTCCAGTCCACGCCGCGGCTGGGGATGCCGTCGGCGGGCGCGGTGCGCGCGCCCATGCCTTGGAAACCGGTGGCGCTGACCCGCCGGATTCTGGCGGCGCCAAGCCAGGTCGACCGCCAGCCGCGCACGGTGCCGACGCCGACCACGATGATCACCATCTCGATGACCTCGACAGCTGCGGCCAGGAACGTGGTGGCGAAGACCGAGGAATGGCTCACGCCGATATCCCTTCACCGGGTCCAGCGCGTAGAACATCTCCGCTCAGCCGGGGATCACTCGGCCGCCGCAGTTGCTTGGCATGAACGATGCCGGGGTCTCGGAGGTCCAGCGGGAGCTCCGGCTCCACCCGCTCGCGCCTGCCTGCGCTGGCCGTCCGGCGCTGTTTGGTGATCCGTATCTGTGACATCCTTCATCCTTCCGCAGTTCGGTCGTGTCGATCCTTACCGTCAAGGGTCGCGAGGCAATGACCCGGTGTCGTCATGGCCAGCACCCGCATAGCCGTCCGGCTGGCTGCCACCTTGGGATGCCAGCTAGCCGGAACGGTAAGCTTCTCGAGCACCTCGACCGCAGTGAACGGGTGGGACAGACACGGCTCACAATCGTCACCGCATTGACCGTTCAGTCTGTGGATTCGGCTCAGGGAACGAATGAGGGCACGGCACCTGCTAGTGCCGGGCCCTCGTCTATCACGGTCCGATGTGCCGGTCAGGACTGTCCGGCGCGGACGCCCTTCTCGACCCGGTTGCCCAGGTCCTTGTCCACGTTTCCGAGGCACCAGAAGGCGCGCTGAAATACCGGCTCGGTCACTCCGTAGAGCAATTGCCCCACAATGTTGCTGACCAGCCGGTCACGGGCGGCGTCGTCGAGTACCTCGCGGACCATCAGGCCGGCCTGGCCCCATTCGTTGTCCTGCCCGAGCAGGGTGTGGGCGGCGCGGACCATTCGGCGGCCACCCGGTCGACCGGGATTAAGGTGCCGTCGATCACCACGTAGGCGTACCCGGCGTCCTAGCGTATAAATCGGATGGGACCAACGTTTTAGGCCCCTGGACTCTAGTCCAGCCGTCGGTGATACGGGGTGCTCGGATGTGGGAGACCCCCGCAGCCGGCCTTCGGCGGGCAGCACTGCGGAGGAGGCCCTAAACGTGCCCTGGCCAAGCTCGCCGAGCCGATACGACGCGAGGCACGCGATCGCCTAGACGCGCGCCTGCCGAATGAGGGCTGCCACCGCGGCCGGCCGTGACGTGTAGACGGCGTGGCTGGCGGCCACGTCGACCGTGGTGGCGCCGGCCCGCTGCGCCATGGCGCGCTGGGCGGACGGCGGGATCATGTGGTCTTCGGTGGCGATCAGGTACCAGCTTGGCTTGCTGCGCCAGGCGGGCTCGGTGACCGGCCCAGCGAGGGCGTCCACGCCCCACGGGACCTGCGAGTCGGCCATGAACGCGGCGTCTGCGGCGGGCAGGTCACCACCGAACGAGTCGTGGAACTTCGCCCGGTCCTGGAACAAGAACCCGCCAGTCGGTGGGAGGATCGGCGACGCCGGCGCGCCGGGCGGCGGATCGGCGATCAGCGTGTTCACCGACTCGCCCTTATCCGGCGCGAACGCCGCGATGTAGACCAGGGCCGTTACCTTGTCGTGGGTGCCGGCCTCGGTGATGACCGCTCTGCCGTAGGAGTGCCCCACCAGCACGACCGGCCCGTCTTGCGCGTCGATGATCAGCCGCGTCGCGGCGGCGTCGCCCTGCAGCGACAGGGTGGGATTCTGCACCACGGCGACGTGGTAGCCGTGCTGTGTGAGCAGGTCGTAGACCGCCCGCCAGCCCGACCCGTCCACGAAAGCGCCGTGCACCAGAACGACGTTCCTCGGTGCTGAGCCCGTACTCATGATGATCTCCTTCCATGAGTGAAGCGTCCCGGGTTGTATGCACGCCTCATTTTTGTGTGAGCGGCGTGCTCGCGCCGCGGCTGGAGTTCGTTGACCCGGATGCCGCGGCTGGCGTAGTCCTTGGCGGTGGTGCGGGTGAGTCCGCGTGCTTGGCGCTGGAGTAGTCGGTGCTCGGGCCGCCGCGGTCGGCGAAGACGCTCGAGACGTTGACGATCGCGCCGCCGCCGGCGGCGAGGATCGGAGGGACCTCGTACTTCATCGAGTAGAACAGCCCGGAGAGGTTCACATTGATCACCTCATTGAGTGATTTGGGAATTGCGGATAGGGGGCCCGGCGCATACTGGCGCCGGGCCCTTGGCTCCGGCTGGGTGCGTCCGATGCTGGGCGCCTACTCCGGCCAGTCCGAGTTCAGGATGGTGTCGACGAAGTTGCCGCGCTTGAAGCCGGGGACGTACCGCTCCAGGACGTCAGCCTTGACGTTGCCGAACGTGGTCTCCGGCCTGGGCGCGATGCCGTCGGTGAACGCCTGCAGGATCTGGCGCTTGAAGTCCGGCCGCGGGTGCAGCGCGGTGATGGCGGCCCGGTCGGCGTCGCTGATGTCGTGGTAGCCGATGCCGAGCACGTCGTACTCGACCCCGGCGGTGACCAGGGCGACCTCGGGTTCCATGAACTCCGGGATGCCGGGCGTGGTGTGCAGGGCGATGGCGGTCCAGACCCGGCGGATGCTGTCCTCGGGGACGCCGTGGCCGTGCAGGAAGCGGCGGGCCTCGTCGGCGCTGTCCACCTCGAAGCGCCGGCCGCTGTGGCGGTTTTCCTCGTTCAGGCCGAGGTCGTGGAAGATAGCCCCGATGTACAGCAGTTCGGGGTCGTAGCTGAGGCCGCGGTTGCGGCCCTGCAGGCTGCCCCACCAGTAGACGCGGCGGGAGTGGTGGTACACGAGGTCGCTGGTGCGGTCCCGGACCAGCTCGGTGGCCTCGCGGGCCAGCTTGGTGTCGGGGACCGTCACCCCGGCCGCGGACTGTCCGTTGACAGGCATTGATGTCTCCTTACGTTGAGCGGATGGCAGGGGCCCGGCGCCTGCCGGCGCCGGGCCCCTGGCTAACATGGCTCAAGCCGCCGGTCAGGCCTGGCCGTCGCGGACGCCCTTCTCGACCCTGTCGCCGAGGGTCTGGTCCACGTTGCGCAGGTACCAGAAGGCGCGCTCGAGCACCGGCTCGGTGACGCCGTTGAGCAGCTGGCCGACGATGTTGCTGACCAGCCGGTCCCGGGCGGCGTCGTCCAGCACGTTACGGACCAGGTTGCCGGGCTGGACGAAGTCGTCGTCCTCGGCGTGCTGGACGTAGGCCGCGTGCATGATCTCGCCGTCGGCGTACCAGCTCGCCGGCTTGTACTGCTCGGGGTAGGCCTGCGGGCCGCCCTTGGAGTTCGGGAAGTACACCGGGTCGGTCCGGTTCACGATCCGCATCACCCCGTCCTTGCTGTAGGTGTTCACGGGCGCGACGGGGGCGTTGACCGGGATCTGCTTGTAGTTCACGCCGAGCCGGGCCCGGTGCGCGTCGGCGTAGGAGAACAGCCGGCCCAGCAGCATCCGGTCCGGGCTCGGCCCGATCCCCGGCACCAGGTTGTTGACATCGAAGGCGGCCTGCTCGATCTCGGTGTGGTAATCGACCGGGTTGCGGTCCAGGGTCATCTTGCCGACCTCGATCAGCGGGTAGTCGCCGTGCGGCCACACCTTGGTCAGGTCGAACGGGTTGAACCGGTAGGCCTTGGCGTCCTCGAACGGCATGATCTGCATCTTCAGCGTCCAGCTCGGGTGCTCCCCGCGCTCGATCGCCTCGTACAGGTCCTTGGTGTGATAGTCGGGGTCGGTCCCGGCCAGCCGGTCGCCCTCGGCCTGGGTCCAGAACTCGATGCCCTGGTGGCTGATGAAGTGGTACTTCACCCAGAACCGCTCGCCGTCCGCGTTGATCCACATGTAGGTGTGCGAGCCGTACCCGTTCATGTGCCGCCAGGTCTTCGGGAGGCCGCGGTCGCCCATCAGCCAGATCACCTGGTGCGCCGTTTCCGGCAACAAGGTCCAGAAGTCCCACTGCATGTCGTTGCTGCGCAGGTTGTTGCTGGCCAGCCGCTTCTGCGACCGGATGAAGTTCTGGAAGTGAATCGGGTCCTTGACGAAAAAGACCGGCGTGTCGTTGCCGACGAGGTCGTAGTTGCCCTCGGTGGTGTAGAACTTCAGCGAGAAGCCGCGCAGGTCCCGCCACATGTCGGGGCTGCCGCGCTCCCCGGCCACGGTGGAGAACCTTGCCACCAGCCGGGTGGTGGTGCCCGGCTGGAACAGCGCCGCCTTGGTGTAGGCGCTGACGTCGCCGGTGACCTCGAACCGGCCGAACGCGCCGCTGCCCTTGGCGTGCGGCTGCCGCTCGGCGATCCGTTCCCGGTTGAAGTTGGCCATCTGCTCGATCAGGTAGCTGTCCTGCAGCAGGATCGGGCCACCGGCGCCGACGGTCAGCGAATACTCATCGCTCTCGACCGGAATGCCGGCATCAGTCGTCTGGATCGGGTTGGGCTGCGTGCTGGTCATACTTGTGTCTCCTTTGTGGATGGGACCCAGGGCCGTGCGGGATGGCTTACTGGGCTGTGGTGGCGCCGGACTCGATCTGACGCCGCTGGCCGGATCACTTGTCGCCGGGGTTGAGCGCGCGGAACGCCAGCGCCGCCGCCACGCCGGCGCCGAGCTGGACGACCAGGTAGACCCAGACCGTGGACCAGGCGAACAGGCCGGCGGTGGCCGCGCCGAGCGTGACCGCCGGGTTGAAGGCGCCGCCGGAGATGCCGCCGACGGCGAAGGCGCCGGCCGCGACGGTGAAGCCGATTGCCAGCCCGAAGAATCCGTTGCCCGGCTGGTCCTTGCTGGTGGCGACGTTGAGCACCACATAGCAGAGGGCGAAGGTGATCAGCAGCTCCACCACGGCGGCGGCCGCCTCGGTGTGACCGGACAGGGTCAGGGTCCTGACCGCCCGGGGGTTGACGACGGCGCGGGCGATCACCCCGGCGATTACGCCGCCGACCACCTGCGCGATCCAGTAGGCGACCGCATCGCCTATTCCGATCCGGCGGCGGGCCAGCACCGCCAGCGTCACCGCCGGGTTGAAGTGGCCGCCGGAGATATGCCCGCCGGCGTAGATCATGACCATCAGCATCGCGCCGGCCGCCAGCGGGGTAAACACGCTGCCGCTGAGCACGGCCACCCCGACGGCGAACGTCAGGAAGAACGCGCCGATGAACTCGACGGCGTACTTACGGCCCGCTGCGCCCAGTTCGGGGTGGGGCGCGGCGGTGAACTTCCGGACTGCCGCCTCCGACGGGGGGGCGGCAACCACCCCTACCGATTCTCGTTCGCTTGTGACGACGTCTGCCATTTGCTTTCCTCCTTGAGTTTCTTGTGACTCACTCAACGATTGCGCGCATGCGGTCCCGCCGTCATCGTGGCCAGCGGCCATTTATCCCCCCGGCTAGCCGAACTCACCGAATTCCTGCTAGCTGCAACTATCCTGGTGACCCGCTTTTACGCAGGCGGAGACGGACTCGCGGCCATTACTGACCAGGCGCAGCAAAATAGTGAATACGTGCGCAGGCTGCTTAAGAAAAACGGCCTGAATTCGCCGCGCTGCTTGAATCGCCTAGTGCGCGCGCAGCTGCCTGTGCTTGCGCCGCTCGTCCTCAGTGGTGCCGCCCCAGACACCAGCATCGCCGCTTTCCAACGCCCACCGCAGACACGGTCCGCATACCGGGCACGTTCGGCAGATCTGCTTGGCTTCATCGATCTGGAGCAAAGAGGCACCTGAGGTGCCGAGAGGAAAGAACACGTCGGGATCCACATCGCGACACGCGGCATAGTTACGCCAGTCCGTACGCTCGGCGTCTCGTCGCCGCTGGAGAAGGCCTTGGCTCGTGTTACTCATCGGGCCACGCCACCTTTCCTCCTCGTGGGCCTGCGCGCCGCGGCTCTGACGTTGTCACGCCCTGGCTATCCAAGGATTTCGCGCGGCTGGGCGCCTGCCATCACTGCGAACGCCCATCTTTGCCCCCTGCTACCCGTACTAGCTGAACCCCAGCTAGCTGCAACGCGCACCCGTTCGGCAGGCTGGGGCGTGCGTCGGTCCCGCGTGTGGGGTGAAACTGACGCGTTGTCCCTGAGTCCTGGGCCCCCGGTACTTGCCCGGGTTTACGGCGTGTGGCCGAGGATCCGGCTGATGCCCCGCACGGACAGCTCCGACTTCGGCAAGAATCCGGCGGCCGGGCTTTCGGCGATCAGCTCCGCATAGTCTGCTTCGGCGCGGGTTGAGATCAAGATCACTTCGGCGCCGGCCCCCTGACCGCCCTGACCGTCCTGAGCCAGGAGCCGGGCCAGGTCAAAGCCGCTCTCGTCCCCGAGCCCGATGTCGACAAGGATGACATCGGGCCGCAGCGCGCGGGCCTGCCGGAGCGCCTCGGCGATGCTCGAGGCCACGCCCACGACCGTCACGCCCTCTCGCTCGAGGAGAACGCTCGCCGCCTCGAGGAAGGCATGGTTGTCATCAACTAGTAGGTACCGCAACGGCATTCAATCAGGGTGCCAGCGATACGGCGCCGCCGCATTGCGGCTAGCAGGAAACCTCCGCCGCAGCTCAGGCTAGCGGGCTCCGAGGAACCTGAGGACCGCCAGCACCCGCCGGTGATCGGTTTCGCTCTCCGGCAGGTCGAGCTTGGTCAAGATGCTGCGGACGTGCTTCTCGACCGTGCCCTCGGTGACGAAGATCCGGCGCGCGATGCCCGCATTGGACGCGCCCTCCGCCATCAGGGCGAGCACCTCGCGCTCCCGCGGCGACAGGACGTCGAGCGGATCACGCCGCCGGCGGGCCCTGACGAGTTCCTGCACCAGGGACGGGTCCACCACCGAGGCGCCCGCGGTGATCCGCTCGACCGTCTCGATGAACTCCGCCACATCGGTAACCCGGCTCTTCAGCAGGTAGCCGAGGCGCTCCCCGCCAGCCAGCAGTTCCATCGCCTCCTCCACCTCGACATGGGCGGACAATACGATGATCGCCGTGCCCGGCAGTTCGTCGCGGATCACCCGCGCCGCCTGTAGGCCTTCGGTGGCGTGCGCCGGCGGCATCCGGATGTCGATGATCGCCAGCTCCGGCCGGGCCGAACGGACCAGGGCGAGCAGTTCTGTCCCGTTCCCTGCCTGGCCGACGACGTCGAATCCGGAACGGTCAAGCAAGCTAGCGAGGCCCTCACGCAGCAGGACATCGTCGTCGGCGAGCACGACCCGGGGTGCGCAGCGGCTCTCCGGTGCCGTTTCGGGTGTCACAGACGATGTAGGCATCTCACGATTATCAACCACGCGAGCGGCCGATCTGCGGCAGGCACCGCCTCGCAGCGGTCATCAGGAAGCTTCGGGCTCCGAACATCGATGGTGTAGGCGGCCACGACAGGCCAGCCTACAGATCAAGCTCTGCCTTGACCTGCTCCCACGGGATCGACTCGCCGGGCTCATCCATCGCGGCATCAGCTTCAGCGGCGTCCTCCGCATTTTCGGCATCGCGGAGAGCATCGGTCAATGACTCGGGGACGATCGCGGCTACCCGCTTGCCGCTGATAGTGAGATGGGTGATGACGCCACGGCTGCCTAGCTCGACCGCCTGCTCGACGGCCGGGCTGCTAACCGGAAGGTCATATGCGGGCTCGCTCATGAGTACGAGCGTACTAAGAGAGGGTACAGACCGGCTTGACGAAAATAAGTCCAGCAGGGCGATCCGTAGACGTCATCGAGGTTCACTGCTTCCACCATGCGAAGACTAAACGGACGGCCGCACCTCATCGGAACCGGGATCACGGGCCATCGCTGGCCTGCGCCAGAACAGCCACATTTGCGCTCCCCAGCGGATGAACCCAGACGCCATCGTGGCCGCACCGATCGGCGGTTCCCGCGCGTTCCGGCTGGCCATCCGTTCGGCACGGACCGGAGCTGATAGTGGGAGGCGGTCGCCGCCAGGGTCGGGTGTTACGGGTGGTCGATGTCGATGTGGCGGCTGACGGCCGCGGCGATGGCGGCTAGGTCGCCTTGGTCGGAGCTGATGATGAGGTCGCCGCGCCGGAGGGCGCCTTCGACGACGTGGGCGTCGACGATGTCGGTGGTGCGGGCGCGACCGGCGAGGGTTCCGGTGGCCCGGGCCCTGGTGTCATCGAGAATTTCCACTGCGCATCCGGCCAGGAGCCGGGCGAGCTGTGCCTGGCGGGGTGTGCCTCGCCAGCACTGGGCCACGACGGGGGCGGGGACTGTCGGTACGACGCGGCGGAGCAGCAGGGCACGGTGGCGGGCCCACATTAGCCGCTCACCCCGTTCGGCGGCGATCAGCGCCCCGGAGTCGTAGGTGACTCCGGTCACGCGGTCCGCCGAGCGCCGGATGGCTGGGTGACCCTGGCGGCCCACTCGTCGGCCTCGGCCATCTCGTCTGGGGTGAACTGGCCGTGCTCGGCCTCGTACTGGCCAACCGCTTCCAGGCCCGCCCGGATGATGAATTCCTTCCGCGCGGTCTGGGCAAGCCAGGCGCTGTAGCTCATCCCGGCGGCCTGAGCGGCGGCGGCGATCTCGGCATCGAGCTCGGGCGGGATGGAGATGGAGCGCTTCTTGCGGACGGCCATGACACGACGGTAGCACAGCGGTACGACAATCACCGTATCTGCATCGGTCGCCGACCGCGGGCGACGCCGGGCCAGCAGCGGGCAGGCTGGCTCGGCGTACTGAGGGCTCCGGCTGCAGCTCGTTCGGGCCGCGCCTGTTAGCGGGGGCGTCCTGCTCAGGTGACTCCGTGCTTCTGCGAGCCGCCGGCGGGGTGATCGTGGCCGAGTTCTTCGACATCGACAAGTCACGCTCGATCCCGCCGCAGCGCCGCCCCGAGGGCAGCAAGCTCCTGGCCGCGCTCGCCGACCCCGACCGGGGCTTCGAGGCGGTCGTGGTGGGGGAGCCGCAGCGGGCGTTCTACGGCAACCAGTTCGGCAACACGTTCCCCCTGTTCGAGCACTACGGAGTCCCGCTGTGGGTGCCCGAGATCGGCGGCCCCATCAACCCGGCCAACGATGCGCACGACATGATCATGTCGACCTTCGGCAGCCTCAGCAAAGGCGAGCGCAACCGGATCAGGGTCCGGATCCGCGCCGCGATGGCGGCCCAGGCCCAGATGGAAGGCCGCTACCTCGGCGGCCGCCCGCCCTACGGGTACGTGCTGATCGACGCCGGGCCGCATCCGAACCTGGCTAAGGCCGCGGACGGCAAGCGCTTGTACGTCCTGGCCAAAGATGAGCCGGCCGCCGCGTGATCACGCTCGGCCACCTGGCTTTGCGATGGTCGGATAGTTCGCGGCGACCGGTTGACGCCGCGGGCGCCTTAGAACTCGACTTGAATCCCCACCAAACCGATTTGAACCCGCGCGGTGCACATGGACTGCGTGCCGGACACCGCGCCGTCGGTGTGGTCGGCGCGATCCTCGCCTGATCGCTGGGTCGATGGTAAGTAGAGGGCCGGCTCAATTTCTTGTCCCCCGTTGACAGCAGTCTTTTTCGCCGCGCTGAGGAGCGCAAACGTCGTGTCAGGGTGAATAAGAGGAATGCGCGTTAGGCGTTTTCTGACCAGGTCCAGGCATAGCCGCCATCCTCGGCGGCTAGGCCGCCCTCGCCGAGGCGCAGCGGCCGGAACGTGTCCACCATGACGGCCAGTTCGTCGAACGACTCGACCCCGACCGAGCGCTCGTATGCACCTGGTTGCGGACCGTGCGAGTGTCCGCCGGGGTGCAGGCTGACCGAGCCTGGGCCGATACCCGAGCCCTTGCGGGCGGCGTAGTCGCCGCGGCAGTAGAACATCACTTCGTCGGAGTCGACGTTGGAATGGTAGTAGGGCACGGGGATCGACAGCGGGTGATAGTCCGCCTTGCGCGGCACGAAGTTGCAGATAACGAAGTTGTGCCCCTCGAATACCTGATGGGCAGGCGGCGGCTGGTGCACGCGGCCGGTGATGGGCTCGAAATCGGCGATGTTGAACGTGTAGGGGTACAAGCAGCCGTCCCAGCCCACGACGTCGAAGGGGTGGTGCGGCAGCGTGTGCACCGAACCTGCGATGCCGGCGGCCCCGATACTCCGGTACTTGATGAGGACATCCACGTGGCTGTCCTCGATGAGCGGCGGCTCGCCTGGCCCGTGCAGATCGCGCTCGCAGTACGGCGCGTGCTCGAGCAAATGCCCGAACCTCGACAGGTAGCGGCGTGCTGGAGTGATGTGGCTGCTGGCCTCGATGCAATACGCGCGCACCGGGCCGGTGCCGCGCGGGACCCACTGGTGGGTAGTTCCCCGTGGGAGCAGTACGTAGTCGCCTTGACGCGCTCCGAGCGTGCCGAACACAGTCTGCACGTCGGCCGCGCCGGACTCGATGTAGACGCACTCATCGCCGATCGCGTTGCGGTACAGCGGTGATGGGCCGCCGGCCACCACGTAGGAGATGCGCACATCGTCGTTGCCGAGCACCAGCCGCCGCCCGGTCACCACGTCGGTGACCGGCACGTCCGCCGCACTGTCTGGGTGTTTGAACAGTTCGTGCAGCTTGAAGTGGCGTGGCAGCAACGGCTCGTTGGGCATGGTGGCCTGGTCAGGCAGGTGCCACAGCCGGGCGTCGGCCAGCGCCGACGGGATCATGCGGTGGTAGAGCAGCGAGGAGTCCGAGGAGAAACCGTCCTCACCCATCAGTTCCTCGTAGAACAGGCCCCTGTCAGGGCGGCGGTGCTGACTGTGACGCTTCGCCGGGATGCTGCCCCGGGACTGGTAGTAGGTCATCGCTAGGCCCTTCGCCGCTCGGATCCAAGGCTGTAGCACGGCCGGATTTCGTCCACGGCCAGGCTCAGAGGTTGCCGCGGAGCTGCTGCTCGCGTTCGATCGCCTCGAACAGCGCCTGGAAGTTGCCCTTGCCGAAGCCGAGTGAGCCGTGCCGCTCGATGAACTCGAAGAACACGGTCGGCCGGTCGCCGATCGGCTTGGTGAAGATCTGCAGCAGGTACCCGTCCTCGTCTCGGTCGACGAGAACACCGCGCTGCTGGAGCTCCTCGATCGGTACCCGGACGGCGCCGATGCGGCTCCGCAGCTCTGGGTCCTCGTAGTAGGCAGGCGGTGTAGCCAGGAACTCCACGCCGCGGGCCTGGAGCTCATCGACCGTGCGCAGGATGTCGTTGGTGGCCAGGGCGACGTGCTGGGGGCCTGGGCCCTGGTAGTACTCCAGGAACTCGTCGATCGGGAACGGGTCCCCGGACGGGTCGTAGTGAACCAGCCCGACCAGCTGTCGTAGCTGCTCGAGGCTCAGGCCCGCGAGCCGCTCCTGCTCGCTGAGAGTCTGCTCGATGGTCACGATGTCCTCCAGATATACTCGACGGCTTGGACGTCTCGCTGCGGCGCTCATCCCGGGAAGAACATGGGTCAGCCTGAAAAGAAGAGCTGCCGGGGAGACTCGGCCAGGATCAGGTTCCGGTCTGCCTCCTCTGGTGCCCAGTCCGCGAGAAGGTTCAACAGCTCGCCGGTATCGCGCTGCCCGTCGGGCAAGTGCGGCCAGTCTGATCCCCAGATCAGCCTGTCCGGTCGGGTCGACACGAGCGCGCTTCCGAGCGGTTCGACATGGCTCAGCGGCTTGGCCTTCGCGATCCGGTACGGCCCGGACAGCTTGATCCAGCAGCTGCCCTGGGCGAGCACGCCGAGCAGGTGCTCGAAGTCCGCCCCGGTCAGGCCGTCGGCCTCCAGCATGTAGCCCATGTGATCGATGACAAACGGGTCCTCGAGATCGGCCAGGAACGGAAGCAGATCACGCACGATCGTCCCGGGCGTGTAGAACTGGATGTGCCAGCCTCGTGGCCTGGCCCGCGCGGCCATGCGGCGCACATAGGCGGTGATTTCCGCGGCTGGCCAGCTGGTGCGCGCGAACAGGTCGAGCCGGATCGCCCGCACGCCGAGGTCGTGGTAGGCGTCGAGTTCGGCCTCGCTGGTGTCTTCCTCGATGCGGACCACGCCGCGGGCGCGCGGGCCGACCCGGCGGAGTACCTCGGCCAGCAGGCTGTTGTCGGTGCCGTAGAAGGTCGGCTGCACCAGCACCATCCGCTCGATCCCGAGCACCTCCGTCATGTGCAGGTACTGCTCGAGCGTGGCGTCCGGGAACGTGTACAGCGGGTCCGGGACGTGCGGGAAGCCGGGCTCGAACACGTGGAAGTGGGTGTCGCACGCGCCAGCTGGCATCGCGAAGCGCGGCCGCGTGTTCGTGCGGGCCGCCCGCATCGGCGTGGTCTGCAGGATCTGCGTCATGAGCTCGCTCTTCCTCCCATCGGCGCGGGGCGGAGCCAATGGGCGAACTTCTCGGCGCGCGCCGAGGCGCCGGCGAAGAGCAGGTCCGTGTCCGTCCCGGTCAGCTGAAGCGGGCAGACACCGAGTGGCACCAGATCGTCCAGGATGGCCAGGTCGGCGATGCCGCCCACCATTAGCAGCTTCCCGTGTCGCCGGCAGGCATCGGCCGCTGTGGCCACCGCGTCCCGGACGCGCGGGTCGCCATAGTGTCCGGGCACTCCGAGCTCGGCGGTGAGGTCGTTCGCGCCGATAGCCAGCATGTCCACGCCAGCCAGCTGCGCGATCGCGTCGGCGTTGGCGATCCCCGCGGGCGTCTCGATCAAGATCTGCACGATCGTCGCGCTGTCCAGGGCAGGGTTCAGCGCATCGGCGGGCGTCGGCCGCATGCCGAGTTGCGGCACCATCGCGAGCTGTGAGCGCTGGCCGTACGGAGCGAACCGGCATGCCCGGCTGACCGCTCGTGCTTCGGCCACCGTCTCTATCCGCGGCGCGATGATGCCCTGGGCGCCACAGTCGAGCAGCTGCCCGATCGCTCCATACTCCCGCTCCGGCACGCGGACGAACGGCGTCATGCCGAGGTCACCTGCGGTCGAGCAGAGCCGCGCGGCGACGTCGAGCGACATCGTGGAGTGCTCGAGGTCGACCATGACGGCGTGGTGCCCGGTCACGTGCGCGATGCGCACGACATCGGCCGTCCGGCTGCTGCGGATGCCGAGCATTAGTGTCAGCTCACCGCCGCGCAGGCGATCCAGGAACGGGTTGCGCCGTGAGACGAGCATGACGTTCGTCCTTCCTTTGGCACCATCGCACGGTCAGCGACCCTGCGGCTCCCTGGGCGCGCGGGTACGCGGTTTCGCTGCGCCGAAGAAGACGTCCATCAGATTGGGGTTATTCGCGATTTCCGCGGCCGGCCCGGCCAGCGCCACGGTACCTGCCCTCATCACCGTGGCGTGCTGGGCGAGCGACAGCCCGAACCGGACGTTCTGCTCGACCATCAAGACGGTCGCTCCGGACTCGTTCATCGCCACGATGCTGCCGGCGATGATGTCCAGGCTGCGCGGGTCGAGGCCCAGTGTCGGCTCGTCCAGCAGCACGACCTTGGGTTCGAGCATGAGCGCGCGGGCGAACTCGACCATGCGGCGCTGCCCGCCGGACAGGGCGCCGGCGGCGACGTCGGGACGCTCGGCGAGCAGCGGGAATGTCTGCGCGAGCTGCCGGTAGCGCGCGTCGAGGTGCTTGTGGCGCCGACGGATGACATACGCCCCCATCAGCACGTTCTGGCGGACCGTCAGCCGCGTGAAGAGGCCGTGCCGCTGCGGGACACAGGCGACGCCTTCGCGCAGAATCGCCTCCGGCGGTTTCCCCGTCAGGTCGACCCCGCCGATGATCACGGATCCGCTCCGCGGTCTGATGATTCCGCTTACCGTCTTCAGCACGGTCGACTTGCCCGCCCCGTTGGGCCCGACGATGCAGGTGATGCCGTCCTGCTCGACGTGCAGGTCGACGCCGCGCAGGACGTCGAGGCCGCCATAGCCGGCCCACAGCCCATCGATCTCGATCATGCGGTCGACTCCGCGGGCGCCAGCGCGACCTGGTCACCGAGGTAGGCATCGACCACGGTGCGGTCGCTGCTCACCTGGGCGACGGTTCCGCTTGCGATGATCTTGCCGTTGGCCATCACGTAGACGTGCTCGCACAGGCTGGACAGGAAGGCGAGGTCGTGCTCGATGAGCAGGATGCCGACGCCGCGCTGGTGCAGCGACCGGATCATGTCGGCCAGCCGTTGCGACAGTGCGGGGCTGATTCCTGCTGCGGGCTCGTCGAGCATGAGCAGGACCGGGTCGAGCCAGAGAACCTGCGCGAGCTCGATGAGCTTGCGCTCCCCGTAGCTGAGCTCGGCGGGACTCGTGTCGGCGTACGCAGCCAGCCCGAGCTCATCGAGGACGGCGATTGCCCGGGCCCGTTCGGCGGCGGTAACCCGCCGCCGCCACAGCCGGGCGGAAGACAACCGGCGCTGCGGAACGACGAGGTTCTCGACCACGGTCAGGCTCGGGAACAGCCGTGGGAGCTGATAAGTGCGAGCCAGCCCGGCATGCGCGCGGGCTGGGCGCGCGCGGCGCCCGATGGGCCGGCCGGCCAGGATGACCTGACCCGACTTGGTGGCGACGGTGCCGTCGATGAGGTTGAACACAGTGGTCTTGCCCGAGCCGTTGGGGCCGAGCAGCCCGGTGATGCTGCCGCGGGCCACGGTCAGGTCGACCCCGTCCACGGCGCGGAGACCGCCGAACGCCTTGGCCAGCCCTCGCACCTCGAGCACCCGCACGGGAGCGTCCTGCCGCGCGCCGCCCTCTGGCACCGCCGCACCGCCCGCGCTGGTGCGTGGCGTCTCCACCGGTGCGACGTGCCGGGCCTTTCTTCGCCACCAGTAGGTGGTCACGGTGGGGAGCACGCCACGTGGCAGGAACAGCACCACGCCGCCCAGCAGGCCGCCGAACAGCAGGAGCCGGATGGCCCCGGCGTTGGCGCCGCCCAGACTGGTGCTGGTGACGTTGGCCAGCGGTTCGATGATGAACGCCCCGAGCACCGGACCCCACACCGTGCCGCGCCCGCCCAGCAGGGCTGACAGAACGATCAGCATGCTGGTGACGATGTCGAACACGGCGCTGACGTTGAGGAAGGCAAGGTAGTAGGCGTAGATGCCGCCCGCGATCCCGACGAACGTCCCGCCGAAGACGAAGGCGATCATCTTGTAGACCGCGGTGCGCACGCCGAGGCCGGCCGCCTTGTCCTCGTCGTCTTGTATCGCGAACAGGCCGAGCCCGAGTTTGCTGCGCCGGACGAGAACGGAAACCGCGACGGTGAGGACGAGCAGGCCGAGCAGCGGGTAGTAGAAGGGCCAGTTCTGGTACGAGAGGCTCCACGTCGGCAGCGGCAGGGCCAGACCCTGGCTGCCGCCAGTCAGCCCGGACCAGGTGGTCGCCACCACGCCGAGCAGCTGCAGCGCGGCGAAGGTGACGATGACGAAGTACATGCCGCGGGTGCGCCGGGTGACGAGGCTCAGGACGGCGGCCGCCAGCGCGCACACCAGGCCCCCCACGAGGCAGCCGAGGAACGGCGAGACGTGCTGTTTCGCGGCCAGGATGCCCGTCGTGTACGCGCCGAGCCCGATGAAGGCACTGTTGCCGAGCGAGATGTAACCGGCGTAGCCGCCCATGATGTTCCAGCCGCTCGCGCCGATTGCCAGCAGGAACGTCAGGATGAGCAGGTTCTGGTAGTACAAGTTGCCCGACACGAGCGGGAAGACGGCCAGGACAACCAGGGCGAGCGTGATCAATGCGCGGCGCGCCAGGGTTATGGTCATGTGCCCACGTCCTGCCGGGTCGCCCGGGTGAACAGCCCCTGCGGCCGGATCAGCAGCACCACCAGTATCAGCAGGGTCGGGACCGCTGCCGCCCAGCGCACCGAGATGTAGGCGGAGGTGACCGCTTCGGCCACGCCGAGCAGCAGGCCCGCCGCGAACGCGCCGGGGATGCTGCCGAGACCGCCGAGGATGACCACGCTCAACGTCAGCCCAATCCATACGTCTTGTGAGTCCGGGGTGAACTGGTAGAGGAAGCTCAGGGCCGCCCCGCCGAACGCGGTACTCGCTGTCGCGATCGCGAAGATCCACGCCCCGACCCGGGCTGGCTCGACACCGACCAGGCGGGCACCTTCCGGGTTCTCCGACGCCGCGGTGATCGCGTGGCCCAGCCAGGTGCGCCTGACGACGAGCTGCAGCGCGACCGTGACGGCCAACGCGAGCAGGCACGCGTAGAGCTGCGCGCGCGGGACCACCAGCGAGCCCAGCCGGAACGCCTGGTTGAAGTACCGCGGCGTGGCTGCGGTCGGGTTGGGTCCCCAGGCCAGCGAGATGAACGCCTCGGCGATGATGGCCAGCGCGAACGTCGCGACGATGGTCAGCCCGTGGTCGACGCGCTGCACGCGCTGGATGACCAGCTTGTACGCCGCGACGCCGAGGACCGACAGCGGGACGGTCACGATGAACGCGCCCAGGATCGGGTCGATGCCGAAGTGCGACCACAGTGCATAGCAAAGGTACGCCGACAGGACCAGCAACGCGCCCTGTGCCAAGTTGACGATCTTCATTACGCCGAACGTGAGGGTCAGCCCGGTTGCCATCAGCGAGTAGACGCCGCCGATCAGGAGGCCGAAAACGAGCGTCTGGGCCAGCTGCAGCATCAGCCGGCCCAAACTGGCTTGGGGTTCACCACGTGCGTGGTGGTGGCCGCGGACTTCGGTGCGACGATCCGCAGCTGGCCGCCCTGCCACTGCGCCAGCAGCAGGCTGCCTTCGGGATCGCCCGCCGAGTCCCACTTCAGCGGCCCTACGATGGTGTTCACGGTGTGCGCGTGCAGCCAGGCCGCGAGCGCCTTCTGGTCGATGCGCCCGACCGCCTTGACGGCCGCGGCAAGCACTTGGCCCGCGGTGTAGGAGTTGGCCGCGTCCTCAGTGGGAACGCTCCCGAACTTCTTCGTGTAGGCGGCCACGAAGCTGGCGTTGCCGGGATACTGGGCCTTCGCGTTCCATGCCGCTGCGGTGAACACGCCTTCGGTGTTGTTCTTGCCGATCGCGCTCGCGTAGGTCTCGACGGCCGGGGAGTTCGTCTGGAACATCATCTTTGGACTGAACTTCAGCTTCTCCAGCGACCGGACGAATTGTGCGCCGTCATCGGCGACCGCGCCCTGGATGACAAGCTGCGGCTGGGCATGCGCGACGGCCGAGGCGATGGTGTCGAAGTTGGTCGTGCTCGGATCGTAGGTCTGGTCGTAGACGGTCTTGATGCCAAGTGCCTGGAGCTTGGTTTTGAAAACCGCGACCGCCGGGCTGGCGCTCGGATCGTCCTGGGTGATGTACGCGGCGGTCGCGGGCCGCTTGCTGGCCGCCAGCGAGGTGATCCACCGGACGAACCGGTCCGGCACGGTCGTGGTGGTGCCCGGCTGCGCGAAGAACAGGTTGGTGAAGCCGCGGGTGAACAGCGACGCGGAACCGCCGGACGGTTCCACGTAGAGCATTCCCTGCCGCTCGGCGATCGCCGAGGCTGGCGCGTTGAGCAGCGAGGAGAACGTGCCAAGCAGGAGGTTGACCTTGTCCTGGCTGATCAGCCGGGTGTAGTCCGAGCCGGTCTGGTTGGGGCTGAAGCCGTCGTCGAGCACGTCCAGCTTCACCTGGCGGCCGAGCAGTCCGCCCGCTGCGTTCAGCTGCGACGCCCAGAGCTGGTAGCCCTGGTAGCCGGATTTCGACACGTCGGCGACCGGCCCGGTCAGCGGCAGCGACATGCCGATGGTGAGGGGGCCAGATGATTGCGCGGAACTCACCGATCCGGCGGACGAGCAGGCCGAGACCGCGAGCGCTGCGATCGACACGGCGGCGGCGAGATAACTGATGGATCGCAGGTGACTTCGTTGATCACTCATGGCGCGACTCCCCATTGGGGTGCGGATAGGGTTCTCCGTCCAGCCCGGGGACGATAACGGCTGACGGGTCGTTGGCGCTGCGGACGAGCTGGCTGCTCGCATAGTCCGTGACAGCACCGGAAAGCAGTTGCCGGGGATCCTCCATCACCACGCGCAGCCTCGTGGTCAGCGCGAGCCAGTCATCGGGGCCGTCAACGGCGGGTTTCTCGTGGACACTGACCGAGTCCGAGCCGACGCTGACGCGCTCTTCGGGACGCGCTTCGAATCGCGGGTAGCCCTCGAACATCTGCCCGCCGAGATCAGAGGTCGCCCGCAACGAGGCCCACAACCTGCGGTACGCCTCCTCGAGCGAGGCCGCGGCGGCCACGTTGGTGCCATCGAACGCCTCGAAGACCGGGGCGTGCGGCGCGATGAACAGCCGGTCGCGTGCCATCCGCCCACGCGAGGTGGCGCGTACCACCCCGGCGACGCTGTGGGACTCCTCGGTGACACCCGCGGTCGGCCGGCCGGCCCGGCCCGCGATGATCACCATCGCGCGCTCCCACGCGATGTCCAGCTCATCGAACCACCCGATGAGCCGATGAGCGATGTCCATCCCGGTCAGGAAGAACGTCGCGATCATGACCCGGTTGAAGGGGACCGGAAGATCGTCGGCCGGACCGTCGAGGTAATCCCGCCGCACCGTGGCCATGGTGAGATAGGACGGATCGTCCAGTGCCTGCTCCAGGCGGCGCTCGGCGAGCCGGCAGCTGTAGTCGACCATCGCGGCGATCGCCTGCTCGCGGCCAGCGAACGCGCTGACCGCGATGTGGTCCCGCCAGAGCGCGGCCGAGCTGGCGGCACGCGCGGCTTTGCAGGCGTCGAGCAGGCGCTCGGCGTCGGCACGCCAGCAGCCGGCCGCGTCGAGCTCGCGCATCCGCGCCAGCGTTGCCAGTGCCGGGCCGAGATGGGACACGGCGGCCAGTTCCTTGAATCCGCGGGCCGACAGGCGGTACGCCTCGATCGTCGGGAGCGAGCCGTTGCCGGGGAACAGGGCGAGGTCGGTTCCGGTGGCGACGAGCAACGGGTCGCGTGCCGTCTCGCGCACGACGGTCTCCGCGAAGTGCGCGCCGATGCTCCCTGGCCCCGCTGTGTACGTCGTGAACAGCTCGATCAGCTCGGCACTCTCGAACAGGGACATCGATGGCCTCAGCGGGATTCGAGGGACAGGGAGTAGCGGACGGTCTCGGCGGCAAAGCGCAGCTGCGGCGACAGCGAGTTCGACACGACCAGCTCGGTGCCGCCGGCGCCGTCGTCTCCGAGCACCGCGATGTCGGTGCCTCCGCACGTCGGGAACCGCGCCACGACCCGCAGCGCCCCGCCGTCCCAGTCGTAGACCTGCGAGTCGAGGACCGGGTGCGGATCGGCGGGCGTGCCGAGGATGAAATTGATCCGGATCACCAGCAGGCGGCCGTCGCGGCGCACCACGGCCAGCTCCCGGGCGCCGAGTCCGTCGAGCGTCTGGACGGCGGTGAACCGCTGACCGTCCCATCGCATCACCCGGGTCGGCGCCGAGATGCACGCGACGACGAGGTACGTCGTGCCGTCAGCGTCGAACGTCGCGAACGCGCGGCCGGCCTCGGCGGCCAGCGTCTGGTGCGGTTGCAGCCGGGCGCCGTCCCAGCGGTAGAGCACGCTCGCGCCGGCGTGGTCCGCGTGAGCGACGAAGAACGTGTCCCCGATCCAGCAGGCGTGCCAGTTGTAGGCCCAGCGTGACGGGATCTGCTGGTGCTCGATGAACGACGAGCCGTCCCACTCATAGACGATGGAGTCGCGGTTGCGGTCCTCGTCCCCGGCACGCACGACGCCCTGCGCCAGTCCGAGGAAGTGCCGCTCGCCGATGCTCCAGTGCTTCCATTGCTTCGCCGCGAACGTGGTAACGCTCTGGAACGGGACGAACCGGTCCCGGTCCCACGCGAAGATCCGCGACTCGGTTGCGAACTCGTACGGGCCCGATCCGGTCCGGATGCTCGCGATAGCGAGAAACGAGCGTTCGCCGATGGTGAAGAATTCGGCGTCCTCGCCGCCGGGGGCCGGCAGCGTGGACCAGGGTTCGAAGCGCCCGTCCGAGCACCGCAGCAGCAGCAATTCGGTGTCGCTGTCCCCGCCGTTCATACCGGGCGCGCCGCCGGGCATGTCCCGGGCGAGCTGCGGGATCGCCAGCAGGTCAAGGCCCGCCACCGTGAACGCCTCGACGGCACGCGCACCGGAAGTGGGTATCCGTTGCATCTCGGTGAGTGCCGCTCGCATGGCATTACTACAGCAACTGTCGGATACCGAAACAAGTAATCTGGAGTTACTATCGGCGACACACGGCGTTAATGGATGTGACGCATGCTTGATGTCCGCAAACTGATTATGTTGCGAGCTGTGGCCGCCGAAGGTTCCATCGCGGCGGCTGCCCGGGAATTGCGGTACACGCGATCAGCGGTATCGCAGCAGCTGTCGTCTCTGGAGAGCGAGGCGGGAACCTCCCTGGTCCAGCGGCGCGGGAACCGGGTTACCCTCACGCCGGCTGGGCGCGCGCTGGTGGAGCACACCGAACGGATCCTCGTCGAACTGCGCGCCGCGGAAGCGACGCTGACCCGGGACGACCTGACCGTGAGCGGGCTGCTGCGGGTCGGCATCCCATTCCGTGAGGGGCCGCAAATCATGAGCCATGCCCTGATGGAGGTTCGCCGGCAATTCCCGAAGGTTGAGATACGGCTGGTCGCCACGACCGACGAGACGGGCGCGGACGCGGTGTTGCGCGGCCATCTGGACATGGCGATCGTGTCGCGCATCGGCGCGCCGCATCCACGTCCGGTAACTGGGCTGCGCGAGTGGGACCTTGGCCACGACGCCCTGCGCCTCTGCGTTCCGGACGAGCACCGGCTGGCCCAGGCCGGCTGGTGCACCATGGCCGAGTTGCGCGACGAAGCCTGGATCGTCTGCCCCGCCAGCACAATCGGGCGGCTCACCGTGGCCCTGTGCCTCTCCGCCGGCTTCGAACTCCAGCTCGCGGCAACCGTCAACGACATCGGAACGGCGATCGGCCTGGTAGGCATCGGCTGGGGGGTAACCATCGCCCCTGAGCGAACTCCCGCCGGCACCAGTATGCCGGTAGCCCGCATCCCGATCGCCGGAGTCGACACCGTCCGGCACAGCATCCTGATCGTCCGCGACGGCGAGCACCTCTCACCCTGCATCGCCGCAGCGATCACCGCGGTCCGTGGGGTGAGCGCGCAGCGGTGGAGCGGGCCCATCCTCATATCGGCCCAAACCGGCTACCCCCAACGGCAGCCAGGCGCGCAGGATACTGGCGAGGGATGACATGCACAGGGCGGCGAGCAAGATGGAGAATACCAGCACGGCCGGGAAGTCCCCGATGAACTGCGAGGCCACCCCGACGCCGACGACGGGGATGATCAGGCCGGTGTAGCACAGCACGAAGAAGGTGGATATGGTCTGACCGCGCCGCCCGGGCGAGGCCAGGCGATTGGCCGTGGCCAGGCTGCCCAAGAAGACGGCACCCACGGCAACCCCGGCCACGACCGTCCCCGCCAGGAACAACGCCATCCCGGCCTGGGAGAGGGCAGCGACAATCAGGGCCAGCGCGGCCAGGAACAGGCCCAGGCCAACCATCACTACCCGGCGGCTGTTGAACCGGGACAGCAGGAGTTGGCTGACGGTCCCTGCGGCCAGCATGAGGAACACGACGCCACCCTGGACCGCGTGGCTGATCTCATGCAGCACGCCCCCGACGAAGGTGGGCGCCAGCGCGGCGAACAGCCCGAGCAGGGAGAAGGCGGCGAACCCGGCCACGCCGGAGGCGACGAACTCGCCCCGGCCCCGCTCGGGGATGGACAGGCCGGCGAAGCGCAAGACGGGCCGCCGGCGCGGGCTCACCGTCTCGGGGACGAGGAACAAGCACAGGCCTGCGGCCGCCAGCACCGCCAGGTACACCTCGAACACCAGGACCGTGGGATGGGGCGCGTACTGGGCGAAGAGCCCGGCGATGAGCGGGCCGAGGCCCAGGCCGCCCATGTTCACGGCCGTGGCCACCAGTGAGGCCCGGCGGCTGGCCGGGGCCGGGATCAGCTCCGTGAGCGTAGCCGTCGCCGTGCCGGTCATCAGGCCCGCCGAGAACCCGGACAGGATCCGGCCGGCCATAAGCACGCCCACGTTGGGGGCCAGGATGAACACCACGGTGCTCACCGCGCTGCAGCCCAGGGCCGCGGCCAGCACCGGCTTGCGGCCGGCCTGGTCCGAGGCTCGCCCCGTGAGCAGCAGGGTGAGCAGGACCCCGGCGGCGTAGACGGCGAAGGTCACCGTCACGATGGCCGCGGAAAAATGCCACTGGGCCTGGTAGATGTCATACAGCGGGGTCGGCAGGGTGGTGCCGAGCATGGTCGCGGCGAAGACGAACGCCAGCAGCCAGAACGCGACCCGGCGCGGAATGGCCGGCCTCCTGTGCTCGGCGGCGGGCGATTGGTCGAGGCAGTCGACACAGGGCTGGTCGGCTATGCGGCTGGGCGCCTGCACGGCCGGGGCTTCCCCCTGCTTGATCATCGTGAGCTGACGCTCGTCAGTCATGCGGATCTCCTTCTGGCCTGGCTTGACCACCTCGGGCCTTCCCATCGTTTCCCGGGCGGGGCAGGCGGTCATCGTGCCCAGCGGTCATCCATGACCCCGGCTAACCGAACTCCCTCGATTCCCGCTAGCCGCCATCGGACCTGAGCCGAGCTGACCCGGCCGCGCGGGAAGATCACTATTAATCCCGAACGGGCCGGGTTCGTGCCCATCCGGACGAGGGGCCCGGCGCCTCGCGGACCAGCGTGCCGGGCTGGCTCCAGTCGTCGTCCTCGGCGTGCTGCTCGTAGGCGGTGCGCACGAGCTCGCCGTCGGCGTACCAGCTCGCCGGCTTGTACTGCTCGGGGTAGGCCTGCGGGCCGCCCTTGGAGTTCGGGAAGTACACCGGGTCGCTGACGTTGTGGATCCGCATCTCTGCTTTTCCTCCTTGAGTTTCAAGTGACTCACTCAAAGAGCGCGCATGCGGTTTCGTCGTCATCGTGGCCAGCGGCCATTTATCCCCCGGCCAGCTGAACTCACCGGATTCCTGCTAGCTGCAACTGTGCTGGTAAACCCGACTTCTGTGCAGGCGGAGACGGCTTCGTAGCCAGCACTGGCCAAGCGCAGAGAATAGTGAAATACGTGCGCAGGCTGCTCTAAGGGAAACGGCCTTGATTTACCGCGCTGCTGGCGTCCCTTGATGCGCGCCGCCTGCGCTTGCGCCGCTCCTCCTCGGTGGTGCCGCCCCACACCCCGCTAGCCGAACCACCTGAATTCCTGCTAGCTGCAATACGTGGCCCCGTCCGGCCGCGTCGCGCGGCCGAGGATCCGGCCGATCGCCTGCGCTGACAGCTCCGACTTCGCCAGGAACCCGGCCGCCGGGCTGTCGGCGATCAGGTCCGCGTAGTCCGTTTCGGCGTACGACGAGATCAAGACCACTTCGGCGCGGCCGCCCTGGCCATCGCGGGTCAGGAGACAGGCCAGGTCAAAGCCGCTCTCGTCGCCGAGCCCGATGTCGACGAGGATGACGTCCGGCCGTAGCACGCGGGCCTGCCGGAGGGCTTCGGCGGTGTTCGAGGCCACGCCGGCGACCGTCACGCCCTCTCGCTCGAGGAGAACGCTCGCCGCCTCGAGGAAGGCATCGTTATCATCAACCAGCAGGGACCGCAGGAACATACGATCAGGGTGCCAGCGGTAAGGCGCCTCCGCATTGCGGCTAGTAGGAATTCCGCCGCTGCTCACGACCCCGCCCCCACCCCGGGCACGGCTAGCGGGCTTCGAGGAACCGGAGCACCGCTAGCACCCGCCGGTGCTCGGTGTCTCTCTCCGGTAGGTTGAGTTTGGTCAGGATGCTGCGGACGTGTTTCTCGACCGTGCCCTCGGTGACGAAGATCCGGCGGGCGACGCCCGCGTTGGACGCGCCCTCGGCCATCAGGGCGAGTACGTCGCGTTCCCGCGGCGACAGGACATCGAGCGGATCACGCCGCCGGCGAGCCTGGACGAGCTCCTGCACCAGGGACGGGTCCACCACCGAGGCGCCCGCGGTGATCCGCTCGACCGTGTCGATGAATTCCGCTACGTCGGTTACCCGGCTCTTCAGCAGGTAGCCGAGGCGCTCCCCGCCGGCCAGCAACTCGATCGCCTCCTCCACCTCGACGTGCGCGGACAGCACGATGATCGCCGTGCCGGGCAGTTCCTCGCGGATCACCCGCGCCGCCTGCAGGCCCTCGGTGGCGTGCGCCGGCGGCATCCGGATGTCGATGATCGCCAGGTCGGGCTGGGCCGAGCGGACCAGGGCGAGCAGCCTGGCCCCGTCCCCCGCCTGGCCGACGACGTCGAATCCCGAACGGTCGAGCAGGCTGGCCAGGCCTTCGCGCAGCAGGACATCGTCGTCGGCGAGCACGACCCGGGGTGCGCGCCCGCGCTCCGGTGTCGTTTCTGACGTCACTGACGGTGACAGCACGCCACGATTGTCACCCACGCGAGCGGCCCGCAGCATCACCGCCAGCGTCCGTCGCTCCTGAGGGCTAGCTGCAATCCCCGCGGTACCGCCAGCAGGGGGGCCCGCCCTTGCTACCCGCTGGCGGTAATGCGGGATGGCCGGCAGCATCCGGCCAGGTCGGCCGCTGGTGGTGATGCTGCGTGGTGGACGGCGGCCGATGCTCGAAACATGAGCATTCACGAGGCCGCCCCCACCGTCGTGCCGGCGCATCCCATGGCCCGCGGCCGCAGCTTGTTCCGCGACCTTGACCGGCCGGCCGACGTCTTCGCCCACCTGGGGCCCAACTGGTTCGCCTCGGTGATGGGCACCGGCATCGTGGCCACCGCCGCGGCCACCCTTCCCGTCCAGTGGCCAGGACTGCGCGATTTCGCGACCGCCATTTGGGTGCTCTCCGCGTTGTGGCTCATCACCCTGACCGGCGTCGAGGTCGTGCACTGGACTCGGCACCGCGACGCCGCGCTCGGCCACGCCCGCAATCCGGTCATGGTGCAGTTCTACGGCGCCCCGCCGATGGCCCTGCTGACGTCGGGGCCGGGGCCCTGTTGCTGGGCCCGGGGCTGATCGGCGCGCACGCCGCGATCGCTATCGACGCGGTGCTCTGGCCCTTGGGCACGCTCACCGGCCTAGCCAGCAGCCTGGCGGTGCCGTATCTCATGTTCACCAGGTTGCAGGCCGCCCCGGACGCCACGTTCGGCGGGTGGCTGATGCCGGTCGTTCCGCCCATGGTCAGCGCGGCCACCGGCGCGCTGCTCGTCCCGCATCTGCCGGCCGGGCAGCTCCGGCTGACCATGCTGCTGGCGTGCTATGCGATGTTCGGCCTCAGCCTGATCGCCAGCCTGGTGGTGATCACGCAGCTGTGGCGGCGCCTGGTCCGTTACGGGGCCGGCCCGGCGGCGATGGTGCCCACGGTGTGGATCGTGCTCGGCCCGCTCGGGCAGTCCATCACCGCCGCGAACCTGCTCGGCGAGGTCGCCCAGCTAGCACTTCCGAAGCCCTACAGCATGGCATCGGCAGCAACGTGCGGGCCGCCTCCGGATCCGGCCTTGGCGTAGCCGAGGAACAAGTTGCCGCTGATCGCCACGACCAGGATCCACAGCGGGTGGCCGTTCACCCGGCCCCAGTCGTTTAGCCCATGCAGGATCGCGGCGGCGGCCAGCCCGATCCAGGCGACGGCGTACCAGTTGTGCCGCATTCCGGTCTCCTGCTCCTAGCGCCGGACGATGTGGCTCGCTCCGGTCGGCGCGGCTCACTCCGGCCGGCCAGAGCGCTAGGTAAACGGTCGCTCCTGCGCCGGCCCGGTGCATCACGGCCAGCGGCCGTCATCCCTTGCTGCTGGCTTTCCTTCCGCCATTCCGGCTAGCCGGTAGGCGACCGATCGCGCCGCGGTGCCGGGCGGCTGACTCGGGCAGCTTCACCAGCGCCGCTCGCGAGACTGCGGCCGGGAGATGCTCGCCGGGAGGTTCTTGATTAGGCTTTCCGTGAGCGCGCTGTGGCGCCGGACGGTGCTAGGACGCCTCGGCACCGGAACGGCGAAAGGGGTGCACCAGAGACGTGATGGCTGCCTCGCCGGGACGAAGCCGTGGCCACCGGATCGCCGACGACCAAGCGGCGCTGCGCCGCGTGGCGGTGCTGGCGGCCCGCGCCGCACCGCCGGGCGAGGTGTTCGCGGCGGTTACAGAGGAGGCGGGGCGGCTGCTGGGCGCCGGCCACGCGGCGATGAGCCGGTATGACCCCGACGGGGCGGTGAGGGTGGTCGCCGCGTGGAGCAGCACCGGCGCCGCCGTTCCCCCCGGCACCCGGATTGGTGTCGGCGGGCGGAACGTCCATACGCTGGTGTTTCAGACGGGTCGGGCGGCGCGCCTCGACGACTACGCCGGCGTCTCGGGCGCGGCCGCCGATGTCGCCCGCGAGTTCGGCTTCCGCGCGGCCGTCGGCGCGCCGATCAGCGTCGAGGGCCGGCTGTGGGGTGTCATGGCGGTGGCGTCCACGCACGAGCAGCCGCTGCCCGCGGATACCGAGGCGCGGCTGGCCGGTTTCACCGAGCTGGCCGCGACCGCGATCGCCAACGCGCAGGCGCGTGTGGAGCTGCGCGGGTTCGCCGAGGAGCAGGCGGCGCTGCGGCGGGTGGCGACGCTGGTGGCCCGCGCGGCACCGCCGCAGGAGGTGTTCGCCGCGGTCACCGCGGAGGTCGGGCGGGTGCTCTCCGCCGACGGCACGATCATGAGCCGGTACGAGCCGGAAGACGCGGCCACGGTCGTCGGCGTATGGAGCAGCATCGGCGCCGCCGCGCCGGCCCGGTCGGCAGCCGATTCGAGCTTGGTGGGCGGAATGTACACACGCTGGTGTTCCAGACCGCCCGGCCGGCCCGCACGGACCTCGCCGAGGCCTCGGGCACGGCCACCGGCGTCTTCGGCGAGCTGGGTATCCGCTCGTGTGCCGGCGTGCCGATCAGCGTCGCGGGCCGGCTATGGGGCGTCATGATCGTGGTGTCCACCCGCGACGAGCCGTTGCCGGCCGGCATCGAGGCGCGGCTGGCCGGCTTCACCGAGCTGGCCGCCACCGCCATCGCCAACGCCGAGGCCCAGGCGGCTCTCACCGCCTCACGGGCGCGGATCGTGGCCGCCGCCGACCAGACGCGCCGGCGGATCGAGCGCGACCTGCACGACGGCGCCCAGCAGCGGCTGGCCGGATCTGGCTGCACAGCCAGCCCGGGGCGGGTACCGTCGTGCAGATCGTCCTGCCGGTCGATGACCCCACGGCAGCGTAGTGACGAACTCAGGCCGTCCTTCTTTTGGCCGAACGGGCCGTGGTATCTGCCCCGCCAGGCCCCACGATCAAAGCTCCAGTTGGTCGATCACGGCGCGTACCGCCCGCGCCGAGTGCTGCAGGCCGGCCCGCTCGTCCTCAGACAGGGGTACCGGCAATACCTTAAGCACGCCGGTCCGGTTGACCACCGATGGTATGGGCACGAACTGCAGTCCGTGCTGCAGGTCGAGCGCCTCGGCCTGAACCTTCTCGGCGTTGCGGTCATACAGCGCGATGGTCTTGCCGGTGCCCCTGATCATGCAGGCGTAGGCGAGCGTCACCCCGACGTGGCCCGCTCCGAAGATCGCGATCTTCGCGTTGCCCGCGGCGGAACTGGTCATCAGGATCGCGGCGTGGAGACCCTGGCCTTCAGGCCGGAAGGTAACGCCGCTTCACCTCCCTGGAAATCTCGGCGATATCCGCGAAATGGCGCGCTGGCAGGAGGGGACGCATAGGTCCAGGACGCCTGGACCTGGGCCGTGTCATGCTCGCGCTGGATAGTCCGGAGCGCGGCCCGGGCCTGGCCGGCGCTCAGCCGCCGTCCGGGATCCTTGGCGAGCAGCCCTTCGATGACCGGGCGCAGCGGGCCGGCGCGCAGGAACGGCGCGGGCCCATCCACGAGAACAGCGGTGAGCGTGGCGAACACCGAGCCCCGGTCGAAGGCCGGCCTGCCCTCGACCGCCGTGAACAATGTCGCGCCGAGCGAGAACAGATCGGAGGCCGGCCCGGAATCACCGCCGTCCAGCCGTTCCGGCGAGACGTACGCCGGGGTACCGGGAAACGTGCCGGGCGCCGGGGAGGCATCACCGATGGTGCACGCGATGCCGAAGTCGGTGAGGACCACCCGCCCGCCGCCGCATAGGTGCACGTTGCCCGGCGTGACGTCGCAGTGCACGATACCCGCCCGGTGTGTCGCCTGGAGCACGTCGACCAGGCGCAGCCCCACTCTTGTCACCTGACGGATCGACAGTGGTCCTGCCGCGGTCAGTGCCTGCTGCAGGGTCCGGCCGGGCAGCGGCTCCATCACGATCCACGGGCAGCCGTTCTCCTGGACGATGTCGTAGATCCTGACCGCTCCGGTATGGTCGACCCGCGCGGCGGCCCGGGCCTCCCTGAGGGCACACGCCCAGGCTTGCGCGCGCATCTCCGCCGACTCGAGCCCGTACAGCAGGAGCTGCTTGACCGCGACGGGCCGGTCCAGCAGTTCGTCTTGGGCGAGCCAGACCCGGCCCATGCCGCCGCGGCCCAGCAGCGACCGCAGCCGGAAACGCCCGGCGACCAGGCGCCCGCCGGGCTCGCCGGACCGGCGGCCGGCCAGCTGTCCCGGGACGGTCGGTTGCCCCTCGCCAGCGGTGCACCACTGGCGCCGCGTGCCGCCCGGACTCCTGCCTCCCAGCTCCAAGAGGGCCTTCATACCGGCTAACGATGGCGGGCACGGGGGTCACATGTCGTCAGGGCAGGCGCCCATCCTCGCTACCTGCTAGCGGGAAACACCCGTTCCCGACAGCCGGGCGGTCGTGGCCAGCCCTGATGGGAGCCAACACACCCGCCACGTGGATGCCAGCATCATTGCCGGCCCGGTCGCGTCGTGGCTGGATGGGACCGTGGCCAGCTGAGGGAGGGCGGGCAGTGGAGCACCTCTTGACGATGGACGTCGAGGCGATGCGACGGGCCGGCTACGCGACCGTTGACGCGCTCGTCGCCCGGCTCGCGAATCCAGCGGCCGATCCGGTGCTGCGTCGCGCTGGCGCGGCCGAGCTGCGTTCACGGCTCGCCGGCCCGCCGCCCGAGCAGGCGGCAGACTACGACGCGGTGCTCGCGCGGGTGGTCGCCGACGTGCGGCCCCACGCGAGCCGGACGGATCATCCCGGGTACTTCGTGTCGGACCAGGCCCACTCGTCCCTCGCCCGGACCGCGCGGGCCATAGGGCTGCGCTCCCGACAGGTGCGGGTGCTGCCGGCTGATAACCGCTGGCGTCTCTCCCCGGAAACGGTCGCCGCCGCCGTCCGCGCCGACCGCCGCGCCGGGCGTGTCCCCTTCGCCCTGTGAGCCAGCGCCGGATCGACCAAAACCGGTGCCGTCGATCCCATCGATGGCCGGCATCGACCGCGCCGACTCGGTGACCCTGGACCCGCACAAGTGGTTCTTCCAGCCGATGGAGTGCGGCAGCGTCCTGATCAGTGACGACGCCCGTCTGCAGCGCACGTTCGCCATCCACCCCGCGCCGCCATCCAGCGTGATCTCGACCTGGCGGAGTTCGCCGGGGCCGTGGTCCGCAGCCGGGCCGAGCTCACGCTCATGGCACCGGCCGCGCTGGGGATCGTCTGCTTCCGCCGCGAGTGGCCTGGCTGTGACGAGGCCGAGACGGGTCCCTCCGGCCGGGCCGCGTGGCGCCGCGGTCCCGGCCGGTTACAGAGCCGATTCCAGGACCACCGTCATGCTGCCTCCCCCCGCGATCGAGGGCCTTGCGGCGGCCCTCACGCCGGTCGAGGTGCCGGCCGGTGCCGTGCTGATTCGGCAGGGCGACTCGGGAGATGCCTACTATGCCGTCGCCGCGGGGCAGCTTGACGCGTCCAGGACGGGTTTTTCCTGCGGCGCGGCGGCCGCGGCGAGGGAGTGGGAGAGATCGAACCGGCCCTGGCCCCCGGCTAGCTGTAAGGCCGGAAGTAAAGCCAGCACCACGCGATGACAGGTGCTAGCCGCGATGCAGGATGCCACAGCCGGAGCCACCCTTTACTTAGCGCTCTGGCCGGCCGGAAGTGACCGACAGCCGGCCGGGGCGATCCATATCGTCCCCGGCGAAGGCAGGAAACCGGCATGGAACGCACCGAGTGGCTGAGCCTGAACTCGGCCGACGCCCGCTTCCTCATGCTGACCGCGATCACCCACCACAAGTTCAGCTCGCCGACCTGGGGGGAGCACGAGGTTCGTAAGCTCCATGCCGAACTGGCCGAGCTCGACCGGCTGGCCGCCCAGGCGGTCGCCGATCACAACGCGACCCGATCCGAGGGGCGGCAGGCGAGCATCCGCCCAATTCTGTGAGCTACGGGGCCCTCTGGGCCACCATGCGGGCCGGCGCCGCGCTGATCCGGCCCGTTACTCCCCTGCGATCGGCGGGCCGCCGCGGTCGGCGTCCTGATGCTCGCCGTCGGCCTTGACCGGAAGCTGGCAGGACACCGTGGTGCCGCGGCCCGCCGGGCTGTGCACGGAGAATGTCCCGCCTAGCGCCTCGATACGGTCCTTCAGCCCCAGCAGTCCTGAGCCCCGCGCCGGGGTGGCGCCGCCGATACCGTCGTCGTGCACGCGCACCCGGAGCGTGCCGCCGGAGGCCTCCGCGTCTACCTGGATCATTGAGGCACGCGCGTGCTTGGCCGCGTTGGCGAGCATCTCCGAGACCACGTAGTAGGCACCCACTTCGACGGGCTCGGGAAGCCGGCCGTCGACCCGCACATCCAGTTCCACCGGGACGGCCGAGCGCCGCCCGAGCGCCCGCAGTGCCGGGCGCAGCCCCGCCTTGGACAGGATGGCCGGGTGGATGCCACGGGAGATTTCCCGCAGGTCGTCGATCACGCCCATGAGCTCCGCGGCGACGCCAGCGATCTCGGTACCGAGCTCGGCACGTCCGGAAGGTGGCTCCGCTGCCGAGCGCAGCCTGAGCGCCAGCGTCACGAGCCGCTGCTGCGCGCCGTCGTGCAGGTCGCGCTCGATCCGCCGGCGGACCTCATCCGAGGCGGCGACGATCCGCGCACGAGAGGTGATCAGCTCGGCCCGGCTCTGCGCGTTCGCCACCGCCGTCGCGACCAGCTCGGTGAACTCCGTCATCCGCTGCTCGGTGTCGGGCGGCAGCGACGCCTGCCCGGACCCCACGGCGATCATCCCCCACAGCTGGCCGTTGACGTGTATCGGCAGGGCGACCGAGGACAGTATCCCCTCCCGAAGACGCACCTCCGCGTCTGGAACGTCGCGGTAGTCATCGATGCGGGCGGCCCGGCCGGTCCGCCGGACGGTGACGGTCAGCCCGGTCGGCGGGTAGCCCTCCCAGCGCTCGCCGACCCGCACGTGTGACTCCGTGCCCGCGTTGGCCAGCAGCGTCGCCGTTCCGTCGACTTCATACCTGATCATCCTGGCGGTACCGCCACCGAAATACCGCTGAACCTCCTTGGTCACCGCCGCGAACAGCGCCTCGGGCGGTTCGCCCCGCGCGACCAGCATCGCCAGCCGGCGCAGCGACGCCTGCGTGTCGGCGAGTCCGCGCAGGTTCTGCTCGGACTGGGCATTGGCGATCGCCGTCGCGACCAGCTCAATGAATTCCGCCATCCGTGTCTCGGTGTCGGCCGGGAAGTCCTGCCGCGAGGTCGCGGCCACCATCACGCCCCACTGGCGCCCCCCGACCACAATGGGCGTGGCGAGGCCGGCCCGCATGCCCAAGCTGGCGACCCATGCGCCGTACGGGCCCTTCGACAGCTTCTCGCCGCTGATCCGGGCCGGGCGCCCGGTCTGGAGCGCGGTCGTGTGAATCATCCCGGGCAGCAGCTTCAGCTGGAAGCCGACCGGTACCTGATCGCTGACCGCGCCGTGGGACGCTACGACAGTGATATACCCCTCAGGCTCTCCGGGCTCCGCGGGCGGCCGGTCAACGCGGGAAACGAACGTCGCCTCGGCGCCGATCAACCCGCCGAGCTCGTCCGCGACCGCGGTGAACACCTCGTCCGGCCGGCCGCCGCCGGCCACCAGGGTGGCCACCCGCCGCAGCGACGCCTGCGTGTCGGCGAGCTCGCGCAGTTTCTGCTCGGCCTCGGCATTGGCGATCGCCATCCCGGCCAGCTCCATGAACTCAGCCATCCGCGACTCGGTGCCGGCCGGGAAGTCCTCCTCCGAGGTCGCCGCCACCGTCACCCCCCAGTAACGTCCCCCGGCCACGACGGGCGTGGCCACGGCCGCCCGCAGGCCGAGCCTGCCGACGATCGCACCGAACGGTCCTTCCGCTAGGCGCTCACCGTTGACCCGCGCCGGGCCACCGGTCCGCAGGGCGGCCGTCATCACCATCTCGGGGTTCAGCTTCACCCGGAAGCCGACCGGCACCTCATCCCTGATCCGGCCATATGAACCGGCAACGGTGATATACGCCTCGGGCTCCGCGCGCTCCCCGGACGCGTCAGCCACGGGAACCCCCGGCGAGTCGGCACCGGAAAGGTCAACGCGGGAGACGAACGTCGCCTCGGCGCCGATCAGCTGGCCGAGCTCATCCGCGACCGCCGTGAACACCTCGTCCGGCCGGGCGCCGCTGGCCACCAGCGTGGCCACCCGCCGCAGCGCGGCCTGCTCGTCGGCAAGCCGGCGCGGCCAGTCCTCGTCCGGCTGATCACGGCCCGGCTCCGCGTCGGCGGTTCGGCCCGCGCCGCTTCCGACGTCTGGCGTGCTCACAAGGCTGACGGTAGCCCGAAGCCCAGCGCGAAGCTACTCCGGGCCGGGCGCCAGTATCTCGATCTGGCCCTCCCGCACCCGGGTGCCGAACATGGTCAGCTGGCAGTTGCCGGGATTGGTCCCCTGGCCGGTCAGGGCGTCAAACTCCCACTGGTGGTTCGCGCAGGTCAGCGTGCACCCGTCAAGGTCGCCCTGGCTGAGCTGGAAACCCAGATGGGGGCAGCGGTCCTCGAACGCCCTGATCTCGCCCCCGGCGTTGAGCAGGACGATGTTCTGCACGCCCAGCCGGACCCCGGTCAGTTCTCCTTCCCAGAGGTCTTCGGCCGGCATCACCACGTGCCACGTCAGGACACGCTGCTCGGTCACGAGTCGTCCCGGGCTTGCATCATTTCTCTGCAAAGTTGGCGTTATGCAAGAACCCGCTGAGGTTGCTGCCCGTGCGACCTGCACCGGCTGCTCGCGCAGGCCCAGAAGGCCTGCACTCGCAGCCGGTCTTGTATAACGCTCATGATGGGGTCCTATCCGGTGAGCCCCGCCTCGTTGAGTACCCGACGCCGGGCCGAGTTGGCGGCATTCTCCACAGTGTCTGCCGCGCCACCCCCCGATGGCAATTGCCCGAACAGCTGGCCGAGCCCGGCCGCGGCGGCCTCGGCCCGAGGTGTCCACCGGGCGACCCAGCGCTGCAGGACGTCCCGGTTGCCCGCCCGCTGCCCGATCGCGTACCGGGCCAGCGCGGTGCTCCAGCGGGCGCAGCGATCGGCGTCCGCGGCGAGGTTGCCGAGCAGCAACCGGGTCAGCTCGTCTCCGTTGCCCTGGGCCGCGATCGCGAGCTGCCTGAGCAGGATGTGGTCCAGTGTGGGCCGCAGGACCAGGTTCATGGCGGTGAAGCACTCGGCCCAGTCGTAGGCGGTCAGCAGTTTCTCCACCGCTTCCCTGGCCGGCTGCCAGGCCTCGTTCCGCTCCCACACGAGCCGTTCGGTGCCGCCGATGGATGAACTGGTCGCGT
>WNGP01000368.1_pt1 | contig 37669 bp, 35 predicted proteins | sample 5407671 | NCBI WGS metagenome assembly WNGP01 (sample SAMN13153381, study PRJNA577476) | soil metagenome | isolation source: 40 cm soil or saprolite under Garry oak tree replicate 2 | place: USA:California | collected 2016-06-15 | reverse complement strand
GCTCGTTCTTCCTACGAGAACAGTGTTGCCGGTAGCTTCTGCTTCAGGGGAGATGATTCCGTCTTCCTCGATGAGTCGGTAGTAGCGGTCGCCGCGGTATCCTCTGATTCCTGCTTCTGGAATCTCGAACTTGTCGCGTAGTCCTCCTAGGTACTGTCTGCTTTCAGCCTCGTAAATTCGGTAAAATGTAGAGCGGAAGAGGCCTCTGTCAACGGAGGATTTGTTAATAATGATCGCGTCTTCCATGTTGTAGCCTTGGAAGGATAGAATGGCTACGACGACGTTTTGTCCGGAGGGACGTTCGAGATAGTTGAAGACTTCCATAGGCTTCGTCTGGACAATCGGTGTCTGTGGATAATGCAAGAGGTGGGATCGCGAGTCCACTCTGGTGAAGAAGTTCGTCGAGAAAACGCCGAGGGCCTGTTTTGCCATAGCTGATTCGTATGCATTTCGGGGGGACTGGTTGTGCTCGGGGAATGGGATTAGGCTCGCAGCTATTCCAAGCATTACGTATGGAGCAATTTCGAGATGCGTGTGATCTTTTCGGAGGTCGTGTTCATACATTGCAATGAGAGCGTTTTCTTCTTCGTCTGCATCAAGCATCTCTACGACGCCAGACCTTACTAGATCCTGCCAGTTGATTCGTCCCTGTTCGAGTTGGACGAGATGATCCTCGGTAAGCCGCGGTCTGCCACTGTCAACTACGATCAATGGGCGTCGGACTCTTCCCGCATCACAGTTGACGTGCAAATCTGGGCGCCCGCCCTGTGCTTCTGGAGGATGGAATGAGACATTCACTTCAGAGCTTAGTTTTCCTTCACGCCGGTATTCTCTGAGCTCTCGGGCAAGCGCTTCGGGATCTTTGGAATATCCCGCCAGTATCCCGTCGACTATGGCCTTACCCCCTGTGGCTCTGAGTTTCTTGTCAGACTCTTCAATCATGACTACGCCCATTCTGCGTAGTTTGTCGACCATTTCACGTGGTTCGACTCCAACTGAGATGCTGCTGGAGAGGGCGAGATTCTTCACAAGCCCGCAGTTCGATCCTTCAGGAGTCTCGTCGGGGCAGAGCCTTCCATAATGCGTTGGATGAAGGTCCCTAGCCTCAAGGTTTGGTTGACTGCGGCTGAGGGGTGACTGCAGCCTTCTGAGGTGGCTCAGGGTGCTAACGAAGTTTGTTCGGTCTAGCAGCTGGGTTACTCCGATCCTTCCTCTTACCCAGTTTCCTGTTGCGATTGCATGCTGAACTCTTTCGGTGATTATTCCGGGTCGGATGGCGTTAGCGATCGAGAATTCGATGTGCCGTCTGATAGTTATCCTCTCAAGCTGGTACTTGAGGTCGCGGGTGAGGTTTCGGAAGGATATTCGGAATAGTTCTGCTAGGAGGGAGCCGGCCAGTTTCAACCGTTTGTTTGCGTAATGGTCTTTGTCATCGGGGCTTCTCCTTCCAAGCTTTACCTCTATAATACGAGCGGCGATTTCTGTGAGGAAGAGGCCTTTTTCTCTTCTTTCGGACGGTAGCCTGCCTAGGTGCGGTAGGAAATTTCGGTCCAAGACGGACTCAGCTTTCTTCAGCCTGTACTCGTCGACCTGCCCTGGAGCTAGACGGTTGCCGAGATAGAGAAGGGCGTCGTGGCTATTGTTAGCTTCCAATGACTTTTCGTAGGATGCCTCGAGCTCGTCCTGTATGTCTGGATCAGTGCTGACTAGCTCTGCGATCTTGGCATCTTCCTCGAAGCCAAGAGCTCTCATTAGGATCATCAGGGGGATGTCGCTCGGAATCCCCGGCATTGTCACGTAGGTTCCTGCATCGCTTTTCAGGGCGACTTCAATTCGGGCTCGGAAACCGACTGTTGTCGAAAATATCTTGGCTTTGTAGGTTGGGTTGACACCGGTGTGTTCGATGTCTACGAGTATACGGTTCGCAGCTAGGTCTTCGAGTGCAACTATGACCCTTTCCGATCCATTTACTATGAAGTAGCCTCCTGGGTCAAGCGGGTCTTCTCCGACGCCTACTAGATCGTCAGATGAGAGTTTGGAGAGTAGGCAGATTTTTGATTTGAGCATGACGGGTAGGTCTCCGATATAGACCATTTCGGGTTGGCCTTCACGTTCCCCGATTACGGGGATCATTTCCATGTGAAGGGGAGCTGCGTAGGTTAGATTTCGGATTCTTGCTTCAGCGGGATAAATGGATCTCTCTGTGCCGTCCACTTCTATTACTCGGGGTGCTCCGATCTCTATCTTGCCAAGTTTGATGCGTAGTGGATAATCTCCGATTTCTATTGGTAGTTCTCCGACCTCGTCAACGATGGCTTGAAGTCCTCTGTCGACGAAGTCGTTGTAAGAGTCGATGTGTTGGCGGACCAGGCCGCTGTCCTTGATGAACTCTTTAGATAGGTTCCAGAGTTGTTGGGTTGTTACTGCCATTCAGTAATCCTCAAAACAATATTTTTCAAAAATCTTCCACGACGTATCTGTAAAAGTCGGATTCTCCCGCGGTCGCGCTCTTCCGGATGACCTTGATGATGTCACCGGGTTTCGCGCCAATCGTCCGCGCGGCAGGGTCGCTTGATTTGATGTAGGGTAGCTGGAAGGGTTTGATGTGATAGCGGCCTAGGACGTCTTTCGCTTCTTCAGGCTTGAGGAGGACGTGTTTGGGGACAAGTTCGTGCTTGAATACGTCATAAGAGAGTTCCTTCTCCTTTTCTTGCTTCTTTACCAATTATTAGTAGCTACCTCGGGAGCGGGGGACGGCTAGAGTCCGACCTACCACAGGTGAAAAGTACGGCAGCCGGAAACCCGTTAATAAACCTAGTTTCTATCACGAGGACGCCGATAAAACTCTTGTCGTCCAAAGATGAAGTTAGCACGAAACGCAGACCAGTAAACCGACTAAACGATCTCTCAGGAAAAGAGTGGATCAAGTTCACAAAGTCTTGGTTCAAACACAGCCCGCCACCCCGAGATAGGACGAAGCTCATTCATCCCGCCGGCTTTCCCGAGACGCTTGTCCGCGAGTTTGTGGAATTCTTCACCAAACCCAACATGTGGGTCCTTGACCCATTCCTAGGAACCGGGAGCACACTTCTCGCAGCAAGAGCAGCAAGGCGAAACGCGATCGGAGTTGAGATCAATCCCCGCTACGCCGCAATGGCCAGGTCGAGGCTCGAAGAAGCTCCACCCTCCGATGGAACCCGGCAACTAGTACTCCAAGGGAATTCCCGTAGCTTGCAAGAGATATTATGTGAGAACAAGGTCCAGGAGGTTGATTTCTGTGTCACTTCGCCTCCTTACTGGAATCAACTGAAACGTGATAGCCTACGGCAACGCGAGCGCAAGCAGAAGGGACTGGACACTAACTATAGTGAGGATCCAGAAGATATCGGAAACATTAGCAATTACGAGGAATTCCTAGATGCTCAGAAGCAAATCTTTGATGAGGTGTACGGGATCATGAAGGTTGGAGGATACTTGGTGGTTGTGACGAACAACGTTTTCTCAGAAGGCCGGCTTTACCCGCTCGCATTTGAAACGTTGACAACTTTGGCCAAGACATGGGTCCCGAAGGACGAAAGAGTCTGGTTACACGATGATAAGCGGCTACTTCCACTCGGAATATACAACGCCTGGGTCGGGAACCGCTCGCACCAGTATTGCTTGGTGTTTCGAAAGGAATAGCACCGAAGAGACCTAATTGATCAAGTGCTACTAGATTCCGGCAGCAGGTGCATCCATTTCCGCGTCATAGGTTTCCCCACTCTCACCTGTGTCAATGTAACGATCTTCCTTTCCCCAATTGACTATCGTTCGCAAGAAACTATTGAGATATCTGGACCTTCTAAGCACATGGGACGCAGAAAAGCTTGACGTTCGCCCACTCCAGTAAACGTTCTGACGATCTTGGGCATGTTTGAGCTCAGAGCATCTTATCGAGTCTCTTCGAATCATTCTTCCACCAGAGTAAGACGGATTCTCCCTGAATAATTGCTCATCCGAGTGATACTACTGACGTAGGTTGTGGCTAACGAAATCTTGTATGCGATTTCGATTAGCTCAAGAATCGTCCATGCTTGAGCTTTCTGATCCCACCAACGGCCGCAGCCATAGCAACTAGGGAGAGCACCCCGATGATGCCGTAGTAAGTCAACGGCTGGAAACCCAGTATTGTCTTTGAAGGCGGGACCTGAGTAATGGTCACAATCATAACTATGGTGTGTGTCACGCTAGCACCCAAGAATGTAGTGCCAATCGCTGTCAAGGTTACATTGTGATTTCCTGGCGCTGAATTCACGTCAGTTGTGAGTGTCATTGTCGACGTTGACGAATTGCCGAAATCGAGGGCAATATCGGGAGGGCCAAATACCTCCTCAGCAATGAACCCGGACGAAGCAGAAAGATGCAATTGGCCTTTGAAGTAATCAACGCTCGTCATTGTTAGGGTAGCTGTGAGAGATTGGCCTGCTTGCACCACGAATTCGGCGCTTCCTAGTAGGAGGCTGAAATCAGGCACTGGCGGCCTTACAACGACAGATATCGTTTCGGATGATGACGGGCTAGTGGCTGTAATATTTACTAGATAGACGAACGGGATGGCTGAGTCTGGGGTATGAATATCAAGAGCTGTCGTTGCGGATCTGCCTGGCGAGATCACTAGGTTTCTTGCGCCTAACGATACCGTCAGCCCGGGGACGGCCGGCCAGGTCACGCTTAACCAAATTGAACCGGAGAAGCTGGATTGAGTGTTCAATGTGATAGTCGATCTACCTGAAGCGGCTGAGTGGATTTCAAGAATTGAAGGTGATACATCGAGTCTGAAGTCTGGCGTGTCAGTTGTAAATATCGACACTGTTGCGGCGTGAGAAAGGCCGTTGCTGGTCGCCGTCACCGTGATCATATACTGGCTGGGTTGATAGGTACTGTTGGCCGCTATCGTTAGTGTCACATTACTAGAGCGGTCTGGTGATAATGGCGTACTAGTTGCATTGAGGGATAGAATGAGGCCTGGATTCGGCTTTTCTGTGGTAGTAAGATCTACTATTCCGCGGTAGCCTCCAGAGCTTGAGATGGTCACTGTAACATTTGCTTTGGACCCTATCACTATTCTCGCAGAGTCTGGAGATGTAACCAGGCTGAAGCCTTGCCCGGGAGGGATTCCGTATGTTCCATCGCGGGTTGTTACCAAGACGGGATTGTCGTCGTTGGTGATAATGGCTTTCAGAATCCGCAACGGACTGTACGACCCTGCACGAATCACTGTGTAATTTATTGTAAGGAGCAACCCGTAGACAAAGCCGTTCGGAGGTTTGCCTTGGGCTAATGCTGCGGAGTGCACGATGCCAGGTCCGTCGGAAGATTCACATGGGCTTGTGGTGTAATTCATACCGTTTACGCAGGTCACCATTTCAAATACGTTCTCGCTGTAGTTAGCTTCGAGGGCGTTACCCTTTATCGATAGAGAGGTTGGACTGATCACGGACTGATTGGTTTGGACCTGAATATCCCAACCAGTGAAAGGCTCCACACCAGCGACCTGAACCTGTATTGTAATGAATGTAGTTGGGGGTGCTGATGCCGTCGTTCGATTATTCAAATAGACGATTCCTACACCATGAACGGAATGGAATAAATCGGGCGAAATCGATACTAGCGACACTAGGGAGAACGCTACAACCAAAGCGCTCAATCGCCGTGACGAAATACAGGTCACGTGTCGCAGGTCCACCGTTCACACCCCATACTCTTGAGAAGTGTCATTGTCATCAGAGATAAGAGGTCTTACCGAAGGAAAGACGGGCTGTCTTCAGCATGTGTCTCAACGCGCGGCTACGGGAACTTTGCCAGGGGCCGTGAACTATTTGGAACTGATCCTTGTTTTGTTGAACAGTTATTTAGACGAGTATTTTGTCTGAGCCTAGTAGGCCGGGGTCGCCTAGCCTGGTAGGGCGTCGGATTGCTAAGCCAGATTGGTGGTTGCGGAGATCCGATGGGCCTTAGGCCCTCGTGGGTTCAAATCCCACCCCCGGCGCCTTCCTCAAGGATACCCGCTCCTGAAATTGACTTCTAGACTTGTCTTAAATCCGCATTGCGATCAGTGAAAGATTCTAGGGAGTCTAAACCTCTCCTTCCAACAACTCGATCCCTTGAGATTGATTAGAGAATAGAGGAACGACTTGCAGGACGACTCTACCGGATTCGCGGCGGGCGAGCGGATAGCCCAGCGGTCAGTATGGACACTATTGGCTCTCGGGATCGTCGAGGTCATTTTCAGCCAGGTGACAGGGAGTATTGCCCTGTTCGCCGATGGCATCGACTCGCTGTCCGACGCTTCTGTTTCCTTCTTCGTATGGACAGGTTTGCATTTTGCCCGGCGGAGGCCCAGCAAGAGGTTCCCATTTGGGTACTACAAGGTGGAGAGCCTGACAGCACTCATAGCTGCACTCATCCTAGTCGGGGCTGCAACATTCATTTTCCTCAGAGCCTATAGGGCATTTTTCAATCCAAAACCACTCACCAACTCATACATAGCGTTAACAGTACTTCTAGTCACGGGGCTTGTCTCGCTTTACCGTGCGTTGCAGATGAGGCGAATCGCTCTAAAATATAACATACTCTCCCTGAGCGTGGATGCTAAGAACTCGATAAAGGATGCCTCTTCATCGTTCGTAGCATTCGGTAGCGTTTTGCTCGCGACTTTCGGATTGCACGAGACAGATGCAATTGGTGGAATGCTGGTTGCTATCTACATTCTGACAGTAGCCTATGTTGCTTTGAGAGAGTCTTCTCTAGTTCTTCTAGATGCTTTTCATGATCCAGAACTCACTAAGGAGATAGAATCTGTGATTCACATGAACAGTCAAGTTAGGAGCATCAAGGAGCTCAAGCTGAGAAGGGCCGGACCGTTCATCGTGGGCATTTTGGAAGTCGCTGTTGATGGAGACATGACGGTGCGACAAATGCACTCTGTGGTTACAGAGTTGGAGAATTCCATCAAGAAAAGAATTGCTGGGCTGAGAAATCTCACCGTGAAGGCTATCCCAACCTCTTAGTCACGTCTCATCTTAAATATCGGATTTGCACCAGCCAAGTATTTGGGGAATCTATGAGCATAAGTTGTCCTAGGTGTGGGCTTGAAGTGTCCAGCCCACCCGAGCGAGAATGGACGTTTCAGGGATATCGAGTTTCAAGGTTCCGCTGCGAGCGCGGAGACAAATTCAATCTGTACTCAGGAGCGAATAAGACATTCACCATACCCAGACCTGCGCTTGGTCATAATCAGTGTAAGGCTTGCAAGACTGACAACCCACATGAAGCCATTTATTGCAAAAACTGTGGAACCAAACTGTAACAGCTTCAAACTCCCTTTGAAACGATGAATTCTCACGTTGGAGGAGTGAGCCTCGGTGCTTCGCGATCCCGTGTGTTCTACCAACTTTTCCACGACTTAATTCAGTTGGGTCGTGGTGATTAGATCGTGCATTCCATGGGAACCTCTTTCGTTTGTTGCGGCCCGCATTCGAGCTTCTTACCTGAGAAAGAAGCGTCCGAGCCGGGAACGGCTCAGAGATTGCAGTGGTGATGTATGAATGAAGAGAGCTCTAGTAATTCACCCCATCCTCTCGATCTATATGGGTGGAGAATTGCTTTGTCTACAAGTTTGTCGGGCTCTTCTCCAAGCAGGCTACAGAGTAACTCTTTATTCTGACACCAACAACCCTGCAAAGGCCGACGAGGTCTATCCCGGAATGGGAGAGGTCCTAAGCGAATGCTATCATGTCGAGTCGAGTACTTCTCATAGATCTATTCCGGGCATAGCAGTTATCAAAGATTTCAAGGACATTAGAAAGACGGAATCATACTTTCAAGAAATCGATCCAGATGTTACCTTTTGTACTCAATCTTCTCCTTTCCACGTTCCCTCGCGCCTTTATCATTTCATCTATCATGGGACGGATCTATTCCAGTATTCCGCGAGCTACTTGTCCAGCTCTTTTCCTAGACAAAAACTACCTCACGGATATATTACCGTGAAAAGAGGATTGAACGATTTTCTTAGGAAGATCCTTCAGGTTATGCCTCCAAGTCCTGACTGGTATTTTGCCCTTTCTCCAAGTATTCTGGAGCGCTTGAGACGCGATGGATACAGGAATTCTTCTCTTATCTTCCAACCTTGCACCCAGTTTCAGCCAAGACAGAAGAAGGAGCAAGTGATTCAGGTAACTAGACTGATTCCAGAGAAGCGTGTTGAGATATTTCTTGAAGCTGCAAGAAGACTTCCCGAATACCGCTTCATACTTTTGGCAAGAACGAAGCCAGGTTTGGAGGCCTATGCACGGACCATCGAGAAAAGAATACCAGCGAATGTGGTCTACCTTAAGACTACGCTAGGGCAGGCACCCCACCTCCTTGAAGAGAGTAAAGTCTACCTCTACACCGGCGGAGAAGATGCAATGATGCTGAGCGTTGTTGCTGCGATATCAGCGGGCTGTTATCCTATAGTTGCGAAGAATACTGGTCCCGAGGAGACAATACTGGCTCTCGGCTTAGGGACGACTTTTGATTCAATTGATGATCTTGTATCGACCATTCGTAGAGTCATACGGGAACCCACTAGTCCTCTGGAAATATCGGAGAAAGCGAAACCGTTTAGCCGAGAAAGGTTCGAGCAGAAAATTGTGGATATTGCTGATAATGGTGTAAGGCAGGGGCTGGGTCAGTAACTAGTGTTCTACAGTATGCCGATTGAGACAAGGAAGCAGGGCGCACTCTCGTCTGGTCTTTAGGGGCAAGCTTCCCGGTTGATTGGCCGTTGATTCTGCCAACAAAGATCGGCTTGACGAGGAAGGGCAAACTCTTCCTTTTGGTCGCAAACCGTGCAATCCTCCCGCACCAATTCCTAAAGAGAATGTTCGTGACCTGGAACTGGACGCTGGTGCAGTCCAGCCCAGAGTATTATGATTTGAAAATTGGCAGATATACAATCAAACTTCATCCGGAGTACTTCCATATTATCTTCGGTGAATGGGGTGAATGGAAGAAGTACCATCTTCCTCCCTTCACCCTGAAGGGAGCCACTGTTCTCGACATAGGAGCGGGATGCGGCGAGACAGCCCTGTTCTATTTCACCCATGGAGTAGAACGCGTAATCTGTGTCGAGCCAAACCCAGACCTGGCAAGAATAACTAGTGAAAATCTCCGTTCCAACAAGTGGAACGCAGAGGTTCAGGCAAGATCGTTTGACACTGAAATGCTGAACTTAGATTTTGATTTCATGAAAATGGACTGCGAGGGATGCGAAACTCAGCTACTATTCGCTGACAAGCTGCCTGCTTGCGTCATGGAAGTGCATGATAGACACGTTCTGTATGCTTTGATGAGCAAATTCGATCTCAGAGTCGCGAACACAAAGGCAGGTGGAAAGAACTCACACAATAATGATTTCGACCGTAGGCAACTTCGAATGTACTATCTTGGTTGGAGATTTACAAGTGCCAGGGAAAAACTTCGCAAAACCAAAGGGCTGAAGCGACTCTACTACACAATTATCCTAGTCATCCTCGAACTGCATCCTGACTTCGTAAATGTTTACCGCGCCAGATGGGGAAGAGTTTGGGAAGCATATTATTTTCCGGACAAAACTGATCGCAAATCGCATAGCAAGTAGCTAAAACCAACATAGTCTCATAACCCATTCGAGACGAATCATCGTTTCAGGAACTCATTCGGCCGGAAGAACTAAACACAGGCTGTCCAACTGAGAAGCCTGGGCCATCGAGTCCGGCCTCCCAGAATCAGGCGCCAAACCATCGGCCTAGCCCATTCTTGAAACAGTGCCATGGGGGATGACTCAAATCCATTTTAGAACAGCACTACCACCAAGGATGTGTCGCCGAAGGCGAACTCTCTCTGGTAGGTTTTCAGGAGCAGTCCCGTGAACAGCTTCAACCACAAGAATATTAACGTCAAAGGCAAGAACCATCTCCCTCGTAACTCTGAGACCTGTAGAAGAGAGAGTGCTAGCTAGAAGTGGAAGTTGAACCAGAAGGCTTCCTCGGTGAGATCCGAGCAGGCCTGACCCGTGAGAGCATCGGCTCTCGGTTCAGGGCAATAAGGAAAAACCTTGGTCTGATCTCCCGGGCATCATTTCTTCACTATTCGATTCTCTCCCTCACGCTTGTCCTAGCATCACTGGTTCGGCTGCTTCCGCTTCGCTGGGGAGCGTACATTTCGGAGTTCGATCCCTACTTCAACTTCAACGACATGCGACAGATTACTGCCAACGGGTGGCAGTCCTGGTTTAGTTACGTCAATGTTGCCGAGTGGTTCCCGTTCGGGCGCGCCCCTGTCACCACGAGCTACCCTGGGACCAGTTTCACCGGAGTGCTGATCTACCAGTTCTTTCAGTCTATAGGTGTTAACATCAGCCTCTACGACGCCGCCGTTTACAGCCCAATCTTACTGGGCGCTTTCGCCGTCTTAGCCACCTACTTCTTTGCAAAGGACCTCTGGGGAAAGAGTGCCGGGCTGTTCGCCGCCTTATTTGCAGCCTTCAGTTCGAGCCTAATCAGCCGTACGGAACTCGGGTTCTTCCGCAACGAAGGGGTTGGAGTCCCCACGATGATTCTTACCTTCCTATTCTTCATGCGAGCAGTCAATCCCGGGAAGAGTTTGAAGAGCACGATCATCTACAGCATGATGTCGAGCATTAGCCTCATCTACATGTCGTTCTCATGGGGAAGTTTCCGTTACGCGGCCGAGGTGGTGGGCTTGTTCGCCTTGGCATTAGTTGTTTTGAGACGCTACACACCCCGTCTCTTTCTCGCCTATGGCATGACCTTGGGCTTTATGCTCTACATTGGGACCGAGATCCCGCTTTTAGGACACGCGTTTCTAACCGAGAGCACAACTATCGCGTTGGTGGGAGTTATGGGCCTCCTGATTGTGATGGAGCTTGCCAGACTAGCCCCATCCACCAGAGGAAGGCTGAGCATCCTAGTAGTCACCATTGTTTCTTCAGCCGCGATCCTCTTTGGATTGGTAAGCACCAAGATCATCTCAGGGTCACTCCTCCAAGGAAAGTTTCTCGCCACGGTTGACCCCTTCGTCAGGAACAACATACCACTCGTCGCATCCGTAGCCGAGAACCGGCCTTCCACTTGGGCGAGCCTGTACCTCGAACTTGGAAGCCTGATAATTCTAGCAGTCTTCGGCTTCTTCTTCGCATTCCAACGACTGCGCGAGGGCGACGTTCTATTGATAATCTTCGGCGTCACAGGATTCTACTTTGCCGCGAGCCTAGTTCGGCTAACTTTGATCCTAGCTCCCGTTATGGCAACTCTCGCGGCGATAACTGTGGTCGAGCTGGGCAAGCCTGCGATGGATATTATTCAGCAGACGGTGCTCTTTCCCCGGCGGAAGCTACGCTTCACCAGCCGAGTAAGCCGAGAATTCAGCCTTGGCATACTGCTCATCATCATGATCTTGGTAGTTCCCACTTTCATCAACGCTGTCCAATCGGCTTATACTCCGACCACTATCGCCTCAGCGAGTCTCCCAGTCCGAGCCGCGGTCCCTGACTGGCTTGAAGCCCTCTCCTGGATGAGCAACAATCTGCCGCATTCAAGTGTCGTCTTCGCCTGGTGGGACTATGGCTACTGGATCACCGTGAACACCGGACTCAGTACACTCTCAGATAACGGAACCGGGAACACGACGGCGATACAGGACATTGCGACGGGGTTCATGCTGAACGAGTCGCTAGCGGTCCAGTTAATGCGCCAAGAAAGAGTCACACACGTCGCCATCTTCATCAGCTACAACCGCGGATTGTGCGGCTCGAACGGACCCCCCTTCTGTGGTTACGGTGATGACAGCAAATGGTACTGGATGGTCCGGATAGGCAACAACACTTCGATCAATACCCCCTTGGGATCTGCCAACGTCAGTTACCGGCAGGTGATCACGAACCCCCAAACCGGCGCGTCAGACTACCACCGGATCGTGAAGATAGGAAACAGGACCTCGGATGAGAGGATTACGAGCAATTTCCAGAACGTGCAAATACCCACTAGCAATACCGTTCTGGGCATGCTGATGCGAAATAGCTATCCTGGAGGACGGCCGAACGACCCGAACGATACCGCTGTCTCTCCACACTTCTTCGTCCAAGACTTCGCCTCTTCCTCCTCATACGTTCTCGTGTATTCTGTAAGGTATCCTGACACGCCGTCTATGACGGCCCAGCTTAGCCCAGCGATCGTCCCGCCTACTGGCGGGAACACTATTATCACAGGTTCGCTGACCACGTCGACAGGCAAACCAGTCGATACTACAATCGACTGGTTGACCAGTAAGTCTCCGGTTATTCTGGAATACTCTTCCAACCAGGGAAGCAGTTGGAATTTCATTGCGAACGTCAACGCAACGGCCGGACATTTTAGCTATGCCTGGACCAAGCTGCTGCCCACCAGCCAACCATACGTTCTAGTACGGGCTAGGTGGCAGGGTGACCCAGCTCAGCTCTTGGACATCGCGGTCACGATGCCGCAGCCTCTGACCTTTATGTGACAGAATCCTCTAGACTTCTGAGGGTCCGCTGGACCCTTCCATTCTCTGTCGAGCGTACTTGTCGTCTGGCGAGAATTTTGGTGGGTGAGGGTTCTTAGTCTGGGTGCCACAGACTGGGCATATTTCCTTCAGAGTGTATCTCGAACATTTTGGGCATCGTCGTATCAACCATTTCATCCAAGCTTCCTTCCCTCACCGCCAGCCTTCTTGATGGTCCCTAGGACCTCCTCTACTGCTAGGCTTAGGGTTTTCTCGGCTGCTTCGAAGCTGGGCGCTTCTACTTCTATTCTGTATTTTGGTGAGCCTATGGAGTAGATTTTTACTTCGCTTCCGCGGGGCTTGCGTATCTTCTTCGCGCTCATCAGTGCTTGCTTGATTATCTCCACTCCGCCCGGTTTGTGGCATGTTACCGCAACGGTTCCTCGTACTTTCGACCTCTCGAGGCGAATCTTGGTCTTCGTGACCTCGGCTATCGCCTGAGCCCATTCTGATGACAAGCCACCTTTCACTAAGACCTCGGGACCCTCGTCCAAGGCCTCTTCGAGCGGAGAGTAGAGTCCTCCGAACTTGTCTAGGAGAATCTTCCGGATATCCTCAGCATCTTCTTCTGGTTTTTTCAGCTTGTCAGCCGCGCTCTTCAGGATCGCTTCTGCTTTTCGCTCTTTCTTCCATTCCAGCATCTTCTCGGACTTTTCTCTCCCCGTGACCCTTCTGAGGGAGAGATCTATCTGGTTCCGCTGTGAGCTAACTCGTAGGACTTTCAGGACTAGCTTCTGGCCCTGCCGCGCGTGCTCCCGGATGTTCCGAACCCATGTGGTTGAGATCTCGGAGATGTGGACAAGGCCCTCGATTCCACTGTACTCGTCGAGCTTCACGTACGCACCATAGTCTTCGACTCTAGTTACCGTGGCAACTACTAGGTCGCCGACTTCCGGCATTAGCGCTTGCGAAGCCTGGCTACTCAACTCGATTATTCCAGTCCTCCTCTATGCGAGGGGCTGTAATATTTCTCCTCTAATCTCTGCTTTTCCACCCGTTGGTTGAGCTAGAAGCTCATCGCAAACGGTGCATTTCACATAGTTGCTTGTTCTCTCGAAAATTACCTGTTCATTCGCGCACTTTGGGCACTTCACTTTTAGGAATATGCTTCGAGGCTTCGGAATCAGTTCCCATCGCAAGGGTTAGGCTCCAACCTCCAGTTTTCTCAGCCTGATGCCTAGCCTCTCGATTGTATAGTTGCAGGTTCGGCATTTCAGTTTGACAAGCGCTTTCTTGGTTGTCTTGGCGGTGCGTTTCAATTCGGGAAATTTCTGCCCGCCGTATCCATGTTTTCGTCTCTCCTGTCGTCTGGCTCCCCACGATAGGGTCCGTTGCTTGCCTGCCTTGTAGACTGCGACAGCATGTGCTGTGTGGTGTTTGCACTTGGGGCAGTAGGTGTTGATCTCTTTTGGATACTTCGTTTTTTCTTTCACCGTGGGGAAGGCTGGTCTGGGGGCGGGGGCGTCCTTTTATCCATTATCCCTGTTTGCTTGGTCTTATCTCGACCGCGGTGCCTTGCCGTATTAGGCTCTCAGCATTCTCGTACGGAAGGACGGCGATGTCTTCTTTCAGGAATGGTCCGTGAGTCTTCAGGTCTACGCCTATGATAGAGGGCATGTCTTTAACGAATCGAAGTAGGAGCTTGTCTTTCTTTGTCTCTGGAGAGTTCGAGGGCTCTACTCCTTGAACCATGTCTTCCTTGAACTTTCGATAGTGGCGAGCAAGAGTTGAGAGTTCTTCCTGAGCCCATTTCTCCGAGGCATGCGTCGTGACCTGGGCGTTTGTCTGGGAGGTGCGCCAGATTTTCGAGAGTCTTCGGTCGATAAGCTCGACAACTAGTCGTTCTATTCTCTTTGTTTCCTCGTCTAGAAGAATGGCCTTAAGAGAACGCTGGTCTAGGTTTCTCTGTGCTTCCTTCAATCTTCGTACGTAAGCGGCTACGTCTCGAAAGAGCTCGGGTCTAAGGTCCTGGAGTTCGGGGCTGTGGAACTCTCGTCGCCATGCTTCAATTGTTTCATCATAGATAGTGGGCGTGGAAAAGCATCTCTGGGGAGGACGAGGCTAGCTCATTGGCGAGCTAATAATATCTTGAGGGTGGTCTAGGCGGTGGGCTCTGCTCGGTGCTTGCAGAGAAGGAGCATGGCAGCGGTCGAAGGCAGTAGCACAGTCTCGTCGTGGTATGGTCCGAAGTGTTCTTCCCCGAGTCTAAAGCCTGGGGACTCCTTGACTTTGATCTTCATTTCGCCCTGGAACGCGAGAGGTTCTGTGAACGGGTCGAACTCGTCTAGTCTTTCCTCCTGAACCTTCATCGCGAGCAGTCCAGTGTGGCCGTTGAGGGTTCCTGGCATTCTAATGAGTCTGTGTATATCTGTTGTTACGACGGTGTCTATTCTTGCGGATTTCTTCTCGACGGCTTTTGAGACCAGGGTTTTCCAGGTGGACATTCCAATGCCCTTCACTGAGCTCCAGAATGGTTTCCTGAGCAGTTCTTCCCTGTCCCAGGACTTCAAGGCGCTGACCTGGGTCGACGTGAGGCCTATCTGGTCGATCTCGCTTCCGAGGAGATCGTAGATTCCAGCAACTATTCGTCCTCTCCAACCCGGCTGGCCCATTAGTGGGCCTTCTGCGACCCTTGTTCCGCCAACACTGGTCTCCTCTAGTTCGTGGAGTTGTGGGTCTAATCCCTGAGCTAGGAGATAGTCGGCTATTTCCCTTCGTTCTTCTTCACCGAGCTGTGAGGTTTGTTTGGAGTATACATGGACATGGTATCCTCGGTGTCCTGAGAAGAATAGTCGGGTGGCTTCATGGTCTATTCCCAGATCCGTGTAGAGCATCTCCAAGAGCTTTGCAGTTTCCTCCTTGGCCTCCTGGAGGCATCTATCGCAGAGCCAGGTTTGTTCTTCCATACGATCATTCTTGCATTTCGGGCAGAGCTTGGGAGCACCTCCATTCCCTATTGTGCCACAGGCTTTGCATTTCCAGTTGTCATGGTCCGGTTTGCATGGTGTGTTGAGATGGTCCGCGTCAATATCGAAGACCAGATCGGCACCAGTCCATCCCTTCGCGTCCATCGGTGCCGTAGGTTCGCGATAGTAAGCCGTGGAGAAGTAGACATGCAACGGGACCAAGTCCCGGACAGCTGTCAAGAGCGAGGCAGGATCTTTGAAAGCACGGTGGCGGACCATGAACTTTCCCCCAAAGAGCAGGAACCCGTACTCCCTCTCCGCCGGGCTCGGAGGCGGGTCCATCTTCCTATTCAGGTCGAGGTAGTATTGTTGGAATCTCTGTCTGATGACTTGTTCAGCTGGGTTCACGTTTCGGTCCTCTTCCGGTCAGGATTCTCGCTTTTCTCTTGTAGTAACTCAGGGGGTTTCTGATTGTGCTGCAGATCTCGTCCGGTTTGTAGCAGACCCCGTGAGTCTTGAGCGTCGTGCACATCGGGCAGGTGTACTTTGTTCTCCCTCCTCTCTTGCCGGCGATGTGTTCAACTTGGTAACGGGTCATTTTCTCTGAAAAGTCGCTGGCTGGCTTGAATGTCTTGACGATCTCCTCCTCTCCTGCTCCGATATTGACGAGGAACGATGCAAGGGTGAATCGGCCCATGTGTTGCACATTCTTTCCTTCCGCGAGATTGTCGATGAGGTGTCTGACGCAGGGAGGCATTGCTTCTGGCGAGGGTACTTTCGGAAGTTCATAGTGGGATGGAATGCCTAGCCATTTCGTGATGAGTCCTCTTGTCCGTTCGACCTTAGGCTGCAAGAGCTTCGGCACCTCGCCGGGAAGCCTACCGCTCCTGTTCACTATCCTCGTTCTGACCTCTTCCTCAAGAAGACGGGCCAGTTCTTCTCGAGTAGCATAGACTAAACCGTGGTCCAGAATCCTGTTGGGTAGCTTCCATTTTGGCTCTTTGAGATGGACAGAGTTCCTGAGGTAGTCGGCCAGTGAGATCGCGAAATCGTAGAACTTCTTTCCGGGCTGGGCATCGATTTTCTTTAGCTTCCATCCGAAAGTTGTCCGGGCGATGTAATCGAGCTTCTCCGGGTTTTCCTGTCGGAGTAGCTCGTAGGCTCTCTTGGCTTCCGCGAGCGCGAATCTTCTCTGCGCTCTCTCTTCCCCCGTAAGACTCAGGATCAGATTGGAAACCGGGAATGAGAGTATCTCAGCGTTCTCGTTGCTAAACTCGTTCGAGACTCTTCCTTTTGCGAGGGCTTCTTCCAGCCTCTTTTCTGCTCTCTCCAAGACTGGGCTGAAGTCCGGGGATGCGATGTCGTCGATGGAGATTCCTAGTTCTTTGATGTAGTCGGAGGCTTCGTTGAGGAAGGGATACTTGGCTAGGTCAGCCCTTGTTAACATTAGGTTCTTCTTATTCGGCCTCTATTCTTGGAGCGAGATAATAAAGAAGCCTTCCCTGCTGGGGCATTTCGAACTCTACTTTGATCGGCATGTTGGTGGAGAACTCGAGAGATGTGACCTCTGAGGCTCCTGAGCCCGCTCGTATTATCTCTCCGAGATAGTTGAGGTTGTAGGTAGCTTTCGCCGGTTCTTTCACGTCAAGTTCGAGAATAGCGTCGCTTCCCTTGTCCAGTTCTATCAGCGCACTAGTCAGCTCCCCTGATGCCCTGACAACGAATCTTTCCTGGCTTACTTCGAACTTGACGTTGTCGCTTATGGATTGCGCGTCATCGATAATGTCTCGCAAGCTTGCTGCTGTAATCTTGACTCTCGCGTTGAACGGGACCTTTGGAGTGGGAACTTCTTCGGTGGAAGGTTCGAGGGTCGGTGTTATGAATTTCCTGACAATGTTGCCTTTGAGAGTGATGTTGAGCTTTTTGTTCGCATCATCATAGACGACCTCGATGGATTCATCGCTTTTCGTTCTTTTCAACAGTTTGAGGAGGTTCGATACGCTAAGGCGGAGTTTCGTTGGAGCTGTGCACTCGTATGTGTCGAAGGCTGTCTTGGGCCATTCGAAGTCGACCATTGCTATGTGGGATGGGTCCATGGAGCGCAGCTTGATCCCTTCGGGCGAAGCGTTGAAGTCGGCCTCTTCGATCAGGCTTGAGATTGCTCCGATTAGGTTGCGGAAGAGTCGTGCATCGTTCATGGTGGCTTTGAACATGGGGTTTGCCGGCTTTTCCTTCTTAGCCGACGTTTCCGCTATTGAACTTTCTAGCAATTTCTAGCTGTTCTCCCGCCATGTGGCTCCGCAGTTGGTACATCTAAAGAATTGGGTCGAGGACTCGTCTCCACCCCTCGTCTGGACGAGCCAGTAGAATGCCTCGTGATTGTTGCACTTCGGGCATTCAGCCTTGGCCTTGGGTAGGGTTCGTATCTTCTGTTCCTCCCGGCCTATGACCACGATCTTCTCCCTCTCATGGGCCAGTTTGCTTACTTGCTTGTCGCCGCGGCTGCTAGTGTAGCCGCATTTTCCGCAGGCCATGAACACCTTCTTCTCTCTCTTAGCGGGCAGGAGCGTAGACCCGCATTTCGGACAGAACTGCAAAACAGGTTCGCTCTCCAAAAGCCTAGGAGGCGAATTTATTTGTTAGCTTGGAAACCCCTGTTTTTCCCGAAAAATCGCGATCTGGCGACCAAGTGGGCGATTCGCAAGGGCTCAGGGAGCGTTCCTGTTGTCCAAGTTGTGGAGAGAATCTGCCGAAGGACCCGGGGCGGAAGGAGACTTTTTACTTGCAACCATTTCGTTCCAACCTTGTATGGTTTGAAGCCGGTTGAACTTTTGTTTCTCGCCGAGTCGATCTGGATGACTGGTAGCCCGGTCAACCTGTCGATGACCTTGGTGTCGAGTTGACCTTTGGGATCGTGTGTCATGATCAGCCTAAGTTCCGGAAAGAATCTCGTCCCGAGGATCGCAGATCCAATTGACCTGCTCTCCGGAATAGGTTTCGAGAGAAAGACCACAACTCCGTCTAGGAAGATACCGCCCCTCACAACTGCGCCCACCAGGCGCCGAGGGTTACACAAATCGAGTCCTAGTGTCCTGATCTCCTTCTTGACGGTAAGCCTACGCGTCATGATTGTTGTCTGAGCTTGGACAAGGCTACTTCCGCCAGCGCGGAGAAGTTCTTGCTAGGGTCAAGATTCTCTCTCTTTAGACAAGCTACGATCTCCTCAAGTGTGATCATTTTCTGCAGCCAGACATGTCCCAGTAAAGCCTCTAAACTGTTAGCCACGTCTCCTCTGCCCACTCGTCTAGGGAGGAGTTTTCTCAATCCGGCCGTTGCCGCCGCATCTGCCAAGATTCTATCCTGAACCTTCGTTCCCCTTGGCCGACCGGTGGTCTCTGTTAGAGTTATCGAGTAGGCGAAGTTCAGAAGGGAGTCTCCGAACTGAGCAAGTCCAGTGTTTGTCAGAATCTTGCCTAGATCCTCGTCGTTCAACCACGATCACCGGTGAGACCGGAGATCCTTGCGCTATTGAAGATGCTCATTGGAAGAGGATTGATGGTAGAGCGTTGAGGGACGTTATTATCGAATCAGCTCCTGCCTCCTCCAGTTCCTCTCGCGAATAGAATCCCTGGGGAAGCCCGATTGCTCTGGTGCCTGCCCACTTTCCGCCCAGCATATCCACAGGCTCATCTCCAACCACAAAACATTCTTTCGGCGGGAGATGGAAGTCCTCGATGGCTTTCAGGTAGGGTTGTGGTGATGGCTTGAATTCCGCAACTTGTTCTGGGGTAACGGCGCAGCGGAAGTAGTCTCCCAGTCTCCATGTGTCCAAACGTTTCGTGAGCCGTGTCTTTCGCACAAAACTCACAATGCCCATGACAAACCCCCTCTGCCTGAGTTGTTCCAGGAGTCTTACGAGATCGTTTCCAGGCCCCGTCTGATCCATTCTGGCATCTAGCTTCTCGAAGAATCTTGCCCGGACCTCATCGTCGCGTTCAAGTCCTTGTTCTCGAGCAAGGGAGATGGCTATTCCGCTTATCTTGAGAGTTTCTCGCGCCTCACCGTTTCTGATGAGGTTTCGGGCAAGCTCGAGAGCTTCGTAAGCTGTGACGGCAACGTTGAATTCTCTAAGTGTCTCTTCGATAAGAGAGATCCAGAGTCTCCAGTCTCCGTAGAGTGTGCCATCAAAATCGAAGATGATGCCCTTCGATGGCAGAGGGTGGCCCCTCTGGGCTAGCTCTCGGTCTCGGCTGTTACCGCGGCACTGAACTTTTCTATGAATTCGTCGGTATCTTGGTGGACCTTTTTCGCGGCTCTTTCCAAAGCCTTCTCAGCGGAGGATTCCCCTTTCATTCTCAACGTTATGACTGGTTTGGTGAATAGTGGGTGTGGGAGGTCGTAGCCTGCCCAGTCCACGGTCTTGTCTTCCAAGAGCGCGTCTTGCATTAGATGACCGAAAGTATGCCCTTCTCCTTCGACCTCAATCTTGAGGAAGCCTTTGGATTTCTTCAAGGCGTTAACTTTCAACTTGGGACGTTTCCTCCCGGTCCAAAGTCGTCTGCTAGTCTTCTTCTCTCAACATTTAGGCATAGCGTACAGCGGAGAATTCTTCCTGATAGTACTAGTTCGCCTCCGCACCTAGAGCAGTAGGCTTTGATCACGCCCATGTCCCGTCCAACAGTTGTCAGCTTGGGTATTCGTTGGCTTACATCGATTACCTTTCCCCGGATAATGTCGTTAGGTTTGCAGACATCGCCCATGAAGCGCTCGAACCTTGGACTGGAGTTAGAAATGTGCAGCATCCCAGTGAATGGGGGCTGTAGCTTATGCCCGTCGACTACTATGATGTTGACAATGGCCATTTTCTCTTGCACCTTCTCAACAACGCCGATGATTGTGGATCCTTCCTCTGGCACGACCGGGGGTCCTGCTGAGGTCTTTACGGATACTATGTGGCGGTTGGAATCGACCGCGGCCAATCCTGTTTGGGACGAGTAGACTGTTCCGTCTACCTCTACCGTTCCACGACCTGGCATGAACTCTTCGACAACGCCAAGCTTTTCGCCGGGAACGACGAATTGTCCGTCTAGCTTCTTTATCATGGCTGTTCTGGTAACCTTTCAGGAACAACCTCTTTTGGTCGGCCCGATTCTTATACCCTTGTCTTGAGAATGGATCATAGATGCTGGTACGATGTCCGCCTATGTCGGGCCGGCTCGTCCTTCCAGAAACGGTAGCTTATTGCATTTTTTGCCCGCATTCGGGGCAGAATTTGGTCCCGGCGGCGACTGGTTTCCCGCAGTTGGGACACGGTGTCATAGCCTGCGCAGGAGGCGGTGCCACGAACATGGTTGCTCCACAGTTAGGGCAGAATCGAGCGCCTTGTTGAACCCCGTTTCCGCACTTGGGGCATGCGACGAGTGTGGCCTGGGGCTGCATTGAGGGTTGCATCTGCGCGTTCATTACTTGGGGTATGAGGACCATTCCTGACCCGAGGCCTGCGCCTGAAGAGGAGCCGAGGCTGGCTCCAATGTCCTTAGCGGTCTCCATCCTCAGTACGTCTGATGTGGCTGCTCTCTGTTTGATCCAGAAGAGTCTATCTCGGAACTGATCGGAGGTGTCGATGCCTTCGAACTTGAAATCAACAAGGTCGGTTCCGATTCTTTTTAGAGCGTCGTTGATGTTTACCTTTACAGTGACCGATGCCTTGTCGAGCTGCGTAAATGCTGTTTGAAGATCATATTTCGACATTTCGTCGATGACTCTCTCGTTGATGAAGCCTCGGATAAAATCGTCGACCTGTGAAGTAGCGTAAGCGCCCTGTCCTCCAACGACCTCGTTAACGAACAGGTTCGGGTCAGTTACCCTAAGCCAAGCTGTCCCGTGAACCATTAATGGAGCGAGCTCTGTCGTCTGGGCCTTCGCGCCCCATTTGCCCGCGAACTGTTTCGTAGAGACGTATATCACCGTGGCGGTGAAGGGCGTTTTGCCCCCGAAGAATATGCGGTACGCTGAAGTTATGAGGGGGAGATTGAGCGTTGTGAGAGTGTGTCTTCCTGGTGGAAAAACGTCGTATGCTTTGCCGTCTTTGAGGAAGACGGCCGTCTCGTACTCGTGAACGACTAGTTGGGCGGCATTGGTTATTTCTTCTACTGGGTATCGCCAGACGATATCGTCGGGACCTGCGCCTCTCCATTCTATGACTTGGGGCATTATTGCTGGACTCCCAAGATCACGTCTTTGCGCCCGTTATAGGCGGTTTCAAGAGAGTCGACAGCTTTCAACGCGTCGGAAATCTTTCCTTTCGCTTCTTGGACGCGCCCATTGTCCACGGAGTCCTTGAGTCCTTGAACCGCGCTCGTTACGCTATCGGTCATCTGTAGGAGTTGCATGTCATAGTCCATCATTCTGTCCAAGTCAGGCTCCTTGACCTTCGTGACATCGAAGAAGCCGGCATATCCGTATTCTGAATGGTTGATGCGTTCAACAACCCGATCGAGCCGGGCCATCAAGTGATCCGTGTCGTCCCACGTGTCGTTGATGCCCTGGTTGACAAGGGACCTGTAGGTGTCCTTCGCTTGTGATTCTGCACTGGACAGCTTCTGGTAGATCTGGTTTCTGAGAAGCTTGTCTGACTCGCGGCGTATTTCTCTCTCCTTGTATCCATGGAATCCTGGAATTAAGAGCATGATTTTCTCTTGCAGATTGGTCTGGGACTTGGCCCTGTCGTAAAACGAGCTGCTCGGCTGGCTCAACTTCGAACCTTTCCCTGATATTCAGATTCCCTGTCCTATGTTCCTTTTAAGGGTGTCAAAACCCAGGCGGGTGAAATCCGGGACTGCCCATTTTTTCCATTTTATGCCCGACCCTAGAGATAGACTGACACCGGGAAAAGTTGGCCTTAGAGTCAGAGGGACAAAGTGACGATTAGTCTTCGGGGCTGGTTACAGAATAGCTATGTCGAGTTTCACGGGTTGAGGCAGGGGCGCAGATGAAGACCGTCAACCAGGAAGAGCCCGTTGCACGAAGCCGTTTCATCGATTGTCCCGAGTGCAAGACTCATACTCTCAAGCTCAAGAGAATAGTCCAAGTTGGACGATGCAAGAGCTGCCGCGAGTCATACAAGATTGTCATAGTGTACGTTAAGGAAGGAAAGAAACCCAAGCCTGCGACGAAAACAGAGTCTGCGAATACTGTACCGAGCCCCGACTCTAGCTTGCCATCTTGGCAAGTGCCTTCTGATAGTTCTCTATTCGGGTCTTCGTCAACAGAAACGAATTCGACCTTCTCGGATACAGGTTCCATTTTCGGCCAGGACGACAAGAACAGAGAGACTTCGACTAGTAGCGAACGATAGAGATCAAGGCTGATTATGGGCGATTTAGTGAATCAGAGGTTTCGCGTCAACCACTCGTGCGTCGTAAAGTCGTTGAACAATACCCCCCTTTTCTGGAGAGGTTATTTGCTGTCTGACAGGGATTCCAGGCGAGTCTCGGGATTCAGGGCATGGTCTGGGCTCGGATGCTGAGGCGAAAAGTCCGGTTTTATCGCTCTGTCAAGAACGATTTCTCGGGCAGTGTAGGGAAGGGCTCCCAGATTCGAGAACAGGGCTGATAATGGGCGATCTCGAATTAGAATTAGTGATTTCCTTCAACCACTCTTGCGACGCGGGACTCGGTCGCGAAGACCCCCTATTTTCCGGAAACCATTTCCTGTCTGGCGCTGCTTACGGGCGAGACAGGCTGATCAGGGCGCAATCCGGGCTCGGATGGCATTGGAAAGATCGCGACAATCCCGAACGAATTTCGGGAGAGTTCCTAGAGACATCCCAGATTCACAATCGGGGTTCATTTTGGGCGCAGAAGCCAAGTAGCATGTTGATACAACTACCAACGGTCATAGTGGACGAATTTCTCGATAGGCTTCCTCTTGGGACTGCCGAGTTGAACGGCTGGATATCCAAGATAGACCAGACAGGCTATCTTAACGTGGTCCGGTATCCCGATGATCTTCTTGACTTCCGGCTCTCCACGGGTCGGAGTGGACCCGTGAACGGTTAGGCAGGTCGCGAGACCCAATGCGTGGGCTGCCAGCATAAGGTTCTGGACTGCCGGATAGATGCTCGCATACTTGACCTCCTCACTCTTGCCTACACGGTTAAGATCAACACAACAATAGATTATCACGGGCACTTTCTCGGTGTTCCGAAGCATCTCTGTAGCCTCATCATACACATCCCTCATCCGAGGAGACATTCCCGAACTACCAGCAAGCCTTTCGAGCCATGTTCTGAGCATAGGCTCCTTGAGACGAGCTTTCAACGTCGCGTCACGAACCACCACAAATTCCCATGGCTGAGTATTGCTTCCAGAGGCAGCCTTAGACGCGCACCCGAGGACGATTTTCAATTTGTCCTCAGGGATCTGATCAGGATTGAATTTGCGCACTGACCTAAGAGAGTTGATTCCCTCTAGAACAGTCATCTCCTTTGGCATACCAACAGGGACCCCGTTCAAGGTTAAAGACTCTCGGCTCACAAACTAGACATTGTCAATTGCCTAGATCCCAACACGAGCGCTTGAGAATCGCGGTCGACCTCGACGGGGTCCTTGCTGAGACGATGGAAGCATGGTGCAAACGCGCCAACGAGTTCCTAGGCACAAGCTTCACCCTTGCCGATCTCGATACATGGGCAGCCTGGCGCAAGCTGGGCATCAGCAGGGAGCAGTTCTTCCAGTTTCTGGATGAAGCATGGGATGACTGGGAGAGCATACCACCAACAGAACCAAGACTGGCGGAAAAAGTCCGAACGATATCCCGTTCGGGACAAATTGACGTGGTTACTGGTCGCAGCAAAGAGAGTGTTAACGCGGCCAAGAACTGGCTCGCCGAACACAAAATACCCTACGAGCGATTTGTTCGTGTCCCAGGATGGAAAGACAAGATCTTTCTCAACTACGACATCTACATCGATGACGCTCCAGAACTAATGCCCCTAATATCCCGCAACCCGAAAATGTGGGGAATACTCTACAGCCGGCCATGGAACCGAACCGTCCCTGAACTGCGCCAAGTCTTCAGGGTCGAGAGCTGGACGGAAATCTCAGGACTCCTCGAGCAAATACGACAATAAGACGCGAGAGGGAAAGCCTCCGACCCTACAATTCTTCCTTATCGATTCGGAGGGAAGAGATGAAGTCCATGGCGGATCAAGAATAATCCTTCCTGGAATCTTTATACCGAAACGCACCATCGCATGGATTCTGAAGGACCCCGGGTTGAAAGGTGAGTACAACGTTCCAGAAGATGTCTACTACACGAAAGAGCACGAATGGGTCCGGCTTGAAGGAGACAAGTGTAGAGTAGGAGTAACCGACTATGCTCAGAACTCACTACACGAAATCGTATACGTCGACCTTCCAAAAATAGGCCTCAAGGTAAGCCAGATGCAGAGCATCGGCACAGTCGAATCAGTAAAAGCCGTCGCTGACGTCTACTCTCCCATCTCAGGAACTGTAATCGAGGTCAACAACGCGCTTTCCGATGCTCCCGAACTGGTCAACAAGAACCCCTACCGAGAAGGATGGATCACAATAATCAGACCTGAGGATTTGAAGAAAGAATTGCCTGGTCTCATGAAAGCTTCGGACTACAAGGACTTCTTGAAGAAAATAACCGAAAAGAAATAGAGGTTAGAAAACACCATACTTTTGGTCACCTAGGAACTTTATCTCCGAGCTCTCCAATCCTATCAACTGCCCAGTGGCGTCCATGGCTCCGGAAGCCTTCGCTCTCCTCTCCCCCCCACTGAAAGGACTGCTCCACGAGACAGGAATCTCAAAACCCACCCCACCACAGGTCGAAGCCATCCCACTGATTGCCCAAGGCGACAACGTCCTCATAATCGCCCCCACAGGTTCAGGCAAGACAGAAGCCGCACTACTTCCATTAATCGATAGAATGATTCGGAATAATGACAGACAAGGCATCTCACTTGTCTACATCACACCGCTCAGAGCGCTAAACCGAGACCTCCTCAAGCGACTCCAAACATGGTCGAGCAAGCTCGGCTTCTCGGTCGAGGTCCGACATGGAGACACCCCGGCCAAAGACAGGAGACGGATGGCAGTCAAACCGCCAGATCTTCTCATCACAACACCCGAAACCCTCCAAGCTGTATTGCCGGGCAGACGTTTGAGGGAACATCTGCGACATGTGAGGTCCGTTATAGTCGATGAGATTCACGAGCTGGCAGGCGATCGTAGAGGAGTTCAACTGACTGTTGGCCTCGAACGCCTCAGAGAAATCTGCGTCAGCGGTTTCCAGAGAGTAGGACTCTCAGCCACTGTCGGCAACCCCGAAGAGATCGCACTGTTCCTCGGAGGCAATCAGCCTGTCAAGATAGTACAGGTTCCACTCAACAAGTCGACCATGTACAAGGTCGAATATCCACCTCCAGGAGAAGAAGATCGAGACCTCGCTCGACGACTCTACACTACACCTGAGGCAGCGGCACGACTTACACTTGTCGATGATCTGGTGGAAGCGCACGACTCGACTCTCATCTTCGTCAACAGCCGGGTCAACGCCGAGCTGCTCGGATCAAAGTTCAACATGATGGATCGAAAAATAATGGTCCATCACGGCTCACTACCCAGAGAAGAAAGGGTTCGAGCCGAAGAAGCATTCAAGACTGGAGAGATCAAGGGTCTCGTCTGCACTTCCACTCTAGAGTTGGGAATAGACATTGGATCCGTCGACCTTGTCGTCCAATACATGTCCCCAAGACAAGTAAGCAGCCTAGTGCAAAGAGTGGGACGTTCCGGTCACACCCTCGCGAGAACCTCACATGGGGTTCTCGTTTCGGTATCGACCGAAGACCTCTTGGAATCTGTTGGAGTTATCGAGCTAGCGAAGGAGGGACGACTAGAGCATACCAATATCCACGTTGGAGCATTAGACGTGCTCGCCCATCAGATTGCTGGAGTACTGATGGACTCGGACGGAAGCCTTGAGATCTCACGAGCCAAGAGCATCATCAACAGAGCCTACCCATACCAAGACCTGGAGGATGGCCCAATTGACAAGGTCATCGAATTCATGCGCAAGATGGGTTACCTCAAGAGAGATGATGCAACACTCTACCGTACCTCGAGGACTCGATTCTACTATTTCGAAAACCTGAGCATGATCCCCGACGAACGTCGTTACTTAGTTGTGGATCTCACCAGCCAACAAAACGTCGGCATCCTCGGCGAGGAATTCATGATTACCAAGGCACGCATTGGACTCAACTTCATCGTTAAGGGGCGAGTCTGGCAGATCAAACAGATCACAGACGATGGAAAGGTCTACGTTCTTCCCATCATCGACCCCACAGCCGCCATCCCGGGATGGGACGGCCAGATACTCCCCGTGCCCCGCGCCCTTGCAACCAAGGTTGGCGTATACCGGGCCATTGTGGATGAGTTGCTTGAGGAAAACACGGCCAAGTCGACAGCGATTGAAACCCTCTCCCAGCGCTGGCCTTGCGAGACCTACGGGCTCAGACGGCTGATCGAAGAAATAGAAGCCCACAAGGCCACCGGTGCACCAGTTCCAACCGATCAGCGAGTCCTAATCGAGGGCTTTGATCGATACATCATAATTCACGCGCATCTCGGAGACATACTCAACTTCACCCTCGGAGAAGTTATCGAGGAACTCTTTCGCCGCCAAGGCCTTGTCCGAATGTGGTGGTCGGACGCCTACCGGATTCTCTTCGAGATGACCGCTGACACCTCCGATTTGGACTTGGAAGATCTCTTCTTACAACAAGTCTTCGGGGTCGAAGACCCTGTGCTAGGCGGAGCATGCCACGGAGTGCTCCATCGCCACTTCCCATGGCAACTCCATATGAAACATGTCGCCGAAAGGTTCGGAGCACTAAGCCGTGGACGACTAATGTACGGAGATGCTATGAAGGAATTGATGCTGCGATTTCGACTCACTCCCATCTATGACGAGACGATCAGGGAGGCTTTGATGGAACATTCTGACTTCGACGGCGTGAAAAGAGTCTTCAAACAGATCAAAGAAGGAACGATGGACCTAAGATTCTTCAGATCCAAGGACAAGCCTACACCCTTGGCCTATCACATCCTCTACCGACATGTGGACATCCCCGAACTAATCGCCCCGGAGAATGTTGCCGCTGACAACATGGCTCGACTGCGCATTTCGATCGAAGGGCGAGCCATCGACATTTTATGCTTCGACTGTGGCAAGCTTACCTCGGAAGTTAGTATAGCCAGTCTTCCAGAGCATCCAGTCTGTCAGAATTGCAGCTCCAAACTTCTAGCTCCACTCTTCTGGTCCAGTGGCTATGCTGCGAGTATTCTCCGCAAGAAGCGCGACAAGCTGTCGCTAGACGAGAACGAGCAGAAGGCCTTGACGAGAGCGCGCCGTTCAGCGGATCTTGTGATTGCGTACGGAAAGCGGGCTGTGATCGCCCAGTCTGTCTATGGAATCGGACCACAGACAGCTGGCAGGGTCCTGTCGAAGATGCACGAGAGCGATAATGAATTCTATCGGGATTTGTTGGAGGCTAAGTTACAATTCATAGCAACCAGGCCTTACTGGAACAACTAACTAAGAAAAAATTTCGTGCTCCCATTTCGGATCGTACATTCTATATTAGAGGGGTTCGCTGTGAATCGCTCGGGTAACGGTCCCTTTCATCCTTCTTTGGACTGCTCTGGTGTCAGCCCCATCGAAACATTGAGCCAGCGCAGGCTGCCTCTGGATATTTCCGTATTGTTGAAGTGGGAAGACTCGAGAAAGTGTTTTCTAAGACCAGAGATTTCCCGAAGGAAAGAGAGTTGCTCCTTCATCAGATAACCCACGCGCAGCGAGAACTGCCAAGCGACCTTCGGTCGCGTCCTCGCGGTAATTATTCACATCCTCGACATTTGTCTCGCATACGAGAGAATCATTTGTCTCGCTCTCGGGTAACCTTTGCGGAAAAAAAATGGGTGTATGTCTGGGCTACAATTCTTCTCGCGCTATCTCTTTCCGTGAGTATTCTAACAATCATCCAAGAGGCAAGAGACCTGGGCGTCATAACCGGAGGCCAGGGCCAGATTGCAGTTGCGGGAGCCAACTCCTCTGCCTACTCCGGGCAATGGGGTGCGTATGGAGGTCCCGTAATCCCCACCGGAGTCAACGCCTTCGTCTACTCCGGGCAATGGGGCGCGTATGGAGGTCCCATAACCCCCAATGGAGTCGCAGTGGATTCTTCAGGCAACGTGTTCGTCGCCGATGCCAAGAACTACGCAGTATACAAACTAGCAAGAGACGGATCGTTCTTATCCACTTGGGGATCCCAAGGAAGCGGGCCCGGACACTTCAACAATCCCCAAGGAATTGCTCAGGATTCTCAGGGAAACGTGTACGTTTCCGACTCGGTGAATAACAACATTCAGAAGTTTACCCCTACCGGGAGCTTCATCACTTCCTGGGGCTCGACTGGATCAGGAACTGGACAACTCAAGACGCCCCTTGGGCTTAGCGTCAACGCCAGCGGGTTCGTGTACGCGGTAGATCAAGGAAACCAGCGTGTTCAGATCTTCAGGAATAATGGAACCTACGTAGGTTCATTTGGCGGCCTAGGCACGACCCCCGGCAAATTCCTGAGCCCGTACGGAGTGGCGGTGGATTCGTCAGGATTCGTGTACGTAAGCGACAGTGCCCTCAAGTCGGACAATATTACGAAATTCACCAAAACAGGAGGTTTTGTCCTGACTTGGGGAGGCTTGAATTCAGGGGGCAGCTTGGCACAACCGGCAATGATGGCAGTCGACAACGCGTCCAACATCTACGTCAGCGACAACCTCCGGAATGACGTTGAAAAGTTCAGCACGGCCACGGGCAATCTCCTCTTGTCTTGGGGGTCCACAGGCGCCTCCCCGGGACAGTTCAACAGCCCAGTCGGGGTGGCCGTAGATTCCCAGATGAATCTATACATTGGTGATTCTAGCAATTTCCGAGTGCAAAAATTCTCGGCGAATACAGGAAGCTACATCACAAGTCTCACATATCCAAGATTCGGCTTGTTCTCCAGCCCTTATGATGCGGCGCTAGATGGTTCGGGTCACATCTACATTGTCGACGAAGGAAGCAATCGGGTCCAAATGTTCTCATTGACGGGAACCTTTCTGATGGCTTGGGGAACAACTGGGAATTCAACCGGACAGTTAAACAGTCCATTTGGGGTCGCCGTCGACCATAGTGGGAACGTCTACGTTACCGATTCTTCAAACGACCGAGTCGAAAAATTCCTTCCGAATGGCACTTTCAGCAGAACGTGGGGTTCATTTGGAATTGGCAACGGACAATTCAGCACACCATATGGTATCGCAACCGACAGTTCAAGCAATGTCTACGTGACGGATTACTCAAACAACCGGGTTCAGAAGTTTGACAGTTCAGGAAACTTCATGATGAAATGGGGGTCCCTAGGGACGACCAATAGCCTGTTCACCAACCCAACAGGCATTGCTGTAGACTCCACGGGCAACGTGTATGTCAGCGATTCATCGAACGATCGCGTTGAGAAATTCAACAGTTTAGGAGGATTCATAGCCTCTTGGGGCTCCTCCGGTTCTGCAAATGGGCAGTTCAACGTTCCTGGACACCTGGCGCTGGATTCAACGGGAGATATCTATGTGGCTGATACCTTCAATGATCGTGTCCAAGAGTTTGCTAGCAACGGCACGTTTCTCACGTCCTTTGGGACGATCGGGTCTGGGAATGGCCAACTCGTCTATCCGAACGGTCTAACCGTGGACAGTTCCGGAAATGTCTACGTGACCGATACCGGAAATCCCTCGGGAACCACCAACAACCGGGTTGAGATTTTCTTGCCTATCGCCGCCGGGCCACCCCCGGCCCCAAGTGGCGGCGGGGGTCGAGGGTTTTTCCAAGAATAGTTGCAAGAGTGCGTTGCGGCAAAGAGACTACGACATCAGAGATCTGAGGCCATAAGGCAGTACGTTACAGCGAAAAAAAGGGGGTTTGGGAGGACTCCCTCCCACTTTCCAACTCTTGCCTATGCAGCTGTTACGTCGACGATCAGCTGATCTACGATGGGGGAGCCGATGCCTGAAGCGACATCGTATCCTGTGCCCGCAGAGAAACCAACGGACGAGCCAACTAGCTTGTCGTTGCCCACTGTGATGTCGTGGAAGTCAGTCGCGTAGCGTGCGCTGTGGTAGATTGAATAGAGCGTAGGATTCAGGTCACCGATCGGACCTTTACCCGCCATCGCGCGAGCCTGGTTTGCCAAGGCAGCAATTCCCGCCCACTGTGGAGAACCTGCACTGGTTCCTCCGACGATGAAAAAGACTGGGCTTCCGAAGCCTCCGTAAATGACTAGGACTCCGCCGTCGATGGCTGCGTTGTAGGCAACGTCTGGACCTCTTGCAGATAGGCCAAGGCCAGCTTGGTAGGATGGGACGCCGAAGAGCAAGCTTTGAGCTCCGCCGGTTGCGGCGCCAAAGCTAGCCTCATTCCAGACCTGTTCGCCACCATACCCATCGGGTACACAGTTCGGTGGTATAGTTCGGCCGAGGACACATGGACCGTGATAGGCGGATAGTCCTGAAGTGCATGAAAAAGGTGTGGAGGTCGGGCAGGGCATGAGAGTCCCAGTTGCATTGTAGGGCAATCCCTGAGTTCCAGTCACGGCTGTATTGTGAAGGTCAGAACCTGGGAAATTGGACATAGCGACGCCGAAGCCGAAGTCTGCGCCAGTATCACCTGCTGAGGCGAAGAATGTGTCACCCTTCGCGACGCCGTTCGCATAATTCGCCTGGGCTTGGCTTACTTGGCCGGGGTTTCCGTTTCCGGTGAGGAAAATTTCCGGAATGCCGAAGCTTTGCGAGAATATAGCGCCAGGGTAAGCTGCGATGGCCGCAGTCTCAGCGTCATTGATTGCATTCCCGGACGAGGTCGATGCTACGTCAAGGACGATGTTGGCTCCTGGAGCCATGGCGTGGGCGTACTCAACGTCGAGACTTGTTTCGATGGTCCAACCGAATTCGTCATGCTTCGGATTCGCATTGATGTTAACCACTGGACATGTGCTGGGGTCGAGTGGGGTCGGAGAATTGCCGCAGAATATTGTGAAAGACGGAGGAGCTGAAATTCCGAAGCGCGCGTCAAACAATGCTAGGTCACTAGCAATCGTCGGGCTTCCGAAAGCGTCGACGATAACGATTGTCTGGCCAGAACCGTCAAGGGTAGAGGTCGATGGGAACTCGTAAGCCTTCTTGATGAAGCTCGGCGAGTAGCATACAATGTTGCCGAGAGATGCACTCTTACAAAGAGGAAGGCCTTGGGGAAGAGTCGTTGCGGGCCCGAGCTGAACATAGCTCAGGCTTGGATGGTAGTGAAAGTCGCTGACGACAGCCCCGACTCCGAGGGGAGTTGCGAGCATTAGGGCAGTAGCAATTAGAGCAGATATGGTTAGTATTTTCTTCATGCTTAACCACTGAAACCTACTACCCATTTAAGTTCATGGCTTCTCGAAGATAGACCAAGATACCCATGAGATGAAATCCTTAGCCCAGGGTATTCTCAAACGTCCGTTTCCCACAGCCGTCAAATCGCTTATCTCCAGCCTGTTCCGACCCAGAAAAAAGCTTGGCAAAACTCAGTTATCAATAGAGGGACATTCTCAAGTACGACACCCGGATGACATGTCGCTCCAAGTTCATATTCCCCAAAATATGTCGTGACTGAACCTAGAAATGACCAAGTTACACACACTTGTGGTCGGACGTTTACAAACAAACTGCTACATCATACAATCTGATTCGACAGGTTTGATCATTGATCCAGGAGATGAGCCAGAGAGAATCCTTCGTTTCCTAAGTGACCTCGCAGTCAAACCTAACCAGATCATTGCCACTCATACTCACTTCGATCATGTACTCGGCGTGGATACAATTCGCACCAAGCTCAAGATTCCATTTCTGATCCATCATGACGATCTCTCGGTGCTCGAGTCCATGCAGAGCCGTGTCCAACAGTTCATGAGTTTCAGCGTCCTGCCACCGCCCAAGGTAGATCAATTTCTCAAGGACGGAGAATCGATAACGGTCGGAAAAGATACGGTGAAAGTCATACATACCCCAGGACATTCTCCGGGAAGCATTAGCCTAGTTGGACAAGGTTTTGTCCTGACTGGAGATGCTTTGTTCAACCAGTCAATCGGGCGAACCGACCTTCCGGGTGGAGACTTCAACATGCTAGTGCGTTCCATAACTGAACGCTTGTTCAGCCTGGATGACGATACCATTGTTTATCCTGGTCATGGTCCAGAGACAAGCATAGGCGATGAAAAACTAGCGAACCCATTTGTGGGAAGAATCTCGAAACACGTTCCGTAGCACCCCGGCCCTGCCAATCGGATAAGATTCTAGATGCAGCACGAATCCATCCGAAAGCGATTAGGATATTTACCGCAGTAGCTCCCTAGTTAGTATGAAGAAAACCGAAGAAGAATGGAAGAAACAGCTAGACACCGAAACATACCAAGTTTTGAGAAAGAAGGCAACCGAACGACCCTTTACAGGAAAGTACCTCCACAACAAGGAAAAGGGAATGTATGTCTGCGTCGGGTGCGGGACGCCACTCTTCTCGTCCGACACAAAGTTTGATTCAGGAACTGGCTGGCCCAGTTTCTGGTCTCCAGCAGAAAAAGAGAATGTCGAAGAGAAATCCGACCGTAGCCTTTTAATGAGCAGAGTTGAGATTCTATGCAAGAAATGCGGCGGTCATCTGGGTCACGTTTTTGAGGACGGCCCCCAACCCACCGGACTGCGGTACTGCGTCAACTCTCTCTCCCTAAACTTCAAGAAAACTGACGAAAAAGGCGCGCCCGCAGAACCCAAAGACTAGTTTAACACTTCGTCTTGCACCAAGCCCTTTTGCAACGACATGTTAGACCTTATTGCAAGCTACCGTCAGAGATATGAACGGACATAAGTCGGAAGACCTAGAGAAACGCTCACAATAGTCGGATGGAGATCGCATGGCTGGAATAGACGTAGTAATCATCGCATCGTTCCTCCTGGCTTTCAAAGCCGTCCTTATTGAGGGCAGCGAGGTTGCCATCCTCTCCCTCGCCACAATAAAGCAGATCGGTAGAAGGAACGTCCTGTTCGGCGTTGCCCTGGGAGGTCTCGGATCGACCGTCACGTTTCTAATCGTCGAACAGGCCTTCCTTGCACTAAAAACAATCTCCGATGCTCTGATCAACCTGATACCTGGTGTTGTCATCCTCTACTTTTCCTACCGGTTTCTACGAGGATTCGTCAAGTACTATTTCCGGGGGAAATCGTTCAGGGCAAAGATGGAAAAATGTAGCGACGAAGTCGTTGAGAAAGACCGGAAGCACAGCGGGGGTGTCACAACAGCGGAGGGTCAGATACCATTCTCGATCGGAAACTCGCTACCGGTTTTCAGCATCACAATGACGGAAGGATTTGAAGCAAGCCTCATTCTCGCTGCGGCCGGAGCCTTCAACATAGAATGGACCCTTGTGGGTGCACTAGTGAGCCTTGTCCTCCTCATCGTCGTGTGCGCGTTCTCCTATGACTACCTGATGCAGGTTCCAAGATGGCTGCTAGATCTGATCGCCGGAGTCGTCCTCCTATCCTTCGGCTCGTACTTCTTCATATCGGGGATACTAATCGCGCTAGGCGTTATCTCTTGATCGGAAACGATGCAATTCGACGCTGACGCGATAGGAAGGCCGACGAGTCTTGCTCACGGCAAGCCGGCTGAATCTTCGGCCTGGGACTCTACAACTACATCTGGCCACTATATCTGCGAGACCTCCAAGCTTCCCCCAGCGATGTGGGCATCGTATTCTCTATCGGGTTCCTCGCTCTCGCCCTCAGCATGATTCCGGGAGGAATACTAGCCAACAAGTACGAGCTAAAAGCGTTGTTGATCATAGGCTGGGCAATGAGCATCCCGCCTCCGCTCATGTACTATTTCGCGAGAACCTGGACCGATGTAATTCCTGGGATAATCCTTCTCCAAGTGTCAGGGTTCAATGTTCCAGCCTTCAATGCGTACATCGCAGGGGCTGCTGAAAAAACGAAGTCCGCGTCAAACTTCGGCATTACCTGGGCATCCGCCCCACTAGGAGTAGTCTTCTCACCGCTGGTCGGGAGCGCTCTACTCAACTGGATTTCCATTCGAGGCATCTTCATTCTGACATTCGTGTTCTTCTCGATCTCGACGATAGTTCTCTTCTTCATGAAGCCACAGCCTCCGCTCGAAAGTGATGCTAAGTCTCCGAGACTCGAATTCCCCAAGGCACGTCGAGAAGGAACGCTTCTTCTCTATCTCACGGGAGCAGCACTTGCGTGGAGCGTTGCCGCGCCCTTCATACCTCTATACTTCCAAGATGCTCTCAGTCTAGGCCCTTCGATCATACTAATTCTAGGGGCGCTACAGTCTCTGGGTGCGGCCGTTTTCGCGATTCTTCTTGGTAGGAGAGCAGATGCAAGAGGCCACGCCGGGACCATGGCCCTAGGTTTAGTGCTATCTTCAATTGGCCTCATCGGAGTCCTCCTTGCCAGAAGCGCGTTGTTATCTTTTCCATTGGTCTTCCTCATTGGAAGTGCCAGGGCACCGAGCCTTGTTGGCTACTCCATCCTTTCGACGGTGCGGAAGGGAGCGTCTAGAGCCGGACAGTTCGGGTTCTATCTGACGTTGGAAAGCCTGGGCTTTGTATTTGGATCCTACCTAGGCGGTATTCTCTATACTCTGAACCCCACGAGCATGTTCTACGCAACTTCAACATCATTCATTGCGCTCGCACTCCTAGCCAGGTTTGGTTTTCGGGACAAGGCTGAATCATCGCTGTCAGGACAAAGAGCGGATTCCGAGGCTGTTGCGAAGTCGGAAGATTCAAAAGCCTACTCGCTCTGGGCAGGCGGTTCTTCCAAGGAGAACAGGTCGTGAACGATATCGTCTGATTCTATGCTATGTGCAAACCTGTTTACTTTGGCTTTTGGCTACTAGCGCTTCTTTCCATAGACTGCGTAGACTATCCCTTGCGTTAGAGGAATAGGTCTCGTATCCGGGAGTCCTTCCTCAACCATAAGGGTGGCAATCTGAGTCCCGGTTCGAGACTTCAGAATCGAACGGCCAAGATATGATAGGGTTCTCCCCCAAGCTTTTGAGACAATTCTTCCGAAGATGGGAAACAGTCCCAAAAGATAGTCATAGTAGAATAATCGGAATACCCTGTTCGGGGGCCGCGCGAAGTCGAGAGAGATCACGACACCGCCCGGTATTGTTGCTCGAGCCATCTCCCTGAAAGTCAGTCGCGCATCGGACACATTTCTAAGCGCAAGGCTGATCGATGCAGACCTGAAACAATCGTCCCTGAACGGTAGGTTCTCAGCGCGGGCCAGTACCCAGTCGGTTCTTCCGTCCAGCCCTTTCTGTCGCAGCCTTTCCTTTGCTGTCTGAAGCATAGAGAGAGTCAAGTCGACGCCGACGACTAGGCCCTGGTTGGAGATCGCGTTTGCAAAATCCGCTGCCAAGAGTCCAGTGCCAGTAGCTACGTCGAGTACCACGCTTTCAGGCAAAGGCTCAGCTTGTTCAATCACAAATGCACGCCATTTTCTATCCTGGCCGAAACTTAGAAGTCCAAGTAGCAGGTCGTATTCGAGCGGGACTTTGGAGAAGAGGCTGCGGACGTAACGGGCTTTGGAATCGTACACGGTCTACGCGACTGCAGGGTGCGCTTTCTTAGCCTCGGCTCGAGTTAGAGCGTAGCCAACTGCGCCTATGCCGACTACTACCAAGACGACCAGGAGGACTACCGGTACAAGAGTGAGTGCGATCGTGCCGACGTACCAGATGGCTCCGAGGAAAGCGACCATTCCGCCCCAGGCAAGGATCATTGATCTAGGAGGAGCGTATCGATCGTCAGGGCCAGGCAATGCGAGAGCTGCAACGATAAGCCAGATCCCGAACACCAAGAAGACCAGCGGGATGCCGGTGAACGGATTGAGGTTTCCCACACCGACCAGAGAGAGAAGCATTATGGTACCGAAAACTATGAGGAATACTCCGCCGTTCAGAGGAGCCCATGGAACCCGAGGCATGTTGGATCTTGTCAACCGCTGGTGTTCCCAGTTTATAGTTCTATTGTAATCATACAGATCTGAACTGGGTCGCTGGTTGTCAGACGCGATCGTACGCGTTGTTCTGCTGGAAGTTTCCCGAATTCATGTCCTGCTCGATCTCCCTGAGCATAAGGATCCTCTTGTAGGTGGGAGGATGTGTCATGAAGAGCTGAGCTGCTTTCCTCCAGTTGGACTTTGACTCTGCTTCCATGGCTGCTTCCAGCTCTCGTTCGCTCAGGACGCCATCCTTGTCGAGATCATATTTCGATTTTTGATCCATAATGCCTGCAACATCCTGTTTTGCCTGAGCAGGGTCTTCGATGAAGAAGGCTCGGGCGCCATGAGGCTCGCCGGGGGCGAGAGAGAGACCGTAGGCGATCTTTGTGAGAGCGCTCTCCAGTTCTCTCGGTTGCTGGGTTAGAAAGGCGGAATATGCATCTGCATAGCTCTCTCTGAGACGGGTCAATCGTAACGCGAGCAGGGTGGTTAGAATGTAGACTGCGTAAGCGACAATAGCAACGATAATCAGGACCCCAGCGTTATTATTCTTGTTGCTACGGCCGCTGTAGCCGGTGACGAGGCCACCCCACAGAACAGACCGGGCGATCAAATACGCAACAAGGGGAATAGCGCTGATCATCGTTACTACGATAAAGTCGCGATGTTTCACATGACCTAGCTCGTGGCCTATGACTCCTTCGATCTCATTTTCGTCCAGACGTTGAAGAAGACCCTGATGGACTGCGAGTGTTGCGCTTTTGCGGGTCCGGCCGAATACGAATGCGTTGGGGGTGGGGTCCGGCGAGACTGCGATTCGGGGCGTGGGAATACCGGATTTCGAGGCGAGCTCGCCGACTTTCGATTCAAGCCAGCGGTTCTCGCCAGGAGCAAGATAGTGGAGACGGCTTGTGAGTCTGACAATCACTGGACCAATCAAGTATTGTAACAGTATTATGAAGA
>WNGP01001465.1_pt1 | contig 37687 bp, 36 predicted proteins | sample 5407671 | NCBI WGS metagenome assembly WNGP01 (sample SAMN13153381, study PRJNA577476) | soil metagenome | isolation source: 40 cm soil or saprolite under Garry oak tree replicate 2 | place: USA:California | collected 2016-06-15 | reverse complement strand
CCTCGGTGCCCTCCACTTGGAGGCCAACGGCTCACACGGGCATTCAGGATCGGCCTCTTTGAGGCGTTCTCGTGGCCCTCGGAGTGGAACCAGCCTCCACTTTGGTACTCGTCGGTGATGCCTTCCGCACAGATGCAACAATCCCCCCTGGCGGATCTGACCTACTCGTTAGAGCAGGCATTTTCCCCACTCGGCTACTGGTCTCGACCCTTCAGGTGTGCAGAGACATGCCGGTGGCCGGGCTGAGTGTGACGCTGGAGCGGCGCAGACCGTCCTCGTCGACGTAGGTGCCGCCGAGCTGGAAGGTCTGGGAGGCGGACGGGTCCGGGTTGACCACCGCGACTCCCCCGCTGTAGTGCCGCATCCAGCCGACGCCCACCGCGCGCCTGGCCTCGACGGGGACGCCCAGGTTGCGGCCGTACTGTCCGGCGGCGCTTGCGGGCAGCCCGCTGTGGTAGCCGAATCCACTCGCGGTTCCGCCGCCCCAGCCGATCCAGAAGGAGGCCTGGCCGTAGCGGATCGAACGGGTGTCGTCCCGCGGGACGAGCGGGTAGCTGTTGGCCAGGAACACGCGGCCGGCGGCCTCGGTGTCGACCTGGGTGCGCAGGGTCGCCGACCAGGTGCCGCCGGTGAAGGGCATGCCGCTGGCACCCCATGCCATCCAGAACTCGCGGAGCACTCCGCTCACGCTCGGCAGCGTCCGTGTGAACGTGGCGTACTGCTCGGGCGTCCAGGGGTCCAGCCCGACGTTGGCGATGGCCAGCAGGCCCTGGTCTCTGATGTACCGCCCGACGGTCGCCATAGCCACACTCACCGCGTCGCCGTAGGCCGTGTCGGTGGGGTACTCGACCGAGTGGCCGGCGTTGGCCGCGTCGAAGCCGTGCCCCGGGTGGGTGTTCACGTCGTCCAGCATGATGCCGTCGTAGCCGTCGGCCTTGATGCCGGCGACGTGTGAGCGGGCCTGCAGCTGCCAGCCGCTGTCGCCGATGTTCGCCGCGGCGAGGTAGGCATAGTCGTCGAAGACGATGCGCCCTCCCGAGCGGTTGTGCAGCCACCAGCTCTCGTGCGCGGCCGCATCGTCCTGCGTGACGAGGCTCGAGGGGCGGTTGTCGCTGTGCGGACCGGCGATCATCGCCCCGAAGTTCTGGTACGCGAGGATCCTGGCCCGGGGATAGCGCGCCCGCCATTGCGTCATGCCGCAGCTGGAGTCACGTGTCATCGACCACTGCACGATCAGGTAGGCGTACACGTCGCCGGGCGTTGAGCCGTCGCAGAGCTGCGCCTTGGCACCCGAGTTGATGAACAGTCCCACGATCCCCACCCGGTTGGGCGTGGGGGTCGCTGCGGTGGTGGTCGTGGCGCCGCTGGTCGTGGTGGTCGCCGACGTCGTCGCGGTCGTGCCAGCGGTCGTCGTGGTGGCTTTCCCTGTGGTGCTGGTGGTCGTGCTCGTCGTGGTCGCCGCCGCGCTGGTGGTCGTGCTGGTCGTGGCCTGCACGATCAGCTGAGGGGCGGTCGCGCCGCTCTCGCGGCTGGCGTACCTCCCCCAGGACGCGCCGGTGGAGGTCAGCGCGAGGCTGATCGTCGCATTGCCGCGCAGCAGCGTCGTGACGTCCACACTTGTCCAGGCGTCGCGGGCGACAGGGCCGGACCTAGCAACGACGGGTCCTGGCGCTGGCGCGTTGGCGTAGGTGATCGTGTCCTCGGTCCAGGAGGTGCTCTCGACTGACCGGATGGTGTAGCCGAGCGCGTCGGCGCGCCAGGCGTACAGGCGCAGCGTGGCGTTGACGACGGTGCCGCTGAGCTGCGTCACCTCGAATCGCAGATAGCTGCGGTTCAGCAGCGGCAAGGCCTCGGTGCGCAGTGTGTCGGCGCCGCCGAAGTTGCGCCGCGGCTGAACGCGGCTCACGTACGCGTCGGCGCTCGGCACCAGGCGCGAGGTCACTGTCGTTGCCGTCGCGCTCGGTAGCCACAACCGCACCCCGGCCAGGGTCATCGCGCAGACGAGGATCAGGGCGGCCCAGGTCGACCAACGGCTCACGCGGGACCGGCGGCGTCTGGGTTGCCGAGCATGCCTGGCGGCAGGATGACGGAGGTGGCGTGCGTGTCGACGCAGGCGAAATCCAGCCATGGGGAGCCCTCCCAACCACCCGGGCAGCGCAGGACATGGGGGGACACCGCCGGGAAGCAGGCTTGGCGTCAGTTCTGGGGGAAACCGACTGTATGACAGTTTCTATCACGGACGCTCAGCCACAGCAAACCGGCCGCTGAGCGCTCGCCGGTGCCAGACCGACCCCGCGCCTGAATCGCCGGAGGCTCCCCGCCTACGGCTCATCCGCCCTTGCGCTTCGCCTGGGCCTCTGGAAGGCCCACTCCCAGGTGCGCGCCAACTCCTCGGCCAGACTGGTGCGCGGCCGCCAGCCGAGGAGACGCGTGGCCAGGCTCGGGTCGAGCGCGGCCCGTGCCAGCTCGCCGGCACGGCCGGCGCGAGCTCGGGCTCCGGCCTGAAGCCGGTCACTCTCTTGAGCGCCGCGTACAGCTCGAGCACGCTGGTCTCCACCGCGGTGCTGATGTTCAACCGCGCACCCACCGCCTCAGCGCGGTCGGCCGTGGCCACGAACGCCTCGACCACGTCGCCGACGTAGACGTAGTCGGACGAGTACCAAAGTGGAGGCTGGTTCCACTCCGAGGGCCACGAGAACGCCTCAAAGAGGCCGATCCTGAATGCCCGTGTGAGCCGTTGGCCTCCAAGTGGAGGGCACCGAGGGTGCTGATCGCCAGATGCAACAGTGCCGGTCAAGGGACCAAAGACCGAGGCCGGCTACCGCACGGTCATGCTCGGCCCGCCACCCTGACGGCGCTCCGGCGGCTGCACACCGAACAGGCGCTGCGCCGGCTGGCGCTGGGCGTCCGCTACCATGCCGACGCCGAGCGGCACCGCGCCCGCCAGGCGCTCGGCACCGATAGCCCGCAGGACGAGTACCTGGTGATCTGCAAGCCCGACGGCCGTCCCTACCGGCCCGACAGCACCTCCACCCAGTTCCGCAGCTTCGTCGACGCCCACGGCCTGCGCAGGAGCATCCACGTCCACACCCTGCGGCACTCGGCCGCCAGCTTCCCTGGCCGCCGCCGGCGTGCCCGCCTCCGACATCGCCGCGCAACCCGGCCACGCCGACGGTGGCGCGCTGGCGCTCAAGGTCTACATCCACCCCGCGCCGAGGGCCTGACCCGCGCCGGGACCCACCTCGACAACATCATCGGCGGTCAGGCGTGACCCAGCCCGCGATCCGGCGCCATCTCTGCTGGTCCGGGGCCGGCCGGCGGCCTGAGGGTAGAAGAATGGTAGAAGTCCAAGCGCAAACAGCACCCACACGCCCGACAGCGCCTACCGGCCCGGCGCGTTTCCCCAGGTCAATGCGGCAAGGATGGGATTCGAACCCATGGAAGCCTTGCGACTTCAACGGTTTTCGAGACCGCCCCATTCGTCCGCTCTGGCACCTTGCCGTAGGGGAGTATAGCGAACGCCGCGGGCCGCCTGCCGGGTCAGCGCTGGCCTCGCCGCTGGCGGAAGAAGGTACGCAGCAGCTCCGCGCACTCGTCGGCGAGGACGCCACGATGGACCTCGACCCGATGGGGGAGGCGGGGGTCGCGCACGAGGTCCCAGAGGGAGACGACGGCGCCGGCCTTGGGGTCGTCGGCTCCGTAGACGAGCCGGGCGACCCGCGCCTGGGCGAGCGCGCCGGCGCACATCGCGCACGGCTCCAGGGTCACCACGACGGTGCACCCGTCCAGCCGCCAGCGTCCGAGCTTGGCGGCGGCGGCGCGCATGGCGACGAGCTCGGCGTGGGCCGTGGGGTCCGCGGATTCCTCCCTGCGATTGCGCCCGCGGCCCAGCACGGTTCCGTCCTCGTCGAGGACCACGCATCCGACCGGGACGTCCTGGTGGCCGAGCGCGGCTCTGGCCTCCTCCAACGCGAGCCGCATCGAGGCCTCGTCGGCGCCTGGGCCGGCTGTCGCGGCGCTCAACGGCCGGCGTCGTGGTCAGCGGTCATCGAGACCTGGCTCGTTGCCATCCCGGCACGAGCCTAGCTCACGACGCCGCCGCGTGCCCTCAGGAGTCGTCGGGCTCGTCCCGCTTCCGCGCCTGGCGCATTTCCTCCGGAGCGTTGTCCGGCTTGACCAGGGCGTACAGAACGGGCACGAGCCTGCCGAGCGCGATCTGCAGGCGCCACAGGTCGAACGCCAGGGCGCGCCGGTACCAGAGTGCACCGAGGTCGGCCTCCAGCCGGTCCTGGTCGCGAGTCAGCCGGGCGATCTCCAGGAGATCCTTGGTGAGGTAGACGGGATCCCGCTCGAGCCGGTGCTCGGTCCATTCGGTGCCGATGCGCTCACGCCGAGCGATCTCGAACCCCGCGGCTGCGATCGCCGACTCCACCGTGGCCTGGTGCATGCTGGCGGCCGAGTTCCCCAGCGCATCGACCACCCCAGCGCGACCCGCTCGGCCGTCCCCTCGCTGGCGTCGAAGGCCCCGCCCTTGGGCAGCCCGCTCAGGACGAGGTCGACCCCGACCACCCGGCAGCCGTAGCGCTGCGAGAGCGCGATCGCGTAGCGGCCGTCGCGGCAGCCGGCGTCGAGGACGAGCTGACCGGCCCCGAGCCCGAGCCAGCCCGGCGCGTCCAGCAGCATGTCGGGTGAGCGCGGCCGCAGGCTGCGCCCCAGCAGCTCGTCGCCGTCGGCGGGCCAGCTCTGGCCCGCGTACAGGTCGGCCATGGCCTGGCGGGAGGTCGGATCGGTCATGCCGCAGAGGTTGGCAGAGCGGCCATCGGGGGTCGAGCGAGGGTTTTCGAGCGCGCGCCGGCTGCCCCGAGCGCGGCCGGCCGGATCAAGGGTTCAATGGAATCATCATGAAGGGCGTCTCGACCACCGTGATCACGCTCGTCGGCGAGCGCGCCCCGGCGTGCCTGGAGGCGCTCGCGCGAGCGGCGAACGTCCGGGTGTCGCGGCCGGACCCTGAGCAACCGTTGTTCGAGCGGGCGGCGGCGGCCTACCGGGTGGCGAAGGGCACGCATGCCCCGTACCTGGTCCACGACGCGGACGCGTTGGGTGTGGTCGCCGAGGCGTGGATACGACGGTTCGACGAGCAGGGCCCGGTTGGCGAGCTGGAGGTGGCGGTCAGCGAGACGCTGGCGCGCTGGCGGGCGGACACCATCGATCTGCCCGACTACTATCTGGTGCTCGACTCGGATTCCTGGGACGCGACGCGGCGGCACTGGTATCTGGGCGTGCTGCACCGCTCCGCCCCCAGCCGGGTGGTGCCGTCCAGCGGCGAGCCCGCCGCGGTCGAGGCACGGCTCGCCCAGCTCTCCAGCGGCCGCTGGTGGCCACCCCTGGACCAGCTCCTCGACGGCGTCGACCGCCTGGTCCCGGACCAGGTCTGACCGAAGGACCCGAGGGGCCGGGCCCGGCGCCGCCACCCGGGGCCGGCCTGATCCGGGCCTCAATACCACCCGTGGCTCTGCCAGAAGGCCTGGGCTGCCTCGGCGGTGCCGTAGCGCTCGCGGACGTAGGTCCTGAACGCCGCGAGCTGCTTGCCGCAGTCGGTGGTGGCGTAGTCCTTGCCCAGGTAGAGGATGCGGTTGCCGAGCAGGAGCTGGCCCAGCCCGAAGGCGGTCGAGGTCGGGTTGTCGGCGGTCGGGTAACCGCTCGACTCGTGCATGATGATCCACTGCTCGGCCGCCGACGTCCCGGAGAGGTCGCAGCGGCCATCGCGCAGCGGCACCGACGGCGCGGGACCCGAAGGCGCCGGCGGGGCCGGGGCGGCCGGGGCGGCCGGGGCGGTCGCCGCGCTGGCCCGGCGCGCGGCGGCCTCGCGAGCTCGCGCTGCCTCTTCCTGCTGGATGAGCTTGCGCAGCTCGGTGGAGCGCGTCCGCAGGCTGGCGGCCTGACCGGCCAGCCGCGAGATCTTGGCGTCCAGGGCCTGCTTGGCCTGGCGGCGCACCGACTGCACCTTGCGCAGGTCGGTGACCTGGCTGCTGACGGCCTCGGTCGCCACCGCCCGCTCCTGCTCGACCTGGACCATCTGGTGGCGCAGCATGTCGGCGCGCCGACGTCCAAGGTCGAGCTGGCTCAGCGTGTCGGCGCCGTCGGCGGCCACGTAATTCAAGGTGATCGCCCGGTCGGCCAGGACGGCGAGGTCCTGGGAGTCGACCAGCGCGGCCAGGTCGGCCATGCCGCCGGTCATGTAGGCGTCGCGTGCCTGCTGGGCGAGCCGGCCCTGGGTCCGCTTGATGTCGGTCTGGACCTCCGCCAGCGACACTTCGGCCTGACGGCGGTGCAGCCGGGCCGAGGCCTCGCGGGCGCGGGCCTGCTCGAGACGCGCCTCGGCCAGCGTGACCTCCTCGTCGGCGTGGGTCACCGCCGTGGCCAGGGCGCTGGCGTCGGCGCGAGCGTCCCGGAGCACGCTCTCGATGCTGCTGAGCTGGTCCTGGGTGCGGGACAGCTCGTCGTGCTGGTCAGCGGCGACGGCGTGCAGCGGGACCAGCGAGGTCGCCGCCACCAGGGTCGCGAGCACGGCGAGCAGGATGCGGGCGCGCAGAGACAAAGGAGCCTCCCTGGGGGGTGGGAGCCAATTGCTGTCGATTCGCGCACGAGCGTCGAGCGGTCATGGGGGACCATGACCCTCCCACATGCCTCCGGCGGAATCAACAGCACACAATCTGGGCGTCTCGGAAAGGCGGCGCCCACCGGTCCAGGGTTGGACCTCCGAGCGCGCCGGCAGCGGTGGCGTCCGCCCCGGATCTCGACAGCGACTCCTGAGCGTGGGCATCTGACCACGTGAAGCGGTCAAGGCGCCGCGGCGCCTGGCCGACTCCATGGTGGTGGACACCACCCGGGAGCCGTCGGAGTTCTTCGTGCTCGCCTACGACACCGCGACCATGGACGTGCGTTCGTTCATGGGCCACGGCCACGACGTCGTGGGCGCCGTGCTCGCGCTCACGGCCAGGATCAACCAGTTCCGCGCGGAGCCCCGCGTGGTCGTCCGCATCTACGAGGCCAACTCGTTCGGAGAGCTACCCGACCGCTACCCCAGCCCCTTCCGCGAGCTCCACTTCCCCACCACCTCGTAGCCGGCCCCCGGGATCACCTTCGGGTGGACGAGCCGCGGGGGACGATGGCGTCAAGAGCGGCGAGGTCGTCGGGGGTGGGATGCCAGTCGGCGGCCTTGACGTTGGCGAGGACCTGCTCGGGGCGGGTGGCGCCGGCGATGACGGAGGCGACCGCCGGCTGGGCGGCGAGCCCGCCGACGGCAACGTCGAGCAGGCCGAGGTCGCGCTCGGCCGCGTACTTCTCCAGGGCCTCCACCCTGTCGAAGGCCTCGGCGGTCAGCCAGTCGGCTCGGCCGACCAGGCGGCTGCCCTGGGGCGCCGCTTCGTCGCGCTTGTACTTGCCGGTGAGCAGCCCGCTGGCGAGCGGGAAGAACGGCAGCATGCCGACGCCGTGCTCGAGGCAGGCGGGGATGACCTCGTGCTCGACGCCGCGCTCCAGCAGGCTGTAGTGGTTCTGCGCCGAGATCATGCGGCTGCGGCGCTCGACCTGGGCGATCCAGTCGGCGTCGGCGATCCGGAAGCCGGCGTAGTTGGAGGAGCCCGCGTAACGGACCTTGCCCTCGACGACCAGCTCGTCCAGGGCGGCGACCGTCTCCTCCAGCGGGGTCCTGGGATCGGGGCGATGGTGCTGGTAGAGGTCGATGTAGTCGGTCTGGAGCCGGCGCAGGCTGGCCTCGACCGCGTGCCGGATGTAACGGCGGGAGCCGCGAGCCTCCTCCTCGAGGCCGCCGACGCGTGAGCCGAACTTGGTGGCGAGCACGACCTGGTCGCGGCGGCCGCCGAGGATCTGTCCGAGGAAGGTCTCGGAGTCGCCGCCGCCGTAGGTGTCGGCCGTGTCGAGCAGCGTGATGCCCTGCTCCAGGGCCGCCTCGACCACCGCGCGGGTCCGCTCCAGGTCACAGCGGTGGCCGAAATTGTTGCAGCCGAGGCCGACCACCGAGACGGTCAGACCGGACTTGCCGAGCTGGCGGTAGCGCATGCTGACGTCCCTTCCGCGGAGAGGTGTCGCCAGCATCAGTAGCAGTCCCGGGCCGCTTCTGGCCACCCGGACTTGACCTTCGGGGCGGACCGCGCCTTCATGGGACGCGGGTCCCGGACAGGAGGAAAGGTCATGCGGGTCGCGATCGCGCAGTTCACCGCCAACCTCGACCCCGGCGTGAACCGTGAAGAGATCCGCAAGCTCAGCGCGGACGCGGCCAGCGGACGCGCCGAGCTGGTGGTCTTCCCGGAGGCGGCCGCGCGCGACTTCGGCGCGCCGGGCGAGCCGCTCGCGCCGTTCGCCGAGCCATTGGACGGGCCCTTCGCGAGTACGCTCGCCCAGCTCGGGCGCAAGCACCGCATGGCGATCGTCGCCGGCATGCTGGAGTCCATCGAAGGCAGCTCGACCCACGTCTACAACACCGTTATCGCGGTCGGGCCCGACGGCGACCTGCTCGGCGCCTACCGTAAACTGCACCTGTTCGATGCCTTCGGGCGCCGTGAGTCCTCCACGATCCGGCCTGGCGACGGCCGGACGCTGGTGTTCCCGCACGGCGGTTTCACCTTCGGCGTGCTCACCTGCTACGACCTGCGGTTCCCGGAGCTCGCGCGAGCGCTGGTCGAGCAGGGCGCCGCGGTCCTGGTCGTGCCGGCCGCCTGGGTCCAGGGCCCGCTCAAGGAGGACCACTGGGTCACGCTGGCGCGCGCGAGGGCGATCGAGAACACCTCCTATCTCGTGGGCTCCGGCCAGGTCGGCAACGTCTACTGCGGTCGCAGCCTGGTCGTCGACCCCCTCGGGGTGGTGGTCGCCGCTCTCGGCGACCGCCCGGGCGTGGCCGTCGCTGAGATCGACCCCGAGCGCATCGCCGAGGTCCGCGCCAGGGTCCCGTCTCTCCAGCACCGCCGCTTCACCGTCCACCTCGACCAACCGCCGGGAGAGCCGCCGGTCTGACGGCTCGGGCCGTCACGGCCGGGGGAGCAGGGTGGTGACGGTGCCGTCGTCGTTGCCGAGGAGGGCTTCGTTGGCGGCGCCGAGGAAGAGGCCGTGATCGACCACGCCGAGGGTGGCTTTGAGGGCCGCGGCCAGCGCCGCGAGGTCGCCGGCGGGGATGGGGCAGTCGAGCAGGTAGTGGCCCTCGTCGGTGACGACCGGCTCGCCCCCTGGCTGGCGGCGGAGGGTGGCGTCGGGGACCAGGTCCAGCAGCCGGAGCCGGGTGGTGACCCAGCCGAAGCGCACGACCTCGACCGGCAGCGGGTGCAGCGTCCCGAGCCGCTCCACGTACTTGCGCCGCTCCGCCACGATCAGCACGCGGTCGGCGCAGGCCATCACCAGCTTCTCGCGCAGGAGCGCGGCACCGCCGCCCTTCAGCAGGTTGAGCTGTGGATCGAGCTCGTCGGCTCCGTCGATGGACAGGTCGAGCCGCACGACGTCGTCGAGCCCGATGACCTCCAGGCCGGCCGCCCGCGCCCTGGCCTTGGTGACCTGCGATGCCACCACCACCCGCACGGGAGGCTTGCCGGCCCCGGCGTCGGCGAGCGCGTCCGCCAGGGCGAACACCGCCCGGCCGGAGCCGAGCCCGATGGTCATCCCTGGCTCGACGTGGTGGCGCGCCGCGGCCACCGCCGCGGCTCTGGCCTGGATGTCCTCGGTCACCGACTGACCTGGTTCCAGTGGAGCACCGCCCGCCAGTCGTGCTCCGAGCCGAGCAGCGACAGGCTGGCGGTGTCCAGGACGAGGTGCCGAGCGTTCGCCGGCTCGAGGCCGAGGTAGGTGGTCGCCAGGATCCGCAGGCCGTGGCCGTGCCCGAACAGGACCACGGTCTGGTCCCCCCTGCCGATCTCAGCCAGCAGCGGCCGCACGCGCTCCGCCACGTCGGCGACGGTCTCGCCGCCGGGGCAGCCGTCGCGGAACAGGTCCCAGCCGGGCCGGTGCTCGCGGATCTCCCTGGTCGTGAGGCCCTCGTACTCGCCGTAGTCGAGCTCCCGGAGCGCGTCGACCAGCTCGACCCGGTCGCCGAAGCCGGCCAGCCGCGCGGTGTCGAGCGCCCGCGCCATCGGGCTCGACAGGACGCGGTCGACCTGGACGCCGGCCAGCAGCCACCCGAGCGCGCGGGCCTGCTCCTCACCCTTTGGGGTCAGCGCCACGTCCGTGCGGCCCGTGTGGCGGCGCGTCACCGTCCATTCCGTCTCACCGTGCCTGGCGAGGTACAGCAGCGGTGACGAGCTCAACGCGGCCCTCCCTGTGGTGTGAGCGGGTAGTCGTACGCCAGGAGCCGGCCGGCCAGGCTGCGCTCCAGCAGTGCGAGGTTAGCCTGGTCGAGGTCCCGCCGGAAGGCGACGCGTGGTCGAGCCAAGGGTGCAGGCGCGCCGACCGGCGCCAGACCAGCCGGGGGCGGCAGGCTTCCCGAAACCTCGTCGCGCCTCGTAGCATCGGCGTGAACCGTCGGTAACGGCGCGGCAGCGCTTGGCATGGGAGGCCCTCGCGATGATGGACTACCCGCTCACCATCCGGAACATCTACGAGCGCGCCAGGCTGCTGTTCGGGGACCGGCAGCTCGCCACCCGCCGCGCCGACGGGGCGGTGGCGCGGACGACCTACGCGGACTGGGCGGAGCGGGTGGCGCGGCTGGCCACCGCCCTGCGTGAGCTGGGCGTCCGCCAGGGCGACCGGGTGGCCACCTTCTGCTGGAACCACGACCGGCACATGGAGGCCTACTTCGCCAGCGCGCTGATGGGCGCCAGCTACCACACGCTCAACATCCGCCTCAGCCCTGACCAGCTCACCTATATCGTCAACCACGCGCACGACAAGGTCCTGGTGGTCGACGCGGACCTGGCGCCGGCGCTCGCCAAGGTGCTGCCGCAGGCCCCGGGCGTGGAGCACGTGCTGGTGATCGGGGAGGGCGCTCCCGCCCTGGACCACCGCTCGGTGCGGGACTACGAGGCGCTGGTGGCCGGGGCGGCTCCGCTGTCCGAGTGGCCGGAGCTGGACGAGCAGCAGACCGCTGGCATCTGCTACACCTCGGCGACCACCGGCAACCCCAAGGGCGTCAGCTACTCGCACCGGGCGCTGTTCATCCACTCGATGGCCACGGGCCTGGTGGACACCCTGGGCCTGTCCGAGCGGGACGTGGTGCTGCCGATCGTGCCGATGTTCCACGTCAACGCCTGGGGACTGCCGTTCGGGTCGGCCTGGTTCGGCGCCGGTCTGGTGTTCGGCGGCCCACACCCCACGCCCGCCGACTACCTGCGCCTGATCCGCGAGGAGGGCGTGACCATGGCCGCCGGCGTGCCGACCGTCTGGCTCGGCGTGGCGCAGCTTCTGGAGCGGGACGGCGGCGACCTCGGCTCGCTGCAGCGGATCGTGTGCGGCGGGTCGGCGGCGCCGGTGTCGATGATCCGCTCCTACGAGCAGCGCTACGGGGTCGAGTTCATCCACGCCTACGGCATGACCGAGGCGACACCGCTGACCCACCTCTCGCGGCTGAAGTCCAGCCTGGCGCATCTGCCGGACGCCGAGCGCTACAGCTTCAAGGCCAAGCAGGGCCTGCTGGCGCCCGGCCTTGAGCAGCGGCTGGTCGACGAGCAGGGCAGGCCGGTGCCCTCGGACGGCAAGGCCATGGGCGAGGTGCTGCTGCGCGGTCCCTGGATCGCGGACCAGTACCTCGACGACCCGCGCTCGGCCGCCACCTTCGTCGACGGCTGGTACCACAGCGGCGACGTGGCCACCCTGGACCCCGAGGGCTACCTCCACCTGGTCGACCGCACCAAGGACCTGGTGAAGTCCGGCGGCGAGTGGATCTCATCGGTCGAGCTGGAGAACGCGCTGATGGGCCATCCGGCGGTGGCGGAGGCCGCGGTGATCGCGATCCCCGACGCCAAGTGGGGCGAGCGCCCGCTGGCGGTGGTGGTCCGCAAGCCGGGCGCGGACGCCGGCTCTGAGGAGCTGATCGCATCGATCGGCGACCAGTTCCCCAAGTGGTGGCTGCCCGACCGGGTCGAGTTCATCGACGAGATCCCCAAGACCGCCACGGGCAAGTTCTCCAAGCGCACCCTGCGCGAGCGCTTCGTCGGCGCTTCTGGCGCCACCGACAGCGACGAACGCTAGGGGAGGGGCCGCGCGGGCGGCCGGCTACGTCCTGGCCTCGGCCAGCCAGTCGTCGAGGGGGCGGCCGGACAGGCGCTCGTAGGCCTCGCGGTAGCGGGCTGCTGTCCCATGGACTACGTCGGCGGGCAGGCTCGGCGCCGGAGGGGTCTTGTCCCAGTCGGTGGTCTCGAGCCAGTCCCGCACGAACTGCTTGTCGAACGAGGGCGGCGACGACCCCGGCTGCCACGAGCCGGCCGGCCAGAACCTGGAGGAGTCGGGGGTCAGCACCTCGTCGGCGAGCACCACCTCGCCGTCGGAGAGCCCGAACTCGAACTTGGTGTCGGCCACCAGGATGCCCCTGGCCGCCGCGTACTCGGCGCCCCGCCGGTAGACCCCGACCGTCAGGTCGTGGAGCCGGCCGGCCAGCTCGGCACCGAGCCGCTGCGCCACGACCTGCTCGGAGACATTCTCGTCGTGGCCGCTGAGCGCCTTGGTCGAGGGCGTGAACAGCGGCTCAGGCAGCTTGTCGGCCTCGCGCAGCCCCTCTGGCAGGGGGATCCCGCAGACGGTGCCGCCGGAGCGGTACTCTTTCCAGCCGGAGCCGACCAGGTAGCCGCGGGCGATGCACTCGAAGGGGATCATCTCGAGCCGGCGCACCAGCATGGCCCTGCCGGCCAGGTGCCTGGCCCCGGACGGCAGCTCGGACGCGCGCCAGCCCACCAGGTGGTTGGGCACCAGGTCGGCGGTGCGCTCCAGCCAGAACTGGGTCAGGGCGGTCAGCACCGTCCCCCTGCCGGGGATCGGCTCCCGCAGGACCACGTCGAAGGCCGAGATCCGGTCGGTGGCGACCAGGAGCAGGTGGGCTTCGTCCACCTCGTAGATGTCACGGACCTTGCCAGAGGCTTGGTGGCGCAGGCCCTCCAGGACGGGTGCGGTGGTCATCGCGGGATCTCCAGACGTTCGAGACGCTCGTAGATCGGGCCGGCGTTGGCGACGAAGCGTGCGGGGTCGATGGCGGCGTCGAGCCCGGCGGGGCCGCCGACCGCCTCGGCGACGCCCGGGGAAGCCAGCAGCAGGTCGCGGAAGCCGCCCTTGCCCTCCCAGGCTGCCATGGCGGCGCGCTGCACGGCGGCGTAGGCGTCGTCCCGGCTCCAGCCGCCGTCGACCAGGGCCAGCAGCGCGGACGACGACCCGGCCAGGCCGCCGGAGGCCTCCAGGTTGGCTCGCATCCGCTCCGGGAAGACCCGCAGACCGGCGACCAGCCAGGCCGCGCGCTCCAGCCCGTAGTCCAGCACGCAGCAGGCGTCCGGCAGGATGACCCGCTCCGCTGAGGAATGGGAGATGTCCCGTTCGTGCCAGAGTGCCACGTCCTCCAGCGCGGGCACCGCGTAGCCGCGCAGCAACCTCGCGATACCGGTGAGCCGCTCGGCCACGATCGGGTTGCGCTTGTGCGGCATGGCCGACGAGCCCTTCTGCCCAGGCGCGAACGGCTCCTCGGCCTCCCGAACCTCGGTGCGCTGGAGGTGGCGGACCTCCACCGCGAGCCGTTCGAGGTTGGCGCCCACCACGGCCAGCGTCGCCAGGAACTGGGCGTGCCGGTCGCGCGCCACCACCTGCGTGGCCGCGTCCTCTGGCGCCAGGTCCAGCTCGGCGAGCACCTCGGCCTCCACGTCGGCGGGCAGGTTGGAGTAGGTCCCGACCGCACCGGACAGCTTGCCGACGGCGACGGCCTCGCGCGCCGCGGCGAGCCGCCGCCGGTCGCGGTCGAAGGCGAAGGCGTGGCCGGCCAGCTTGAGCCCGAAGGTGGTCGGCTCGGCCGCGACCCCGTGGGTGCGGCCGAGGCAGAGCGTGTCCCGGTGCTCCAGGGCACGGTCGCGCAGCGCCCCCATCAGCCGGTCGAGCCTCGCCGACAGCAGGTCAGCGGCGCGTGCGAGCTGGAGCGCCAGGGCGGTGTCCAGCAGGTCGGACGAGGTCATGCCGTAGTGGACGTGCCGCGCCGCGGGTCCGATGCCCTCGCCGTAGGCGGTGAGGAACGCGATCACGTCGTGGTGGAGCTGGGCGTCCAGCTCGTGGACGCGCTCGGGCGGCGGGGGAAGGGCCGCCTCGATCGCCGCCAGGTCCTCTGGCGGGACCAGGCCGCGGCGGGCCCTGGCGCGGACCACCGCGACCTCGACCTGCGCGAACAGTTCGAAGCGGCGCCGCTCGCTCCAGACGGCGCCCATCTCGGGCAGGGTGTACCTGGGGATCATGGCAGCTCAGAGCCGCAGACCCTCGTCGAGCTGCTGCTTGAACTCGCGAAGCTGCTTGCGGAGCTGGGCGTCGGCGATCGCGAGGATCTGCACGGCCAGGATGCCGGCGTTGGCCGCGGCGTCCAGCCCCACGGTGGCCACCGGGACCCCGGCGGGCATCTGCACGACCGAGTAGAGCGCGTCCTGGCCCCCGAGCTGCGGTGTGAAGATCGGCAGGCCGATCACCGGCAGCACCGTGTGGGCGGCCAGCACGCCGGGCAGCGCCGCCGCCTTGCCCGCCGCCGCGATCAGCACCTGGAGCCCGCGGTCCTCGGCGCTGGCCGCGTAGGCGGCCACGCGGCGCGGGCTGCGGTGGGCGCTCAGCACCTCCAGCTCGTGGTCCACGCCGAACTTCTCGAGGATCACCGCAGCCGCTTTGGCCCGCTCCTCGTCGGAGCTGGAGCCAAGGACGATCCCAACCCGTGGCTGCTGCATGCGTTGTTCCTCGTTCCTCTCGGCGGTCCGGTGGCCCAGCGGCTCGGCGGCTGGGCGGTCCAGCGGCTCGGCGGCATTCTATTCGCGCCGGACGGCCGCGCCCACTGCGCCGCTGTCGCCTCCACACCCACCGCCGAGGCCGCGGGCGGCGCCCGGACCGCGGCCACCGCGCCGGGCCCGCGGGTACCGCGCCCGACCCGCGGCTACCGGAGGCCGAGGCGCCTCAGGGCCGCGACGATGAAGTCATGCTTGGCCTGGGTGAACTCGCTCGCGTTGGTGAGGCCGCGCGCGACGATGGAGCGCTTCAGCTCCTCGTAATCGCGGCGCAGCGACCCGTCGGAGCGCAGGGCGTCGCGGAAACCGCGGAGCTCCCGGACCTCAGGGCTGGCATCCGGGACGATGTGCACGTGGACCCGGTACGGCCGCTGGCGGTGGCGGACGACCCCTTGGAGCATCGGGCGCGTCTCCGGAAACGTCCGCGGGACGCTCTGCGGCTGGAACCCCATCCCCTGCAGCGTCCCGGCCACCTCGAAGACGCGCTCGGCCGGCGTCGGCAGCAGCAGGTCGATGGTCCCCTTGCCGGCCAGGTCCGGGACGGCGGAGCTGCCGATGTGCTCGGCCCAGAGCCCCGGCAGCCGGCAGCGCGCTGGAGATCATCTCGGCCAGGGACGCCGCCACTGCCGGTGAATGCGGGTCCGGGTCGCGCACCTTGACAGGCACCCGGTGATACGGCTCGATCACCACCCTCGCGAGCCAGTGACGGCGCCCACTCCCAGCGGCGCCTCCCAGGCCCACTCCCACTCCCGCAGCACTCATCTCACCCGAACTATGACAAAGTATGTCCTCTTCGTCCAGTACCCTCCAGATGAGGGCCGCTCCGGGTCGCGCCGCGGCCGCGCGCGGGACGGGGCCGCCTCCCTTGGCTCGGCGGGGCAGCGGTCAGGGGCCGGCCGCCAACCCCGCGCTCGGCGGGGTGGTGGTTACAGGGCGGCGATGTCGCGGCGGTAGTGGGCGGCGTCGAAGTGGATGAGGTCGGCGGCGGCATAGGTTCGGGCGCGGGCCTCGGGAAGGTCGTCGCCGAGGGCGGTGACGGCCAGCACGCGGCCGCCGGCTGTTCGGACCACGCCGGCGGCGTCGCGGGTGGTGCCGGCATGGTAGACGTACACGTCGGGCTCGGCCTCCGCGTCCTCGAGGCCGGTGATCGGCAAGTCACGCCGGTACGACCCTGGGTAGCCACCCGAGGCCAGCACCACGGTCACACAGGCGCGCGGGTCCCAGGCGACCTTCTCACCCGCGAGCACTCCCTCGGCGGTGGCCCACAGTAGCCCGGTGAGGTCCGTGGCCAGCCGCGGCACGACCACCTGCGCCTCCGGGTCGCCGAAGCGGCAGTTGAACTCGATCACCTTGGGCCCGGCGGCGGTCAGCGCCAGGCCGGCGTAGAGCAGGCCCTGGTAGCGGATGCCGCGGGCGCCCAGCTCCGCCACGGTGGGTTCGAGGATGGTGCGGCGCACCTCCTCGACCAGGGACTCCGGGAAGTCCGGCAGCGGCGAGAACGCACCCATCCCGCCGGTGTTGGGCCCCTGGTCGCCGTCGGCAACCCGCTTGTAGTCCCGGGCGGGCGCCAGCGGCACCACCGTCCGCCCGTCGCTCAGAGCGAACAGGCTCGCCTCCGGGCCGTCCAGGTACTCCTCGAGCAGGATGCGACCACCGGAGTCGCCGTGGACCCTGCGGATCAGCGCCGCCTCGATGGCGGCCTTGGCGGCGACCAGGTCGGAGGTCACCGCCACGCCCTTTCCAGCGGCGAGCCCGTCAGCCTTGATCACCCACGGCGGCCCGAACCGGTCCAGCGCGCGGACGGCCGCGGCCGCGTCCTCGAACACCTCGGCGCGAGCGGTCGGCACGCCGGCGGCGGCCATCACCTCTTTGGCGAACGCCTTGGAGCCCTCGATACGCGCGGCGGCCGCGGTCGGCCCGAACACCGCCAGCCCCCGGTCCAGGAAATAGTCGGCCACGCCGGCGACCAGCGGCAGCTCCGGCCCGATCACCGTCAGGTCGACCTGCTCCGACTCGACGAAGGCGGCCAGTGCGGCGGCGTCGGTGACCCCGATCCCGTGGACATTGGTGGCGCGTGCGGCGGTGCCAGCGTTGCCGGGCACCGCGTACAGACGCTCCGCGTCGGGGTTCAACGCCAGCGCCTCGATCAGCGCGTGCTCGCGCGCGCCACTGCCGATCACCGCGATGCGCATGGCTACCCCTTCCCGCTCTTGCCGACGGCCGTGGCGCCGCCAGCGGCCGCCGCGCCGCCGACGGCCGTGCCCCGGCCGTCGCCCGCCGGCTCCCGGAGCAGCGTCTGCTCCCGCCCGGGGCCGACGAACACCGCCGTCACCGGCACCCCGCTGAGCTTCTCGACCGCCTCGACATAGGTGCGCGCCGCTCGCGGGAGGTCCTCGAAGCGGGTGACGCCGGTGATGTCGTCTCGCCAGCCGTCGAAGTACTCGTAGACCGGCTCGGCGTGGTGGACCTCTGTCTGGGTCATCGGCCAGTCCTCGGTCACCTCGCCGTCGATCCGGTATGCGGTCGCCACCGGGATGCGGTCGAAGCTGGAGAGCACGTCCAGCTTGGACAGGAACAGCTCGGTGAGGCCGTTGAGCCGGGCCGCGTAGCGCAGCACCACGGTGTCGAGCCAGCCGCAGCGGCGCGGCCGCCCGGTGGTGGTGCCGAACTCGGCGCCCTGGCGGCCGAGGATCGCGGCCTCGGGACCGGCTGCCTCGGTGGGCAGCGGTCCGGAGCCGACCCTTGTGGTATAGGCCTTGGCGAGGCCGATGACCCCCTGGATCTCGCCAGGCCCGACGCCCGCGCCGGCCAGCGCGCCGCCGGAGACCGGCGAGGACGAGGTCACGAACGGGTACGTGCCGTGGTCGACGTCCAGCATGGTCGCCTGGGCGCCCTCGAACAGCACCTGCCTGCCGTCGCGCAGCGCCTTCCACAGGTAGAGCGAGGTGTCGGCGATGCGCGGCCGCAGCGCCTCGGCGTAGGTCATGTACTCCTCGACCACCGCCTCGGCGTCGAACGGCAGGCGGTTGTAGACCTTGGCGAGCATCGGGTTGCGCTCGCGCAGGACCACCTCGACCTTCTGGCCCAGGATCTTGGGATCGAGCAGGTCCTGCACGCGGATGCCGAGCCTGGCGACCTTGTCGCCGTAGGCCGGCCCGATGCCGCGCCCGGTGGTGCCGATCTTGTTGCTGCCGAGGTAGCGCTCGGCGAGCTTGTCGCGCTCCTTGTGCCACGGCATGATCAGGTGCGCGTTGGCCGAGACCTTGAGGTTGGCGGTGGAGATTCCCTGCGCCTCCAGGGCGGCCAGCTCGACCAGGAGCACGCCAGGGTCGACCACCACGCCGTCGCCGATCAGCGTGGTGATGTGCGGGTGGAGGATGCCGCTGGGCACCAGGTGGAGCCGGAACGTGCGGCCGCCCACCACCACCGTGTGGCCCGCGTTGTTGCCGCCCTGGTAGCGGACGACCACGTCCATCCTGTCGGCGAGCAGGTCGGTGGCCTTGCCCTTGCCCTCGTCACCCCACTGGGCGCCGATGAGGATCGTTCCCGGCATCGTGGCTCGCTTTCTTGCTTGGATGAAGGTGCCCGGGAGGGCCAAGTCTACCGCTCGTCAAGGCCCTCTTTCGGGTTGTCCACAGGGCGATTCGCGGTGCCGCGGACCCCGAGCCAGACGCCCGCCAGGACCAGCACGGCGCCGGGCCAGAACCAGCGCGTCGGCAGCTCCTGGAAGACCAGCCAGGCCAGCAAGGTGGCGCCGACGGGCTCGGTCAGGCCGATCACCGCCACGGCGTCGGCGGTCAGCGTCGCCAGCAGCGCGTTGAAGACCGTGTGGCCGAGGAGCTGCGGGCCGGCCACCACCCCGCCGATCGCCAGCCACGAGCGGCCGGTGTAGCCGGCCAGGGATGCCCCGCTGAGCAGGCTCGCGGGCAGCAGCACCGCCGCGGCGACCCCGTAGACCGAGGCCGCGTAGGTGCTCGCGGGCAGGCGCCGGCGCAGCGAGCGGCCGACGAGAAAGTACGCGCCGATCGCGGCAGCGCCGCCGAAGGCCATGGCGTCGCCGATCAGGGCGCCCGCACCGAGGTCGACCGCCTCCGCGTCGCCCAGCGCGATCAGCGCCGCGCCCGAGATGGTCAGGCCGATGCCCGCCCAGCCAAGGCGCGAGGGCGGCTCGCCGAGCAGCGGACCGGCCAGCACGCCGACGAACAGCGGCGAGCACGCGACCAGCACGGTCGACGAGGCGATCGTGGTGCGGGCCAGCGAGGCGTTCCACAGTGAGAAGTGCAGCGCCAGGCACGCCCCCGCCAGCGCCAGCAGGCCGAGGTCCCGGGCCGTGGGCCGGACCCGCGTGCCGCGGCGCAGCGCGAAGGGGGCCAGCAGCAGCGCACCGGCCAGGCAGCGCCAGAAGGCCAGCGCAAGCGCTGGGACGTGGGCTTCCCGGACCAGGATGGGCGAGGTGGAGATGGCCAGGATGCCGACGGCGATGCCGGCCGGAACCAGCGGCCCTCGGGGGCGCCCCCAGGCGTGAGAGGGGGCCACACCGCCCGCCGCGACGGCGTGGCCCCGTGGTCTCATCGGCCTATGACGGGTATTTCTCAAGCAGTTCCCGCAAGCGGGCGACGAAACGTAGGGATTCGTCGTGTTCGCGTTGCCAGATGTTGCGACCGAAGATCAGTCCCAGGGCGCCGGCCTCCATCGCCATCCGCGCCTTGTCCAGAACCTCCTCGTCGCCGCCGCGCTCGCCGCCGCTCAGCAGCACCGGTGTGCGGACGGCGGAGCGCACGACCGCGTTGACGCCCTCCTGCTCGGTGATCTGCCGGGCGTAGGCCTTGGGCACTCCCTCGGTCGCGCTCGGGTTGGGGAAGTTGACCTTGACCACGTCGGCGCCCAGCTCCGCCGCGGTGCGCGAGGCGTAGTCGACCTGGTAGAGCGAGTCCTTGCCGCCCTTGCTGTCGACCGCGGAGCCGCGCGGGTACGACCAGACGACCAGCGGCAGGCCGAAACGATGGGCGGCCTGGCGCACGCCCGAGAACGCCTCGAAGTCCTCATCCTGCCGCCCGCTGCCGACGTACAAGGTGTAGCCGACCGCGTCTGCGCCCAGCCGGACCGCGTCCTCGACGCTGCCGTTCAGCGGCGACCGCGGCGCGTCGGGCGGCGGGATCTCGGTCTTGCCGTTCAGCTTGAGGATCAGCGGCACCTCGCCGGCGTAGTCCCAGAAGAACTTCTCGGCGGTGCCGATCTGGACCGCGACCCCGTTGAAGCCGCCCTCGATCGCCAGCTTCAGGATGTACCTGGGGTCGCCGGAGGCGGGGTTGTCGAGGAAGTCGCGCGGACCGTGCTCGAGCCCCTGGTCGTAGGGCAGGAACATGGCGGTGCCGTTCTTCAGGCCGAACTGGTAGATGATCCGCTGTAGCCGAGCCTTCTTCCCGGTCGGCAGGCCGAGCTCGCCGATCGGGGTGCGGCGGACCGGTCCGTTTGCCATGAGCATTCCCTCCTGATGGTGTGGTCCCGCTCGGGCCGGATGCCGGTGCCGGTGCCGGGCTGGCTGGCCCTGCCCATTGTCGTGGCCCTTCCCGCCGACCGGCAAGATTTCCAGCCGCCGCCCACAGGCCGTCTGACCAGCTCCGCTTGCTCTTTGCGGTAGGATCTACCGCCCGAGATGGGGACGAACGAGCTTCTTCGGGGGGTTGTTGCATGCGCGCGCGTACCTGGTCAACCGAGTTCAAACAGTTCCTTCTCAGAGGCAACGTCATCGACCTGGCGGTCGGCATCGTCATCGGCGTCGCCTTCGGGGCCGTGGTCCAGGCCCTGGTGAAGGACCTGCTCACTCCGCTGGTCGCGGCGATCTTCGGCAGTCCCGACTTCAGTCGCCTGTCGTTCCGGGTCCACAATTCCGTGTTCCTCTACGGGGACTTCCTGAACGCCCTGGTGGCGTTCGTGACCGTCGCGTTCGCGCTGTTCTTCTTCGTGGTCAAGCCGGCCAACGTGCTGACCTCGCGCATGCGGCTTCGCCAGTCGCCCGACCCCAGCACGCGCAAGTGCCCGGAGTGCCTGAGCGAGATCCCGGTCGCGGCGCGCCGTTGCGCTTTCTGCACCGTCGAGGTCCCACCTGGCAATGAGGCCGAGACGGGCACGGCGGCATAGATCGGGAAGCATGGGTCGGTTGCGTGCCATACTGTCCAGGCACGGGGGACTTGGTGTGAAGGAGCGGGATCGCTTGATGGAGCAGGGGTACAGCCTTCCGGCGGAATTCGATCGGCTGCAGGCGCCGTCCAGCGCCTACGCCCCCAGGCAGGTGGTCACCTACCTGTGCACGCGGGAGCACCTGGTCACGGTTCCGTTCGCCGTCGAGGTCGAGGTCCCCGAGGTATGGGAGTGCCGCTGCGGCCAGCCGGCCACGCGGGTGGTACCCGACGAGGCTAGCTCCGCAGCAGCAGAATGAGCGCCTGCAGCGCCACCGCGTAGGCGATCATCGCCTGCGCCTGGAACAGGCGCAGCTGCGCCTTGAGCGCGCCGCGGAACGACTTCCACGCCTTCCACGCCAGCAGGACGACGGCCGCCTCCAGCAGCAGGCGCACCCACAGCGGCACGTGCAGGGGCAGCCGGTAGCCGAGCCGGTACACGAAGAAACCGGCGAGCCCGCTGATGAACACGGGGAGCACGCCCGGGTAGATCGGCCGGGCCGCGCGACGGTGACTTCGCGGCGGTGCCATGGGCCCGAGTGTAGACGGGCGCCCGGGGTGTGGATACCCCGGGCGGCCGGGTCACCACGGCACCCAGGTCAGCACGGCACCGCTAGCGACGTCAGGCCACCGCCGCTGGCGCCTCGCGGGTGAAGCGCAGGCCATCGGGACCGGCGTCCGCCAGGATGGCGTCGCCGTCGCCGATCTCGCCCGCCAGCAGCAGCTTGGCCAGCTCGTCCCCGATCGACCTGGAGACCTGGCGCCGCAGCAGCCGGGCCCCATAGGCCGGGTCGTCGCTGCGGTCCACCAGCCACTGCTTGGCCGCGAGGGTCAGCCGCAGGCTCAGCCGCCGGGAGGCGAGCCGCTTGGCGAGCAGCCCGACCTGGAGCTCGACGATCCTGGTGAGGTCGTCGCGCGACAGCCGGTGGAAGATCAGGATGTCGTCCAGCCGGTTCAGGAACTCGGGCTTGAACGCCTCCCTGACGACGGCCATGACCCGCTGCCAGACCACCTCTTCGGATTCGAGCATGTCGATCATGAGCTGCGAGCCGAGGTTGGACGTCATGATCAGGACCACGTTGGCGAAGTCGACCGTGCGGCCCTGGCCGTCGGTCATGCGTCCGTCGTCCATCAGCTGCAGCAGCACGTCGAACACGTCCGGGTGGGCCTTCTCGATCTCGTCGAGCAGCACCACGGAGTAGGGACGGCGCCGGACCGCCTCGGTGAGCTGGCCGCCCTCCTCGTAGCCGACGTAGCCGGGAGGCGCGCCGATCAGGCGGGCGACCGAGTGCTTCTCGCCGTACTCGCTCATGTCGATGCGGACCATCGCCCGCTCGTCGTCGAACAGGAACTCGGCGAGCGCCCTGGCCAGCTCGGTCTTGCCGACGCCGGTGGGGCCGAGGAACAGGAAGTTGCCGATCGGGCGGCCGGGCTCCGACAGCCCGGCGCGGGAGCGGCGGATCGCGTGGGCCACCGCCTCGACGGCCTCGTCCTGGCCGACCACCCGCCTGTGCAGCTCATCCTCGAGCCGCAGCAGCTTGGCCATCTCACCCTGCATGAGGCGGGTGACCGGGATACCGGTCCATGCGGAGACCACCTCGGCGACGTCCTCCTCGTCGACCTCCTCCTTGAGCATCTTGCGGTCGGACTGGAGCGCCGCCAGCCTGCTGTTGGCCTCGGTCAGCTCGCGCTCCAGGCCGGGCAGCACGCCGTAGCGCAACTCGGCGGCGCGGCTGAGGTCGCCGTCGCGCTCCGCCCGCTCGGCGAGCCCGCGCGTCTCCTCGATGCGCGCCTTGGTGCCGCGGATCGACGAGATGCCCTCCTTCTCGGCCTCCCAGTGCGCCTTCTTGGCGCTGCGCTCCTCCTGGAGGCCCGCCAGCTCCTCCTCGATCTTGGCGAGCCGCTCGCGGGAGACCTGGTCGGTCTCCTTGCGCAGCGCGGCGCGCTCGATCTCGAGCTGCTTGGCGCGCCGCTCCAGCACGTCGACCTCGGTCGGCATCGAGTCGATCTCGATCCGCAGCCTGGAGGCGGCCTCGTCGACCAGGTCGATCGCCTTGTCGGGAAGGAAGCGGCCGGTGACGTAGCGGTCGGAGAGCATCGACGCCGCCACCAGCGCGGAGTCCTGGATCCGCACGCCGTGGTGCACCTCGTAGCGCTCCTTGAGGCCGCGCAGGATGGCCACGGTGTCCTGGACGCTCGGCTCGCCGGCGAACACCGGCTGGAAACGGCGCTCCAGAGCGGCGTCCTTCTCGATGTGCTTGCGGTACTCGTCCAGCGTGGTCGCGCCGATCATGTGCAGCTCGCCGCGCGCCAGCATCGGCTTGAGCATGTTGCCGGCGTCCATCGCGCCCTCCGCCGCGCCCGCGCCGACCACCGTGTGGAGCTCATCGATGAAGGTGACGATCTCGCCCTGCGACTCGCGGATCTCGTCGAGCACCGCCTTGAGGCGCTCCTCGAACTCGCCGCGGTACTTGGAGCCGGCGATCATCGAGCCGAGGTCGAGCGCGACGATTCGCTTGTCACGCAGGGACTCGGGCACGTCGCCGGCGACGATGCGGCCGGCCAGGCCCTCGACGATGGCCGTCTTGCCGACACCCGGGTCGCCGATCAGCACCGGGTTGTTCTTGGTGCGCCGCGACAGCACCTGCACGACCCGGCGGATCTCGTCGTCGCGGCCGATCACCGGGTCGAGCTTGCCGCCGCGGGCCAGCTCGACCAGGTCGCGGCCGAAGCGTTCCAGCGCCTGGTACTTGGACTCCGGGTCCTGGTCGGTGACCCGCTTGGCGCCGCGCACCTGCTCCAGCGCCTCCAGGATCGCCTCGCGGGTGACGCCGGCCTCGGTCAGCAGCGTGGCCGCGTGGTCGGAGCCCTCGGAGAGGGCGAGCAGCAGGTGCTCGGTGGAGACGTACTGGTCGCCGAGGGCCGAGGCCTCGCGGCGCGCCCGCTCGATCAGGCGGGCGGTCTGCGGCGAAAGCACGACTTCCTGCTCGGGGCCGAAAACCTTGGGGATACGGGTGAGCGCCTCGCCGGCCCGCGCCTTCAGCGCGCCCGGGTCCGCGCCCGCCCGCCGGACCAGCGGGAAGACGATCCCCTCCGGGTCGGACATGAGGGCGGCGAGCAGGTGCTCGGGCTCGACGCGCTGATGGTCGCCGCCGAGCGCCAGCCGCTGCGCTCCGGCGAGCGCCTCCTGCGCCTTGTGAGTGAACGCGTTGACATCCATCGCTTCGATCAGACCTTCATTCGTTGAGCTGCTTGCTGGTGTCAGGTGGGCCGGCCGGGCCGGCGCGGGCCGGGATCCTGCTCGTAGAGCACGATCGCAGACGAGTAGGGGACCAGGTCGCGGCGGCCGGCGCGGCGCTCGCGCTCCAGTTCCTGCCGGTGGCGGCGGCCCTGCGCCCGCACCTCCGACTCGAGCTCGGCGACGCGCTCCTGGAGCCGCACCACCTGCTCGGCCAGCTCGATGACGCGCCGCACCCCGGCCAGGTTCACGCCCTTGCCGGTCAGCTCCTGGATCTCGCGCAGCCGCTGGATGTCGCGCTCCGAGTAGCGCCGCGAGTTGGAGGTCGTGCGCTTCGGCCGCACCAGCCCCTTGCGCTCGTAGATGCGCAGCGTCTGGGGGTGCACTCCGGCCAGCTCGGCCGCCACGGAGATGACGAAGACCGCCCGGTCGTCCGCCGGTCCGGTGGTGGGTCGCTCGGCCATCACGCCGTCCCGCTACTGGTCCATGCCGAGGTGCGACCTCGGCGAGACGTCGGACAGGGAGGCGAACTCGCGCAGCAGGTCACGCTCCTTGCGCGAGAGCTTCTCCGGCACGGCGACCTGCACGGTGACCAGCAGGTCCCCGCCCGGCTTGGCGCGGCCGTTGCTGGCGACGCCCCGGCCCTTGACCCGGAAGGTGCGCCCGTTCTGGGTCCCGGCGGGGATTTTCAGCGTCACCTGGCCGTCGAGGGTGGGCACGGTCAGCTCGGTGCCGAGCGCCGCCTCCGCGAAGGTCACCGGCACCGTCATGGTCAGGTCCTGGCCGCGCCGGCCGAACAGCGGGTGCGGGGTGACGTGGACCTTCACGATCAGGTCGCCGGCGGGCGCGGCGGCGGCGCCGGGCTCGCCCTGGCCCTTCAGCCTGACGACGGCGCCGTCGCTGACCCCGGTGGGGATGCGGACCCGCAGCTCCCGGGTGCGGACCTCGGTGCCGCTGCCGTTGCAGGTCTTGCAGGGGTGGTCGATCACGGTGCCGCGGCCCTGGCAGGTCGGGCACGGGCTGGAGAGGCCGAACAGGCCCTGGTCGCGGGTGACGGTGCCGCGGCCGTTGCAGGTGGGGCACATCCTCGGCAGCGTCCCGGGCTCCGCGCCGGTGCCCTTGCAGGTGTGACACGCGGCCGGGCCGCGGAGCTGCAGCGGGATGGTCGCGCCCCTGACGGCCTCCTCGAAGCCGAGGGTGACCTCGCTCTCGACGTCGCGGCCGCGCCGGGCGGCGCGCTGGTTGCGGCCACCGCCGAAGAGGTTCCCGAAGAGGCCGCCGAGGCCTCCCAGGTCACCCAGGTCACCGAAATCCTCGACCCGGACCCGCTGGTTGCCGAATCCGCCGCCACCCGGGAAGCCGCCGAAGCCACCGAACGAACCCGACCTGACCAGCCGGCGCGCCTCGTCGTACTCGGCACGCTTCTTGAGGTCGGACAGCACGCCGTAGGCCCGCCCGACCTCCTTGAAACGCTCCTCGGCGGACTTGTCGCCGGGGTTGGCGTCCGGGTGGAGCTGCTGGGCGAGCTTCCGATAGGCCTTCTTGACGTCCTGCGCGGAAGCGTCCTCGGACACTCCCAGGATCGCGTAGAAGTCCTTCTCGAGATACTCCGGGTTGTTCACGCTCTACCTGGCTACCTTCACCAACGCAGGGCGCAGGACCCTGCCGTTGAACTCGTATCCCTTGCGGACCACGTCCATGACCGTGCCCGCCTCGACGCCGTCCTCCTCGGCCGCCACCACCGCCTCGTGGCGCTCGGGGTCGAACGGCTTGCCGCTCGCCTCGATGGCGACCAGGCCCTCGCCGACGAGCACTTCGTTCAGCTCGCCGAAGACCATCTCGACGCCCTTGAGCATGCGGTCGAAGTCGCGAGACTGCTCCGCGTGGGAGACCGCCAGCTCGAAGTTGTCGAGCACGGGCAGCAGCCGCGACACCAGCGCCTGGGAGGCGGAGGCGATCCGCGCGCTCTGTTCGCGCATGGTCCGCTTGCGGTAGTTGTCGAACTCGGCCTGCAGCCGGCGGAGGTCGTCGAGGTAGCCCTCGGCCTCGGCACGCGCCGAGACCAGCTCGGCGAGGACCGCCTCGGTCGGCTCCTCCTCGACGACGGCCGCGGGCTGCTCGGCGCCGTCGGGCTCGTCGGCTGCCTCGGCGGCGGGCTCGGCGGGCCCGTCGGCCTCGGCCTCGGCGGCCTCGGCGGCCGTCTCAGGCTCGGCGCCGTCAGCGCCGGCCGGGGCCGGCTCGGCCTTGACCTCGCCCTGGTCCGCGAGCTGGTCGGCCGGGGTGGTCGCCGCGTTCCCGGCGGCGGCGTCGGCCGGGGTCGCAGGCTGGCCGTTGTCGTCGGCCGTCTCGGCGGCGGGCCGCTTGGGACCCGCGTCCGGCTCGGCGTCCGTGGCCTCGGCAGCCTCTTCGGCCGTCTCGGCGGAGCCGCCGGCGTCCTCGCCCGTCGCCGGGGCCCCATCGCTGTCGGGGGCCCCCCGCTCGCCCTTCTCGGGCGCGCGCGCCTCGGCGCGAGCCTTGCCGTCGGCGTCCGCCTCGGTGCCGGCGGGCGCCTCGGTCTTGGTAGCGCCAGGCTTCGGGTCGACCTCTGCCTGGGCTCCGGTCAGGTTGTCCGGCTCAGGAGCACGGCTGGTGTCGTTGTTCACTTGATCGTCGTCCACCTGTCGCTTGGGTCGCTTCGGTTGCACGTTGTCAGTCTCTGCTGGGTCGGTCTCCGCGGCGTCCTCCTCCAGGCCGCCGCTCGGCTCCGCCTGGAGCTCCGACTCGCCGGAACGGGTTCGGGCGCGCTTTGCGAGCGCCCTGGCGACGTAGGCTCTCACCGCGCTGTCTCTCCTCCACGTCCTGATCCTTCGCGGCGCGTGACTCCACGTCGTCCCGGCCCGGCGGGCCGGGGCTCCCGGTCGACCCGGAAGCCCCGACGCACGCTCAGGCTCCCTTCTGCTGCTGCTCCCCATCGTCGATGATCTCGGCGTCGACCACGTCGCCGTCGCCCTGGCCCTGGCCGGTCGCGGTGCCGGTCTGGGCCCCGGCCGCGGCGTCGCCGCCCGCCTGGGCCTGACCGGTCTGCGAAGCCTGCGCGTAGACCGCCTCGGCCAGCTTGTAGCTCGCCTGCTGCAGGGTCTCCGTGGCCGAGCGGATGGCCACCGTGTCCTCGGTGGTCAGCTTCTCCTTCAGGGCGGAGAGCGCCTGCTCCACGTTGGACCGGTCGGACTCCGAGATCTTGTCGCCGTAGTCCTTCAGGCTCTTCTCGGTCTGGTAGACGAGCTGCTCCGCGCGGTTCTTGGCCTCGACGGCCTCGAGCCGGCGGCGGTCCTCCTCGGCGTACTGCTCCGCCTCCTGGACCATGCGGCTGATGTCATCCTTGGGCAGCGCGGTGCCGCCCGTGATGGTCATCGACTGCTCCTTGCTGGTGGCGCGGTCCCTGGCCGAGACGTTGACGATGCCGTTGGCGTCGATGTCGAAGGTGACCTCGATCTGCGGCACGCCACGGGGCGCCGGCGGGATGCCCACGAGCTGGAAGTTGCCGAGCAGCTTGTTCCCGTAGGTCAGCTCGCGCTCGCCCTGGAAGACCTTGACGTCGACCTCGGTCTGGCCGTCCTCGGCGGTGGTGAACACCTCCGAGCGGCGCGTCGGGATGGTGGTGTTGCGCTCGATGAGCTTGGTCATCACGCCGCCCTTGGTCTCGATGCCGAGCGACAGCGGGGTGACGTCTAGCAGCAGGATGTCCTTGACCTCGCCCTTGAGCACACCGGCCTGCAGGCAGGCGCCGACCGACACGACCTCGTCGGGGTTGACGCCCTTGTGCGGGTCCTTGCCGCCGGTGATGTTCTTGACGAACTCGACCACCATCGGCATCCGGGTCGAGCCACCGACCAGCACGATGTGCTCGATGTCGGCCATGGTCTTGCCGGTCTTGGCCTTCCAGTCGCTGACGGCGCGGTCGAACGGGCCGCGGCAGCGCTCCACCAGGTCCGAGGTCATGCGCTCGAACTCGCCACGGGTCAGGCGCTGCTCCAGATGGAGCGGGCCCTCGGGCGTGGCGGTGATGAAGGGCAGGTTGATGGTGGTCTCCAGCGTCGACGACAGCTCGATCTTGGCCTTCTCAGCGGCCTCCTTGAGGCGCTGCATGGCCATCTTGTCGTTCGACAGGTCGATGCCGTGGTTGTTCTTGAAGTCCTTGAGGAGCCACTCGACGATGCGCTGGTCCCAGTCGTCGCCGCCCAGGTGCATGTCACCGGAGGTGGCCTGGACCTCGATCACGCCCTCGCCGATGTCCAGCAGCGAGACGTCGAAGGTGCCGCCGCCCAGGTCGAACACCAGGATGGTCTGGTCGTTCTCCTTGTCGAGCGAGTAGGCCAGCGAGGCCGCGGTCGGCTCGTTGATGATCCGCAGCACCTCGAGGCCGGCGATCTGGCCAGCTTCCTTGGTGGCCTGCCGCTGGGCGTCGTCGAAGTACGCGGGAACGGTGATGACCGCCTGCACGACCTGGTCGCCCAGGTACGCCTCGGCGTCCCTCTTGAGCTTCTGGAGAATGAACGCGCTGATCTGCTGTGGAGTGAATTCCTTGCCATCAGCGCGGAAGCGCCAGGACGACTCGCCCATGTGGCGCTTGACCGAGCGGATCGTCCGCTCCGGGTTGGTGACGGCCTGCCGCTTGGCCACCTCACCGACCAGCACCTCGCCGGCCTTGGAGAACGCGACCACCGACGGGGTCGTGCGCGATCCCTCGGCGTTGGGGATGACCGTCGGCTCACCGCCTTCGAGCGTGGCGACTACCGAGTTCGTGGTCCCCAGGTCGATCCCTACCGCCTTGGCCATCTGATCACCTCGAGCTTGCCTGTTCGTTGACTACGATGCGGTGCCGCGCCAATGGGGAGCGCGGGCCCGTTGGCGCCAAGGTAGAGACTTGAGTCTAGGATTGTCAAGTTTTGTACGGCGGCCAATTTAGTTGCCTTCTGAGCTGCGGTTTCAGGACGGAGCTGGGAGGGCGTCGGGGTCCCGCGGGACCACCCGGTCGCCCTCGCGGATGCCGGCGGCGGTGAAAGCGCCCGAGGGAAGCTCGACGGCGTAGCGGTACGGCCGGGCCGGGGCGTAGGTCGGGCACGGGCCGGCGCGGCACGGGCTCATCTCGAACAGGCCGACCACCCGCCCGTCGCCGCCGACGAAGGCGATCTGCAGCGGGACCAGCGTGTCCTTCATCCAGAAGGCGACCGTGGTGTCGCCGGGGAACAGGAAGGCCATACCGGTCCCGGACGGCAGCTCGCCGCGGTTGGAGAGCCCACGCTCGCGGGCGGCCTCGTCCGCGGCCACCTCCAGCGAGACGCGCGACGGCGCTGCCGCCGCCGGCTGGAGCAGGTAGACGTGGCGGTCGGAGGGGGGCGTCCCGCTGGAGGTCGCCGCGCCGGCGCCGGGCTCCACATCCCTCGCGGGGGTCCCAGTCGAGCGGGCCCCAAGAAGGAACGCGGCGCCGGCGAGCGCGGCCACCACGCCGATCGCCGCCAGCGCGAGCGGCCCACGCCGAGCGAGCCGTCGCCGCGGCGCCGTACGGGAACCAGGCGAACCCTCCATTTCGCAAGCCTATCGCCTGCCGGGCCACAAGGCGTCCGCGTTGTCCACAGGTTCGGAGGTTGCGGATGTCGCTCAAGGTTACCGGGCAGTAAGATAGCGCGGCGCCGGGCGTCGTCACCGTCAGGAGGCAGCATCTTGAAGCTCGCCATCGGGGCCGTCATCACCTTTCTCGCCATCGCCCTGGCGGGACGGCGGGTGGAGCAGCTCATCCGCCTGATCGGTGCCGGCACGCCAGCGCCCGAGCGGTTCCAGGGCGCCTGGACCAGGCTCCGCGCCGAGCTGGTCGAGGTCTTCGGCCAGCGCAAGCTGCTCAAGCGCCCGCTGCCGGGGCTGGCCCACTTCTTCACCTTCTGGGGCTTCGTGCTGCTGCTCACCACCATCCTCGAGGCGTACGGCGAGCTGTTCAGCGACCGCTTCGCCATCCCGCTGATCGGTCACTGGGCGCCGCTCGGCTTCCTTCAGGACCTGATCGCCGTGGCGGTACTGGTCAGCCTGGTCGTGTTCGCGGTCATCCGCATCCGCGAGTCGCCCGCCAGGCGCGAGCGCGGCTCCCGCTTCTACCGCTCCCACACTGGCCAGGCGTGGGTCATCCTCGGCATGATCGCCCTGGTCATCGTCACCCTGCTGGCCTACCGTGGCGCCCGCGCGGCCCGCGGCACGCTCCCCTACGGCGACTGGGCCTTCGCCTCGCACGGGGTGGGCCGGCTGCTGGACGGCCTGGGCCCGGGCACGCTCGAGGCGGTCAACACCGCGTTCCTGCTCTCCCACATCGCTGTGCTCATGGGCTTCCTGGTGCTGGTGATGTACTCCAAGCACCTGCACATCTTCAGCGCTCCGTTCAACGTCGCCTTCTCCCGCCGGCCGGACGCCCTCGGCCCGCTGGCCACGCTCGAGATCGACCCGGAGGAGATGAGCGAGGAGGACGTCTTCGGCGCCGGCAAGATCGAGGACTTCAAGTGGAAGCAGCTCCTCGATCTCGTCACCTGCACAGAGTGCGGGCGCTGCCAGGACCAGTGCCCCGCCTGGAACACAGGCAAGCCGCTGTCACCCAAGCTGGTCATCATGGACCTGCGCGACCACATGTTCGCCAAGGCGCCCTACCTGCTGGGCGAGGCCTCGGCCGAGGCGCCGGACGGCCACGACCCGTCGGTGCTCTCCCAGGACCTGGTCACCGACGTGGTCGGCAGCGACGTGCTGTGGTCCTGCACCACCTGTGGTGCCTGCGTCGAGCAGTGCCCGGTCGACATCGAGCACGTCGACACCATCGTCGACATGCGCCGCTACCAGGTCCTCATGGAGTCCCGGTTCCCCGCGGAGGCGGGCACCATGCTGCGCAACATCGAGAACTCCGGCGACCCCTGGGGGCTGGGCGGCGGCCAGCGCCTTGCCTGGACACAGGGTCTGGAGTTCGATGTGCCGGTGGTCACCGACCGGATCCCCGACGACGTCGAGTACCTCTACTGGGTGGGCTGCGCCGGCGCGCTCGAGGACCGCGCCCGCAGGACTGTCCAGTCGACGGCCCGCCTGCTGCACCGCGCGGGCGTCAGGTTCGCCGTGCTGGGGCAGCGCGAGTCCTGCACCGGCGACCCGGCTCGCCGGCTCGGGAACGAGTACCTCTACCAGATGCAGGCGCAGCAGAACATCGAGACGCTGGGCTCGGTCGGCGCGCGCAAGGTGATCGCCTCCTGCCCGCACTGCTTCAATACCCTGTCGCGCGAATACCCCGACCTCGGCGCCACCGGCTACGAGGTGATCCACCACTCCGAGTTGTTACAGCGGCTGGTGGCCGATGGGCGGATCGAGCCGTCGTCGCCGCTCGAGCTGACCGTGACCTATCACGATCCCTGCTACCTCGGCCGTCACAACAAGATCTACGACGCGCCGCGGCAGGTGCTGGACGCGGTGCCGGGCGTCCGGTCGATCGAGATGCACCGCTGCCGTGAGCGGGGCTTCTGCTGCGGGGCGGGCGGGGCGCGCATGTGGATGGAGGAGCGGATCGGCAAGCGCGTGAACCTCGAACGCACCGACGAGGCCCTGGAGACCGGCGCGGACGTGATCGGGACGGCCTGCCCCTACTGCACGGTCATGCTCGACGACGCGGTCAAGCAGCGCCAGGCCGAAGGTGGCGCCGAGGGCGTCAGGGTGCTCGACGTCGCGCAGGTCCTGGAGCAGTCGCTGACCGGCGGTCCGCCGGCCTCTGCCTCGGGCGGGGCGGCTCCCTCGGGTGGCGCGGCCGGCGCAGGTGACGGGGCCGGCACAGGTGGCGGGCCGGCCGGGCCGGGCGGTGGGGCGGCCACCTCGGGCGGTGCTGCGGCGGCCTCGGGCGGGGCGACTGGGCCGGGCGGCGCGGCGGCCTCGGGCGGGGCCTCGCGGAACGCGTCCGGGGGGTCGCAGTGAGCCGCGGTCAGTCCTTGAAGTTCTCCCAGTAGCGCGACGGCGTCGGGCCGCGCTGGCCCTGGTACTTGGAGCGCACGCCCCCGGACCCGTAGGGCCGCTCCGCCGGCGTGGTGAGCTGGAAGACCGCGATCTGGCCGATGCGCATTCCCGGGTACAGGGTGATCGGCAGGTTGGCCACGTTGGACAGCTCCAGGGTCACGTGGCCCTGGAAGCCAGGGTCCAGGAATCCCGCCGTCGAGTGGGTCAGCAGCCCGAGCCGGCCCAACGACGACTTTCCTTCGAGCCGCGCGGCCAGGTCCGGAGGGATGCCGATCATCTCGAGCGTGGAGCCGAGCACGAACTCCCCCGGGTGCAGGATGAAGGCGTCGTCCGGCTTGACCTCGACCAGCTCGGTCAGCCCGTCCATCGACTGGCGCACGTCGATATAGGGATAGCGGGCGTTGTGGAACACGCGGAAGCCGTTATCCAGCCGGATATCGATGCTCGACGGCTGGATGGCCTCGTCGTCGATCGGGTCGACGACCAGGCGCCCAGCCGCGATCGCCTCACGGAGGCTGCGGTCAGAGAGGATCACCTGGCACTCCACAACACTGCGCTGTCCACGTCCGCGGCATTGTGGCACGGCCGCCGCGCCGGATCGCAACGGACCTCGTACCACCAGCGCGACCATTGCCGCGAGCCGGTCCGGGTCGCTAGAATCGCGGCCGCCAGCGGGCGTAGTTCAATGGTAGAACACGAGCTTCCCAAGCTCGCAGTGAGGGTTCGATTCCCTTCGCCCGCTCCATCCGAATCCGCAGGTCAGACGCTCGCGTGCCGCCGGCCGGTGCTCCAGCGCCGCTCAGTTGCTAACGCTCTTGCTAACAGCAGCTGCCTCGGCCGCCTCGACCGCCTGCGCGAACACGTCGGCGGCGCCGGCCGCCTGCTCGCGCAGCACGTGCGCATACACCCGCAGCGTCGTGCTCGGGTCGGCGTGGCCGAGCCGGTTCGCCACCACGTGGACCGGCACGCCGGCCAGCAGCAGCGTGGTCGCGTGGACGTGGCGGAGGTCGTGCAGGCGGATGGGCGGGAGCGGCTCAGCCGGCGGCGGGAGCGGCGTTCGCTTGTGGCCGCGGCCCCCGCCGGGGATCGCAGGCGCGTTGTAGTCCCGGATGAGCTTGCCCATCAGCAGCGACACCGTGTCTGGGAAGATCGCCTGGCCGTCGCCGGCGGTGAACACCAGGCCGGTCTCGTGCCAGGCCGGCCCCGCCTTCATGCGCTCCTCGAGCTGGCGCTTCCGGTGCTCCCGCAGGACCGCCACGGTCCCAGCGTCGAGCGAGACCATGCGGGAGCGGCCCGACTTGGTCGTGTCGGTGACCCGCTCCCCGTCGATCACGTCGGTGGACTCATCGAGCATGATGACGCCGTCGTCCAGGTCGACCTCCGACCACTCCAACGCGAGCAACTCCCCGCGGCGCGCGCCCGTATAAGCGGCGAGCCGGAAGAACGCGAACAGCCGGTGCCCGGCCGCCTGCTCGAGGAAGATGGCGAGCTGCGCCAGCGTCCAGATGGTGCCTGGCTCGCCCCGCGGCGCCCGCGGGAGCTTCGCCCGCTCGGCCGGGTTGGTGGCGAGGAGCTGCTCGACCTGGACGGCATCGGTGAGCGCCTTGCGGAGCGTGCGGTGCACGTGCGCCACGGTCGAGGCCGACAGCGGCCGTCCGTCCGGGTGGCGCTTGTTCGGCTTGCCGCCGCTGGCCGCCAGCTCGCGGTAGAGCTTCGACAGGACCGCCGGGCGCAGGCTCTGCAGGCGCAGCCCGCCGATGCGGGGGACGATGTACCGCTCGACGTCGGCGCGGTAGCCCGCGATCGAGCCGCGCTTGACGCTGGCCTCGTGCGTCTCCAGCCACTCGGCCAGGTACTCGCGGACCGTGAGCGCTGAGCGGTCGACGTACTCGCCGCGGCGGGCCGCGACGCGCGCCTCGTCCCGGGCAGCCTTGGCCGCCTGCTCGGTGGCGAAGCCGCCTACCCACTTCGGCCGAGAGCGACCGGTCTCCGGGTCGGGAACCCGGATCACGTACGACCAGGTAGCGCCCCGCTTGGTCACCCCGTCTCGGAGCTTGCTCATTCTGCACGCCCTTTCCGCCCTGGCGGGCGCAGGCCTCGCCAGGCGCCTCGTTGGTCGAGCGGCACCGTGAGAACCGGGACGTCGGCCTCCGCCGCCAGGACCGTCGTCGACGCCGACGTCCGCGTCAGCGCCTCGTTGTAGGTGATCGCAACAGCCTCGTAGAAGCTCGAAGGGTCCGACCCCGTGCGGCCGGTGGAGTGGCTCACGTGTCGCCGGCGACGGCACGAAGGACGCCCCTCAGCCGAGAGCAGCGCATCGATCGCCGAGCCTACGTTAAATTAGTTGGGCATCGCGCCGGCACGACGTATTGAGGGTGTCCGCGATGCCCTGTGCGTGCCGACATTGACGGGGACCAGACCATAGGCAAGGTTCTCAAGCCTGCCTGGAGGTCTGGTCCCCTTGTCATACTGCCCGCGCTCCTCGCTGCCCGCACACGCCCTGGCCTGGCTGGCCGATCGCCTCGCCCACCTGCACCCAGCGCGGCCGCCCGGACAAGGCGGCACCCCGCCACTGTCGCTGGAGGTCCGCTTGGACGCCGTTGCTGCAGTCATCCTGGACGGGCTGTCGTACCGGCGCGCGGGCCGGGCGGTCGGGATCTCCAAGACCGAGGTCGGCGACAGCCTGGACCTGCTGCTTGGCCCGCTGGCCGCCCTGGGGTACTGCCAGCCCGACGGGACCTTCATCACCAGCCTCGATGACCTGCGCCACTGGCTTGGGGAGATGACCGCCGCCGGCGAGGCGGTCGTGGTGGACGGGCTGGCCACCCGGGTGCAGCGACCACGTGGGTGGGCCAACCAGAAGGTCCTGTACGACGCCAAGCGCCACGCCCACACCGCCCAGGGCCTTGCCATCTCGACCATCCACGGCGACCTTTTGTGGTGCGACGGTGGCTGGCCGGGCAGCTGCCACGAGCACGAGCTCATGGCGCTGGCAGGGCTGGACCACGTGCTGGACGACGTCGAGGCCGCCAGCCTGCTGGACCGCGGGTTCCGTGGGCTGGCCAAGACCCGCGAGCACTGGCATGCCCCGGTCGGGGACCGCCGCACCATCGACCGCCTCACCGACACCCAGCGGGCCTACAACCGTCTGCAGGCGGGGCTGCGCGCGCTGGTCGAGCAGTCGATCGCCCATCTCGCCAACGCCTGGGCGCTGCGCCGCTGGCGTGGGCTGCTGTACCGCGTCCGGGACGTCTTCCGCGCCGCCGGCGCGCTGGTCTGCCTCGGCCGCTGGCTGCACCGCGTCCCCACATGACAAGACCATCACGGACACCCTCAATGAGAAGTGGCGGCTTGGGTCGCCTGAACGCCTATCTGGTCTGTCGAGCCGCTCCTTATGACTTCTGTGCGGGTCCCCAGTCGATATTCCGTGGTCTGAAGCTCGAGAGGGGGAGGATCGGATGCAGGTCGCTGCCGTCGGGACGCATCCTGTAGAGCCCGTAGCTGCCGTGATCCTCGAGGCGGAAGACGATCCACTGCCCGTCGGGGGAGTAGGACCCGACGTAGGCCCTGAGATCGGGGCTGCGGTAGTGGGTCAGGTAGCGCAGGCCGGTCCCGTCAGGCCGGATGGTGGCGATGTTCGCGGGCTTTGAGAGGTCGTTGGCATTGTCGGTGATGGCGAGGTGCCTGCCGTCGGGCGCCCAGTCGTGCTTGAACGCGACGCCGATGGCCGGGGTGACCTGGAAGAGGTTGCTTCCGTCGAGAGCGGCGGTGAAGAGCGCCGTGGCATCCTCTGGGCCGCCGAGGAAACTGACCGTCTTCCCGTCAGGAGAGACGTTGGGATCGGGGGCCCCCGCCGACGTGATCGGCTGTCGGTCGGTGCCGTCGAGGTTCATGCTCCAGACCGCGTCGTCCTCGATCGAGGGGTCGTAGCGTTCGAAGACGAGCCGCGAACCGTTGGGCGTGAACGACGGGTCGGCCTCGCAGCCGCCCGGTGTCTGCGAGGGCAGAACCGTCAGGTTGCTCCCGTCGGCGTTCATGATCGCGATCGAGCACTCGTTCAGCGCGAAGGCGATCCTGCGGCCGTCTGGTGACCAGTCGGGTTTGATGGCCTCGCCGTCGACGTGGGTGATCTGCCGCAGGTCGTGGCCGTTGGGGCGCATGGTGTAGATCTGGTAGCCGCTCCCCGTATCCGCCTGGAACGCGATCAGGCCGTTCCGGGCGGGGAAGGTGGCGTGCGCCGTCGGCGCGAGCATGAGGGTCGCCATCACAGCCATGACAACCATGCTCGACAGTAGCCTGAACCTGCTCATAATTTCGTCCTTCCTCGTGGCTTGCTGCTTCCAGGGACAAGGCTGGATCACTCGGCCGGGCGGAACATTGGGGGTGGCCGCAGTCTCTGCGGCGACCGGACTGCGGCTGGCCACAGTGTGTGTTCGCGGTTGCGTGTGGGACGATCGGCGGCATGCGTCCAACCGTGCTGATCGTCGACGACCACCCGGCCTTCCGGGCGTCGGCTCGAGCGTTGCTCGAGGCCGAGGGCTTCGACGTCGTCGGTGAGGCGGCGGACGCGGCGGGGGCGGTGGAGGCCGTCGCGGTCCTGCGGCCCGAGATCGTCCTGCTCGACATCCAACTGCCTGATCTGGACGGCCTGGCCGTGGCCGAACAGCTTGCCGGGGCGGAGGATGCCCCTGTGGTGGTGCTGATCTCCAGCCGTGATGCGGCAGCCTACGGGCCGCGCCTCCACCAGACGCCGGCGCGGGGGTTCATCCCCAAGAGCGGGCTGTCCGGGGAGGCGCTCGCCGCGCTGGTCGGCTGAGGGACACGATGCGGCGGTCTGGGCTGGTCTGGCTGGCCGGCGGTGTGCTCGGCCTCACCGCCGAATGGGTCGGGTTCGGCTGGGGCGATCCGCGTGAGTGGATCCCTGACCTGGCGGTCGGGTGGAGCTTCATCGGCTGCGGGCTGGTCGCTTCGGGGCGGCGGCCGCAGAGCCGTACCGGTCTGCTGCTGGCGGCGACCGGCTTCACCTGGTTCCTTGGGAATTTCGCCGATGTCGGTGTGGCGGCGGTGGCCTGGGCGGCGGCGCACCTGGTGTACCTGTACCGCGGGCCGCTGGTGCAGCTGCTGCTCGGCTACCCGTCTGGGCGTTCAGGGTCGCGGCTTGTCCGAGGCGCGGTCGCCGTCGGCTACGCGGTGGCGGTCATCACGCCGATCTGGCGCAGTGCGGGCGCCACGATCCTGCTGGCCGGACTGCTGCTCGCCGTCCGCGCCCGCGAATACGCCCGGGCGGTCGGCCCACTGCGACGGGCGTGCCGCGTCGCGCTGCA
>WNGP01000575.1_pt1 | contig 37705 bp, 33 predicted proteins | sample 5407671 | NCBI WGS metagenome assembly WNGP01 (sample SAMN13153381, study PRJNA577476) | soil metagenome | isolation source: 40 cm soil or saprolite under Garry oak tree replicate 2 | place: USA:California | collected 2016-06-15 | reverse complement strand
GCTTCATCACCGGCTCCCAGTTGGGGTCGGTCATGTCGGTGACGATGATGTCGCCGGGCTTGATGCGCCCCATCTCCGAGGCGTCCTTCACCACGCGCACTGTCCCCGCCCCGATCTTGTGACCGATGGCTCGGCCGGAGGCGAGCACTTCGGATTTCTGCTTCAAGATAAAGCGCTCCTGCCCTTCTGCCGATTTGCGGGATTTCACCGTCTCGGGCCTCGCCTGCAGGATATAGATCCTGCCGTCGGAGCCGTCCTTCGCCCACTCGATGTCCATGGGACGCTGGTAGTGCTCCTCGATCTTCAGCGCAATGCGCGCAAGCTCGATCACGTCCTCGTCGCTCAGGCAGAAGCGGCTGCGGTCGGCCTCGGAAACATCCACCGTCTTCACCGAAGGGCCCGCTTGAGCCTGCTCGGCGAATACCATCTTCTGCAATTTCGAGCCGAGGCTGCGCCGGATCACGGGGAACTTGCCGCCGCGCAGCATCGGCTTGTGGACGTAGAACTCGTCGGGGTTGACCGCGCCTTGCACGACCAATTCGCCCAGTCCCCAGGACGCGGTGATGAACACGACGTCGCGGAAGCCGGATTCGGTATCGAGGGTGAACATCACGCCGCTTGCACCCAGATCGCTGCGCACCATGCGCTGCACGCCCGCGGAGAGCGCCACCGGAGAAGGCCCGAATCCTTTGTGCCACCGGTAGGAAATCGCGCGGTCGTTGTACAGCGAGGCGAACACGTTCCTGAGCGCGGTCGTGACGTTGGGGAGGCCCCGGATATTGAGGAAGGTTTCCTGCTGTCCGGCGAAAGAGGCGTCGGGCAGGTCCTCGGCCGTGGCGCTCGAACGCACCGCAACCGATACGCTCTCGTCGCCTGCGGTCAGCTCCTTGTACGCCTGGGCTACCTCGGACTCGAGCTGCTTCGGAAGGGGCGTCGCCTCGATCCAGCCGCGGATCTCCGCTCCGCAGCGCCCGAGCGCCTCTACGTCGTCGGCATCGAGCCCCTTGAGCCGCGCTTCGATGCGGGCAGCGAGGGCGCTCCCACCGAGGAACTCCCGGAAAGCATCGGCCGTGGTGGCGAAACCGCCGGGGACCCGGATTCCCGCCTTGGAGAGCTGGCCGATCATCTCGCCCAGCGATGCGTTTTTCCCTCCGACCTGCTCGATGTCTCGCATTCCGAGCCGATCGAAATTCACCACGTATTTGAGCCAGGCCATGAAACGGTCCTTCGTCGCGGTTGAAGGATCATCTTGAAACCGTTATGTTACAGGCAGCGCATCCCCCGCGCAGCCCAAATACCCCGCCTGGCCCCTGTTCATGCCCGACCGCCGCCGAACCGTCTTCTTCGTCTCCGACGGCACCGGAATCACGGTCGAGATGCTCGGCCACAGCCTGCTCACGCAGTTCGACGGCATCGAATTCGACCAGATGACCGTCCCCTTCATCGACTCGGTCGCGAAGGCCCAGACCTGCGTGGCCCGGATCAACGAGGCAGCCGTTTCGGGCAAGGGCCGACCGGTCGTATTCACCACGCTGGTCAACGCCGAGATACGCGAAACCGTGCGCAAGGCGGAGGCGTTCGTGCTGGATTTCTTCGAGAGTTTTCTCGACCCCCTGGAAGCGGAATTCGGAGCCAAGTCCACCCACACGATCGGCCGGTCCCACAGCGCGCGGGACGAAAAGGGCTACACCCACCGCATCGACGCGATCAATTTCGCCCTCGCCCACGACGACGGGGCGTCGTCCAGGGACCTCGACAAGGCAGACGTGATCCTGGTCGGAGTGTCGCGCAGCGGCAAGACGCCGACCAGCCTGTATTTGTCGCTGCAATTCGGAATCCGCGCGGCGAATTGCCCGCTCATTCCGGAGGACTTCGACCGGATGAGCCTGCCCAGCGCGCTCCGGGGCTACCGCCGCAAACTATACGGCCTGTCCATCGCACCGGAGCGGCTGCGGGAGATCCGCAACGAGCGTCGGCCCAACAGCAAGTACGCCGATCTGGAGAATTGCCGCTACGAAGTGCAGCAGGCGGAAAAACTGATGTCGCGCGAAGGCATACGCTGGGCGAATTCGACGACGAAATCGATCGAGGAGATCGCCACGACGATCATGCAGGAGTTCAAGCTGGAGCGCAGGGGGTATTGACGACCGGCCCCAGACAAAGCTCCGGCGGCGTGTTCAAGTGCCTGTTTCACAGACAATGACCGTGAAGTCGAATCGTGTAGGAATCTTCCGATGAGAAAGACGTATTGACACGGAACAGCAAAACGCGAAGGGGTCGAATATGCATCTACACAATCTGCAGACCTTAATGATCAAGGGCTTCGCCGGTGTGGCGCTGATCTACTTGGCCGTTCCCATTTTTGCAGCCAGCTGGGAACAGGTAGATCCGAACGGTGTGAAGGCATTCAAATCCGGCAATCTCCAAGCGGTCAAGCGCATTCTGGAGAAAGCGGAATATTTTCGGGACAACCAGCCTCTAATGAACGAGGCACTTTCGTTCGCCGTGTCTTCCGGCAATGTTGAACTGGTCAAATACCTCGCGGATCGGGGCTGGCTTGAGGGGTGCCGTAAGGATCCGAGGCAGGAAGGGAACAAGACCTGTCCTCTCATTCCCATCGCGGTCACTTACGGCAAAGTTGAAATGGTGAAATTCCTCGCGTCCCAGGGGTTCGACCTGAAGACGGCGATGGAGGAGAAATATTACCACGGAAGATCGCTTTTGCACGATGCAGCGGGGCACGGTCATGCTGAAATGGTCAGATTTCTCTGTGAAAGCGGCATCGATGCCACAAGAAGAACCGAAAGCGAGTACGGCAGCACAGCCCTGGAAAACGCAAAAGACCGTGTCCGCGGCGAGAGGGACGCGCGAAGCCGCGCCAATTTCGCGCAAGTGATCGACTACCTGAAGGACCGGGACTGCAAGCGCCCGATCGCTGCACGTGTGGGATGCGTGAGTTCTTTATCCAGTGCGGCCGTGGTCGACGGGTACGGGGTGAACCTGCGTGAGGAGCCCAGCCCGTCCGCCAGGATCGTCACGACGCTGAATCTGGGGAGTTACGTCAATGTTCTTGAGCGCAAGGAAAAATGCGAAACCATGGCCGGTGGAGAGGGTCGCTGGATCAGGGTGCATGTTTCCCCGAGTTCGACCGACGCCAAACACCTTGAGAAGGAAGGGTGGATATTCGACTCGTTTGTTGCGTACCCCGGAAGTTTTTCGCGCGTCTCGCAGTGGGGGGGTCCGAGAGAATTGCGCGTGTGTCGGGCCAACAATGACGACTCGTGCGAGCCATTTGTCCTGAACGCGGACGGCACTTTTGTCAATGCAAGGACGAAAACGAAGGGGCGGATCTTCGACTATCGAGACATGCTGGTTCTGGCGTACTCGGAGAACCCCCCGGCGGAGTTCGCCGGCGCCGGCGTAAGAATTTTTATGGATCGGTCGGGTGCGCGTTGCGCCCACGAGTCCCTGGATGAGCCGTCGGGAATGTGCAGAGTCGCGTTGCGCTATGGGCATGAGAGCGGCGCGACACCGAAGGTTGCCGCACGGGTGACGCAGATTGCAGCCAGTTACTCTCACACTTGCGCCCGCTTCCTTGACGGCTCCGTCAAGTGCTGGGGCGGCAACAATCACGTCGGCGTCCTAGGGGTCGGAGACACGCGTCCTCGCGGCGGTGCGCCCGGCGAAATGGGCGCGATGCTCCCGCCCATCGATCTTGGCCGCGGGCGCAAGGCGACGCACATTACCGCCGGTCTTAGCCATAACTGCGCCTTGCTCGATGACGGCGCAGTCAAGTGTTGGGGATACAAAGTAGCGGACGGAAATAATCTCGGGGTGAAACCCGATCAGATGGGCGACCAGCTTCCCGTCGTCGATCTCGGTCGCAGAGTGGTGCACATAGATGCGGCTGGATCCAATATCCGCACCTGTGCCGTGTTAGACAATGGCGCAGTCAAGTGCTGGGGTGGAAACACAGTCGGCGAGCTCGGATTGGGAGATACGCAATCTCGCTTTTGGACTCGTGAGATGGGGGCCAGGCTCCCCGCTGTCGATCTCGGCCCAGGGCGCAAGGCGGTGCGGATCGCTTGCGGCGACTATCACACCTGCGCTTTGCTTGATAGCGGTAGCGTCAAGTGCTGGGGTGACAACAGTCACGGTCAGCTCGGGCTCGGGAGCGATCGACCCCGCGGCAGAATCTCGAACGAGATGGGCGAGCGGCTTCCGGTCGTTGATCTGGGCTCTGGGCGCAAAGCCGTGCACGTCAGCGCCGGTGCCTACCACACTTGTGCCCTGCTCGACGACGGTTCCGTCAAGTGCTGGGGAAGGAATAACTACGGCCAACTCGGGCTCGGCGATACCCGCCCGCGCGGCAAACTGCCCAAAGAGATGGGAGCCGATCTTCCCGCTGTTGATTTCGGACCCGGGCGCAAAGCAGTGCGCATCACTGCCGGCCACAGCAACAGCTGTGCAATACTCGATGACGGCAGTGTGAAGTGCTGGGGCGAGAACTACGACGGCCAGCTTGGCCTCGGAGACATCTGGGCCCGCGGCGACCAGCCCGACGAGATGGGTGACCGGCTTCCCGCCGTCAGTCTCGGGCGCAAAGCTGTCGAAGTCAGTGCGGGCTCCCATTATGCGTGCGCGGTGTTGGACGACGGAACGGTGAAGTGTTGGGGGACCAATCAATTCGGCCAGCTCGGACTGGGAGACAGGCGTAATCGTGGTTATGTGCTCAGCGAGATGGGCGAATCTCTCCCCGCAGTGAATTTGAGGTAGAGGCACGATGAAAGTACCGATCGCGATACAAGGAGGGGTCATGCGTCGACTCGTTACCATGCTGGGTTCGGCTGCACTCCTCTTCGTCGGTTTAACGCTTGCCGGCATGACCTCGGCAAGCGAATTGTTTTTTGGCCAGGTGCGCACGGATGGCAGGCTCACGGACATTCTGCATTACCACGACGGCGTGTGGACGAGCGACGGGCCGAGAAACGCGGCACAGCTTGTCCGCATATGGTACCCGGTGAACGCTCTTTCGGAATCAATCCTGTTTGTGCCGCAGCTGTTTCCGAAACCGAAACCGATTCTTACCCGCGGCAATCACGCTGGGTATGCCGATGGTACGCAGTACTCCCGTTGCAAAACAACCCCGGGCTGGGTCATTCAAACCGACTATCAGGTGGACCAGACGAAAGCACCGTTTCCGTTTGCGCCTACCTGGGTGGCCAGCCGTAGCGACGGATATACGTGGAAAGAACTCGACAGGCTGGTGGATGGAACCGACCATTCGGGCAGGGTTCAGGATCTACCAAGCTGGCTGTCACCGCTTACGGCACCCGTCCGCTCGCAATGGGCGAAGCTCGAACAGAAGGTGATGACCGAGTATTACCCGAAGCGTTTCGGCTCAATACACAAGCCGCGAACTTCTTTTCATAAGTATTTCATACAGCGAGCGGTCTGGCCAAAGAAGGACGTGACCGCTTATTTTTTCACCGCCGACAAGTTGATCGACGATCCGGACATGATATCGAGGATGCTGCAATATCGCGCGTGGGCGCTACAATGGCCGGACGGTCGTATTGAATGGTCGCGCATCGCAGTTCAGCTCGTGGGGGGAGAGAGGGTTCTCCCTACAGCGACTCTGGAACTGGACGAACGGTTCTTCGTTGTCGCCAAAACCTGGGAAACCACCAAAGACCTGAGGTTCGGGGATCGCGACGACATAAGACCCTGGCGGGAAGTTTATGAACTGGTAGGCGGAAAATTCGAGCGCCGTGTTCGATATGCCGGAGACTGCAACAAATCTCTGTATTGATTCGACAACCAAAATAAGAGAGTCTCAGACCGCCGGGAAGCGCTTCTACGTTCGACTCCGCTGACGAATCTGCTCGAAAAGGCAAACCGCCGCCGCCGCGGCGACATTCAGCGACTCTGCGGGTCCGGGCATGGGGATGTGCACGTGATCGGTGGCGAGGCCGCGTGATTGCGGCGACAAGCCCGAGCCCTCGTTTCCGAACAGCCAGGCGACCGGCCCCTTGAGGTCAAGCTCGTAGAGGGACGATCCCGCCTTCGGGTCCGTAGCGACAATGCGCCCTGAAAATGCGCGCGCGATTTCTCCCAGTTCGACATCCTCGAAGATCGCAAGCGAGAAGTGCGCGCCCATGCCGGCACGGATCACCTTCGGGGACCATGCGAACACCGAGCTCTTAGACAGGAAAACCTGTGGCACGCCTGCCGCAACCGCCGTCCGAAGGATCGATCCCAGATTTCCGGGATCCTGGATATTTTCCAGCAACAAGCAACTCGAAATGCTCTGCGGTGTCGGACTCGGGAGGGGCGTTCGGATGACCGTCGCGATTCCGGCCGAGCTAACGAGCTGCGACACCCGTTCGAGAAGGGCATCCGCGAGAACCAGGCGCGATTTCGCCGGCACGTTTTCGAAAAAGTTGCGGATTTCCAGTCTGGCGAGAGCGCTCTCGCTCGCAAGTATCAACTCCGCTACGCCGCCGCTCTCCTGGTACGCGCGTACCAGATGCTCGCCTTCCAGCATCGTGCAGCCGGTGCTGCGGCGCTCCCGCGACGAGGAGGCAAGCCGGATCAGGGCTTTGACCTGCGGGTTGTTTCTTGAGCGGATGGACTTCACTCGGTTGCGCAGGTCCGAAACCCCGCGAAGATGTCGCCCCGGTCCGGCGTGTAGAAATTCCTCCAGGTATTGGAGATCAGCCGCGCGGGCGTCGCGAAGCTGCCTCCGCGCAGGACCTTGTGGGTCCCGAACCAGGGCTCGGAGTATTCCGCGTACGGATCGCGCACGAAATCCGGATAAGGACCGAAGGTGCTCGCGGTCCATTCCCAGACGTTGCCGAGCATTTGTCGGCAGCCGCCGAAACTGTCTCCGGCTGCGAAGGCGGCGACCGCAACGCGTCCGCTCCCGTCCAGATTTGCGCGAACGCCATCGCCGGCAGCGTCCCCCCAGGGATAACGCCGTTTTTCGGACTCGCGCGAAAACGACGCAGCCATCTCCCATTCCGCTTCGCTCGGCAAACGCCGGCCTGCGTAACGGCAATATGCGTTCGCCTCGTGCCAGTTGACGTGCATGACCGGGAGATCGGCCTGCAGCCGCACCTCCTCGTCGAAGCGGCGCTCCAGCCATTCTTCGTCGCGCTCGACCCAGTAGCGCGGGCCTCTCGCCCGGTCCTTCCAGCTCCAGCCCTCGGCCGACCAGAGATCGCGGCGCCGATAGCCGCCGTCGCGAACGAATTCCAGAAATTGCGCATTCGTCACCGGCGCCTGTGCAATGCGAAAGGGCTCGAGCTTGACCCGGTGCGCCCACTTTTCGTTGTCGAAATGAAATCCGGAGTTTCGCGCCGCGCCGAGCAGAAACTCCCCCCCGGGCAGCTCGACGCCTCCATCCAGCGCGCCCTCCCCTGGGTTGTCTCGGTCCAGCGGATCCGCGTAGCCGAGAGTCTGCCGCGTATAGTGAAACGCTTCCGCGTGCATGTCCTCGTGGAAGAGCGCCAATTGCACGAAATAGAGAAACCACTGGTTGTCCGGCTCCCGTTCGAGCCGCGCCAGCACGCGCTCGAGGACCCGATCCTGAAATTCGAGCGTTGCCGGCAGGTCCGGAAGCGGTAGGTCCCAGCGCGTGTCGTGCGCGACTTTTGCGGAATCGTAGAGCGCATCGGCGCCGTCGAGGAGGCTCTCCGAGAGCGATTCGTCTGCGCGCAATCTCAGGCACCAGTGCTCCTGGAACCAGGCGACGTGCCCCAGCTCCCACAGCACGGGATTGACGATCGCCAGCTTCGGGCCGAACAATTGCGGACCCTCGAGGTCGCGGGTGAGGACCCGGGTGCGCCGCCTGGCATCGTGCAATTGCTGCGACAGAGATTCAGGAAACATGGGAGAGTCAAACATAGCATGAAAATCGCGCTCATTACCCCTGCGGGGGTGCGGTCCCGAAGCGGCAACCGCCATACCGCGACGCGCTGGGCCGCGATGCTGCGCTCGCTCGGTCACCGGGTCCGGATTTCGGTTCGCTGGGACGGCCGGGTGGCCGACGCCATGATCGCGCTGCACGCGCGACGCAGTCACGCCTCGATCGCGCAATTCAGCGAACGGTTTCCCGACTCGCCCCTGGTCGTCGTTCTGACCGGCACGGACCTGTACAGGGATATCCACACGGTTCGGGACGCACGGGCTTCGCTTGCGCTCGCCGACCGCCTGGTCGTTCTGCAGGACATGGGGAGGCTCGAGCTTGCGGCGCGGTTCAGAGGCAAGACCCGCGTGATCTACCAGTCAGCCGAAGCCCACGCCTCCCGTGAGCCGCCTTCGCGCCGTTTTCGCGTCGCCGTGATCGGACACCTGCGGGAAGAGAAAGATCCTTTACGCGCCGCGCTCGCCCTCGCCCACCTGCGCGACCTGCCCGAGCTCGAGATCGTGCATCTCGGGGAGGCGCTCTCGCCCGAGATGGCGCGCAGCGCGCGGCGTCTGGCGCACGCCGACCCGCGCTATCGCTGGCTCGGGAACGTACCGCATTGGGTCGCGATGCGATGGCTCGCGCACAGCGACGCGCTCGTGCTCAGCTCGCGCATGGAAGGCGGCGCCAACGTCATCTGCGAAGCCGCCGCGGCGGGCGTTCCGGTGATCGCGTCGCGAGTCTCCGGGAACATCGGCATGCTGGGCCGCGGCTACCCCGGCTACTACCGGCTCGCCGACGAGCGCTCGCTCGCGCGCCAGATGCGTCGTGCGGCCCTCGATCCTGCGCATTACGCGCGCCTGAAGCGTCTTACGGCGGCCCGCCGGCCGCTGTTTCGCCCGGCCGCGGAGCGTGAAGGACTGCGAAGGCTGCTCGCGGAGTTCTCCAAGATCTCGCGGACCGGGGCGAAGCTGCGGCGATAGACTTCGCACACGCCGTACCGGCGCAACGCGCTCAGGTGCTGCGGCGTAGGATATCCCTTGTGTGCGTCGAAGCCGTATTGCGGAAACTGCCCGTGCAGGCGGCACATCTCCGCATCGCGTGCGGTCTTCGCCAGGATGGATGCCGCCGCGATCACCTTCACTTTCGCGTCCCCGTCCACGATCGCGCGCGCGGAGACTGAAAGCGCGGGGCAGTGCGCTCCGTCGAGCAGGACTTCATCGGGCAGGACCGACAGGGATTCCACTGCGCGCCGCATGGCGAGGAGGCTCGCCTGCAGGATGTTCAAGCTGTCGATTTCCTCGACGCTCGCCCAGGCGACGGACCAGGCGAGCGCTTTCTTCTTGATGATGCCGGCGAGCCGTTCGCGCTCGCGCACGCTCAAGACCTTGGAGTCGGCGATCCCGGCAGGCGCCCGCCGCCCCGGCTCGAACACCACCGCGGCGGCGCAAACCGGTCCGGCGAGCGGCCCGCGGCCGGCTTCGTCGACGCCGCAAATCAGGCGGACTGCAGCCACGGCAGGAGCGCTTCCGTAGCACGCGCCGCAGTGTCCCGGCGCAGCAGCCGCCGTATCTGGTCCAGGCGCTGCGGAAGCCTGCGGTTGACGACGGGATCGTTGAGCGAGTTCAGCACCGCCTGGGCCAGGTTCTCGGGCGTCGCCTCGTGCTGGAGAATCTCCGGCACGAGAAACTCTCCGGCGATGATGTTGGGCAGGCCCACCCACGGCAGATGTCCCATCTTCGACATCATGCGATACGTGAGCTCGGCCATCTTATAGGTGATCACCATCGGTTTGCGGGCGAGCGCAGCCTCCAGCGTTGCGGTCCCGCTTGCCACGAGTGCGACGTCACACGCCGCGATGGCGTCGCGTGCGTGGCCGAACAGGACGGTCAGCGGCAATTGCGCCGCATCGGCGTCGTACATCGCTTCTTCGAAAATGGCGCGTGTTTCGCGGCTTACGAGCGGCACCAGAAAATGCACGGCGGGCTGCCGCGCCGCGATCAGCTTGGCCGTTTGGACGAAGCTCGAGGCCATGCAGCGCACTTCCGACTGACGGCTTCCCGGCAACAGCGCGATGACCTTGCGTGCCGCAGACAGCCGCAACTGTTCTTTTGCCGCGGCGGATCCGTCCTCATCCGAGGTGGAATCCGCCAGAGGGTGTCCGACGTAGACCACCGGCACTCCGGCGGCGCGGTACAGGGGCTCCTCGAACGGGAACAGAACCAGCATTTTGTCAACCGAGGCCGCGATCGCAGACATGCGTCCGCTGCGCCAGGCCCAAAGCGACGGGCTCACGTAGTGGACCGCCGGAATCCCCCCTCGTTTCAGCTTGCGTTCGAGCGGCAGATTGAAATCGGGAGCGTCGATGCCTACGAAAAGCCTCGGCCTCGCCGCGAGGAGCCGCCGCCGGAGCTTTCGCCGGATCGCGTGGATTTCCAGAAAATGCCGCAGCACTTCGACGTAGCCGCGTACCGCCAGCTTTTCCATGGGGAACCAGGAATCGAGGCCCTCCCCCTCCATCTTCGGGCCGCCGATGCCGACGAACTGCAGTCCGGGAACGCGCTCGCGCAATGCGGCGATGAGATGAGCTCCGAGAAAGTCCCCCGAAGCCTCCCCCGCCACCATGCCTACGACAATGGGAATGCTTTCCACCGCGGCTAGCGAATGATGCCCCGCTGCGAGCGCTCGAGGAACTCGACGAGCACCTGCAGCTCCGGCAGCTTCGCAGCCTGGCTTGCAATCTTGCGCCGCGCTTCCTCGAGCGCGAGGCCTGACCTGTAGAGAGTCTTGTAGGCGCGCTTGATCGCCGTGATTTTTTCCGCGGCGAATCCGCGCCGCTTCAGCCCTTCGCTGTTGATTCCGAACGGCTTCGCGGTATTGCCCGCCGCCATGACGTACGGAGGCAGATCCTGCAGCAGGACCGTCGCGACCCCGGTGATCGAGTGCGCACCGATCGAGACGAACTGATGCGCTCCGGTAAACCCGCCGAGCACGGCATAGTCCCCGACCTGGACGTGACCGGCAAGTGTCGCCAGATTGGCAAAGACCGCGTGGTTGCCCACCTGGCAGTCATGTGCGATATGTACGTAGGCCATGATCCAGTTGTCGTTGCCGATGCGCGTGATGCCGGTGTCCTGCGCGGTACCGCAGCTGAAAGTGCAGTACTCGCGGATGGTGTTGCGGTCGCCGATCTCGAGCGCGGTCGCCTCCCCGCCGTATTTCTTGTCCTGGGGCGGCCCGCCGAGCGAGCTGGATCCGAAAATGCGATTCTGCACTCCTATGCGAGTTCTCCCCTCGATCACCACATGCGGCCCGATCGAGGTTCCCTCCCCTATCTCGACGTGTTCGCCGATGATCGAATAGGGGCCCACCGATACTCCCGGGGCGAGCTTCGCTCCGGAATGAACGATGGCCGTCGGGTGGATCATATCGGGCGCAGCGTGCACAGGATCTTCGCTTCGGCGGCGAGCGCATCGCCGACGCGGGCTTCGGCCGCGAATTTCCACAGTCCCCGGGCGCTGCGCTCCACCGCGACCTCGAGCAGGAGCTGGTCGCCCGGAACCACGGGCCGCTTGAAGCGCGCCTCGTCGATCCCCGCGAAGTAGTAGACCGACTTGTCGTCCGGCTTTGTTTTCATGGTGCGGAACGACAATACGGCGGCAGCCTGGGCGAGTGCCTCGATGATCATGACCCCCGGCATCACCGGATAGTGCGGGAAATGCCCGGTAAAGAAAAGCTCGTTCATGGTGACGTTCTTGAGCGCGAGGAGCCGCTTGCCCGGCTCGCATTCGAGCACCCGGTCCAGGAGGAGCATGGGATAGCGGTGAGGCAAGTATTCCAGGATCTCTCGGATGTCCATCGCTTACCTCTTTCTCTTCTTTAAGGGGAGTCGCTTTTCCAGCTCGTGGATTCGCTTGACCAGCCGGTCGAGGCCGCGCAGGTGCGCTACTGTTTTCGCCCATTCGCGGCTGGGCGCCGAGGGCAGCACGCCGGTATAAGTGCCCGCGCGCGTGATGGATTTCGTCACCACGGCCGCGGCGGAGATCGTCACGTGGTCGGCGATCGTCAAATGGCCGATGATGCGCGCTGCCCCGCCGATGGCGCAGTGCGCTCCGATGCGCGTGCTGCCCGCAACGGCTGCACAGCCGGCCATCGCGGTATGCGCGCCGATGCGCACGTTATGGCCGATCTGGATCTGGTTGTCGAGCTTGACGCCGTCCTCGATCACGGTGTCGTCGAGCGCGCCGCGGTCGATCGTGGTATTGGCGCCGATCTCGACGTCGTCGCCTATGACGGCGCGCCCCGTTTGCGGAATCTTGATCCAGCGTCCGGAATCGGGCGCCATGCCGAAGCCGTCGGCCCCGATCACCACGCCGGCATGAATCAACGCGCGCTTGCCGATGAGCGAGCGCGGATAGACCGTGACCGAGGGACCCAGGCGGCTGTCCTCGCCGATCCTCACGTCATCGCCGATCGTACAATTGGCTTCGATCACGACGCGCTCCCCCAAGCGTGCCCCGCGGCCGATATGGCAGCCCGGTCCTACTGTGGCGGATGCCGGAATTTCGGCTTCCGCTTCGACCACGGCGCGCGCGTGGATTCCCGGAACGGGGCGACTCTCGGAGCCGAACAGCTGCGCGGCCCGGGCGTAATAGACATAGGGGTCGTCGCACAAGATCCTGGGCAAGGCAGTCGCGTCGCGCTCTTCGCGGGCCAGAATTACGGCCGAGGCACGCGTGCCGCGCAGGTGCGCACGGTACCGGCCGTGCGAAAGGAAGCAGAGGTCGCCCGGGCCGGCGCTTTCCAGCGTGGCGATTCGCAGAATCTCGGCATCGGGATCGCCTATCAGCTCCCCGCCAAGCCTGGCGACGATTTCGCCAAGCCGGTAAGTACGCGAAATGGGTTGCGTCACTTGCCTGCGCGAGTATCCTCTAGCGCCTTGATGACCTTGTCGGTAATGTCGATGCGGGTGCTCGCCCATACGACCTGTTCGTTCTGAAGCACGACGTCGAGCTTTTCGGCCTCCGCGATCTGCTTCACGGCCCGGTTGGCGCGCTCGAGGACCCCTTCGAATTCCTCCTTGCGTCTATGCCCCAAATCCTCGTTGAATTCCCGTTGTCTGCGCTGGAAGTCCCGGTTGAGGTCGCCGAACTCGCGTTCGCGCTTCTGCCGCTCGGACTCCGACATCGTCACGGCGTTCTTCTCCAGGTTCTCTTGCATTTTCTTCAGCTGCTCCGCCGATCTGGAGAGCTCCTGCCCGCGCTGGGAGAATTCCTGCTCCAGTTTCTTCTGGGCGCGCTGCGCGGCAGGCGCCTCTCTCAGGATCCGCTCCAGGCTGACAAACCCGATGCTAGACTGGGCCAGAGCCGGGCCGACGGCCCCGAGGGCTGCGGTGAGGGTCCAGCCGGCGAGGGAGTTCCTTTTCAAACCTGGCATGAAGCCTGCCTTCAAAAAAAAAGATTATACCGGGCGGTCAGAATACGGTGCCAAGCGTAAACTGGATGCGCTGGATATCGTCCCCTGGCTTGTCGTTCAGCGGTTTCGCGATGCTGATTTTCATCGGTCCGACCGGCGAGTTCCAGGCAAAGCTCATTCCCGCTGAGGCACGCAGCTGCGAAAGGTCGAGTTTTTCAGTGAAGCCATAGACTTGTCCCGTGTCTATGAAAGCTCCAAATCGCATCGACCGGTCAGTCCCGCTGCCCGGTACCGGGAACAACAGCTCCGCCGATCCGTTCACTTTCCGGTTACCCCCCAGGAAGCTTCCGTCGATGTCGCGCGGACCCAGTGACGCAGTTCGGAATCCGCGCACGCTGCCAATGCCGCCCGAGTAGTAGTTCTTGAAAAACGGCAGCGGTTTTCCACCATACCCGTCACCGGCGTCAAGCTCCCCACTGAGCACGAAGGTGAGGCTGCGCGAGTACGGGTAGAAATACTGGTGGGTATAAGAATATTTCCAGTACTCGAGGTCTCCGGGTGGCGTCGCCAATTCCAGAGTGGCACGCTCGAGGTGACCTTGCGTCGGCCAGATGACGCTGTCTCGTGAGTCGCGGACCCAGCCGGCGGTGCTGATCAGCGCGATATAGTTGGCTCCGAACTGGTTTTGAAAGATGAGGTAACGCTGCGGGCTGTCGGCGGCGAGAAAGAGTCTGACCTGTTCCGTACCGAGGCCGAAAAACAAAGTGTCGTATTCAGTAAAGGGCACTCCGAAGCGCACCGCCCCGCCGATCGTGCTGGTCCTGTAGTTGCCGACTCCCAGGGTGGTGGCGTTCACGTCGCGCCGGTAGACGTCGAAGCCACGGCTGACTCCGTCGATCGTGTAGTAGGGATCGGTGAAGGAAAACGATGCGACCTTATTGACCGATCCGGAGGCGACTTGCAGGCCCACCGTGTTGCCGGTACCGAAAAAATTGCTCTGTTGAACCGAGGCCTGAACGATGAATCTATCGATACTGGAAAAACCCACGCCGAGCAGCACCGCGCCGGTGGGCTTCTCCTTGACCCGCACGGTGACGTCGACCTGGTCGGTCGTGCCGGGCACCGCGGGAGTCTCGACCTCGACTTCGCTGAAATAGCCCGTCTTGTCGATGCGCTGCTTGGAGAGCTGAAGCTTCTGGCTGTCGAAAAAACTGCCCTCGAGCTGGCGCATCTCGCGACGCACCACCTCGTCGCGGGTGCGCGTGTTGCCGACGACGCTGATCCGCCGGACATAAACGCGCCGTCCGGGGTCGATCAGAAACGTGAAGCTGACCTTGCGCTTTTCCTTGTCGATGTCGGGGTTCGCGTTGACGTTGGCAAAAGCATAGCCGTCCCGCCCTAGCCTGTCGCTAATTGCCTTGGTCGACTCGGTGAGCTTTTCCCTGGAAAACGTTTCGCCCGGCTTGATCGTGATCAACGGGCGAAGCTCCGCCTCGGGGACGAGCAAGTCTCCCCCGAGCTTCACGTCGCCCACCTCGTATTTCTCGCCCTCGGTGAGGTTGACCGTGATGTAGATGTCGTGACGGTCGGGGGTAATCGAGACCTGGGTGGAGTCGATATTGAACTCGAGGTAGCCCCCGTTCAGGTAATACGAACGCAGCGACTCGAGATCGGCTTGAAGTTTTTGCCTGGAGTATTGGTCGTTCTTCGAAAACCAGGTGAACCATCCGGGGGTGCGCAGCTGGACTACGCGAAGCAATTCCGCTTCAGAAAATGCGCGATTGCCTACGATGTTGATTCTCTTGATCTTCGCGACCTCTCCCTCGTTTATGTTGAAATTGATTGCGACCCGGTTGCGTTCGAGCGGCGTGACGGTCGTGGTGACCTCCACGCCGTAAAGACCACGGGTCAGATACTGGCGTTTGAGCTCCTGCTCGGCCTGATCGAGCAAGGCGCGGTCGAAAATGCGGCCTTCCTGGAATCCGACGTCGCGCAGCCCCTGCTTGACCTTGTCCTTTTCGAATTCCTTCATCCCGACAAAATCGATCGAAGCGATGGCCGGCCGCTCTTCGAGAGTCACGATCAGCACGTTTCCCTGGACCTCGAGCCTGACGTCCCGAAAGAACCCCGTGGCGAACAGGGAGCGAATCGCCCCGGCGGCTTTTTCGTCGGTCATCGTATCGCCGACTTTGACGGGGAGATAGCTGAAGACGGTTCCCGCCTCGATGCGCTGGATGCCCTCAACGCGAATATCCCTCACGACAAAGGGTTCGAACGCCCACGCCGGCCCGCTGAGCACGAGCAGGAGCGCGGCTCGTAGCGCGTTTTTCACTGATGGATCGTTAACCCGCGAACAAGCGGTTGAAGTCGTTGTAGATGGCGAACGCCATCAGGAAGAGGAGCAGCGTGAGGCCCAGGCGCTGGCCCAGTTCCATCGCTCGCTCCGAAACCGGGCTGCCCTTGAAAATCTCGACGACATAATAGAGCAAGTGTCCCCCATCCAATATGGGAATCGGAAGCAGGTTGAGCACACCCAGGCTGATGCTGATCAACGCGAGAAATGCGATGTAGGCGCCGATCCCGAGCTGCGCCGATTGACCCGCGTAATCGGCGATCGTCACCGGTCCACTCAGGTTCTTCCAGGAGATCTGGCCGATGACCATCTTGCCGAGCATCTTCAGGCTGAACACCGACGTTTCCCAAGTCCGCGCGAGCGCCATTCCGAGCGCGGCGGCCGGCGCGTAGCGCACGGTCGTTATGAGACTCTTCATCGATTCGGCATCGACTTGCGGAGTCGTCCCGATGCGGCCGATGCGCTCGCCGTTCTGCTGCACCGTCTCCGGTCGCAGCCGAACTTCAATTTGCTTGCCGCCGCGCACGATGCCGAGCCGCACGATTTCGCCGGGCCGGCGCCGGACCGCCTTTACGACATCTTCCCAGACCTGGATCTCCCCGCCATCGATGGAAACTACGCGGTCTCCCGGGCGCAATCCTCCCGCCTCGGCTACGCTCCCCGGGACGACCTTGCCGATGATCGGCGCGACATCGGGCCGGTCGAGCCTCAACCCCAGACGCGCGAGGGGATCGCTGTCGAAGCCTTCGAGGTCGAAACCCGACAGATCCAGGGTGCGCCAGGTGAGCCGCTGCTTGGGGTCGATCACCTCGAGCCGCGCCGGCTGCTTTTCCACCGCGAGTTGCAGCAACCGCCAGCGCACCTGCTGCCAGCTCGCCACCGGCTCCTCGTTTATTTTCAGGATCGTTTCGCCCCGCTCAAGGCCGCTCGCCTCCGCGACGGTTCCGGGATCCGGGGCGCCGACAACCGGTTTCGCCTCCTGCACGCCGCCTACGAAAAGCGCCCAGTAGAACACGATGGCGAGCAGAAAATTCGCCGCCGGGCCCGCAACGACGATCGCAATGCGCCGCCAGACGCTCTGGCGGTTGAATGCCCGATGCACCTCTTCGGGCGCGACCGGCCCTTCGTGCTCGTCGAGCATTTTCACGTAGCCGCCCAGCGGCAGCGCGGCGATCACCCACTCGGTCTGGTCCCGGCCGCGGCGAGTCCGCCACAACGACCTGCCGAAGCCGATCGAGAAGCGCAATACCTTCACCCCGAACAGGCGCGCGACCAGATAGTGGCCGAACTCGTGAAACACGATCAGCACGCCCAGCGCGACGATGAAAGCCAAGACGGTGATGGCGAGATTCATGCGACGTGCGCTTTCAGTCGCGTGACGATCTGGTTCGCCCGTACCCGTGCCCTCGCATCGGCGGCGAGGACATCCTCGAGCGTGGCGAGGGGACTCGCAGGAAGACCGACGAGGGCTTCCTCGATGACTGTGGTGATCAGCAAGAACGGCAACCGGCCTTCGAGAAACGCGGATACCGCGACCTCGTTGGCCGCGTTGAGTGTGGCCGGTGCGGCCCCTCCGCTTCTAAGCGCTGCGTAAGCGAGGTTCAGGGCGGGAAAGCGCTCGAAATCAGGCTGCTCGAAGCTCAAGGCCCCAATGCGGAAGAAGTCGAGCGACGACACTCCGGCGTCGATGCGCTCGGGATAGGCGAGCGCCTGGGCGATCGGCGTGCGCATGTCCGGGTGCCCGAGTTGAGCGATCACGGAACCGTCCGCGTACTCGACCATCGAGTGCACCACGCTTTGCGGATGGACGACTACTTGGATCTGCTCCGGACCTGCACCGAACAGCCAGCGCGCTTCGATGACCTCCAATCCTTTGTTCATCATGGTCGCCGAATCCACCGAGATCTTGCGTCCCATGACCCAGTTCGGATGCGCACAGGCCTCGTCCGGCGTCACACGGTGCAGCTCCGCACGCGAACGCGCCCTGAAAGGTCCGCCCGATCCGGTGAGAAGGATTCTGCGGATTCCTTTTGCGACGGACTCGCCGGCCGCGAAAGGCGGAAGGCACTGGAAAATTGCGTTGTGCTCGCTGTCTATGGGGAGCAGCATCGCTCCGCTCGAACGCACACTTTCCATGAATACTGGACCCGCAACCACGAGCGCTTCCTTGTTCGCGAGCAGCAGTTTCTTGCCCGCCCTCGCCGCGGCGAGCGTGGCACGAAGTCCGGCCGCCCCGACGATCGCTGCCATGACGCAGTCGACTTCGGGCAACGAAGCCACTTCTACGAGTCCTGCCTCCCCCGCGAGTATCTTGCAACCCAAACCGGCGCCAGCGAGGTGGTCGCGCAGCCGCGGCGCGAGCGAGGCATCCGCCACGCAGGCGTAGCCGGGGCGATGGAGCTTGCACAGCTCCGCCAGTTCATCGACCCGCCGGTTGGCGGTCAATGCCACCACACGAAAGCGGGACGGATGCCGCGCGATCACATCCAGGGTGCTCGCTCCGATCGAGCCGGTCGCCCCGAGTATCGCGATGTTTTGAATCGTGGTCATCTTACGAAGGCAAGCACCGCAAGCGGAAGCATGGCCACGGGCGCATCGATTCGGTCGAGTATCCCCCCATGGCCGGGTAGAAGCGTGCCGCTGTCCTTGACCCCCGCCTGGCGTTTTATCAGAGATTCGAACAGATCGCCAATCATCCCCGCGATGGCGAGTCCGAGCAGCACCGGAAGGATCCATGCAGGCGCCACTTTCATGGGGCTGCCGCCCAAGCTTGCCCACGCCAGGGCGTAGAGCCCGACTGCCGCCAGCGCCCCGGCAACGCCTTCCCAGGTCTTCGCGGGACTGATGGAAGGGGCGAGCTTGCGTTGTCCGAAGCGCCGGCCGATAAAATACGCAGCCGTGTCGGAGATCCAGACCGTTGCCAGGACGGCGAGCAGGAAGGAAGGATGAACGCCGCGCAGATCCACAAGCGCGGCGGCGGCGGGCAGGAGCACCGTGGCGCCCGCTGCCAGCAGCACGGCCCGGCTGCCAAAGCGAGCTTGACGCCAAATCCACACCGGAACGAGGACGATCCAGAACAACCCCGCGGCATAGTAAACCCAGGCAGGCGCATACAAGCCGCTCGTTACGGAAGCCCCGAGGATCCAGAGCAGCACAAAAACCCCAACCATGAATGTCGAGTAGATCAAGCGGCCGACCGCAGCGAGCGCCGCCAATGCCCCCCATTCCCACGCCGCGACGCCGAGCAACACGGCACAAAACGCGATCCAGCCGGGCGTGGGCAGCAGGAACAGCGCCGAGAGAAACACCGCGAGCAAAACGGCCGCCGTCAGCACGCGGGTTTTGAGCATGGGTGCCTGCGCTTTCCGCCTGCACGGCAGAAAGCCTTACGCGGTCCTCCGCCGGCCGCCGGTTTCGCGCTTGGTTTTTTCGACCTGCTCGCTGGTCCGCCCGAAGCGGCGCTCGCGCTCGCGATACCAGGCGATCGCCGCGTCGAGCTGCCTGGCGTCGAAGTCCGGCCACAGCGTCGGCGTGAAGTACAGTTCGGTATAGGCAAGCTGCCAAAGCAGGAAATTGCTGATGCGCTGCTCGCCACCGGTGCGAATGAACAGATCCGGTTCGGGCGCGTAGTTGAGCGCGAGATGCGGAGCGAGTTGCTCCTCGGTGTATCTCTCGGCCGGCAGCGGGCCGCTGCGCGCGAGCTTCAGCAAAGCCTGCATCAGATCCCAGCGGCCGCCATAGTTGGCGGCAATGGTGAGCGTGAGCCCCGTATTGCGCGAGGTGAGCTCTTGGGCGCGGTGCGCGAGTTCGACCACGCGTGCCCCGAAGGGCGCGATATCGCCGATGATCTTCAGGCGCACCATGTTCTGGTGCAACCGCTCGGCTTCCTGCTCCAGGGCGGCCATGAACAGCTGCTTGAGCGTCGAAACCTCTTCGGCGGGTCGGCGCCAGTTCTCCGAGCTGAAGGCAAACAGGGTCAGGTATTCGATGCCGCGATCGGTGCACGCACGCGTGACTTGACGCACCGTCTCGACCCCTTGCTTGTGACCGGCGACGCGAGGGAGATAGCGCTTTTTGGCCCAGCGCCCGTTGCCATCCATGATGACGGCGATATGCCTGGGGATGTCACCGGCCCGTGGGATCTCGCGCGTGGAACTGACGAAGGGTTTCATGTGAGAATATTCTCTGGCGCTCGATCAAATCGCCATCAGCTCGGCCTCTTTTGCTGCGATCATCTTGTCGATATCGGCGATGTGCTTGTCGGTGAGCTTTTGGATTTCGTCTTGCGCGCGCCTCTCCTCGTCTTCGGACACGGCCTTGCTTTTCAGCAACTCCTTGAGCGCATGATTGGCGTCGCGGCGCAAGTTGCGCACGGCAACCTTGGCATTTTCGCCCTCGTGCTTGATCACCTTGATCAAATCGCGGCGCCGCTCCTCGGTGAGAGCCGGCATCGGCACCCGGACCATGTCCCCGTGGGAAGCAGGATTCAGGCCAAGATCGGAGTCGCGGATGGCCTTCTCGATCACGCCGAGCATCTTTTTCTCCCAGGGGGATACGCCGAGGGTGCGGGCGTCGAGCAGGCTTACGTTGGCGACCTTCGGAATCGGCATCTGGCTGCCGTAGTAATCCACTGAAATGTGGTCGAGCAGCCCCGCATGCGCGCGGCCGGTGCGGACTTTGCCCAGATCGATTTTCAGGGCATCGAGGGACTTATGCATTCTCTGCTCGGTGTTCTTCTTGACGTCGGCCAGGGTATTCATTGATCCCCCCTTCTCGCGGTCTCAAGCGCTCACGTAAACCAGCGTGCCTTCTTTTTCACCCGTGACGACCCGCTTCATCGCTCCGGCTTTCAGAATGCTGAACACGGTGATCGGGAGCTTCTGATCGCGGCATAGCGCGAAGGCCGTGGCATCCATCACCCTCAGATTCTTGATCATGGCCTCGTCGAAGCTCAGCCTGTCGTAACGCCTGGCGTCAGGACTCAACTTGGGATCTGCCGTGTAGATGCCGTCGACCTTGGTCGCCTTGAGCACCATTTCCGCGCCGATTTCCGTTCCCCGCAGGGCCGCTGCCGTATCGGTCGTAAAGAACGGGTTGCCGGTCCCGGCGGCGAAAATGACGATCTTGCCTTCCTCGAGGTAGCGGATCGCCTTGTTGCGGATATAAGGTTCGACCACCTGTTCTATATTGAGCGCGGACTGCACACGCGCGTTCAAACCCGCCTGCCGCATGGCGTCCTGCAAGGCAAGCGCGTTCATGATGGTCGCGAGCATTCCGATGTAATCGGCCGTAGCGCGATCCATTCCCGCCGCGCCTGGCGCCACGCCGCGAAAGATGTTGCCACCGCCTATGACCACCGCGATCTCCAGCCCGAGCGCCGCGACCTGGGCGATCTCGCCGACGATGCGCTCGATCGTAGCGCGATTGATCCCGAAGGAATCGTCTCCCATGAGGGCTTCGCCGCTCAGTTTGAGCAGGATGCGCTTGTATTTGGTGGTTGCGGTCATCCCAGGCTGTCTTTCTTTCTTCTTGTCTCCGTATAGCTCCATAGTTCAGGCCGCCTGACCGTTCCCCTTCTTTTCGATTCCCTCGCCGACCACATACAGCACGAAGCGCGAGACCGACGCGCCGCGAGCCTTGAGGAGAGCTTCCACGGTCTGCTTTCCGGCCGGATCCTTGACGAAAATTTGACCGAGCAGCGTGACTTCCCTTAGAAACTTCTGCACGCTGCCTTCGACCATCTTCTCGACGATATTTGCGGGTTTGCCCGACTCGGCCGCTTTCGCGGTAGCGATGTCGCGTTCCTTCTTCACGAGCTCTGCCGGAACCTCATCGCGCGACAGGCCGAGCGGCTTGGACGCGGCGATGTGCATGGCCAGCTCCCGGCCGAGCTGGTCGTTGCCGCCGGAAATATCTACCAGGACGCCGATCTTCGCCCCCCCATGAATATACTGAAACAGGCGGTCCCTGGCTTCGATCCGGGCGAATCTGCGAATAGATATGTTTTCCCTGATGCGCCCGAAGAGCGCCTTGCGCGCGTCTTCCACGGTGGCGCCACCCAGAGGCAGTGCGTTCAGGGCGGTTATGTCCACGGGATTGCGTTTGGCGACCAGTTCCGCAAGAGAAGCGGCAAACTTCTGGAAATCCTCGGTCTTGGCGACGAAGTCAGTCTCGCAGTTGACCTCCACGATGGCGCCCACCTTCGCGTCCGGTGCGACGTGAACCGCGACGACGCCCTCGGCCGCCGTGCGCGTCGCGGCCCTGGACGCCTTGTTGCCGAGTCTGACGCGCAGGAGCTCCTCCGCCTTGGCTGAATTGCCTTCCGCCTCGACCAGCGCCTTCTTGCATTCCATCATCGGCGCGTCGGTCCTGTCGCGCAGATCTTTGACCATGCTTGCGGTGATTTCCGCCATTACCTGGAACCCTGCTGTTCTGGAAGTTCAAAAAAAAGGCGCTGCCGCGCCCCTTTTGGGCCGCAATCGCCGATCATTGCGCTTTTGCGCCGGGCTCTTCGACTTCGACGAATTCATCGGAGGCTGCACCGATGATTTCCTGCACGACTTGGCTGCGGCCCTCCAGGATCGCGTCGGCGATCCCGCGCGCATACAAGCGAATCGCCCGGCTGGAGTCGTCGTTGCCCGGAATCACGTAGGCAATCCCGTCTGGAGAATGATTGGTATCGACGACCCCGATAACGGGGATGCCGAGCTTTTTTGCCTCGGCGACCGCTCCTTTCTGGTAACCGACGTCGATCACGAACAGGGCATCGGGCCGGTTGTCCAGCGTCTTGATGCCGCCCAGACTGCGCTGCAGCTTGGCGAGCTCGCGCTGAAAGTGCAAGGCCTCTTTTTTCGGCATCTTCTCCGTGCTGCCGTCCGCGATCATCGCCTCCATTTCCTTGAGCCGCTTGATCGATTGGCGGACGGTCTTGAAGTTCGTGAGCATCCCGCCCAGCCAGCGGTGATCGACAAAGGGGGCGGCGCAGCGCTCGGCTTCCTCGCGGATAATCTCGCGCGCCTGACGCTTGGTTCCGACGAACAAAAGAGTGCCCTTGTTGGAGGCGAGCTGGCGCACGAATTTCATCGCCTCCTGATACATCACCATCGTCTTCTCGAGATTGATGATGTGGATCTTGTTGCGATGACCGAAGATGAAAGGCGCCATCTTCGGGTTCCAGTAGCGGGTCTGGTGGCCGAAATGCACGCCCGCTTCGAGCATTTGACGCATCGTGGTCGACATGATGACTCCGGTTAGGGTTGATCTTGGAGCCGCCCGGCCCAATTTCTACCCGCTGGAGTTTCAATCGAACTGCAGCAGGCACCCTAACGGCGGAGCGACAAAAATTTAGCCGAGTCCAAGCCCGGCTAGAGACTTAAAATAGTAGCACGTGGATCGAAACTGATGCAAGTTTTTCCTGTGCAAACAGAGTTTTACTCCGTAGTTTGCCCCTACAGGGTCGATGACTTATCCTTCGGACTGCTAAAGCATGGCGATACATCTGAAGACCGCCGAGGAAATCGAGCGCATGCGCCTTGCCGGGCAACTCGCCGGGGAAGTGCTTGACTTCGTCGCCCCTCGCGTCAGGCCCGGAATCACGACCGGCGAGCTCGACCGTCTTTGCCATGACCTGATCGTTCACGAGCAAAAGGCAATCCCCGCCCCGTTGAATTACGCTCCGCCCGGCTATAAGCCCTTTCCGAATTCGATCTGCACCTCGGTCAACCACCAAGTCTGCCACGGGATTCCAGGGGAGCGCGTGCTCAAGGCCGGTGATATCCTGAATATCGACGTCACCGTGATCAAGGACGGTTTTCACGGCGATTCCAGCCGCATGTACTACGTCGGCGAACCTTCTATCCGGGCAAAGCGGCTGTGCGAGACCACCTACGAGTGCATGTGGCTCGGCATCCGGGCGGTGCGCCCCGGGGCATTTCTCGGTGACGTCGGTGCGGCGATCCAGCAGCATGCCGAGAGCCACGGCTACAGCGTCGTGCGCGAGTTCTGCGGCCATGGAATCGGGCGAAAATTCCACGAAGAACCGCAGGTCCTGCACTACGGACGCTCTGGAACCGGCACGCGCCTTCAGCCGGGAATGACCTTCACGATCGAACCGATGATCAACGCCGGCAAGCCGGCGATCCGGGAACTTGCCGACGGCTGGACCATCGTCACCAAGGACCACAGCCTCTCGGCACAATGGGAGCACACCGTGTTGGTCACCGGCACGGGCTTCGAGGTCCTGACCCTTTCCGCCGGCACCCCCCCTCCGCCCAAGCACTGACTCCATGTTGTCCCCTCCCGCGACGCTTGCGGACGGTGGCGCCACGCTCGCCCGCCTGAAGGCCGGCGTGCAGGCCGAGCGCCGCGCCCTGCAGACGAAGTTCCAGGAGACGGCCGACGGCACCATGGTGCTGCGCGAGCATTGCCGACTGATCGACCGTGTCCTGAAGGATCTGTGGCAGCAGCTCCGATTGCCCGTGCCGCTCGCCCTGCTCGCAGTCGGCGGGTACGGCCGCGGCGAGCTTTATCCTCACTCCGACATCGATGTCTTGGTGCTGCTGCAGGATCCGGCTTCCGCGGGCCTGGCGGCCAAAATCGAGGAACTCGTTGGACGACTCTGGGACACGGGACTCGAGCTCGCCCACAGCGTGCGCACGGTCGCCGAATGCGTCGAAGAAGCGAGGAAGGACGTTACCGTGATGACGAGCCTCCTCGAGGCGAGACTCCTCGCCGGAAACCGGGCCCTTTTCGCCCGCTTCGATCGCGCGCGTGGAGAATGCCTCGACGGTGAGGCGTTTTTCAAGGCGAAACGCCTCGAGCAGGAACAACGCCATACTAAGTTCCAGGACAGTCCGTACAGCCTCGAGCCCAATCTCAAGGAAGCGCCCGGCGGCCTGCGCGACCTGCAGGTGATTCTCTGGATCAGCCGCGCCTGTGGTCTGGGAGATTCCTGGGCGGAATTAGCGCGGCGCGGCTTGATTACCGTGCGCGAGGCGCGTCAGGTGCAACGGCATCACAGACTGCTTCAAAACCTGCGAGTGCGCCTGCATTACGCCGCGGGGCGCCGCGAGGACCGGCTGCTGTTCGATTACCAGGATGGCCTGGCGCGCGATCTCGGGTATTCCCACACGGCGCACCGTCGCGCAGGCGAGCAGCTGATGCAGGCATATTTTCGCACGGCGAAGGCCGTCACCCAGCTGAATACCATACTGCTCCAGAACATGGGGGCCGAAATTTTTCCGGCGAGAAATTCCGACGTGGCGAAAATCAGCGAGAAGTTCAGGCGGGTGGGCGAATTGCTCGAAGCGCACCCTGCCGATCTGTTCGAGCGCGAGCCCTCCGCGATCCTCGAGAGTTTTCTGGTGATGCAGCAGCACTCGGAACTGAAAGGCATGACCGCACAAACGCTGCGCGCGCTGTGGCGGGCGCGCGCGCGCATTGGCGCGGCTTTCCGGCGCGATCCGCGGAACCGCGCGACTTTTCTGTCCCTGCTGCAGCAGCCGCGCGGCATCGTGCATGAATTGCGGCGAATGAACCAGTACGGCATCCTGGGAAGGTATCTACCGGCCTTCCGGCGTATCGTCGGCCAGATGCAGCACGATCTTTTCCATGTGTACACCGTAGACCAGCACATCCTCACCGTCGTGCGCAACGTGCGCCGCTTCACGATGCTCGAGTTCGCGCACGAGTATCCGCTGTGCAGCCGCCTCATCGCCGCTCTCGAGCGCCATTGGCTGCTGTACATCGCCGCGATCTTCCATGACATCGCCAAAGGTCGCGGGGACGATCACTCGCAGCTGGGCAAGCTCGAGGCCCGGCGCTTCTGCCGCGAGCACGGCCTTCGGGCTGAAGACATGCAGCTCGTCGAGTTCCTTGTCGAGCACCATCTCACCATGTCGTCGGTGGCGCAGAAACAGGACTTGGCCGACCCTGAAGTCGTCCGGCGTTTCGCCGACATCGTCGGCACCGAGCGGCGGCTGGTCGCGCTCTACCTGCTTACCGTCGCGGACATCCGCGGCACCAGTCCCAAGGTGTGGAACGCCTGGAAGGGCAAGCTCCTGGAGGATCTCTTTCGCGCGACGCAGCATCTGCTGAAAGGCGGGAAGATCGAGGCAGACCAGTACATCCAGAGCAAGCAGGATGAAGCCAAGCGCCTGTTGCGGCTCTACGGGCTGTCCGACACCGTCCAGGATCCGCTATGGCGCCATTTCGACGTCCCGTATTTCCTGCGCCACGACGCCCAGGAAATCGCCTGGCACACGCGGCTGTTGCACTACCGCGAGAGCGCGGACAAGCCGGTGGTCAAGGCGCGCCTCTCACCGGCGGGCGAAGGGCTGCAGGTCATGATCTACGTGCCCGATCAGCGCGACCTGTTCGCACGCATTTCCGGGTACTTCGGGTCGGTCGGCTTCAGCATCGTCGACGCCAAGATCTACACGACCCGGCACGGCTACGCGCTCGACACATTCCAGGTCATGGAGATCGGCAGCGTGCCGCATCCGCGGGATACGATCGCCCAGGTCGAGTCCGAATTGGCGGACTGGCTGGCGAACCAAGTTCCCTTGCCGCGGCCGGTCCAGGGGCGGGTGTCGCGGCGCGTCAAGCACTTTCCCATTGCACCGGAGGTGCGCATCGTCCCGGACGAGAAAGGACAGTACCACTCCCTGTCGATCACCGCGGGCGACCGGCCCGGGCTGCTCTATTCCATCGCGCTGGTCCTCAGCCGTTACGGGGTCAGCCTGCGCACCGCCAAGATCGTGACGCTCGGCGAGCGTGCCGAAGACGTGTTCGTCGTGTCCGGCGCCGCGCTCGCCAATCCGAAAGCGGTGTTGCAGCTGGAAACCGACCTGCTCGAGGCGCTGCAAGCCTAGGAAGCAGCTCTCCGATATTATTCGTCGATCAGCGCCTGATCGGGGAACAGAACCTCGACGAAGCCGAACTTCGACATGTCGCGGATGCGCATGGGGTAGAGGATCCCGTCGAGGTGATCGCACTCATGCTGCACGACTCGCGCGTGGAAACCATCGACGGTCCGATCGAACGGATTACCGGATTCGTCGAAACCCCGGTAACGCAGCCGCTTGAAGCGCGGCACCAAGCCACGCATGCCGGGCACCGATAGGCATCCTTCCCATGCTTCTTCCACCTCGTCGCCCAGGGGCGTGATGACCGGATTGATGAGCGCCGTATCCGGGACTTCCTCCGCATCGGGATAGCGGGGATTGCGTGCGACCCCGAAGATCACCACCCGCAGCGGCTCGCCTATCTGCGGGGCGGCGAGTCCCGCCCCGTTTAAGTGCGCCATAGTGTCGCGCATGTCGGCGATCAGCTCGCGCAGCTGCGGCGTACCGAACGCCTCCACCGGCCGCGATTTCTCGAGCAGCCGCGGATCGCCCATTTTCAGGACCTCGCGGATCATGCTCGCTCCTTCGTGACCAGCGCCTCGATTATCTTTCGCACCCGGCCCACGGCGTCCTTCAGCACTTCTTCGATCTTCTGAAAGGGCACTCCGCGGACGCTAGCGCCCCGGCCAGCGGCGTGATTCACGACCACTGCGATCGCCGCGTAAGCCAGCTCGATCTCTCGCGCCAGGGTCGCCTCGGGCATGCCGGTCATGCCGACGATGTCGGCGCCATCGCGCTCCAGCCGGTCGATTTCCGCGGCCGTCTCCAATCTCGGCCCCTGGGTTGCGGCATAGACCGCGCCGTCGACGGCGGCCTCTCCACAGGCATCCGCCGCGGCGAGAACCTTGTTTCGCAATTCGTCGGCGTACGGCTCGGTGAAGTCGATGTGCTTGACCGGCGCCTCATCCTCGAAAAACGTGTTCATCCGACCGCCGGTGTAGTCGATGATCTGGTGCGGGACGACGATCTTTCCCGGACCGAGGTCTGCGCGGATGCCGCCGACCGAGACGACCGAAACGATATCGCCGGCACCCTGTTCCTTGAGCGCCCAAAGGTTGGCGCGGTAGTTCACCTGGTGGGGCGGAATCGTGTGGCCGTAGCCGTGACGCGCGAGGAACATCACCGGCACACCGCGAATCGCCCCGAAAGTGAGCGGCCCGGAAGGCTCCCCATAGGGGGTCCGCACCACTTGGCGACGCGAGACATCGAGATTGGCGAGCTGGGTCAGCCCGGTGCCGCCGATGATTGCGAGCATGTGCGCTCAGGAATCCTTTACCGCGTAGATTTCCGGCAGGTTGCGCCAGGCCCCGGACACGTCCATTCCGCAACCGAACACGTAGCGGTTGGGCAATTTCAACCCGACGAAATCGGGGACGATGGGTTTTTCGCGGCCGATGTCCTTGTCGGTGAGCACGGCGCTGTAGAACGCGGCCGCACCGAGCGAGTTCACGCGGTCACGAATCGCCGCGAGCGTTTCGCCGCCATCCAAGATGTCATCCAGCACGAGCACCGTGCGTCCCTTCACGTTCTCCCGCGGCGCCACCGTCCATACGATCTTGCCGCCTGAGGTGGCCTCACCGTAGCGCGACGCGTGGATGTAGTCGAACTCGAGCGGGAAACGCAGCCGGGGCAGGAGATGGCCGGCAAAGAATATCGAGCCGCCCATGACGGCGAGCACGAACGGATAGCGGTCTTTCAGACGCGCCGTAATCTCCGCGGCAAGGCGCGCGATTGCGGCGCGCACTGCGGCTTCGTCACACAATCGATCCGCGCTTTCCAGAATTTTCCACGCCTCGTCGGGTGTCATGGGGCAAGAAGTATAGCGCCCGGGCGCGGAGCCGCATCAAAGTGTTTTCAGGAACTTCTCGAACGCCTCTCCGATCTCAGGGTGCCTGCGCCCGTACGCTACGGTGGCCTGCAGGTAGCCGAGCTTCGATCCGCAATCGTACCGGGTCCCTTTGAAGCTGTACGCGAGGACGCGATCTTCCGCGAGCAGCGAGGCGATCGCGTCGGTGAGCTGAATCTCGCTCCCGGCTCCGGGTCTGGCCTGCGCCAGGTGATGAAAAATCCGCGGCGTCAGAATGTAGCGCCCGACCACGGCGAGGTTCGACGGAGCTGCTTCCGGTCTGGGCTTCTCGAGGTCTTGACCATGCCGTACTGGAGGCTTTGCTCTCGCGGGATCTGCTGCACGGCAACCATCGGCGACTGGTGGCGCTCGAATATCTCGGTCATCTGCCGCAGGGCGGGAGGCGTGCCGTCGATGAGGTCGTCGGCCAGGATCACGGCAAACACCTCGTCGTTGACCGCGGGCTGAGCGCATAAAACCGCGTGCCCCAGGCCAAGAGGTTCGGGCTGCCTGATGTAGACGCAGTTCACCGACTTGGGAATGATGTTCTGGATTAGCTCGAGTAGCTCGCTCTTCCCGCGCGCGGTGAGCTCGGCCTCGACCTCGTAGGCCTTGTCGAAATGATCCTCGATCGCGCGCTTGTTCCGACCGGTGATGAAAACCATGTCCCGAATCCCCGCCGCCACGGCTTCCTCCACCGCGTACTGGATGAGCGGCTTGTCGACGATCGGCATCATCTCCTTGGGACTCGCCTTGGTCGCCGGGAGGAAACGACTGCCCATTCCGGCCACTGGAAATACCGCTTTGGTCACTTTTTTCACGCGTCCGACCCTCTCAATATCCTGCGCAATCCCTCTTCGTCGACGATCGCAATGCCGAGCTTATGGACTTTTTCCAGTTTGCTTCCCGCTTCGGCGCCCGCGACCACGTAGTCCGTTTGGCTCGACACCGACGCCGCGACTTTCCCGCCGCTGCGCTCGATCATCTCCTTGGCTTCCTCACGCGTCAGTCCCGGCAGCGTCCCGGTGAGCACGAACACTTTCCCGCCCAGCCGCCCCGCAGTCGCTCGGCGCTTCTCCGTCTGCACTACCACGGCGCCGGGGCCCGAAGTCAGCTGCCGTATTACTTCACGATTGTGCTGCTGCGAGAGAAACTTCGCCAAGCTTTCCATCAGCTCAGGGCCGACGCCTTCGAGCAGCGGAGGCAGCGGAGCCTCCCTCCTGCGCTTCCGCGCCGCATTCTCCTTCTGTGCCGCCTTCTTCCTTTCCGCCAGCTCGGTCCAGTCGGCCCCGAGCAAGCCGTTGAGCGTACCGAAGTGCCCGGCGAGTATCCTGGCGACTTCCTCGCCCACGCCCGGAATTCCCAGCGCATAGACGAAGCGCGCCAGAGTCGGGTTCTTCGAGCCGGCGATGGCCGCGACGACGTTGCGCGCCGACTTCTCGCCCATTCTATCGAGCGCCGCGAGCGTGGCCGCGTCCAGGGCATACAGGTCTGCCGCCGTGCGCACTTTGTTCGAGTCGACCAGCTGATCGACGAGCTTCTCTCCCAGGCCCTCGATATCCATCGCCCTGCGCGAGGCGAAATGCAGGAGCGCCCCCTTGCGCTGGGCCGCGCAGAAAAGACCCCCGGTGCAGCGCGCCGCCGCTTCGCCCTCGAGGCGCACCACCTCCGAACCGCAGATCGGGCAGCGCACGGGCATCTCGAACCGGTCGGCCTCCTCCCGCGGACCGGCCTTGAAGACGTTCACGACCTCCGGGATCACGTCTCCCGCCCGACGCACCGTCACCGTGTCCCGGCGCCAGACGTTCTTGCGGCGTACCTCGTCCTCGTTGTGGAGCGTTGCGTTGGTGACCGTGGCGCCGCCCACGCTGACCGGCGCAAGGCGCGCGACGGGCGTCAGCGTTCCGGTGCGGCCGACCTGCACTTCGATGTCGAGAACCTCGGTGACCGCCTCCTCCGGCGCGTATTTGTGTGCCAGGGCGAAACGGGGCGCGCGCGCGACGAATCCGAGCGAACGCTGGTCGCCGAGATCGTTGACCTTGTAGACCACCCCGTCGATCCCGTAGGGCAGGCGCTCGCGCTTCTTGCCCATTTCCTCGTAGAAGGCGAGCAGCCCGCTCAGGCCCTTTACCGTCGCGCGCTGCGCCGCAACGGGCAGGCCTTCCTCTGCAAGCCAGTCAAGGATTTCGCTGTGACGCTTGAGCGGCAGCTTCACCGGGCCGCCTACGCCATAGGCGAAGAACCGCAGCGGACGCTCAGCCGTGATCCTGGGGTCGAGCTGCCGCAGCGCGCCGGCAGCGGTGTTGCGCGGATTGACGAACTCCTTCTCACCACGCTCGCGCTGGCGGGCATTGATGCGCTCGAAATCGGCCTTGTACATGATGACCTCGCCGCGCACCTCGACCGCCCCGGGGCCGCGAGCCCCTCGCAGCCTGAGTGGGATCGACCGCACCGTCCTCAGGTTGGCCGTCACGTCCTCTCCGGTGTACCCATCGCCCCGGGTCGCTCCCCGGACGAAACGCCCGCCCTCGTAAAGCAGACTGATCGCCAACCCGTCGAACTTCGGCTCCGCCGCGTACTCGATCTCGTCCTTGCCCAGTCCCTCCCGGGCGCGACGATCGAATCCGATCACGTCCTCGTCGCTGAACGCATTGTTGAGGGAAAGCATCGGCACGGCATGGGCCACTTGGGGAAATTCCTGTAGCGGCGCGCCCCCGACGCGCTGCGTCGGGGAGTCTGGCGTGACGAGATCGGGATGCGCCGCCTCCAGCTCGAGCAGCTCCCGGAACATCCTGTCGTACTCAGAATCCGAGATGGTCGGAGCGTCCAGCACGTAGTAGCGGCGGCTATGCGCCTCGATGTCGCGCCGAAGCGCTTCAGCGCGCTCGCGCACCTTCTGCGCGACCGCCATCAGGAAAAAAGTCGCAGCGCGAGCGCCCCGCCGGGCGCGATTCCGCGCGCCTCCATGCTGCCGTGCACCGCCTGAAGCTGCGCCCCGATCGCGTCGAAGGCGGCGGGGCCCACCGGCTCGCGGTTGTCGTCGACAACGCGCGCCTTCAGCCCCCGAGCAAACATTTGCGCGGAATCGCGGAACCGGGCGAACGCACCGTACGGGGTCCGCGGGACGTCGAGCTCGAGCGTGACACCACGCGTCGAAAGGGCGTTGTTCAAAGAGGTCGGCTCGAAATTGGCAAGCGCGCAAATGACCCGCCCGGCCTCGTCCCGAAGCCTGAACTTGCCGTCCGGTTCGTCAAGCCTGAAACCCGCCGCTTCCGCAAGCCCGGCGAGCTGAGTCCCCTGAAGCTCGGCCGCATCGCTCACGATATGGACGGCAACCCGGATGTCGACTTCTCCGCAAAAGCGATCGAGTTGCCTTGCCTTGGCCAAAGCGGACTCCGAATCGGGCACGGTCGCAAGAGCTCCCACCGACGCGGCGGCTCTCTCTATTGCGGCTCCGAACGCAGCGAGCTCCTCCGCATCCGTTGCGCCGCGACGGTCCACCAGCTGCATGCCCGAGCGCAGCCGCAAGTAGCTGCGCTCGGGATTGAGCGGCTCCCAGGAAGCCAGTGCTTCATCAAAACCCTCCCAGAAGACCAGCTTCGAGCAACGCTCGATCTCAGCGGCCGCTGCGCCAAGCAGGGTTGCTGCGGAAACCTCCTCCGGAGCTTCGATCGGAACGATGAAATCCAGAATCTCGGACAGTTCCTGCCCCGAAGTTCCTGCATCATCCTGTGTCGCGTCGAAAGATCCAAGCATCGGTTCGACGCCTTGGGCAGCACCGCCCGAGCGCATCAGCACGTCCTCGTGCCGCGAAGCAAAGCCCGCCTCGGCCGCGCGCCGGTACCGGCGTTCCTGCCACTTGTTGTAGAGAAAAACGGCTGCGACGACCACGGCGCCGACGCCCAGGAGGCCGACCTGCAGTTCGCTCATGGTCAGGCCGCGGCGGGTTCTTCCCGCAGCTTCAATGCTTCCTCGATGTCTACCGCCACGACACGCGACACGCCTCGCTCCTGCATGGTGACGCCGATCAGCTGGTGCGCCATCTCCATGGTGATCTTATTGTGGCTGATGAACAGGAACTGGGTCTGCTGCGACATTTTCTCGACCAGATCGCAGAAGCGTTCGGTGTTGGCGTCATCGAGCGGCGCGTCGACTTCGTCCAGCAGGCAGAACGGCGCGGGGTTGAGCTGGAAAAAGGAAAACACCAGTGCAATCGCAGCCAGCGCCTTCTCCCCGCCCGAGAGCAGATGGATGGTAGTGTTCTTCTTCCCCGGGGGACGCCCCATGACCTGCACGCCGCAATCGAGAATTTCCTCGCCCGTCATGATGAGCTGGGCCTCGCCGCCGCCGAAGAGCGCCGGGAACATCTCGCCAAAGCCGCGATTCACCGTGTCAAACGTGGTCTGCAGCAACGCTCGCGTTTCGCGGTCTATACGGCGGATGGCGTTCTCGAGGGTCTCCAGCGCGGCGGTGAGGTCGGCCGCCTGGGCGTCGAGAAACTGCTTGCGTTCCTGGTCCGCCCTAAGCTCCTCCAGCGCCGCCATGTTAATCGCGCCAAGCTCGGCGATCAAATGCGTCAGGCGCGTGATCTCGCCCTGCAGCGAAGCCGCCCTCTGGCCCTCTTTCAGTACCGCCGCCAAGGCGGCTTCGTCGGCGCCCGCCTCGCGAAGCTGCTGCGCGGACTGCTCGCTCGCGATTCGCGCCGCCTGCTCTTTCAGCTTGAGCTCCGCGATGCGGTCGCGCAGCGGCTGGAGCTTCTGCTCACCGGCCAGTCGCGCCTCTTCGGACGAGCGTAAGCTGTTGGCGATTTCTTCCTGGCGGCTTCGCGCTGCCGCCAGGGTTTGCTCTCGAGCGACCCGCGTCGCTAGCCCACGTTGAAGCTGGGTTCGCAGTACCTGGTCATCCATACCGGCCAGCTCAATCCGGAGCTGTTCGAGGCTTCGTTCGGCATTTTGCGTATGCTCTAGTAATACCTTAGATGATCTTTCTATCTCGTTGCTTTTACTTATACAATCCTTTTCAGCATAGCTTGCCTCCTGAACTTCGCGCTCCGCCTGCAACACGGTCTGGCGCTGCTTTTCCAGATTGCGTTCTGCGCTGTCCTGATCATTTTGAGTCAACTCCAGCTTGCGGTAGAGCGCATCGATCTCGCTCTGGTGCCGTTCCAGGCCGGCTTCCGCAGCCGTCTGGGTGGCTTGTTCCTGGGCTTGCTGGGCCTTGATTTCACCGAGTTCTGCGTCGATCTGCCGGCTCCGCTCCTGGAACCGCTCCTGGCCTTGAGTCAGCTTCAGGCTTTCCAGTTGACGCTCGTGATGGCGTTGTTTGAGCGCCGTTCCGGCCATCCGCAGCTTGGCGAGGCCTTCATCGTGCTCGGCGAGCGAGCGCTCCAGCCCGGAGAGTTCCGCGCGCCGCCTCTCGATCGAATCCTTACGCCCGCGCGCCTCCACCTCCAACGCTTCGATTTCGCGCTGTCGAGCAAGAATTCCGGTGTCCTCCGGATCGGGCGCGTGAAAGCTCACGCCGAAGCGGCTGAACTGGTGGCCTTCGCGGTTGATCAGCACCACCTGAGGTGACAATCCCATGCGGGTCATCAGCCGCGGCACGCCCTCCACGACATAGTAGGGCCCAAGCCACGCCGCGATGACAGCGCTCACCGCGGGTTCAACGGCTTCGACATAGTCGGCGAGCGGTTTCAGCCCCGGCTCAAGGGGCGGCTTTGCATCGGTTCCCGGGAGAAAGGCGCTGACCCGTGCAGGAGGCGGGTCCTCGAGCAAGCGCTGCAGCAACTCGGGGTCGGACATCTCCATCGCATGCAAGCGCTCGCGCAAGGCCGATTCCACTGCCGTCTCCCAGCCGGCTTCGACGCGAATTTTCTGCCACAGCCGCGGTTTTGACGCCAGCTGATGGCGACCGATCCAATCCTGGATCTTGCTGTTCTCCTCGACTTGGTTCTGGATTTTCTGCAGCGTGAGCAACCTGCCCTCCAGGGCGGAAAACTCGCGCTCGAGCATCTGTAAACTGTCGACGCCCTCATGGAGCTGCCGGTCCAAGGCCTCGCGCGCCCCTTCGAGCTGGGCGAGCAGCACTTCCTGGCGGGAAAGCTCGACGCTGCTCTGCGCCAGCTCCTGCGCCAAGTGCAACAGCAAGCGGGCATCGGGTGCGACCAACTCGGCGCGCTCGGCGAGCAATCTCTCCTCGCGCTGCTCCAGCCCTTGCAGTGTCTTGCCCGCGTGCGCGAGGTGCGTCTGTTCCACCTGGAACGCCTGCTCGGCCAGGGCGATGCGCTCTCGCTCGCCCGCGATCCGTCCCTGGAGCAGGCGGGCGGCCTTCTCCGTTTGCGGCAGCTTGACCTGCTCCTCGGCAAGTTTGCGCCTGGCTTGCTCCAGAGCGCCTCGCGACTCCTGTAGGCGCGCTTCCCATGTCCGGAGCGCCTCGCGCTGTTCGACCTCGCTCTGTCGCCCAGCGTCGCGCTGCGCACGAAGTTGCGCAAGCTGCGCGTCGAGACGCTGCCGGGTATCGGCAACGAAGCGTATTTCGGTTTCAAGCCGGGAGACGTCGGCGTTGACGCCGTAGAGCTCCCCTTGGGCGGCGCTCAAAGCGTCTCCCGAAGCGTAGTGCTCTGCCCGGGCCTGCTCGAGATCGCGCTCGATTTCACGCAGCCGCGCGGTCTCGGATTCGAGCTCGGTCGCGCCGCGCTCGATTTCGCGCGCATGGCGCTGCGCCTCGGCCTCGGCATCGTTGCGGCGCAGGAGCCACAGTAGATTTTGCTTTTGTGCCCGATCGGTTGAAAGCTCGTTGTACCGCCGGGCGACCTCGGCCTGCTTTTCCAGCCGCTCGATCTGTGAGCCGAGCTCCTGGCGGATGTCGGCGAGGCGCGCGAGGTTGTCGCGGGTATCGGCGAGCCGATGCTCGGTTTCGCGGCGTCGCTCCTTGTACTTGGACACGCCCGCCGCTTCCTCGAGAAACACGCGCAACTCCTCGGGTCTTGCCTCGATGATCCGCGAAATCATCCCCTGCTCGATGATGGCGTAGGCACGGGGGCCCAGGCCGGTGCCGAGAAAGATGTCCTGCACGTCGCGGCGGCGCACGTGGGTGTTGTTGATGAAATAGGAGGATTCGCCGTCCCGCTGTAGCACGCGCTTCACCGAGATCTCGGCGTACTGGGACCATTGGCCCGCCGCCCTGCCGAGGCTGTTGTCGAAGAACAACTCGACGCTTGCCCGCGCCACGGGCTTTCGCAGCGACGAGCCGTTGAAGATCACATCCTGCATCGAGTCGCCGCGCAGAGCCGAGGCGCGCGACTCCCCGAGAACCCACCGGACGGCGTCGATGATGTTCGACTTCCCGCACCCGTTCGGACCGACCACGCCGACCAGTTGCCCCGGAACGCTCACCGTGGCCGGATCGACGAAGGACTTGAACCCGGCGAGCTTGATTTGTGTGAGCCGCACGCTAGCAGAAGTCGCTGCAAATCCAGGTAAAAGAAAACCGGCCGTCAGCCGGATTGATCGTCGATAAAACGGAGCCCCTATAATACCCCATCTCCAACTTCGCACCCGGACCCTGAATGCCGTCCAAGCCGAGCAAATCGCTTGAGAGTTTTCCCAATCCGAGCCCGCGCCGCGACTATTTGATCCGGATGCAGATCCCGGAGTTCACCTGCCTGTGCCCGAGGACCGGGCAGCCGGACTTCGCGACGCTGTTCCTCGACTATGTCCCGGACCGAAAATGCGTGGAATTGAAAAGCCTGAAACTCTACATCTGGTCCTTCAGGAACGAGGGGGCTTTCCACGAGGCTGTCACCAACCGCATTTGCGATGACCTCGTGAAGCTGCTCTCGCCGCGGTTCCTGCGTCTTGCCGCGCGGTTCTTTGTTCGCGGCGGGATTTTCACCAGCGTCATAGCCGAACACCGCAAGCCGGGCTGGAAGCCCGCAGCGGGGTTCCAGCTCGCGACTATCGATGAGCAGCGGGGCACGCGCTAAAGAGCAGGCACCGTGAATCCCCGACTGCAATCGTTGCAGCCCTACCCGTTCGAGAAATTGCGCAGTCTGTTCGAGGGTGTGAGGCCGAATCCGGGGCTGGTGCAAATCAGCCTGGGCATCGGCGAGCCGCGGCACCCGACGCCGGAGCTGATCAAGCGCGCGTTGTCCGAGAACCTCGCGAAGCTCGCCGCCTACCCTCCCACAGCGGGCGGCGAAGCGCTGCGCCAGGCTATCGCCGATTGGCTGGTGCGGCGCTACGGCCTGCGCGCTATCGACTGGAAGACCGAGGTGCTGCCGGTCAACGGCTCGCGCGAGGCTCTGTTCGCCTTTGCGCAGACCGTCGTCGATCCGGCGCGCAAGGATGCCGTCGTGGTCTGCCCCAATCCCTTCTACCAGATTTACGAGGGTGCGGCGCTGCTCGCCGGCGCGCGCCCGCACTATGTGAACACCCCTGCCGAACGCGGATTCGCCGCCGACTATGCTGCGATTCCTCAGGACGTCTGGCGCCGGACGCAACTGCTCTACGTCTGCTCGCCGGGCAACCCGACCGGAAACGTGCTGGGTCTTGCCGAGTGGAAGGAAATTTTCGCGCTCGCCGATCGCCATGGCTTCATCATCGCGTCGGACGAGTGCTATTCGGAGATCTATTTCGACGAAGCCGCCCCGCCCCTGGGAGCCCTTCAGGCAAGCGCGCAGCTGGGTCGCGGATTCGAGCGACTGGTGATGTTTTCCAGCTTGTCCAAGCGCTCCAACGTTCCTGGCATGCGCTCAGGCTTTGTCGCCGGTGACGCCGCTGTCCTCAAGGCATTCCTGCTCTACCGTACCTACCACGGCGGCGCCATGAATCCTGCGGTACAGGAAGCCAGCGTTGCAGCCTGGAACGACGAACACCACGTCCGGGAGAACCGCAGGAAATACGCGGAGAAATTTGCCCGCGTCGCGCCGCTCATGCAGACGGCACTCGAAGTCGGGCTCCCCGACGCTGGCTTTTATCTGTGGGCCCGCACCCCCATCGCGGATACCGATTTCGCCCGGCGCCTTTACGCGGAGCAGTACGTCACCGTCCTTCCGGGAAGTTTCCTCGCGCGTGAGTCGAACGGGGTCAACCCTGGCACGAACTACGTGCGCATGGCGCTGGTTGCGGAAATCGGCGAATGCCTCGAGGCGGCTCGCCGTATCGTAGAATTCACTAGGAAACTATGAGCTCGTCCGCGAACCAGAAGCTCCAGAGCGCCGTCGAAGAGGCCTGGGAGGATCGCGCGCGCCTTTCGCCGGGCTCAGCGCCGGCGAAAAC
>WNGP01000297.1_pt1 | contig 37705 bp, 47 predicted proteins | sample 5407671 | NCBI WGS metagenome assembly WNGP01 (sample SAMN13153381, study PRJNA577476) | soil metagenome | isolation source: 40 cm soil or saprolite under Garry oak tree replicate 2 | place: USA:California | collected 2016-06-15 | reverse complement strand
ATACCCACGCGGCCGGATCCGTTCCTCTCGCTCACTGAGGCACTCGAGATATGCGCGGTGTAATTGCGATCGCCACGGGTTTCGCCGTTGCAATCGCCTGTCACTCACCGGTGTACGCGCACGCCGCCACCGCGCCGGATGCACCGGAGCCAACGGATCCGAAGGCGACCGAGCAGTGGGATCCGGTGCCGGCGCTGGTGACGCCCGGCGCTACACCGGGCGCGCCACCATCCGATGCGATCGTGCTATTCGACGGGCGCAATCTCGACCTGTGGGAGTCGTCGAGGGATCATTCGCCGGCCCGTTGGAGAGTTCACGACGGCGTGGTGACGGTCGAAAAGTCGACCGGCAACATCCAGACCACGCAGCGATTCCGCAACTACCAGCTGCATCTGGAGTGGTGCGTCCCGCAAGACATCACGGGCGCGGGTCAGGCACGTGGCAACAGCGGGGTGTTTCTGGCGTCGACCGGCCCGGGCGACGAGGGCTACGAAATCCAGATCCTCGATTCGTGGAAGAATCCGACCTACGTAAACGGCCAGGCCGCCAGCGTCTACAAGCAGGCTGCGCCGCTTGTCAATGCGATGCGGCCGCCCGGGCAGTGGCAAACCTACGACATTGTCTGGACCGCGCCGGTTTTCGACCCCGACGGCACGCTCAAGAGCCCGGCTTACGTGACGGTGCTGCACAACGGCGTGCTCGTGCAGAATCACCGCGCGCTGGCGGGCGAGACGGTGTACATCGGCAGACCGAAGTACCGGGCGTTTGCCGATGCGCCGATCAAGCTGCAGGCGCACGGCGATCCGTCACCGCCGATCAGTTTCCGGAACATATGGGTGCGCAAGCTGGATTGAGGTACGCCGCTCGCGGCCGGCGCGCGAGCAAGGCCACGGAGGCTCGGCCGCTTTCGCGCAGGCGGTTGCTCCTCCGCGCCGCCGGACTGAGTGCGGCCGTCGCCGCGGCCGGGCTGTCGGGTCGTCTGTCGGCCAACCCGTTGGGCAAGCCCATCGGAATCCAGCTGTGGACGGTGAACGACGCGCTGAAGGCCGATCCGGCCGGGACACTCAACCAGCTCGCGCGCATCGGTTTCCGGGAGGTGGAGTCGGCGGGCTTCGCGGGCCTTACGCCGCAACAGTTCCGCCGGCTGCTCGACGATGCCGGCCTGGTCTGCCCCAGCGCCCATCTCGGATTCGATCTGGACAATCTCGACGCGACCTTCGCCGCAGCACACGCCCTGGGCGCCTCCTATGCGACGAGCTCGTCGCTGCTCGACACGGTTGGCAAATTCCTGGCGACGAAGCCGGGCTGGAAATCCGGCATGAGTCTGGAGGAAGCGCAGCGCACGGCCGAGGTGGCCAATCGCATCGGCGCAGCGGCGCGGCGCGCGGGTCTGAAGTTCGCCCTGCACAATCACGACAGGGAGTTCGTGGATCTCGGGAACGGCACGGTCGGCTACGGTGTCCTGTGGCGCGAGACCGACCCGGCCCTGGTGCAGTTCGAGATCGATTGTGGCTGGATGGTGTTCGCGGGTCGCAGCCCGCTCGACTACTTCCGCAGGTATCCGGGGCGGATTCCGCTCATCCACGTGAAGGACTTTCTGCCCAAGCAGAACCCGGGGGCGGCGCCGACTACGGAATCCATGCGCGGCGCGGAGCTGGGCCGGGGCGTGGTGGACTACAGGCCGATTTTCGCCGCGGCGAAGCGCGCCGGTCTCGAGCACTATTTCGCCGAGCAGGAGGGCCCGTTCGCGCGCATGAGTGAGCTCGAAGCGGCGCAGGTCGCCTACGACTATCTGCACTCCATCGACTGACCGCCGGCATCGAGCGTTCCGATGGACACCCCACCACGCGGGACCTCGAACGGCAGCCCAAGCAGGCGCGTACCGGCTATGTCGCTACGCAGTCCTCCGGGGGCGGAGGTCCGAAGAGTCGGGTTGATTGCCGGCGCGGCCGCGCCTATACTGCGCGCCCTTTTGGGCCCGGGGCTTAACCCGCGGCCACGTCGCACAAGCGGCATCGGGCGAGGTTGGAAGAGGCCTGCGGGCCTGGATCCAAGACCACTCGAGATCAGCGCAGCCACACGGGCGAGAAGCGCGAAATCTCCTGTTGTGTCAATGACTTAGCCTGAAGCCAGTGGTTCCGGGGCGCTTCAGGCGCTTAGCGGTCGTGAGAGGACCTGGAATGGCTATCGGACTGGTCGGTCGCAAGGCCGGCATGACGCGCGTCTTCACCGACGCCGGCGAAACCGTGCCGGTGACCGTCATCGAGGTCCTGCCGAACCGCGTCACCCAGGTCAAGGCGCAGGACAAGAACGGCTATCGCGCGGTGCAGGTCACCTACGGCACGCGCCGGCCCCAGCTCTATTCCAAGGCGGTGGCCGGACACTACGCACGCGCCAACGTCGCGCCCGGGAGAGCACTGGTCGAGTTCCGGCTGACGGCGGCCGACAAGACCGACCTCACGCCCGGGGCCGAGATCAAGGCCGACCTCTTCAAGGAGGGCGAGATCGTCGACGTCACGGGGACGACCATCGGCAAGGGCTTCGCGGGCACCATGAAGCGTCACAACTTCGCGGGCGGCTACGCCTCCCACGGCAACTCGCTGTCGCACCGCGCGCCGGGCTCCATCGGCCAGCGCCAGACGCCGGGACGAGTATTCAAAGGGCGACGCATGTCCGGCCACATGGGCGTCCAGCGCCGCACGACCGAGAACCTGCGCGTGGTGCAGGTGGACCTGGAAAGAAACCTGCTTCTCATCCGCGGCGCGGTGCCCGGGGCGCCGGGCGGCCAGGTGATCGTGCGTCCGTCGCTCAAGGCCGCCCGCCGCGCAACGCGCAAGATCACGACGCCGGCCAAGTCGGGCGGGGCGCCGAAGCAGGCCGCGAAGGCCGCACCGGCGAAGGCCGCGCCGGCGAAGGCCGCGCCGGCGAAGGATGCCCCCAAGGCGGAGGCGGCGAAGGCCGAGAAGAAGTAAAGGCATGAAACTGAAGCTGGTCAATGGCTCGGGGGCGCTGCAGGTGTCGGAAGCCGCTTTCGGCCACAAGTTCAACGAGCCGCTCGTGCACCAGGTGCTGACCGCGTACCGCGCGGCGGGGCGCGCCGGCACCAAGGCTCAGAAATCCCGCGCCGAGGTGTCGGGCGGCGGGCGCAAGCCCTACGCCCAGAAGGGTACCGGCCAGGCCCGCGCGGGATCCAACCGCTCGCCGTTGTGGATCGGCGGCGGCAGGACCTTCGCCGCCAAGCCGCGCGATTTCACCCAGAAGGTCAATCGCAAGATGTATCGCGGCGCGATCCGCTCGATGCTCTCCGAGCTCGCGCGCACCGAGCGGCTGCTGGTCACCGACGGCATCAAGCTCGAGGCGCCGAAGACGAAGCTCCTCGCCCAGCAGCTCAAGGCCTGGGAGCTGGCGTCGGTGCTGATCGTGGTCGAGGCGAGCGACGAGAAGCTCGCGCTCGCCGCGCGCAACCTGCCGCACGTCGAGGTCATCGAGGTGCCGGCCCTGAACCCGCTCTCCCTCGCCGCCTACGACAAGGTGCTGATGACCGTCGGGGCGGTGAAGCTCATCGAGGAGCGTCTGCAGTGAACCGCGAGCAGCTGATGAGTGTTCTGATCGCCCCGCACGTCACCGAGAAAACTTCGCTCGCGATGCAGAACCACAACCAGTACACCTTCCGCGTGCGGCGGGATGCGACCAAGACCGACATCAGGAAGGCGGTCGAGCTCATGTTCGACGTCAAGGTCTCGGGAGTTCAGGTCGTCAACGAGCCGGGCAAGCAGCGGCGCTTCGGCCGCCTCCAGGGCCGCACCCAGGACTGGAAGAAGGCCTACGTGAGCCTCGCCTCGGGTGAGACGATCGACTACGAAGCCCGCGCCAAGGTCTGACGGAATCGGAAGCCGCCCATGGCCCTCATCAAGTACAAGCCCAGAACTCCCGGCACCCGCGCGGTGGTGAAGGTCGACCGCTCGCACCTGTACAAGGGCGCCCCGCACATGGCGCTCACCGCGCACCAGAGCAAGACCGGGGGCCGCAACCACTTCGGCCGCATCACGACGCGCCATCATGGCGGCGGGATGCGCCAGAAGTACCGCATCATCGACTTCAAGCGCGACAAGGACAGCATCACCGGCGTCGTCGAGCGGATCGAGTACGACCCGAACCGCACCAGCCACATCGCGCTCATCAGGTACGCCGACGGCGAGCGGCGCTACATCCTGGCGCCCAAGGGCGTGAAGACGGGCGATGAGGTGCGCTCGGGGGCGGATGCGCCGATCAAGTCGGGCAACGCGATGTCGCTGCGCCACGTTCCGGTGGGCTCCATCATCCACAACGTCGAGATGAAGCCCGGCCGCGGCGGACAGCTGGCGAGGAGCGCCGGGAGCTCCGTGTCCTTCACCGCGCGCGAGGGCATCTACGCGTACCTGCGCCTGAAGTCCGGCGAGACCCGCAAGGTGCACATCGACTGCCGCGCCACGTTCGGCGAGGTGGGGAACGACGAGCACAACCTGCGCAGCTACGGCAAGGCGGGCGCCAAGCGCTGGCGCGGCGTGCGTCCGACGGTGCGCGGGCTCGCCATGAACCCGGTCGATCACCCGCACGGTGGCGGGGAAGGCAAGTCCGGTCAGGGCAATCCGCACCCCGTGTCGCCGTGGGGCTGGAACACGAAGGGACTGAAGACCCGTCACAACAAGCGCACCGACAACATGATCGTGCAGCGCCGCAAGAACCGTATCCGCTAATCGAGACCCGTATGCCACGCTCGCTGAAGAAAGGCCCGTTCGTCGACCTGCACCTCGCCAGGAAGGTGCAGGTGGCCGCCGCCAAGAACGACCGCAAGCCGATCAAGACCTGGTCGCGCCGCTCCGTGGTAGTGCCGGAGATGGTGGGCGTCACCATCGCCGTCCACAACGGCCGCCAGCACATTCCCGTGCTGATCACCGAGAACATGGTGGGCCACAAGCTCGGCGAGTTCGCCCCGACCCGCACCTTCAAGGCGCACTCGGGCGATCGCAAGGTGGAGGCCGCCGCCACCTGAGGGCGCAGCTTAAAGCTCATGCAGGTCATTTCCAAACTCCGTTACGCGCGCATTTCCCCGCAGAAGTGCCGGCTGGTCGCGGACGTAGTGCGCGGCCGCCCGGTCGGCAATGCGATCGCAACGCTGCGCTACATGCCGAAGAAGGGTGCGCAGATCGTGCGCAAGGTGCTCGAGTCCGCGGTCGCCAACGCCGAGCACAACCACGGCGCCGACATCGACGAGCTGAAGGTGGCGCTCATCCACGTGGATGCCGCCCCGCAGCTCAAGCGCTTCCATGCCCGCGCCAAGGGGCGCGGCGCGCGCATCATCAAGCGCAACAGCCACATCACCGTCGGCGTCAGCGACGGCAAGAAGGACTAACGCATGGGTCAGAAGGTCAATCCGCTGGGCATCCGACTCGGGATAGTGCGCGACTGGACCTCGCGCTGGTATGCCGGCAAGAAGCAGTTCCCGGCGCACGTGCACACCGATTTCAGGGTGCGGGAGTTCCTCAAGGAGAAGCTCGCCGAGGCCTCGGTGAGCCGCATTCTGATCGAGCGCGCCGCCAAGAAGGTCAACATCACCATCCAGACCGCGCGGCCCGGCATCGTCATCGGCAAGAAGGGCGAGGACATCGAGAAGCTGCGCCAGGAGACCGCCGCGCTCCTCGGCATGAGCGTCAACGACGTGCGGCTCAACATCGCCGAGATCAGAAAGCCCGAGCTCGACTCGCAGCTGGTCGCCGATTCCATCGCGCAACAGATCGAGAAGCGCGTCATGTTCCGCCGCGCCATGAAGCGCGCGGTCATGAGCACCATGCGCAGCGGCGCCCTCGGGGTGAAGGTGCGCGTCTCGGGCCGGCTCAACGGCTCGGAGATCGCACGCACCGAGTGGTATCGTGAGGGGCGCGTCCCGCTGCACACCTTCCGCGCCGACATCGACTACGGCCTCTCGGAGGCGAACACCACCTACGGCGTCATCGGCGTCAAGGTCTGGATATTCAAGGGCGAGGTGTTCGATAAGCGCGAGCTCGCGCAGCAGCAGGCCGCGGAAGCCGAAGGCGCCGCGCCGCCGGCCGCGCCGCCGGCCGCACCGCTCGCCGCCGCGGCCCCGGCCGCCCCAGCCGCCCCGGCCGCTCCTGAGACACCCGCGCAAGCCTGACGATGCTTCAGCCCAAGCGCACCAAGTTCCGCAAGCAGTTCAAGGGCCGTAATCCCGGCCTGGCGCAGCGCGGCAACAACGTGTCCTTCGGCGAGTTCGGCCTGAAGGCGACGAGCCGCGCGCGCATGACGGCGCGCGAGATCGAAGCGGCGCGCCGCGCCATGGCCCGCTACGTGAAGCGCGGCGGGCAGATCTGGATCCGCGTGTTTCCCGACATCCCGATCTCGAAGAAACCGCTCGAGGTCCGCATGGGCTCGGGCAAGGGAAACGTCGAGTACTACGTGGCGCGCGTACAGCCCGGCAAGGTGTTGTTCGAGATGGAAGGGGTTGACGAGCCCACCGCCCGCGAAGCGTTCCGGCTCGCCGGCTCCAAGCTCTCGGTGGCCACCTCGTTCGTGAAACGGCAGGTTCGCTAGATGGAAGCCAAGGAGCTGCGCACCAAGTCCGCGGCCGAGCTCGCCGATGAGCTCGTCAAGCTGCGCAAGGAGCAGTTCGCGTTGCGCATGCAGCGGGCCACCGGGCAGGCGCCGAAGCCTGACCAGTTCGGGAAGGTCCGGCGCAACATCGCGCGCGTCAAGACGGTGCTGCGCGAGGTGAGCGCGGACGCCACTCAGGCGGCAACCGGCGGAGTTAGGAAGAAATGAGCGCAACGAAGACCGCAACCAAGACCGCAAAGAAGAGCGCAAAGAAGGGCAAGGCGCCGCAAGCGCAGGCGCCGGAGCAGGCGGCGCTGACGGCGGAGCCGGCCGCGCAGGCGGCGGAGCCCGCCGGGGAGACGCTCGAGCAGGCGCCGGCCGCGCTCGAGCAGGCGCCGGCCGCGCTGGAGCAGGCGCCGGCCGCGCCGGGGCGGGCGCCCCGGGTAGAGGAGCCACGCGGCGCGCGCACCCTGACCGGGCGCGTCGTGAGCAGCAAGATGCAGAAGACCATCGCCGTCGAGATCGAGCGCCTGGTGCGCCATCCGGCCTACGGCAAGTACATCCGCCGCACCACCAAGCTCCTGGCGCACGACGAGAACGGCGCCTGCCGCGAGGGCGACCTCGTGACCATCACCCCCTGCCGCCCCGTGTCGCGGCACAAGTCCTGGCGGCTGCTCGAGGTCGTGGAGAAGGCCGCGGAGCGCTGAATCATGATCCAGTTGCGCACCATGCTGAATGCCGCCGACAACTCGGGCGCTCGCACCCTGATGTGCATCAAGGTGCTCGGCGGCACGCGCCGCCGCTACGCCACCGTCGGCGATGTGATCAAGGTGAGCGTCAAGGACGCCATCCCGCGCGGCAAGGTGAAGAAGGGCGAGGTCTACGACGCGGTTGTGGTGCGCACCACGCGCGGCGTGCGCCGTCCCGACGGCTCGCTGATCCGCTTCGACGGCAACGCGGCGGTGCTGCTCACGAACAAACTGGAGCCGATCGGCACGCGCATCTTCGGCCCGGTGACGCGCGAGCTGCGCAACCAGCAGTTCATGAAGATCATCTCGCTCGCGCCCGAGGTGCTCTGATGAAGAAGATCCGCAAGGGCGACCAGGTGGTGGTGCTGTCGGGCCGCAACAAGGGCCGGCGCGGCGCGGTGCTGCAGGTGCTGGCCGACGGCCGCGTGGTCGTCGAGAGCGTCAACATGGTGAAGAAGCACCAGAAGCCCAACCCGCAGGCGGGCAAGCAGGGCGGGATCATCGAGAAGGAGATGCCGCTGCCGGTCTCCAAGGTCGCGATCTGGAACCCCGGCGCCAAGCGCGGCGATCGAGTCGGGATCAAGACGCTCGGCGACGGCAAGCGCGTGCGCTTCTTCAAGTCGAACGGAGAGATGCTCGATGTCTGAGGTCGTTGCAGGCAAGGAAGGCGAAAAACCACGGGGCAAGCACAAGCCGGCCGACAAGCACAAGCCGGCCGACAAGCGCAAGCCGGCCGACAAGCAGGCGGACACGGCTGCCGGCAAGCAGCCTGACGCGAAGGCCGAGCGCGCGGCTCCCCAGCGGCCATCCGGCCCGGCGCGGCTGCACCAGTACTACCGCGAGCAGGTCGTGCCGCGGATGCGCACCGAGCTGCAGATCGCGAACCTCATGCAGGTGCCGCGCATCAGCAAGATCACGGTCAACATGGGCGTCGGGGAAGCGGTGGCGGATAAGAAAGTGATGGACGCGGCGGTCGCCGACCTCACCAAGATCACCGGGCAGAAGCCGCTCGTCACCAAGTCGCGCAAGGCGATCGCGGCCTTCAAGATCCGCGCCGGGCTTGCGATCGGAGCCAAAGTGACGCTGCGCGGCCGGCGCATGTACGAGTTCCTCGACCGCCTGATCAACATCGCCATGCCGCGCATCCGCGATTTCCGCGGCGTCTCGCCGCGCTCCTTCGACGGCCGCGGCAACTACACGCTCGGCGTCAAGGAGCAGATCATCTTCCCCGAGATCCAGTACGACCAGATCGATCAGGTGCGGGGCATGGACATCACCATCACTACGACGGCCCACGACGATCGCATGGGGCGAGCGTTGCTCGAGGCCTTCAGCTTCCCGTTCCGCAAGTAGCAGGAAACCCACTAATGGCGAAGACCAGCATGGTCGAGCGCGAGAAGCGTCGCGCCGGGATCGTGAAAAAGTACGCGGCCAAGCGCGCCAAGCTCAAGGAGCTGATCCGCAGTCCCCGGAGCTCGCCCGAGGCGCGCGCGGCGGCGGTCGCGGCGCTGCAGGCGCAGCCGCGCGATGCCAGCGCCGCACGGCTGCGCAACCGGTGCGCCATCACCGGGCGCTCGCGCGGCGTGTACCGCAAGTTCGGCCTCTCGAGGGTGAAGATCCGCGAAGTCGCGAGCCGCGGGGAGATCCCTGGCCTGGTCAAGGCGAGCTGGTGAGGGACGTCGCATGAGCATGACCGACCCCATTGCCGATCTCCTGACACGCATCCGCAACGGCCAGACCGCCGGCAAGGCGGAAGTGCAGCTCGCTTCCTCGCGCCTCAAGGCCGCGATCGTCAAGGTGCTGAAGGAGGAGGGCTACATCGCCGACTACCGGCTCGATGCCGACAGCGGCAAGGCGCGGCTCACGATCGGGCTCAAGTACTTCGAGGGCCGGCCGGTGATCGATCGGCTCGAGCGCGTCAGCCGCCCGGGGCTGCGGATCTACCGCGGCAAGGACGAGCTGCCCAAGGTCCTCGGCGGCATGGGCACGGTGATCGTCTCCACTCCCAAAGGCGTGATGACCGACCGGCAGGCGCGCTCGATCGGGCAGGGCGGGGAAGTCCTGTGCATCGTCGCCTGAGCGAGTGAGATAGAGTCATGTCGAGAATCGCCAAAGCACCGGTCGAGCTGCCCGCGGGCGTGACTGCGACCATCGCCGTCGATGCCGTGACCATCAAGGGCGCCAAGGGCTCGCTCAGCCTCCCGCTCACCGCCGGCGTCTCGGTGGTGCAGACCGACAAGAAGCTGCAGATCCGGTTCGATGCGGAGGGGCTCGCGCGCATGCGCGCCGGGGCGACGCGCGCCCACCTCGCCAACATGGTGCGCGGCGTCACCCGCGGCTACGAGAAGAAGCTCGAGCTGGTGGGTGTCGGCTTCCGCGCCCAGGTGCAGGGCAAGAGCCTCAACCTGACGCTCGGCTTCTCGCACCCCGTGAACGTGCCGATCCCGGAGGGCATCAACGTCGAGACCCCGAGCCAGACCGAGATCGTGGTGAAGGGCATCGATCGGCAGAAGGTCGGCCAGGTGGCCGCCGAGATCCGCGACATCCGTCCCCCCGAGCCCTACAAGGGCAAGGGCGTGCGCTACGCCGGCGAGCAGATCACCCTCAAGGAGGGGAAGAAGAAGTGATCACGACGAAGAAAGAGCGCCGCCTGCGGCGCGCCGTCAAGACGCGCGCGCACATCCGCGATTTGGGCGTGGCGCGTCTCACCGTGCACCGCACTCCGCGGCACATCTACGCGCAGGTCGTGGACGCCGCGGGCGCGAAGGTGCTCGCCGCCGCCTCCACCGTTCAGGAGGCTTTGCGCGCCGGCCTGAAGGGCACCGGCAACGTCGAGGCCGCCAAGGCGGTCGGGCGTGCCATCGCCGAGCGGGCCAAGGCGGCGGGAGTGAGCCGGGTCGCCTTCGACCGCTCCGGGTTTCATTTCCATGGGCGCGTCAAGGCGCTCGCAGATGCGGCCCGCGAGGCGGGCCTCGAGTTCTAGGCAGGTAACAGAATATGGCGAGACCAGAGAAAGGCCAGCCGGCGGACGAGTTCGTCGAGAAGCTCGTCGCCGTCAATCGCACCGCCAAGGTCGTCAAGGGCGGCCGGCAGTTCGGCTTTACGGCGCTCACCGTGGTGGGCGACGGCACCGGGCGCGTGGGCTACGGCTTCGGCAAGGCGCGCGAGGTGCCGGTGGCGATCTCCAAGGCCATGACGGGTGCGCGCAAGAACCTCATCAACGTCGCGCTGCGAAACGATTCGCTGTACTACGCGGTCACAGGTACTCATGGAGCCACGCGCGTTTACATGCAGCCGGCGTCCGAGGGCACCGGAGTCATCGCCGGCGGGGGCATGCGCGCGGTGCTCGAATGCGCCGGGGTGCGCAACGTCCTCGCCAAGAGCTACGGCTCGCGCAACCCGATCAACGTCGTGCGCGCCACCATGAACGCGCTGGCGAAGATCCGCTCGCCCGAGGAGATCGCGGCCAAGCGGGGCAAGAGCCTCGAAGAGATCACGGGCTGAGGGCCATGACGGACAGCAAGCTCAAAGTGACGCTGGTGAAGAGCCTGCACGGGCAGCTCAGGAACATCGCCGCGTCCGCGCGCGGCCTCGGGCTGCGCCGCATTCACCAGAGCGTGACCGTGTCGGACACCCCGGCGAACCGCGGCATGATCGCCGCCGCCACTCACCTGCTGCGCGTCGAGAAAGGCGCCTGAAACCCATGCGACTGAACACGTTGAAGCCCGCTCCCGGTTCCCGGCGCCCCGCCCGGCGCGTGGGCCGCGGTGCCTCCGCGGGCCAGGGCAAGACCTGCGGCCGCGGCACCAAGGGGCAGCGCGCGCGCAAGGGCGGCTACCACAAGGTCGGCTTCGAGGGCGGGCAGATGCCGCTGCAGCGCCGGATGCCGAAGGTCGGCTTTCGCTCGCGCATGAAGACGAGCCGCGCCGAGGTGCGTCTCGCCGAGCTCGCCCGCGTGGAGGCGGCGGTGGTCGATCTCGAGGCGCTGCTCGAGGCGGGCGTCGTGCCACCGGGCACCGAGCGCGCCAAGGTGGTGCTGTCCGGGGCGCTCACCCGGGCGGTGACCCTGAAGGGCGTGGCGGTGACCAAGGGCGCGCGCGCCGCGATCGAGGCCGCGGGCGGCAAGATCGAGGCCTGAAAGAGAGCCATGGCAACCACCAGCCTCACCAATCCGGCCACCGCCTTCAGCGAGGCCGCTCGCTTCGGCGAGATCCGCAACCGCATCCTGTTCCTCATCGGTGCGCTCGTCGTGTACCGCATCGGCACCTTCATACCCGTGCCGGGCGTGAATCCGGCGGAAGTGGCGCGCTTCTTCGCCGACCGGTCCAACACGATTCTCGGGATCGTGAACCTGTTCTCGGGCGGGGCGCTGTCGCGGCTGTCGATCTTCGCCATGGGCGTCATGCCCTACATCTCCGCCTCGATCATCATCCAGATGATGTCGATGGTGGTGCCGACCCTCATGGAGCTGCGCAAGGAGGGCGAATCGGGCCGGCGCAAGATCACCCAGTACACGCGCATCGGCACGGTGGGGCTCGCGCTGGTGCAGTCGTTCGCCGCCGCCGGCGCGCTCACCAAGGGCGGCATGACCTTGATCCACGGCTGGGCGTTCCTCATCCCGGCGACCATCACCATGACCACCGGGACCATGTTCCTCATGTGGCTCGGCGAGCAGATCACCGAGCGCGGCGTGGGCAACGGCATCTCGATGATCATTCTCTCGGGAATCGTCGCCGGGCTCCCGGGCGCGGTCGGCAGCACCGCCGAGGCGGTGAGCTCGGGCGAGATGCAGGGCCCGGTCGCGCTGGCGCTCCTCATCGTGGTGCTCGCCACCACCGCGTTCGTCGTGTTCGTCGAGCGCGCCCAGCGGCGCATTCCGGTCGACTACGCCAAGCGTCAGGTGGGACGGCGCATGTACGCCGGGCAGTCGAGCCACCTGCCGTTCAAGATGAACATGTCGGGGGTGATCCCGCCGATCTTCGCGTCCAGCCTCCTGCTCTTCCCGGCGACGCTGGCGAGCTTCTTCGGCACCAGCGCGGAAGGGCCGATCTCGGGCTTCATGCAGAACGTCGCCGCGGCCTTAGGCTACGGCCAGCCGCTGCACCTCCTGATCTACGCGCTGCTGATCATCTTCTTCTGCTTTTTCTACACCGCGCTGGTGTTCAACGCCCGCGACACGGCCGACAACCTCAAGAAGTCGGGAGCCTTCGTGCGCGGCATCCGTCCGGGGCAGCAGACCGCGGAGTACATCGATCAGGTGCTCACCCGCCTGACGCTCTGGGGCGCGCTCTACGTGATGCTGGTGTGCCTGCTGCCCGAGATCCTGGTGTCCTGGCAGGGCGTGCCGTTTCACTTCGGCGGCACCTCGCTCCTCATCGTGGTGGTGGTGGTGATGGACTTCATGTCGCAGCTGCACGCGCACACGATGTCGCACCACTATCCGAATCTGCTCAAGAAGGCGAACCTGCTCGGCTACGGTCGCACGGGCTCGGGCGGTCAGTCATGAAAGTACGTCCCTCGGTCAAGAAGATCTGCAAGAACTGCAAGATCGTGCGCCGCCGCCGCGTGGTGTACGTCATCTGCTCGGATCCGCGGCACAAGCAGCGCCAGGGCTGAAGCGAGGCACACATGGCACGCATAGCCGGTATCAACATTCCGATGAACAAGCACGTGTGGGTCGGGCTCACCCACATCTACGGCGTGGGCCGCTCGCGCGCCCGCAGCGCCTGCACGGCCGCCGGCGTCGATCCGAGCACCAAGGTGAAGGATCTCACCGAGGCCGAGGTCAACTCGATCCGCTCGCAGATCGCCAAGTACGCGGTCGAGGGCGACCTCAGGCGCGAGGTGTCGATGAACATCAAGCGCCTCATGGACCTGGGAAGCTGGCGCGGCATCCGCCACCGCCGCGGACTCCCGGTGCGCGGCCAGCGCACGCGCACCAACGCGCGCACCCGCAAGGGTCCGCGCAAACAGGCGGTCAAGCTGAACGCACCCGCCGGAAAGGTATGACGAATGGCTGAGCAGAAAGCTGAGCAGCAAGCCGAGCAGAAACCCCAGCAGGGCGGCGCGGCGCCGGCCGCGGCGGCACCCGCCGCGGCGGCCAAGAAGCCGAAGAAGGCCCGCAAGAACGTGCTCGATGCGATCGCGCACGTGCACGCGTCCTTCAACAACACCATCATCACCATCACCGACCGGCAGGGGAATACGCTCTCGTGGGCGACCTCGGGCGGCTGCGGCTTTCGCGGCTCGCGCAAGAGCACACCGTTCGCCGCGCAGGTGGCAGCGGAGAAGGCCGGTGTCGCCGCGCAGGAGCACGGCGTGAAGAACGTCGAGGTGCGCGTCGGCGGACCGGGGCCGGGACGCGAGTCCGCGGTGCGCGCGCTCAACAACTGCGGCTTGAAGATCACCAGCATCGCCGATGTGACGCCGATCCCTCACAACGGTTGCCGGCCGCCGAAGCGACGCCGGGTTTAATATGAGTCCCTATTGCAGAACCGGCCTGCTTTTCGCGAGCAAAAGCCACGTCTTTTGCTCGCGTGCGGAACATGATTGTAGGCTGGCCGCTGAAAGCGCCGCAGGCGCCTTTCAGCCAGAGGAAAAATAATGGCGCGATACACCGGTCCCACGTGCAAGCTCGCCCGCCGCGAGGGCACGGATCTGTTCCTGAAGAGCGGCGTGAAGCCGCTCGAGAACAAGTGCAAGTTCACCGTGCCGCCGGGCGGCCTCAAGAGTGAGCGCCGCACGCGCTTGTCCGACTACGGCCTGCAGCTGCGCGAGAAGCAGAAGCTGCGGCGCATGTACGGAGTGCTCGAGCGGCAGTTCGGCAACTACTACGAGGAGGCGGCGCGCAAGAGCGGCTCCACCGGCGAGAACCTGCTACGGCTCCTCGAGTGCCGCCTGGACAACGTGGTGTACCGCATGGGCTTCGCCTCCACGCGCGCCGAGGCTCGCCAGCTGGTGAGCCACAAGGCGATCACCGTGAACGAGAAGCCGGTGAGCATCGCCTCCTTCCAGGTGAGGCCCGGGGACATCGTCCAGGTGCGCGAGAAGTCGCGCAAGCAGCTGCGCATCCAGAGCGCGCTCAACGTCGCGCAGCAGGTGGGGCTCCCCGAATGGGTCGAGGTGAACGACAAGGAGTTCCGCGGCGTGTTCAAGTCGGCGCCGGGCCGGGACGAGGTCCTGCCCGACATCAACGAGAACCTGGTGGTGGAGCTGTATTCGAAGTAGCCGGCTTGCAATGGGCTCTCAGAGCACCCATTTAAGCCCGTCCAATGTCCGTTTTGTGCCGGTCGCGAATGAGCCGGCAAGGTGACAGGCAATGCAGGGTTCCGTAAGCGAGTTTCTGAGGCCCCGTGTGGTGAAGGTGCAGCCGGTTGCCCCGCGCCAGGCGCGCGTGGTGATCGAGCCGTTCGAGCGTGGCTTCGGCCATACGCTCGGGAACGCGCTGCGCCGCGTGCTGCTGTCGTCGATGCCCGGCAGCGCGATCACCGAGGTCGAGATCGACGGGGTGCTGCACGAGTACACCAGCATCGAGGGTGTGCAGGAGGACGTCGTCGACGTCCTGCTGAACCTGAAGTCGGTGGCGCTGCGGATGCACTCGCGCGATTCCGCGGAGCTGCGGCTGCACAAGAAGGGCCCGGGTCCGGTGACCGCCGGCGACATTCAGACCGATCACGACATCGAGGTCGTGAACCGGGACCTGGTGATCGCCAACCTCACCAAGGCGGGGGAGCTCTCGATGACGCTGCGCGTCGAGCGCGGGCGCGGCTACCGCCCGGCGGCATCGCGCCTCGCGTTCGAGGAGCAGACGCGCCCGATCGGCCGCCTGCAGCTCGATGCCTCCTTCTCGCCGGTGCGACGCGTCACCTACTCGGTCGATGCGGCGCGCGTCGAGCAGCGCACCGACCTCGACAAGCTGGTCATCGACATCGAGACCAACGGCACCATCGAGGCCGAGGAGGCGATCCGCCGCGCCGGCAGCATCCTGAAGGACCAGCTGTCGGTGTTCGTCGACCTGCAGGGCGAGGAAGAGGCGGCGACCAAGGTTTCGGAGATGCAGTTCGATCCGATACTGCTGCGTCCGGTGGACGAGCTCGAGCTCACCGTGCGCAGCGCCAACTGCCTCAAGGCCGAGAACATTCACTACATCGGCGACCTGGTGCAGCGCACCGAGGTCGAGCTGCTGCGCACGCCGAACCTCGGCAAGAAGTCCCTCACCGAGATCAAGGAGGTGCTGCAGAGCCACGGGCTGATGCTCGGCATGCGCCTCGACGGGTGGCCGCCGGCGGGCCTGAAGCACGACGAAGAGCGCGACGTCATCTGACGGCAGCGCACTCGAGCGAAGGCATCTCATGCGTCACCAGCTTTCCGGCCGTCAGCTCTCGCGCAACGCCTCGCACCGGCGCGCGCTGATGCGCAACATGTCGGTGTCACTGCTGCGGCACGAGCGGATCCGCACCACGCTCCCGAAGGCGAAGGAGCTGCGCCGGGTGGTGGAGCCCCTCATCACGCTCGCGAAGAACGACGGCGACGCCAACCGCCGCCGCGCGCTCGCGCGGCTGCGCGATGTCGAGATCGTCGAGAAGCTGTTCGCCGAGATCGGTCCACGCTTTCGGACGCGGCCGGGCGGCTACACGCGGATCCTCCGCATGATGCCGCGCCCCGGGGACGCAGCTCCCATGGCGCTGATGCAGCTTGTGGAGGGGCCGCCTGCGCCGGCGGACGAGGAGCCGGCGGGCGAAACGAAGAAGACCGGCCGCCGCGCCAGGGCGGCGGAGAAACCCAAGGCGAAGGCGCCGGCGAAGGCCGAGGCCAGCCGCAAGACCGCGCCCAAAGCGCAGCCGAAGAGCGAGCCGAAGGAAGAGCCCGCCAAGGCACCGAAGAAGCGCGCACGGAAGAAAAAAGCCGCCGACGACTGAAGCGTCGGCGCGCTTGAGTCGACTCGGGGAGGGGGACCCGTGAGCTTCACTTCGGAATTCAAAGAATTCGCGATGAAGGGCAGCGTGATCGACCTGGCCGTCGGCGTCGTGATCGGCGGCGCCTTCGGCAAGATCGTCGCCTCGCTCGTCGGGGACGTCATCATGCCCGCGCTCTCTCCGATGCTCGGCAGCGTCAACTTCACGGACCTCGCGGTGCAGATTGCGACCAATGCCGCGGGAAAGCCCGTGATGCTCCGCTACGGCGCGTTTCTTCAGACGATCTTCGAGTTCCTGGTGATCGCGCTGTCACTCTTCATCGTCATCAAGGGCATCAACAGGCTCAAGCGCCCTGCCCCCAACGCACCGCCTCCCGTGCCCCCCAGGACTGAAGTATTGTTGCAGGATATAAAGGATCTGCTGGCAAAGGGGTAGGTTCTGTCTCACTGGCGTCTCACTGGAGATGCAGTGAGGGTGAGGCTCACCCACCCGCACGGGACCCGATGGGCCCGGTGGGCCGGTGGGCCGGATAAGCCGCCCGCCGTATCAGGCCGTCTCCAGGAAGGCGTTTCGGGTGAGGTTCTCGCAGCCGTCGCGGGTGACGGCGAGGTCGTCCTCGATCCGGATCCCGCCGAACTTCGAGAGCGCCTCGACCCGGGGCCAGTTGATGCAGCGCGCGCGCCGGACGTCGGCCCGCGCGGCATCGAGCAGCTGCGGGATGAAGTAGAGCCCCGGCTCCAGGGTCACGACGAAGCCCTCCTCGAGGACCCGGGTGAGCCGCAGGTTGGGGTGGCCCTCCGGACGAGGGATGTCCCCGCCCTGGGGCGAGCGCATGAAGCCGGCGACGTCGTGCACCTCGAGACCGAGGAGGTGTCCGATCCCGTGCGGCAGGAACACGCTCGTCACGGCGCTCGCCATCGCCTCCTCTGCGCTGCAGCGCGTGATGTCCGCCTCTCGCAGCAGCTCAGCGAGGAGCCGGTGGGCCCGAAGCTGCACGTCGCGCCAGTCGACGCCCGCGCGCACACCGGCGCAAAGCGTCTGTTGCATCTGATCCATCCGGCCTACGAGCAAGGCGAAATCGGCGTCCCCGGCCGAGTAGGTGCGGGTGATGTCGCTCGCATAGCCCTGGAACTGCGCTCCGGCGTCGATGAGGAGCGAGTGCCGCTCGCGCGGCGGCTGCTTCTCCAGCACCTGGTAGTGCAGCACCGCGCCGCCGGCATTCAGCGCGATGATGGGGTTGTAGGGCAGCTCCTGCTCGCGCTGCCCGCAGCCCTCGAGGAATGCCAGCTCGATCCCGAGCTCCGAGGCGCCCGCCGCAAAGGCGCGCTCCGCCGCCCGGTGGCCGCGCGCACCGAGCCGGCTGGCCTCGCGGAGGCAGTCGAGCTCGTACGGCGATTTGACCGCGCGCGGAAAATCCAGCCACCGCATGAGGTCCGGGGGATTGATCGCGCCGACGCCCCACCGGGCGAGCTCGGCGAAGGCATCTCCGATGTAGGCGGCGCGGGAGAGGTCGGCGGGCAGCTCACGGCGCGCGCCTTCACGGTCGGCCACGGTGCGCACGTCGAAGTGCCGCACCCAGTAGTCTTGCGGCAGCTGGGCGGGCTTGTGCCAGTAATCCGCGCACCTGTGGACGATGAGACGCGCCGTGGCGCCGGGCTCGAACCAGAGGAACGAGTCCGGGGCGTCCGTCAGAGGCACCCACACCTTGAAGGGGGCGTGTGCCCTGAAGGGGTAGGTCTGGTCGTCCTCGAAGACCGGAAGGAGGGAGCCTGAGTGCAGCAGCAGCGCCGTGTAACCGCAGGCAGCGAGCGCGCGGGCCGAGCGCTGGCACAGCGCCTCGAGGTGCGGACCGTAGGTGGCTTCGAGCCGCCGCTCGCCCGGGGGTGAAAAGTGCTCGCCGGACCTCATTCCAACCTGTCGCCAGTCTCGTAAAGGTCTGCCGCGGCTGTCGCCTCGGCCCGACAGCACACCGCAGCGCCGTCGCCCTGCTTTCCAGCCGTCGTCCTGGTTTCCAATCGTAGCGGGATTTCTATAGAATTTGCGTCCCGCCGCCCAGGACGGGGCGCGGAACGGCCGTGAGCGGTCGTGGTTACATCAACACAACTCTTGCTTCTCTCGGGGTACCGATCGATGAACACAAAACTTGCTCTTAGCGCGCTCGTTGCGGCGCTGATGCTGACGGCCTGCGCGAAGCAGGAATCTGCCAGCACCGACCAGGCCGCAACTCCTCCTGCTCCGGCCGCTCCGGCGGCTTCGGACTCTTCGGCCACGCCGCCGGCTTCCGGCACGGCTGCCGCGCCCGAGGCTGCGGGCCAGGCTGCGCCGCCCGCGGGCGCCGCTCCGGAGTCCAAGCCTGCCGAAGGCGCCGCCGCTCCGGCCACGCCGCCGGCCACGCCGCCGAAGCAGTAAGTCGCCCAAGCTTACGGCCCAAGCACGGCTCGGACGGTTCGCGCGCGCGAGCTGTCCGGGCCGTTTCGTTTTGGGGGCCGCGGCGCCTGCTGCCCTTCAGCCATGATCGTCGAGACCGTCAGTGTGCGCGATGCGCGGGCGATGCCTGCCGACCGGCTTTGGATCCAGGACGTCTATCGCGAATATCTCGATGACCTGAATCCCGGCACGGGCCTGTTTCCCAAGCTCCGCGAGGTGGGCCATCGGGAGCCCGATCTGATCGCGCACTGGTTCGGCGATCCGAACACCTTCCCGCTGGTGATCCTCCGGGGGAGCGAGCCGGTCGGCTTCGCGCGCGTGCTGCGCGTCGTGCCGGGCGCGGGGCAGCCGCGCATCGACTACCGCATGGCGGAGTTCTTCGTGACGCGTGCGCGGCGGCGGCTCGGCATCGGCCAGAAGGCCGTGCAGCTGATCCTGAGCCGCTTCGCCGGACGCTGGGAGATCAACGAGTATCTGCGCAACGCCAGCGCCGTGAGCTTCTGGCGCCGCGTGGTCGGCGCCTACACGCGGGGCAGCTACCAGGAGCGAGTCGTCAACGGCGAAGTGCGCCAGGTGTTTGATTCCGGGCAGCCGCGCCCGCCGTAATCTCGCGCGATTTTGCGGCCTGGCCGGCCGCTCCGCCGCAGCCGGCGCAACCCGCTCCGAGCTGCGCGAGCGTGCGCTCTCTCAGCGAGACGAGAAAGCGGGCGCGACCGGCGCCCGGCAGGGTGCTCAGCGCATCGACGCAGCGCAGCCGCAACCGCAGCGACATCAGCCGCCAGGCGCTGAAGAGCGCACACGCCGCGACCAGCACCGCCACCAGCACTTCCTGCAGCAGAGGATTCATGCTCTGCGGTCCTAGCTCGCGCCGCCGCCGAGCATGAGCGCCACGCGGTAGGTGACGAAAGCGCCGAGGTAGGCGAGCGCGAACAGGTACGCCGCCATGTACAGCGGGTAGCGCCAGGAGTTGGTCTCGCGCTTCACGACCGCGAGCGTCGACAGGCACTGCGGCGCGAACACGTACCAGGCCAGCAGCGACAGTCCGGTGGCGATGCTCCAGCCCTGCGCGATGACCGGCGCCAGCGCTCCGGCGACGTCCTTCGCTCCCGACATGGCATACACCGTGCCGAGGGCGCTCACCGCGACCTCGCGCGCCGCCAGCCCCGGCACCAGCGCAATCGAGATCTGCCAGTTGAAGCCGATGGGCGCGAACAGGTACTCGAGCCCGCGACCGAGGAATCCCGCGACGCTGTACTGGATCGCGGGTCCCGTCGCCCCCGCGGGCGGGGCCGGGAAGCTCGCGAGGAACCACAGCACCACCATCAGCGAGAGGATGATAGTGCCGACGCGCGTGAGGAAGATCCGCGTGCGCTCCCACAGGCCGAGCGCCAGGTTCTCAAGGTGCGGCCAGCGGTACTCGGGCAGCTCGAGCAGCAGCGGCCGGTACTCCCCGCGCATCACGGTGCGCTTGAGAACGAAGGCCACGAGCAGCGCGCTCGCGACGCCCGCGAGGTAGAGCGCGAACAGCACCAGCCCCCGCAGGTTGACGATTCCGACGGCGCGCTGCGGAATGAAGGCCCCGATCAGCAGCGCGTACACCGGCAGGCGCGCCGAGCAGGTCATGAGCGGCGCGATCATGATGGTCGCGAGGCGGTCGCGCGAGGAGGGGATGGTGCGCGCCGCCATGATGCCGGGAATGGCGCACGCGAAGCTCGAGAGCAGCGGAATGAAGGCGCGGCCCGACAGTCCCACCCTTCCCATGAGCCGGTCGAGCATGAAGGCGGCGCGCGGCAGATAGCCCGAATCCTCGAGCGCCAGGATGAAGAGGAACAGGATCAGGATCTGCGGCAGGAACACGAGCACGCTGCCGGTGCCGGCGATGACGCCATCGAGCAGCAGGCCGCGGACCGGTCCCTGCGGCAGCACACCGCTCAGCGCGGCGTTGAGCCATTGAACGCCGGTGTTGATCAGGTTCTGCGGTGCCTTGGCCCAGCTGAACACCGCCTGGAACATGAGAAACAGCACCGCCGCGAGCAGCGCGGGACCTGCGACGGGGTTGAGCACCACGGCGTCGAGGCGCGACAGCATCCGCAGCCGGGCCGGCACGCGATAGCCGGCTTCGTTCAGCACGCGGCGCACTTCGCGCTGCGTGGCCTCGATGTCGGCGGCGCTCGCGGCCGGCGGCGGCTCGACGCCGAGCGCAGCAGTCCCTTCAAGGGTCGCCGGCGGGAAGCGATAGGAATCGAGCGCCTCGATGAGCGCGCGCTCGCCGCCCGCGCGTACGGCCACCGTCGGGACCACCGGTACCCCGAGCGAGCGCTCGAGCGCCGCACGATCGAGCGTGTAGCCGCGCTGCGCGGCGAGGTCGCTCATGTTGAGCGCCACGATCATCGGCCGTCCGAGCCGCTTGAGCTCCAGCACCAGACGGAGGCTGAGGCGCAGGTTCGTCGCATCGACCACGCACACGAGGAGATCCGGCGCGGGCTCGGTCGCGTGCCGGCCCAGCACCACGTCGCGGGCGATGGCCTCATCGAGCGTCGCGGGCTCGAGGCTATAGGCGCCCGGCAGATCGACGACTCGGAAGAGGCGTCCGGCGCGCGGACCTGTGAGGCGTCCTTCCTTGCGCTCGACCGTGACGCCGGGGTAGTTGGCGACTTTCTGGCGGCTGCCCGTCAGGCGGTTGAAGAGGGCGGTCTTGCCGCAGTTTGGAACGCCGACCAGGGAGAGACTGAGCTGCGGCGCGGCCAACGCCGCAGCCGCGGGGGAGCTCATCGCGGGGGTCCGTTACGGTGCAGCTCTATCCACACGCTTTGCGCCTCGCGCCGGCGCAGCGCGAGCGTCGTGTGACCGACGCGCACCACGAACGGATCGCGCCCGGGGCGCGCCTCGGCGAGGATTTCCACCTGCTCGCCGTTCACGAAGCCGAACTCGAGGAGCCGCCGCTCGAGGGCCGAGAGGGCGGCAGCGGCCGACCCCACGCTCACCACCCGTCCGGTCGTGCCGGGCGGGAGCGCCGCGAGGCTCACAAAGCCCGGGTCGAGCGCGAGACCCTCAGGTGCGGCAACGGCGTCCATGAACGCTAGTATGGATGAGAACGGTTCGCATTTGCAATCGCATTCGCATCCGAGCCCAGTGGCGGCGATTCGGACTGCCGTATGATCAAATTAATCAAGCAGTTACAACGGCAGAGCGGGGTCGATCCTGCCGTCCGAGGAGGGGTCCCAGGTACCGCCCAGTCCAGGACGCCTCGGTAGCGGCGATGTCCTCCGGGGTGCCCGTGGCGACGACCCGCCCGCCGCCCTCACCGCCCTCGGGACCCAGGTCGATCACCCAGTCGGCGGTCTTGATGACGTCGAGGTTGTGCTCGATGACCACGACGGTGTTGCCCTCATCGCGCAGCCGCATGAGCACGTGCAGCAGCTGCTCGACATCGTGGAAGTGCAGCCCCGTGGTGGGCTCGTCGAGGATATAGAGAGTCCGCCCGGTGGCACGCTTGGCGAGCTCGCGGGCGAGCTTCACGCGCTGCGCCTCCCCGCCCGAGAGCGTGGTGGCGCTCTGGCCGAGACGCATGTAGGAGAGGCCGACGTCGGCGAGGGTCTGGAGCTTGCCGCTCGCCGCCGGCACGTTCTGGAAGAAGCGCGCGGCCTCCTCGACGGTCATCTCGAGCACCTCGTGGATGTTCTTGCCGCGGTAGCGGATCTCGAGCGTCTCGCGGTTGTAGCGCTTGCCCCGGCACACGTCGCACGGCACGTACACGTCCGGCAGGAAGTGCATCTCCACGCGGATCACGCCGTCGCCCTGGCAGGCCTCGCAGCGCCCGCCGCGGACGTTGAAGCTGAAGCGGCCCGCGTCGTAGCCGCGGGCGCGTGATTCCGGCACGGCCGCGAACAGCTCGCGCAGCGGCGCGAACAGCCCCGTGTAGGTCGCGGGGTTCGAGCGCGGCGTGCGCCCGATCGGGCTCTGGTCGATGTCGATGACCCGATCGATCTGCTCGAGCCCCTCGATTCCGTCGCAGGGCGCCGCCTCGACGCGCGCGCCCTGCAGACGCGCGGCGGCGTGGCCGAACAGCGTGTCGACGATCAGCGTCGACTTCCCGGAGCCCGAGACTCCGGTGACGCACGTGAAGAGGCCGAGCGGGATGTCGACGCTGATGCGCGCCAGGTTATTGCCGTGGGCGCCGAGGATCTTGATCTGGCGCGCCGGGTCCGCAGCGGTCCGCAGGCCCGGGATCTCGATGCGCCGCTTGCCCGAGAGATACTGCCCGGTGATCGAGGCCGGGCTCGCGGCGATCTCGCGCGGCGTGCCCTGCGCCACGAGGTGCCCGCCGTGGGCGCCGGCGCCGGGCCCCAGGTCGATGACGTGATCCGCCTCACGGATCGCCTCCTCGTCGTGCTCGACCACGATCACGGTGTTGCCGAGGTCGCGGAGCTGCTTGAGCGTTGCGAGCAGCCGGCGGTTGTCGCGCTGGTGCAGCCCGATCGAGGGCTCGTCCAGGATGTACATGACCCCGGTGAGCCCCGACCCTACCTGGCTCGCGAGCCGGATGCGCTGCGATTCCCCGCCGGAGAGCGTCTCGGCGTTGCGATCGAGCGTCAGGTAGTCGAGGCCCACGTCGGCAAGGAAGCGCAGCCGCTCGATGACGCCCCTGACGATCCTCGCGGCCACCTCGCCGCGCCAGCCGGCGAGATTGAGCGCACCGAGAAACTCGAGCGCGCGGCCGACCGTGAGAGCGGTAAGCTGCGGGAGCGTCCGGTCGGCGACGAACACGTGCCGCGCCGCGCGGTTCAAGCGCGTTCCCTGACACTCGGGGCACGGGCGCACGCCGAGGTACCTCGCCAGCTCTTCGCGCACCATCTGGGATTCGGTCTCGCGATAGCGCCGTGTCAGGTTAGGGAGGATCCCTTCGAAGGGGTGGCGCCTGCGGGACTTGGCTTCGGCGTCGCGGTAGCTGAACTCGATCGCCTCATCACCACTGCCGTTCAGCAGCACGTGGCGCACGTGCTCCGGCAGCTCCGTCCAGGGCGTCTCGATGTCGAAGCCGTAGTGTCTGCTGAGCGACTGGATCAGGTGGAAGTAGTGCTCGTTGCGCCGGTCCCAGCCCCGCACCGCGCCGCCGGCGAGCGACAGATGCGGGTGCAGCACCACGCGCTCCGGATCGAAGAATTCCTGCACCCCGAGGCCGTCGCAGGCCGGACAGGCGCCGGAGGGGTTGTTGAACGAGAACAGCTTCGGCTCGAGAGGCGGCACGCTGTAGCCGCACACGGGGCACGCATGGCGGCTCGAGAACAGGAGCTCATCCAGCGTGGGCTCGTCGAGGAACGCGAGCCGCGCCAACCCGCCCGAGAGGCGCAGCGCGGTCTCGAGCGACTCCGCGAGGCGCTGCCCCGAGTCGGCCCTGATGCGGGTGCGGTCGACGACCGCCTCGATGGTGTGCTTTCTCTTGCCGTCGAGCTCGGGCAGCGCATCCATCTCGTGGATGCGCCCGTCGATGCGCACGCGCACGAAGCCCTGGCCAGCCAGCCCGCCGAGGACTTCCTGGTGCTCGCCCTTGCGCTCGCTGACCACCGGAGCGAGCAGCGCCACCGCCGTGCCCTCAGGCAGGCGCAGCAGCTGATCGACCATCTGGCTCACCGTCTGGGCGCTCAAGTCGATGCCGTGGTCGGGACAGCGCGGCGTGCCGGCGCGCGCGTAGAGGAGGCGCAGGTAATCGTAGATCTCGGTGACCGTGCCGACGGTCGAGCGCGGGTTGTGCGAGCTGGCTTTCTGTTCGATGGCGATCGCGGGCGAGAGGCCCTCGATGCTGTCGACGTCCGGCTTGTCCATGGTCGAGAGGAACTGCCGCGCGTAGGCCGAGAGCGACTCGACGTAGCGCCGCTGGCCCTCGGCGTAGAGCGTATCGAAGGTGAGCGAGGACTTGCCCGAGCCGGACAGCCCCGTCACCACGATCAGCCGCTCGCGCGGCAGATCGAGGCTCACGTTCTTGAGGTTATGGGTGCGCGCACCGCGCACGCGGATCTGCTGCATTGAACCATCTATCCTACGCGCTGGCGCGACTCGAGACCCACAGCGGGGCAGGACGAGAGTTGGGGCCGGGGCCGGCGGGCTCAAGGCGGCAGTCAGGCTCGAGGCGGGCCCCCCAGGGCGTCGTAGACCAGCTGCGCCGTGGCGATGTCCTCCACGGCAAGCCCCAACGACTTGAAGACGGTGGTCGCGCCCTGCGCCGGGCGCCGCAGGTTCGCGAACACCTCGCCGGCTTCGGCAAAGATCGGCGCGCCGGAGAGGATCACGTCACCGGATTCCTTCAGCGCCCCCTCGCGCGAGTCGACGATCAAGGTGCTCCCGAGCATGACGTCGTCGTCGAGCTCACGCCAGTCGGGGCGAGGCGCACCGACGGCATTGACGTGCGCGCCGGGCTTGAGCCACGCGCCCTTGAGAACCGGCTCGCGGGCGTCGGTCGCGACGACGATGACGTCCGCCCCGCGCACGGCGGCTTCGGCATCCAGCGCCCGGGCGCCGGTGTCGGCGGCGAAGCGCTGCGCGTGCGCCGGCGTCGGGCTCCACACCCGCACCTCCTCGAAGCGGCGCACATGCCGCAGGGCTTCGAGGTGGGCGCGTGCCTGTACGCCGCTGCCGATGAGCGCAAGCACCTTCGCCTCCCCGGGCGCGAGATGGCGCGTGACCGCGGCCGAGACGGCGGCAGTGCGCATCTCGGTGATGAGACGGCCGTCGAGGAAGGCGAGCGGACGGCCGGTGGCGGACTCGAAGAGCGCAATGCTCGCCATGTGCGTCGGCACTTCCGTGCCCGCATTCTTCGGGTAAAAGGAGACGAGCTTCGCGCCCATGGCCTCGCGCGTCGCCGCGGGCATCACGCCGAGGTAGCGCTGCCCGGGCTCGATCGTGAGTACGCTGCGCACGGGCTGGATCACCTCGCCGGCCGAGAAGGCCGCGAGCGCCCGCTCCATCGCCGGGATGAGCTCCTCGTAGGTGAGCACGCGGGCGATTTCTGCCTCGGAGAAACTTCGGATCACGCTCGTACTCTATCGTTTTGCCACGAAACGTGGTTCACCAGCCCCCGGGCGGCTCCTCTAGAATAGCGGTCGCTTAAGACACCCGCGGGCGCTGGCTGCGACCCGCGCCATCCATCAGCTCACTCCAAGGACTCACACCATGGCGCGTGGCATCAATAAGGTCATCATCATTGGAAACCTGGGGGCCGATCCCGAGACCCGCGCGATGCCCTCCGGAACCACGGTCGCGAACCTGCGCGTGGCGACCAGCGAAAGCTGGCGCGACAAGCAGACCGGCGAGCAGCAGGAGCGCACCGAGTGGCATCGCGTGGCGCTCTTCGGGCGGCTCGCGGAGATCGCGGGCGAGTACCTGCGCAAGGGCTCGCAGGTCTACATCGAGGGGAGCCTGCGCACGCGCAAGTGGCAGGATAAGCAAGGAAACGAGCGCTATTCGACCGAAATCATCGGCAACGATCTGCAGATGCTCGGCGGTCGCGGTGGCGGGGCGGGCGCGGCTCCCATGGGCGGCGCCCCCGAGAGCGCGGCCCGCGGCGGGACCGGCGGCGGCGCCCCGGCCTTTGCCGAGGAGTCCTCCGGCGGGGGCGGCGGGAAAGGCGACGACTTCGACGACGATATCCCGTTCTGACCGTGCCCGGGCGGCCGAGGCAGCGCCGCCCGCAGCCTAGACCGCGCCCGGCGTTCCGGAGGCCCGCTGCCTGAGCGCGCGGATGAACTCGAACGCCTCATCGAGGCGCGAGCGCTCAGCGAGAGTCGCATCGTCCTCCCCAGCGCCGCGCTCGCGCATCGCCACCCGCTCCCGGTAAGCGGCCTCGATCTCGAGAAGGCTCGCATCCTCCGGGACTCCGAGAATCACGTGCCAGGTGCTGCCGAGCTCGGCGAGGCTGATGCGCCCCTGCGGCGCCGCGGCGGGCGCCGTCGCGGGTGGGGGGGCGCCTTCCTGCATCCCCATGGGCACGGGCGGCGCACGCTGCTGGCGCACCACGGTGATGATCCAGGAGACGAGTCCCCAGCCGATCGCGGCGCCGCCGCCGATCACGATCCAGTCAGTCAGGCTCACGCGCTTCTCCCTCGAGCCGCCGCAACTGCTCACTGAGCGCAGAATGCGCCGCGCTGTCCTCCGGCAGCACCCGCCGCGCCGCGCCGAGCGCTTCCTGAAGCTGCGCGCGCAGCGTCGCGGCCGGAGTCCCCTCGAAGCCGAGCGCCGGCAGCTCCGCCGCGGCGACCGACCAGCGGCGCTGGGCGGCGACCGAGCGGGCGAGATTCCCCGCGCACGGCAGGCACACGAGCGCCACGAGGATGGTCGAGAAGAGCGGCAGGCCGGTGAGTCGGAGCTCCTTCCTGCGCGAGGCGGTGAGAGCGCACGCCGCGGCCGAGAGCGCGAGGCACAGGAGCGTCGCCGCCACGAACAGCGGCTCGCGCCCGAAGGCGAGGGCGAGCGGAGCCACGACCCCGATCAGCGCCGCACAGACACTCGCGATCCATGCGATCGGCCGGACCGCGGCCAGGTGCGCGCGCATCTCGGCGCTCACCGTCTCGGCCGCGCCCGCGCCGCCTGCCGACGAGGGGGTCCACACGAGGCGCAGCTCCGGCCAGAAAGGCGTCAGCGGATTCGGAATGAAGGGGCGGCGGCCCGCCAGCTCGAACGGCCAGCCGAAGGACAGCCCGGCCGTCCTGCCCGAGCGGGTGCGGATCAGCGCCTCCCCGATGGCGAGGAAGTGCGCGGAGTCCGCCACGTAGACCGCCACGAGCGCGAGCGCGAGCAGTGTCTCCGGGCTCACGGGCGACGGCGCGGACCGAGGAGGCTCAGCGCTCGGCCTGACGGCGCTTGAAGAGCGACCTGAGGGCCGCGGCGACCGCCGCAGTCCCGGCAAGCAGCAGCTTCCAGAACGCCGCGATCCCGGCCACGATGAATTTCCACAGTCCCTTCAGCAGTCCCGTCTTGACCGCGGCCGCCACCGCGCCTCCGACGATGAGCCCCGTGAGGCCGTACTCCGCCACCTTGTCGCCCGGGCGCCAGTCCGCGTAGGTGTCTCCACCGTTGAAGCGATAGGCGCGCAGCACGCTGTCCACGTCCGCCATTGCGGCGGTGGTGTTGTCGGGGCGGGTGACCAGCACCACCGTGGTGTAGCCCTTGCGCCCGAGGATCTTCGTGAAGAAGTTGGTCGCTTCCCCGCCATGGGCGCGTAACAGCGTGGCCCACTCGAGGCGCTTGGTGTTGCCGTTGTACGCGGGCGGAATCGTCCACCCTACGACGTGCAGCTCTTCCCAACCGCGGCGCCGGCGGTCCGCGTTGGCTGCCTCGGCACCTTGCTTGAGCGTCTTGAGGATCGCGTCGGCGTCGATCTTCTCGTTGTCCTTGACGTAGCCCTCGTCCTCGAAGATCAGGTACGCCGTCCATGTCAGGCTCTTCGGCGCAATCATGACCTCCTTGCCCGAGGAGAGGTTCTCGTTGAGCTCCTCGAACTTGGTGGTGTTCGCCGCGTCGAGGTAGACGTAGCCCTCAGGCAGAGACAGCGTGGCGTTGCCGCTCATCGTGAGCTCGCGCGGGCCCACCACCCAGTTGAGCGCGCGCAGCTTGTCGCGAAACTCCTCGGCGCGGGCATCGGCACTGTCCTGGGCGGACAGCGTGCCGGCCGCGGCGAAGAGCAACAGGGCCGCGAGCCGTGCGAGCCTTGACATGGAGCGCTCCCGGGAAGGCGAAGTGGGGCTGCACCCTACCGGTTCTCGACCGGGGGCGCAAAAAGCACGCGGCGCATCCGGGGCGCTTCGCAAGCCCATGAGCGGCTTAGGTTTTTTACTTATCGCGGGCAGCCGGCCGTGCGGCCGGGGCCCCGAGGCCGTAAGATTTCACTCCGGCTCTCTATGCCCCGCCGCTACTTCATCAAGACCTTCGGCTGCCAGATGAACGAGTACGACTCCGCACGGATGGCGGACGTGCTGAACGCGGGCGCGGGTCTGATCCCCACCGACGATCCGGCCGAGGCGGACGTGCTCCTCATGAACACCTGCTCGGTGCGGGAGAAGGCCGAGGAGAAGGTGTTCTCGCTCCTCGGGGAATGGCGGCAGCTCAAGGCCCGCCGGCCGCAGCTGATCATCGGCGTCGGCGGCTGCGTGGCGAGTCAGGAGGGCGAAGCCATCACCGAGCGCGCGCCGTTCGTGGACCTCGTGTTCGGTCCGCAGACGCTCCACCGTCTGCCCGAGATGATCGGCGAGCTGCGCCGCACGGGCAGGCCGGTAATCGACGTGAGCTTCCCCGAGATCGAGAAGTTCGATCGCCTGCCGCCGCCGCGCGCCGAAGGCGCGCGAGCCTTCGTTTCCGTCATGGAGGGGTGCAGCAAGTACTGCAGCTTCTGCATCGTGCCCTACACCCGCGGCGAAGAGGTGAGCCGCTCCTTCGACTCGGTGCTGGAAGAGGTGCGCCGGCTCGCCGCCCAGGGTGTCGCCGAGGTGACGCTCCTCGGCCAGAACGTCAACGCTTACTCAGGTCCCATGTCGGACGGCGCGCGGGTGGATCTCGCCACCCTCATCCATCACGTCGCCGCAGTCCCGGGGATCGAGCGCATCCGCTTCACGACCTCTCACCCGCTCGAGTTCAACGACAGCCTGATCGAGGCCTTCGCGAGCGTCGACAAGCTCGCCAACCACCTGCACCTGGCGGTCCAGAGCGGCTCGGACCGCGTGCTCTCGCTCATGAAGCGCGGCTACACCGCGCTCGAGTTCAAGGAGAAGGTGCGCAAGCTCCGCGCAGTCCGGCCCGACATCTCGATCTCCTCGGACTTCATCGTCGGTTTTCCCGGCGAGAGCGAGCGCGACTTCGAGGCGACGCTCGCGCTGGTGCGCGACGTGGGCTTCGATCAGTCGTTCAGCTTCATCTACAGCCGCCGCCCCGGGACGCCCGCCGCCTCGCTCCCGGATGACGTTGAGCCGGAGGCGAAGCAGCAGCGGCTGGCGCGCCTGCAGGCGCAGCTCGACACCGAGGCGCGCACCATCAGCCTCTCGATGGTCGGCACGCGGCAACGCCTTCTCATCGAGCGCGCCGCGAAGAGGAACGCGCGCGAGCTCGCCGGCCGCACCGCCAACAACCGCTGGGTGAACTTTGCGGGTCCCGCGACGCTCATCGGTCGCTTCGTCGACGTCCTCATTACCGAAGCGCGCCCGCACAGCCTGCGCGGGCGCCTGGCGGACCTGACCGGCAGTGCCTGCGCGCCGCCGGCCGCCGCCATCGCCGGCGGCTGAGTGCCAGTGGCCGCCTTACCTCCCCAACCGCAGCGGGAATTCGCACTCGGTCCATCGGACAACGCCCGGCTCGCGAATCTGTGCGGGCCGCTCGATGAGAACCTGCGGCTCCTCGAGACGCGGCTCGACGTACGCATCCATCGCCGCGGCGGGAGCTTTCGCGTGAGCGGCGCCCAGGCCGAGGGCGCGGAAGGGGTGCTCCGGGAGCTCTTCGACCTGACCCGCCACGAGGAGGTCACCCCGGAGCGCGTCCACCTCGCGTTGCACGAGCGCGAGTCCGGCCCGCTGCCGCTCGATGCGGACTCGCGGGAGCATGGCGTGCACGTGCCGAGCGGCGGGATCCGGGCGCGCGGCGCCCACCAGCGCGACTATCTCGCGCACATCCGCAGCCGCGACCTGACCTTCGGCATAGGTCCGGCGGGCACCGGCAAGACGTATCTGGCGGTCGCCTGCGCGATCGAGACGCTGCAGGCGGATCGCGTGCGACGGCTGATCCTGGTGCGACCGGCGGTGGAGGCCGGGGAGCGTCTCGGATTCCTTCCCGGGGACCTCACGCAGAAGGTCGATCCTTATCTTCGGCCGATGTACGACGCCCTCTACGAGATGATGGGCTTCGATCGCGTCGCGCGCTTCATCGAGAGGAACGTCATCGAGGTGGCGCCGCTCGCCTTCATGCGTGGCCGCTCGCTGAACGACTCCTTCATCATTCTCGATGAGGCCCAGAACACGACCATCGAGCAGATGAAGATGTTCCTGACCCGGATCGGGTTCGGCTCCAAGGCCGTCGTCACGGGCGACATCACCCAGACCGATCTGCCCGCGGGCAAGCAGTCGGGCCTCTCGCACGTGGTCGATGTGCTGCGCGCGGTGCCGGGCGTCGCGTTCACCTTCTTCGACGCCCAGGACGTCGTGCGCCACCCGCTGGTGCAGCGCATCGTTCAGGCCTACGAGTCGCGCGGGGGCTCCTCGTGAGCTCCGCTGCGCGGCGGGCGAGCCGGGCGCACGCGCACCGGGCCGGGCTCGGGGCGCGCGGCCTCGAGGTCGAGCTCCGGCGCCGGGTACGCGGCTGGTCGCCGACGCGGCGCGACCTCGCGCGCTGGGCGAGCGTTGCGGCGGGCCGGGCCGCCCGCGGCCGCGAGCTGGGCGTGTGCGTGGTCGGGGCGGCGGAGAGCGCCCGGCTGAATGCGCGCTTCCGCGGCCGCGACCGCCCGACCAACGTGCTGTCGTTCGCATCGGGCGAGGCGCCGCACCCGGACCGGCGAGCGCTCGGAGAGCTCGTGATCTGCGCCGGCGTCCTGCGGGCCGAGGCGCGCGCGCAGGACAAGCCACTCAAGGCGCACTGGGCGCACCTGGTGGTGCACGGGACCCTTCACCTCATCGGCTACGACCACGCGCGGGAGAAGGATGCACGGCGCATGGAGCGGCGCGAGATCGCGGTGCTCCGACGCCTCGGATTCGCGAATCCCTACCGGAGCAGCTAAGAGCCATGCCGAAGGATCTCAACGCCACCGGCCGCTGGCTGAAGCGCCTCACCCAGGGACTCGCGCCGGAGCTGCACGACCGCGAGGATCTGCTCGCGGTGCTGCGCGAGGCCGGTGAGCGCGGCATCATCGACAGCGATGCGCTCACGATGCTCGAGGGCGTGCTCGAGGTCGGCGACCTGCAGGTTCGCGACATCATGGTGCCGCGCGCGCAGATGGTGTTCGTGCGGCGCGACCAGGGGGCGGCGCGCATCCTGCCCGTGGTGGTGGAGTCGGGGCACTCGCGCTTTCCGGTGATGGACGCCGATCGCGACGACATCGTCGGGATCCTGCTGGCGAAGGATCTGCTGCGTCTCACGACCGCCTCGGCGCGCGAGCGCTTCGACATCCGCGAATACATGCGTCCGGCGGTGTTCGTGCCCGAGTCGAAGCGCCTCGACGTGCTGCTGAAGGAGTTCCGCCGCAATCGCAACCACATGGCGATCGTGGTCGACGAGTACGGCGGCGTCTCGGGGCTCTGTACCATCGAGGACGTCATCGAGCAGATCGTCGGCGAGATCGACGACGAGTTCGACGTCGAGGACGACCAGAACATCCGCCGCGACGCCGAGCGGCACTTCACCGTGCGCGGCGTCACGCGGATCTCGGAGTTCAACGAGTACTTCGGTGCGCGGCTCTCGGAGGCCGAGGGCGTCGACACGGTCGCGGGGCTCCTCATGAAGCACCTCGGCCGGCTGCCGCGGCGCGGTGAGAGCGCGAGCATCGGCGGCTTCGAATTCCGCGTGCTGCGCGCCGATCGGCGCCGCATCGAGGCGCTGCGCGTGGTGGCCCCGCGCGACGTGCTGCCGCCGGACGAGCGCCCCGCCGGCGCCGCGTAAGCCCATGAAGCCGGAGTCCGAACCCGCCGCCGCTGCGCCGGCGGCAGGCCGCTACCGCCTGCCGCGACTCGAGTTCCCGGCGCTGCGCGCGGCGCTGGCGCTCGCCGCGGGAACCGCGCTCACGGCCTCCTTCGCGCCGTTCAATCTCTGGCCGCTGGCGCTCGTCTCTCCGGCGGCGCTCATGTGGCTGTGGCAGGACGCCGGGCCGCGCGAAGCCGCGCGGCTGGGATTTCTTTTCAGCGCGGCGACCTTCGCCGCCGGCACCTACTGGCTCTACGTCAGCATCCACGTCAACGGCGGGGCGCCGGTGTGGCTCGCCTTCGTGCTCATGGTGGGGCTGGTCGCGATCATGGGCCTCTATCAGGCGGCGCTCGGGTACGCGGTGGCGCGCTGGCTCCCCGAGCGCGGGGCGCTGCGGACGCTCGCGGCGCTGCCGGCCGCGTGGCTCCTGGTCGAGTGGTGGCGCGGCTGGTTCCTCACCGGCTTCTCGTGGCTCTCGCTCGGGTACTCGCAGACCGACACCTGGCTCGGCGCCTTCGCGCCGCTCGTCGGCGTCTACGGGATCAGCGCACTGCTGCTCCTCGGCGCGGGTGCGCTGCTCGAGCTCGCCACCGGAGGGCCCCGCGCCCGGATCCCGGCGGCGCTGCTGCTGCTTGCGCCGTGGGCGGCGGGGGCGGCGCTCCACGGGCACTCCTGGACGCGTCCTGCGGGAAGCCCGGTAACGGTGGCGGTGGTGCAGGGCGCGATCCCCCAGGACGAGAAGTGGCTCGAGAGCAACCGCGACACGACGCTCGAGCTCTATCAGTCGCTCACCGAGCAGGCGCTCGGAACGCAGCTCATCGTCTGGCCGGAATCCGCGCCCGCCGACGTCGCCAACGACATCGTTCCCTACATCAGCCACCTCTACGGCGAGGCGCGCGCTCACGGCTCGGCGCTCGTCGTGGGCGTGCTGCGCGCGGATGGCGGTGCCGCCGAGGACGATCCGACGCGCTACTTCAACTCGGTGCTGGCGCTCGATGAGACCGTGAGCTGGTACGACAAGCGCCACCTCGTGCCGTTCGCGGAATTCTTTCCCGTGCCCCGCTTCGTGCGCCGGTGGCTGCGCCTGATGAGCCTGCCGTACTCGGACTTCACCCCGGGGGGGCGGGATCAGTCCCCGCTCCCGGCGGCGAAGGTGCGACTCGGCGCCACCGTGTGCTACGAGGACGCGTACGGCAGCGCGATGCTGCGGGTATTGCCGCACGCCGACGCGCTGGTGAACGTGACCAACGATGCGTGGTTCGGTCACTCGAGCGCCCGGCATCAGCACTTCCAGATCGCGCGCATGCGCGCGCTCGAGGAGGGCCGCTATCTGGTGCGGGCCGCCAATGACGGCATTTCGGCGGTCATCGGGCCGCACGGCGAAGTCGTCCGGAGCGCCCCGGAATTCACCCCCGTGGTGCTGGTCTCAGCCATCGTGCCTTACAGCGGCCTCCCGCCCTACGCCCATGTTGGAAACTGGCTCATCGTGAGCCTGGCGGCGCTGGCGCTGGCATACGGGCTGTGGGTGCGGAATGATAGGGGCCGGCGCGCCCGCACGGGGTGAAGCCGGCGGTTCCCCGATTTTGTTGCTGGAAGCGTTCCCATGAATCCCAAGTTCGAGCCGAGTCTCACTCCGCTTCGGCGCGCGACGGCCCTGTGCGTCATCGCGATCGCGCTCGGGGCGTGTTCCCGCGACCTGAGCGCCCAGTCGACCCATGCCGCGGCGGCGGGCGCTGCCGCGCTTGCCGCCGGCGCCGACCCGGCCCCGGCGCCGGCCGCCGCACCGCCTTCCCCCGCCGTGCAGGCCGGGACCGCCGAGCCCGCGCTCCGGGGGCTGCCGGATTTCTCGGCGCTGGTCGATCGCTACGGGCCCGCGGTGGTGAACGTCGAGGTGGTCGAGAAGGCGCAGGCAGGGGCCGGCGGGCTGCAACTCTCGCCGAACGATCCGTTCTACGACTTCTTCCGCCGCTTCGGCATTCCCGCTCCCGGGGAAGGGCAGCACGGCAATGTACCGCCGGCGCGCGGCGCGGGCTCGGGTTTCATCATCAATTCCGACGGCTACATCCTCACCAACACCCACGTAGTGGCCAACGCCGATGAGGTGACCGTGCGCCTCACCGACCGGCGCGAGTTTCCCGCCAAGGTCATCGGCGCCGACGAGCGGACCGACGTGGCGGTGATCAAGATCAACGCGACCAATCTGCCGATCGTCAAGCTCGGCGATCCGGCGCGCATCAAGCCGGGGCAGTGGGTGCTCGCGATCGGCTCGCCCTTCGGCTTCGAGAACAGCGCCACCGCGGGCATCATCAGCGCCACCTCGCGCTCGGTGCCGGGCGAGAACAACTACGTGCCCTTCATCCAGACCGACGTGGCCGTGAATCCCGGCAACTCCGGCGGGCCGCTGTTCAACATGGCCGGCGAGGTGATCGGCATCAACTCGCAGATCTTCAGCCGCACCGGCGGCTTCATGGGAGTCTCGTTCGCGATCCCGATCGACGTGGCGCGCAACGTCGGGGAGCAACTCATCAAGACCGGCCGCGTGGTGCGCGGCCGCATCGGCGTCACGATTCAGGACGTCAACGCGCAGCTCGCCGAGTCCTTCGGTCTCGCCCGGCCGCACGGCGCGCTCGTGTCATCGGTGGAGAAGGACGGCCCGGCGGCGCGCGCCGGCATCCTCCCGGGCGATGTCATCTTGAGCGTCGGCGGGCATGCGATCGAGCGCTACGGGGAGCTCTCGGGGGCGATCGCGGCGATGCGGCCGGGCGCCGATGCGAGCCTCACCGTGTGGCGCGAGGGCAAGGAGCAGAACGTCGGCGTGAAAGTGGCGGAGCTCAAGGAGCAGCAGCAGCTCAGCGCCCGCTCGGGCAAGCCCGTGCCGCGCGGCACCGAAAAGCCGGGCGCGCTCGGCCTCACGGTGCGGCCGCTGTCGCCCGAGGAGAAGGAGCAGGCGAAGACGCAGGGGAGCCTGGTGGTGGAGGGCGTCGTAGGTCCCGCGCAGGCTGCGGAAGTCGAGCCCGGCGACATCATCCTCGGCATCAACGGCAAGCGCGTGCACACGGCGAAGGAGCTGCAGGACGCCACCCAGGCCGCCGGCAAGAACGTGGCGCTGCTGATCCAGCGCGGCGACGCCCAGATCTTCGTGCCGCTGCGGTTGCCGTGAGACACGGCGGCCCTCACCGCCAGACCACGATGCAGGAGGGCTACGATCCCGCGGCTGTCGAGCGCGCCGCGCAGCACTACTGGGCCGAGCGCCGCGCGTTCGAGGTGGGCGAGGACGCCTCGCGCCCGAAGTTCTACTGCCTGTCGATGCTGCCGTACCCATCCGGGCGGCTGCACATGGGCCACGTGCGCAACTACACGATAGGCGACGTGCTCTCGCGCTACCTGCGCATGCGCGGCTACAACGTGCTGCAGCCGATGGGCTGGGATGCCTTCGGGCTGCCGGCCGAGAACGCCGCCATGAGCAATAGTGTGCCGCCGGCGAAGTGGACGCGCGAGAACATCGCCCACATGCGCGCGCAGCTCAAGTCGCTCGGCTTCGCGATCGACTGGCGGCGTGAGATCGCTACCTGCGACCCCGCTTACTACCGCTGGAACCAGTGGTTGTTCCTGCGCATGCTCGAGCGGGGCATCGCGTACCGCAAGACCGGGGTCGTGAACTGGGATCCGGTGGACCGGACGGTGCTCGCGAACGAGCAGGTCATCGACGGGCGCGGCTGGCGCACCGGGGCTCCGGTCGAGAAGCGCGAGATCCCCATGTACTACCTCGCCATCACGCGCTACGCGGAGGAGCTGCTGGGAGCGCTCGGGGAGCTCGATGACTGGCCCGAGCGCGTGCGGGTGATGCAGGCCAACTGGATCGGCCGAAGCGAGGGCTGCGAGATCGCCTTCCCCTACGCCCCGGATACGGTGAAGGCGGTCGGCGCCGATGGGGCGCTCAGGGTGTTCACCACGCGCGCCGACACGCTCTTCGGCGCGACCTTCATGGCGATCGCCGCCGGGCATCCGGTGGCGCTCGCCGCCGCAAAGTGCGATCCCGGGCTCGCCGCCTTCGTCGAGGAGTGCCGCCTGGGCACCGTGATCGAAGCCGACGTCGCCACGCAGGAGAAGAAAGGCATGCCGACGGGACTGCACGTCCTGCATCCCTTCACCGGCAAGCCGCTCGAGATCTGGGTCGCGAACTACGTGGTGATGGCCTACGGCGAGGGCGCCGTCATGGGCGTGCCCGCCCACGACGAGCGCGACTTCGAGTTCGCGCTGAAGAACCGTCTGCCGATCGTCACGGTGGTGCGCTCCGCCACCGGGGCCTACGAGAAGGTGCGCGCGCCGTGGATAGCGGCGTACGCCGAATACGGGGTGACCGTGAACTCGGGCGAGTTCTCGGGCCTCGACTTCCAGGGCGCGGTGGACGCGATCGCCGCGGCGCTCGAGAAGAAGGGTCTCGGCCGCAAGCGCGTGCAGTACCGCCTGCGCGACTGGGGCATCTCGCGGCAGCGCTACTGGGGTTGCCCGATCCCGATCATCCACTGCGGCGCGTGCGGGCAAGTGCCCGTGCCCGATGAGCAGCTGCCGGTGCTGCTGCCCGAGAACCTGGTGCCGGACGGCAGCGGCAACCCGCTCGCGAAATCCCCGGCCTTCTACGAGTGCGCGTGCCCCAGGTGCGGGAAGCCCGCGCGGCGCGAAACCGACACCATGGACACCTTCGTCGATTCCTCCTGGTACTTCATGCGCTACGCATGTCCGGACGCGCCGACGGCCATGGTGGATGAGCGCGTCGATTATTGGCTTCCGGTGGACCAGTACATCGGCGGTATCGAGCACGCGATCCTGCACCTGCTCTATGCGCGCTTCTGGACCAAGGTGATGCGGGACTTCGGCCTCGTCAGGTTCGGCGAGCCCTTCACCCGGCTCCTCACCCAGGGCATGGTGCTCAACCACGTCTACTCGTACCAGCCCGAAGGCGGTCGCAAGCGCTACGTCAACCCCGCCGACGTCGACACGCGCCGCGGACCCGACGGCGCCGAGGTATACGAGGTCAAAACGCCCGAGCTCGGCGTGGTGCGCCTCACGCACGAGGGTCTCGGCAAGATGTCCAAGTTGAGCGGCAACGGCGTCGATCCCGAGGGTCTGGTCGAGCGCTTTGGCGCCGACACCGCGCGGCTCTTCATCATGTTCGCCTCGCCCCCCGAGCAGACGCTCGAATGGTCCGACGAGGGGGTGCAGGGTGCCGCGCGCTTCATCCGCCGGCTGTGGAATGCGGTGTACGAGCACGTGTCGGCCGGCGCCGCCCCGCCGCTCGACCGCGGCGCGCTCACCCCGAAGCAGCGGGAGCTCCGGCGCGCCGCGCACCAGGCGCTCGCCAAGGCGACCGACGACATCGGC
>WNGP01000410.1_pt1 | contig 37707 bp, 33 predicted proteins | sample 5407671 | NCBI WGS metagenome assembly WNGP01 (sample SAMN13153381, study PRJNA577476) | soil metagenome | isolation source: 40 cm soil or saprolite under Garry oak tree replicate 2 | place: USA:California | collected 2016-06-15 | reverse complement strand
TTGTATGCCGATCTCGGGCACTTCGGTCACACCGCGATTCAGCTCGCGTGGTTCACGATTCCCCTGCCGGCGTTGATACTGAACTACTTCGGCCAGGGCGCCCTGCTGCTGACGAATCCGGAGGCTGCCGCCAATCCCTTCTATCTTCTGGCGCCGGCGAAGCTGCTGATTCCGCTCATTCCGCTGGCCACGGCCGCTGCGATCATCGCGTCCCAAGCCGTGATCTCGGGCGCGTTCTCGCTCACGCGGCAGGCGGTGCAGCTCGGCTATATCCCGCGCATGGAGATCGAGCACACGTCGTCGCGCGAGATCGGTCAGATCTACGTGCCCTCGGTCAACAAGATGCTCGCGGTGCTGACGATTGCGCTGGTGCTGTACTTCCAGACGTCGAGCAACCTGGCCGGAGCATACGGCGTCGCGTTGTCGACCCTGATGGCGCTGACGACGGTGATGTTCTACGTGATGAGTCGCGAGGTATGGGGCTGGAGCTTCGCAAAAGCCGCTGCTGTCTCGGGATCATTCCTGATCGTCGATCTGACCTTCCTGGTGGCCAACTCGCTCAAGATCTGGCATGGCGGGTGGGTGCCGCTGGCGATCGCGATCGCACTGTACTTCGTGATGCTCACCTGGAAGCGCGGCCGAGAGATTCTTTCCAAGCGGATGATGGAGAAGACCGTTCCCCTCAAACTGCTCCTTGCCGACCTCGCGGCCGAGCCTCCGGTCCGCGTGCCGGGGACGGCGGTGTTTATGTACGGCAGCTCCGATGGTACGCCGCCGGCGCTCATGCTCAATCTCACGCACAACAAGGTGTTGCACGAGAAGATCGTCTTCCTCACCGTGATCACCGAGGACGTACCGCACGTCGGCGGCGAGCAGCGCGTGACCGTGAAGCGCAGCGGGAAAGGGTTTCACAGCGTCGTGGCGCGCTACGGCTTCATGCAGGATCCAGACATCAACGAGATTCTCGCGGCGTGCAAAGAGAACGGCCTGAGTATCCCGCTCGAGGGAACGACGTTCTTTCTCGGTCGCGAGACCCTCATTGCCTCGGACCGTCCCGGCATGGCGATCTGGCGCGAGCGGCTGTTCGCATTCATGTCGCGCAATGCCATGAGGGCGACCGCCTTCTTTAAGATTCCGCCGAATCAGGTATTTGAAGTCGGGGCCTACGTGGAGCTCTGATGTTGCTCGGTCCCGGCGAGCGCGACCATGTCCTTCGCCTCGTCGTACACAAACAGGTCCCCGAAGGTCGCCCACCCCACAAGCGTCTGAAACACCCGCTCGTAGTTTTCCTGTGGCAAGCGTATGACGATCGTCTCGAGGACAAAGTCGCGATCCACCCGGTGCTTCCGCTGGCGCCGCAGCACATCATGGATCTCCTTGAACAGCGAGAGCGTGAGGAGCTGGTCGCGCCAGATCGCCTTGCGGTCTTCGGCCGAGGCTTGCACGAACCGCTTCCCCAGCGGCTCCAGAATCACCGTGCTCTTGGGCGTGTCGACGAAGTTGAGCATCTCCGCTGCTTTGACGACCGCAATGATATGGCCGAATTCCTTGTTGGCGGCGGCCGCAATTCGGAAGACATCCTCCTTTCCGCCACGCGTTTCGAGGAGCTCGAGCAAACCGATGATCTCTACCGCGGTCACCGGCGGGATCGGTTCCAGGAACCCAGGCTCGCGCGGCACGGGACTCGCTGGGACGTCCGGCAGCTCGCTCCCGGTGATGATGTCGTGCAGGCGATCGACGAGCTCCAGGCACTCGGGCGCGCGGTAGTCGCGGGGCCGCGGCAAGTCGTTCTGTACGACCTTGCGCACCTGCGCCGGATGTGCGCCGCCGAGGACGATGATCCGGTCGGCCATGAAGACGACCTCCTTGATGTCATGGCTGACCATGAGAATCGACGACAGGCTCCGCTCCTTCGCCGACCAGATGTCCAGGACCTCCGCCCGCAGCGTCTCCGCCGTGAGCGCGTCCACCTGGCTGAACGGCTCGTCCATGAACAGGATCTCGGGCTCGACCGCAAGGGCCCGCGCCATGCCGACCCGTTGCTTCATCCCGCCCGAAAGCTCGCGCGGATACGCCCTCTCGAACCCTCCCAGCCCGACGCGGGTGATGCCGCGCTCCGTGCGTTCGGCGATCTCCTGCCGGGGGAGCCGCAGGACCTCGAGGACCACTCTCACGTTTTCCGTGACCGTCATCCACGGGTACAGCGCGAAACTCTGGAATACGATCGCGACCCCGGGATTCAGACCGTGCAGCGGCTGGCCGTGGTAGAACACCTCACCATGCGTCGGGGTGATGAGCCCCGCGAGCATCCGCAGGATCGTCGATTTACCGCTGCCGGACGGTCCCAGCAGCGCAACCACTTCGCCTGCGCCGACCGTCACGCTGACATGCTCCAGCACTCGCAACTGCTGGCCGTTGGGCAGGGTGAAGTCTTGCGAGATGTTGCGTGCCTCGCACAGCACTCGAGTCGCCTCAGCAACCGCAGACGTGGCCATTATCTGTCCTGATCGTCACCTGTTGAGTGAGAAGCGCTGCTCGGCGACCCGATAGCACTGCCGCCACACCGTACGATTGAAGGCTACCACGATCGCCGACATGACGAGAATACTGGCCGCGAGCCGCGGGAAGTCGGCGGCCGCGGCGGCTGCGCTGATCTGCGCACCCAGCCCATGGGCCTGCAGCGTCCGCCCTTTGAACGTCACGAACTCGGCCACGATGCTGGCATTCCACGCGCCTCCGGCCGCGGTGACCCATCCCGTCACGAGATTGGGAAAGACACCCGGAAGGTAGAGCGCCCGGAACCGGCGCCAGCCTTGCAGCCGGTAGCTGCGCGCGGCCTCCTGAAGATCCGTGGGAATTGCCATCGCTCCCGCGATGACGTTGAAGAGGATGTACCACTGCGTCCCGAGGAGCATGAGGACGATGCTCCCCCAGCCAAGCGATACGCCGGCCGCCGCGAGCCCGGCGATGATGATGGGAAACAGCATCGGCGCGGGAAACGACGCGACGATCTGCACCACCGGCTGCAGCAGGCGGGACAGCCGTGGCGAGAGGCCGATCGCGATTCCGGCCGGCAGCGCCCACAGCGTCCCGAGCGCGGTCGCGAGCAGGACTCGGCCGAGCGTCCACGCGGCGGCGCCACCCAGTGTGCCCCACTCCACCGCGGGAACGCGGCGCAAGACATGAGTCAACTTCCAGGCGCCGAAGGCAAGCGCAGCGAGGAGCACTGCGAGGAGGATCACGCCGAGCCAGGCCGCGGGCTGGCGGGCGGCAACCGGCTGCGTGGTCGGGCCAGGCCGAATAGCTCGCGGGCGTGCCAAGCGGGTCCGGACGCGGCGCCCCAGCCGCCTGAGCACCGCGAGGAGCCGCGAACGCCGCAGCCAGTTAAGAAACCACGACGACATCTTCTCCTGGGTGCCGCCCTCCTCGACTCGGAATTTCTGCGCCCACACCACGACGGGGCGCCATAAGACCTGATCGACCGCGACGATCATCAGCGTCATCGCGCCAATCGCATAGAGCATGGCGTCGGTGCGTCCCTGATCCACCGCCACGCTCATGTACGACCCGATGCCTGGCAGGCGGAAGTCCCGGTCGCCCAGCCGGAACGCCTCATTGATCATCAGGAAAAACCAGCCGCCCGCCATGCTCAACATGCTGTTCCAGACCAGCCCCAGTGTGGCGTACGGCAGTTCCAGCCATTTGAGACGCTGCCACCAGGAGAAGCGGTAGACCGCCCCGACCTCGCGGAGATCGTCAGGCACGGAACGCAAGGAGTGGTAGTAGCTGAACGTCATGTTCCAGGCCTGCCCCGTGAAGATCATGATCACGGCGGCGAGCTCGAGGCCGATGTTGTTGTGTGGGAACAACGCCACCAGGGCCAGAATCAAGCCCGGCATGAATCCCAGGACCGGAATGCTCTGGAGGATGTCGAGGAGGGGCACGAGCACCCGTTCGGCAATCCGGTCCTTCGCAGCCCAGTAGCCGTAGGTCAACGTGAAGGCGAGCGAGAGAACGTACGCCAGCAGTCCCCGGGACAGCGAGTAAAACGTGTAGCGGGGCAGAGCCCAGGGGGACAGGTCGATGACGATGGCCGGCCGCGATGCGCCGCTCCACTCCCGACCGAGTTGCAGCACTCCGAAGAGCAGGCCTGCGAGCGCGACGACGATGGCGAGATCCACCAGGCCGAAGCGGCGGGTGCGGTGGAGCGTTGGCGGAGCCGATGTCACGATGAGTACATTCTCAACCCCATCCGACCGCAGGACACACGGGACGGTCGCCGCCACGTCCGTGAAATGTTGAAGGCCACGTAGAACTCTGAAACGCGCGGCCGACCTGTGCCTCCAGATCGCCGCCGAATTTCCGCAGTCGCTGTTTTTTGCCGGCAAGCTGATTTTCGAACGCGAACGGTGGTATCAGCGGCTGCTCCACAACGAAACCGCGTATCTGCTACAGCGCCGGCTGCAATTCGCCGGTCTCAACGCCATGGTACTGCCGGTTCGTGTGACGGAGGCTGCATGAACGCTCGGACAGACCACCGCAGGCTTCCTGCGTGACAACACCAGCCACCACTCCCGCGCCGACGTCATGACCAACATCGCGACGACCGCCATGAAGAACAGCGTGAGCCCGGCATCGAGGTAGTAGTTCGCGATGCGTTGACCCACGCTCGGATCGGTGGACCCAGCCAGGGCCGCGGCACGCGCGAAGAATCCGAGCTTGGGGTCCGAGGAGAGCACGAGCTGCGTCCCCGCGGTCATCGTCACGGCGATCAGCCACGCGAGCGGGCCGAGCGTCACCCACGCGTAACGCTGGCGGCCCATCTTGATCAGGATCGTGGTGGCTACGCATAACGCCACCGCGGCGAGCAGCTGATTGGCGATCCCGAACAGCGGCCACAGTGCGTTGATGCCGCCATAGGGATCGACGACGCCTTGCCAGAGGAAGTAGCCCCAGGCCGCGCACACCGCGCCGCTCGAAATCCAGACGCTCGGCAGCCACGACGTCTCGCCGAACTTCGGCCAGACGTGGCCGACAATCTCCTGCAGCATGAATCGGCCGACGCGCGTGCCGGTGTCGATGGTCGTGAGGATGAACAGCGCTTCGAACATGATCGCGAAGTGATACCACAGCGCCGAGAGCGTCTTGCCGCCGAGGGCGCTGGTGAGCCCTGAGAAGATGTGTGCGATCCCGACGGCCAGAGACGGCGCGCCGCCGGTGCGCGCGATCAGCGTTTGCTCCCCCATCTGCGCCGCCAGCGCCTGCATGTACTGCGGCGTGACGACGAAGCCTGCCTGATTCAATACATCCGAAGCGCCGGCGAGCGCCGCGGGCGTCGTATTCATCGCGAAGTAGACGCCCGGATCGAGCGTGCAGGCGGCGATCATTGCCATGATCCCGACGAACGATTCCATGACCATCCCGCCGTAGCCGATCATCCGGGCGTCGGTTTCGCGCGTGATCATCTTGGGGGTCGTGCCGGAGGCGACGAGCGAGTGGAAACCGGAAATCGCCCCGCAGGCGATCGTGATGAACGCGAACGGGAACAGCTTGCCCGCAAACACCGGCCCTTCTCCCGCGGTGGCAAACGGCGTGAGCGCTGGCATGCGCAGCGGCGGCAGGATGATCAGAATGGCGACACCCAGCACCAGGACCGTGGCGATCTTCAAGAAGGTCGAGAGATAGTCGCGTGGGCAGAGCAACATCCAGACGGGGAGCACTGAGGCGATGAAGCCGTACGCGATCATCATCGCCGTGAGCGACGTGCCGCTGTGCGTAAAGGCTGGCGCGAGACCGGGATGACTGGCGACGCTGCCGCCCCCGACCAGCGCGATCAACAACAGCAACGCGCCGACGATCGAGGCTTCACCGACCTTTCCCGGCCGCCAGCGCTTCATCCACCAGCCCATTAACAGCGCGATGGGAATCGTGCAGGCGATCGTGAACAGCCCCCAGGGCGACGCGCGCAGCGCGTTGACCACGATCAACGCGAGCACCGCGAGCAGGATAATCATGATCGCGAGCACCGCGATCATCGCCGTTACGCCGGTGACTTTGCTGACTTCTTCCTTCGCCATCTGGCCGAGTGATTTGCCGTCGCGCCGCAGCGAGCAGAACAGGATCGTGAAGTCCTGGACCGCACCGCCGAGGACGACGCCGATGACGAGCCACAGCGTCCCGGGGAGAAAGCCGAACTGCGCCGCCAGCACCGGACCCACCAGCGGGCCGGCGCCAGCGATGGCTGCGAAATGGTGGCCGAACAGCACCCACTTGTTCGTCGGAACGAAATCGTGGCCGTTGTTGAACCGCTCCGCCGGTGTCGCGCGGCTTGGATCCAAGCCAAAGACTTTGTTCGCGAGGAACTTCGAGTAGAACCGGTAACCGATGACGTAGGTGCAGACGGCGGCGGTCAGGAGCCAGGCGGCGCTGATCGTCTCGCCGCGCGCCAGCGCCAGCACGCCGAACGCGAGGGCGCCGAGCAGCGCGACGATCGTCCATCCGACGACAGCAAGCGGTCGCACGCGGCGTAAGTTGCGACGCCGCTTGCCGATGTTCAAGTTCGAACATAGGTTCGAACTCCTTGAGCCCCTCTGGTCCGTATCCCTGGTCGTCGAGCGGGGGGGGGCGCGCCGCCTCCGCGCCCGCGGTACAGGAGCGACCCCAACCCCAGCGATCGCCTGAGTCCTTCAAAGGGCGCGTCGTCATCGTCACCGGCGGCGCGACGGGGCTGGGCCGCGCGGTCGCGCTCGAGTTCGCGCAGAACGGCTGCGGCGTTGCATTCAATTACGTCGAAATGCCGGGACGCGAGGTCGGGCCCCAGGCCCTCATGACCGAGGCGGCGATCAAGGCCTGTGGCGTCCCGTGCTACTCGGCGCTGTGCGACGTGCGGGAGATGGACCTCGTCGAGCATTTCGTGGGCGAGGTGCGCAGTCACCTCGGCGGCGTGCACTATCTGGTCAATAATGCGGGCGTCACGCATGACGGCGCGCTCTGGCGCCTGACACCGGAGGCGTGGTCTGAGGTCATCGACACGAACCTGACCGGCGCGTTCAACTGTATCAACGTCGTGTCTCCGCACCTGCGTGCCCAGCGGTTCGGCAAGATCGTCAACGTCGCGAGCCACCAGGCATTCCGGCCCGGCTTCGGCATCGCCAACTACGCCGCGAGCAAGGCGGCGCTCATCGGGCTCACCAAGGCTGCCGCGGTGGACCTCGGTTCGGCGGGCATCAACGTGAACGCGGTGGCGCCCGGTTTCGTCAAGACCGAGTTGCTGACGCAGCTGCCGCGCGAAGTGCTCGAGCGCGCCGAGCACGAGTCGGTGCTCGGCCGGGTCGCCGAGCCCGAGGACGTCTCGCGCGTCATCCTCTTTTTGTGCAGCGAAGCGGCGCGGCACATCACCGGACAGGTAGTCGTGGTGGACGGCGGCCTCACGCTCGCTTAGATTCGGGCCGTGACTAACCGCTTGCAAACTAAGTACTTGGTCATAGGTGTCTGGTGCCTGGTGTCGGTGGCCTGCGGTGGGAAGAAGAACTCCCAGAACCCGACTCCTGTCCCTACCGCTCCACTTCCCACTGCTGGTCTCGCCGGCCAACGGGTGGCGCTGATGCCGCTCGCGTTGGTCGCGGCGGAAGAGGCGCTGCGGTGGGATACGCTGATCGGCGACCGGCGCACGACGCTCGACAAGAGCGACAGCATCATCGCGACGCTGCTCGGCGCACGGGCGTCGGAAGTCACCTGGGTCGGCCCCCCCGAGCTGCGGCACATCGCCCGCCGTGCTCCCGGCATCGCTCCCGATCCCGATCAGATGGGGACGCCGTTTTTACGGGCCTCGAACCTCATCGAGGTTCCGGATCCGCTCCGATATCAGCTGCGCACCCTGATGGGATTGGTGGGAGGACGATACGTCTTTGTTCCAGCCGGACTTGTGTTCCGTCGGACGGTCGGACGGTCGGACGGCCGGACGGCCACTGCCGAACTTTCGGTCGTCCTCATCGACAGCCGAGTTGGGAAGATTGGTTGGCGGACAATAGCTCGCGGTGAGGGCGCTGATCCCTGGACGGCGCTGACGCGCGCGGTGAAAAGCCTGACCCCAGGCCTGCCATGACCGGGGGGGTCCGCGAAGCGACCCTGATCCGGGGCGATGGGATCGGCCCCGAGATCACGGAGGCCACGCTCCAGGTGCTCGACGCCCTGGGGACGCAGTTCGATTGGGACGAGCAGTACGGCGGGATGGCGGCCGTGGAAAAAGCGGGCACGCCCCTCCCCAACGCCACGCTCGACTCGATTCGTCGCACCAGGCTCTGTCTCAAGGGGCCGCTCACCACGCCGGTTGGGGGCGGATATCGCTCGGTCAACGTGGCGCTGCGGCAGGAGTTCGATCTCTACGCCAACGTGCGGCCGACCAAGACGATCGTTCCCGGCGGGCGCTACGAGCACGTCGACCTCGTCATCATCCGTGAGAACACCGAAGGGCTCTACGTCGGGCTCGATCACACGTTCAAGATCGGCGGCGACCGTCGCGCCATGGCGCAGGCGATGTCGATCGTCACCCGCGAGGGCAGCGAGCGCATCGCCAAGTACGCATTCGAGTACGCCAAGACGCACGGCCGCAAGAAGGTGACGATCGTCCACAAGGCCAACATCCTGAAAGCGACGTCGGGGCTATTTCTCGAGGTCGCGCGCCGCGTCGCCGAGCAGTACAACGGTGCGATTGCGTCGGAGGACAAGATCGTGGACAACACCGCGATGCAGCTCGTGATCAAGCCGGAGCAATTCGACGTCATCGTCACGACCAATCTGTTCGGCGACATTCTGTCGGACGAAGCGGCGGGATTGATCGGGGGTCTCGGGCTCGCGCCCGGCGCGAACATCGGCACCCACGCCGCGATCTTCGAGCCGGTGCACGGTTCGGCGCCCGACATCGCGGGGAAGGGGATCGCCAACCCGTCGGCGCAGCTGCTCGCAGCCGCGATGATGCTCGATCACATCGGCGACCTCGAGACGGGCAAGCGGCTGCGCTGCGCGCTCGAAGCGACCATCGTGCAGGACAAGGTCCGGACACCGGATTTGGGGGGACGTGCTGCTACGGCCGAATTCGCCCGCGCCGTGGTTAAGCGGGTTAGGGCCTAGCCACCCGTGCGCCAAGTGCGGCACGGACACGCCGGGCATTGCGATTGGCGGGATATGCGCCAATTGCATGCGGTTGCTCGGCCGCCGGGCGAGCAGGATCGCGCGCCTCGTGGCCATCGGCACGACCATGCCGCTGGCGGTGTATGTCGCCTTGGCACTGCCTGTGGAGCGGACAGCCCGGCTGGTCGGCGCGGTGAGTGTGCTCCTGTGGTACGTGTTGACGTTTCTTATAGCAAAACGCGTAACACTGGAGTGGATCAAATGATCAACTACGTGCGTGGTGCGTGGTGCGTGGGGTTGCTCGTCGGGACTCCTCTCGCGGCGCAGACATCCCTCTCTATTTATAGAGATGGTCGCGTGGTCGTGCGGCGCACGCTGCCGCAGGCGCTGCAGCAGGGGCGGAATGCGCTCACTCTGCGAATCGAGGCGCTCGATCCGGCGACGCTGTTCTCACCGGACACCGTGGTCTCCGTGACGTCCGCGACGGTCCGTTATCCGAGCACCTCGAGGGACGCGTTGGCGCAGGCAGTAGGACAGACGATGTCGTTCGTCCGTGCCAAGGGCGACACGATTCGCGCGACGGTCGTGCGGGCGGATCCGCCGCAGTTCAAGCTGTCCGACGGGCGGCTGCTCCTGAGTCCGCCCGGCGAGCCGTTGTTCCCCGCCGAGCTCGTGCGAACGAGTCCGGAAGCTCAGGTCGTGCTCGACGCCTCGCGCGCGCGCCAGCGGACCGAGCTCGCCTACGTAGCGCAGGGCGCGACGTGGGAAGCTCTCTACCAGGTGATTTTGACAGGAGCGCGGGCGCAGGTGACGGGAACAGCAACCGTCACTTCGCAGGCTCTTCGTGCCGATAGTGCTGAAGTACAACTTGTCGCGGGGGCGATTCGGCGCACGCGCACGCCCGCGCCGACGGCAGACGGGGTGCGATGGATGATGAGAGGACAGCTGGCAGCCGCACAGGACAAGCTCGAAGTAGGGGAAGAGGCTGTCGGTGAAACTCACGTCTACCAGCTTCCCGGCCGCCTCACGATCGAGCCCAGCGTTCCCGTAACCACCGCGCTGTTCCCGCGCACTGGCGCGGGGGTCACGCGGGAGTTTATCGCGCGCGGGGCGTTCCCCTTACAAGGCGTCTACGGCCCCGCTCCCACCGGCCCGACCACGGTGCCGGTGCAGGTGTGGTACACCGTGAAGCGGCCCACGCGATCGCCCTTCGGCGACCGGCCGCTGCCCGCCGGGACGGTGCAGGTCTACGAGAGTGATTCGGCGGGCCGCCCGCAGCTGGTCGGCGAAACGACGATCGATCACACGCCGGCGGGGGCAGACGTGCGGCTGTACACGGGCGACGCGTTTGATGTGACGAGCGAGTGGCTGCAGACCGACTGGCGCACCGAGCCGCTCCCGCGTCAGCCCATCATAGGCACCCCAGGGTCCCAGAAGGCCACGGCGTCGTACCGGGTCACGCTCCGCAACGCCAAGGCGGAGGCGGTGACGGTGGACGTGATCGAGCGCCATCAAGGGGAGTGGAAAGTGACCGAGAGCAGCATGCCTGCGGAGCGCTTGTCGGCCGGCGCGGTGCGATTCCGCGTCCCGTTGCCGGCCGGTGGGAGCGTTCAACTGACCTACACGATCGAAGCCAAGTTGTGACCGTCCAGATCGCCCACATCGGAGATTTGCACTTCGGCGGGCTCGCCGACGTGCCGGTGGTCGAAGCGCTGGAGCGGATGCTGCCCGACCTGCGCCCCGACGCGATCGTCATCGGCGGCGATCTCTCGCAGCGCGCGCGGCACGGCGAATTTCAACGCGGCCGCGCGTTCGTGAATCTGTGCCGTGAGACGGCGCCCGTCGTCGTGATTCCCGGCAATCACGACGTGCAGTGGTGGTGGCGGCCGCTCATTCCGTTCGCCAAGGACGCCGTCTACCAAAAATACCGCAGCTACTTCGGCGCCGACCTCACGCCCACGCTCACGATCCCCGGTGGCGCGGTCATCACGTCCGCGCTGACGGCGCACGGCGTGGCGTGGGGCTCGCTCACCGCGCGGCTGCGCGACATCGCGGTGAAAGGCCACCTTCCCAAGCGTGAGATGCAGCGGGTGCAGTCGGTCTTCGCCAAGGCCGACCCGGCGCTGCCGCGCGTGCTCGTTATGCATCACAACTTGCTGCGCGGCGATATGTCGAAGCGCATGGGGCTCGCGCGCTGGAAGCGCGCGCAACGCCGCGTCGTCGACGCGGGGACCGATGTCGTGCTCTGCGGGCACGACCATCAGGAAGGCGCCGAGATGCTGGAGGGCCGCGTTACCGTTTCGACTGCCGGTACGCTCTCGACTCGGGCGCGCGGCGGGCGTCCCGTCTCCTTCAACTTCGTCACGATCGATCCTGCCGCCGTGCAGGTCACGTTTTTCAGATGGGATTCGGCGAAACAGCGGTTCCAGCCATCGGACACGGCCGCCTTTGCTCGGTCCCAAACCAAGCCCGCCCCCGCGGCGGAAAAGCCGGTCCCCGTAGCCCAATCGTAGAGGTCCTGAATGCCACCGAAGTTTACCGGCGTCGATTTTTACAACATAGATGGATTGTTGAGCGAAGAAGAGCGCGCCATCCGCGATACGGTGCGCGACTGGATCGATGAGAACCTCATGCCGGTGATCGGGGACGCCTACGTCGCCGGCAAATTTCCCAAGCAATTGATCCCCGGCATGGCCGAGCTCGGCCTCTTCGGCGCTAACCTCCCCGAGGAGTATGGGTGCGCCGGCCTGAACAACGTCGCCTACGGGCTCATCATGCAGGAGCTCGAGCGCGGCGATTCGGGGGTGCGGTCCTTTGCGTCGGTGCAGGGTGCGCTCGTCATGTACCCGATCTACGCGTTCGGATCCGAAGAACAGAAGAAGCTATGGCTGCCGCAGATGGCGAGCGGCAAGGTGATCGGTTGCTTCGGCCTGACGGAGCCCGATTACGGCTCCAACCCCGCCGGCATGATCACCGTCGCCAAAGAGACGAAAGACGGCTGGGTCCTGAACGGCGCGAAAATGTGGATCACCAACGGCTCGACGGCGCAGGCCGCGATCATCTGGGCCAAAACCGGCAAGATCGACGACGCCGATTCCATCCGCGGCTTCATCGTGCCGACCGGCACCAAGGGGTTTTCGGCGAAGGACCAGAAGGGCAAGCTCTCGCTGCGCGCGAGTGACACGAGCGAGCTCGTGCTCCAGGACGTGCAGGTACCGAAGGATGCGATTCTTCCCAAGTCGGGCGGGCTCAAGTCACCGCTCATGTGCCTGACGGCGGCGCGGTATGGCATCGCCTGGGGCGCCGTCGGCGCGGCGATGGCGTGCTACGACGAGGCGGTGAGCTACGCGAAGCAACGCGTGATGTTCGGCAAGCCGCTCGGCGGGTTCCAATTGCAACAGGCTCGCCTCGCCGACATGCTCACCGAAATCACGAAAGCCCAGCTGCTCTGTCTCCAGCTCGGCCGCCTCAAGGACGACGGCAAATCCACGCCCCAGCAAGTGAGCCTCGCCAAGCGCAACAACGTCAACATGGCGACCGATATCGCCCGGGAGACGCGCCGCCTCCTCGGCGCGAACGGCATCCTGGCCGAGTATCAGGCGATGCGACACCTCGCAAACCTCGAATCGGTGTACACCTACGAGGGGACGCACGACGTCCACACGCTGATCCTGGGACAGGAGATCACCGGCCTGAGCGCCTTTAACTAGAAACCCCCTCAGGCCCCCTCTCGTCATATCAGCCATGCATCTCGCGCTGTTGCTCGTCCTCGCGCAAACCCAGCTGGTCGACATTCAGAACCTGACTCCGCGGGAACACCGGGTCAGCGTTTTCGTACTGGCTGCTCCCCAGGACCTTAAAATCTCCGCGGTCGGCGCCGAGCCGAGGCCGGACCGGCTGCGCAGCCGCGACGACGACAATTGGCAGGATGACGAGCAGACGACGTGGCCGGCCGCTGCCTGGATCCTCGATGCGCGCACGCGCGCGGTCGTCTGGGATCTGCGCGCGGTCGACACGCGGCGCGAATCCAACGGGCTGCGCCGGTTCTCCGGCACCGTGCGTCTCCCCGCCGGCACGTACGAGGCGCACTACGCGTCGTATCCCGCTTCGTCCGTCTCGTGGAACGGCGACATCAATATCAGCCTGAAGGAAATCATCCAGCTGGGCCGGCGCGTGAAGTACGGCGGTCCCTACGTCGAGACTGAACTGTACAAGCAGTTCGGTCTCAACATCGAGGGCGCGGGCCGGATTGCGACGCAGGACGACATCCACGCCGCGCATGCGGCATTCACAGAATCGGCGATCGTGAGTCTCGTCCCGGACCGCAACAGCTCCATCCGCAAAGGATTCGAGATCACGCGGCCAACCTCCGTCGAGATCTACGCCATCGGTGAGCTGCGGCGTGACGGCGATTTCGATTTCGGCTGGATCATGAATGCCGACACGCGCAAACGTGTCTGGACGATGACATACGCGGGGACCGATCCTGCCGGCGGCGCGGCCAAGAACCGCATGGCGCACGAAACGTTGCAGCTCAAGCCGGGGCACTACGTCGCCTACTTCGCGTGCGACGACTCGCACAGTCCCGACGATTGGAACAACGTACCGGCGACCGATCCCGAGTTCTGGGGGATGACGCTGCGGGTGGCCGACCGTGCGACGCGCGCGTCGGTCAAACCGTACGAATACGAGCCGGTTCCGCCGGGCCAGACGATCGTCTCAATGATCGGCATCCACGACGACGAGATGCGCTCGTCCGGTTTTGCGCTGCGGCGTCCGATGGACCTGCACATCTACGCGCTGGGCGAAGGTACCAGCGACAAGATGTCCGACTACGCCTGGATCGTCGATGAGGAGCACCACAAGCGGGTCTGGGGGATGCGCTACGAGGAGACGGAGCATGCCGGCGGCGCCGAGAAGAACCGGCTGTTCGACGGGACCGTGCACCTCGCTGCCGGCAACTATCTCGTCTACTACCGCAGCGATGACTCGCACTCGTACAACGACTGGAACGGCGCCCCGCCCGCCGAAGAACGCTATTGGGGCATCAGCATCTTCCCGGCGAGCGGCCGGCTGAACCCCGCCGATGTTGGCCCGTTCATGCAGACCCGGGGCGCCGGCACCAATACCACCCTGGCGCAGCTCAACCACATGGGCGACGACGAAGACGCGCGTACGCCGTTGCGTCTGACCGAGGAGACGCGCGTGCGCGTTTTGGCCGTGGGCGAGGGTCGAGGTGGCGACATGTACGACTACGGGTGGATCGAGGATGCGAACGGCCGAACCGTGTGGAAAATGCAGTACGACGAAACCGAGCCCGCCGGCGGCTCGGACAAGAACCGCAGCTTCGACGGTGTGATCACCCTGCCCGCAGGCGACTACGTCCTGCGCTACCGCTCCGACGGCTCTCACTCGTACAACGACTGGAACAGCGACCCACCGGACGATCCCGAGAGTTGGGGCATCGCCGTGTTCCGATTGGCGCGGCGCTAGCGTAGCTTTCCGTCCTCATGAAAATCGCCGTGTGCATCAAACGCGTCCCCGATTCGGAGACGCGCGTGAAAATCGCTGCCGACGGCAAGAGCCTCGACGAAGCGGGGGTCAAGTTCGTCCTGAACCCGTATGACGAATTCGCGGTCGAGGAGGCGCTGCGCCGCAAGGAGAAGGCAGCGGCCGGCGAGGTCGTGGTCATTTGTCTCGGCCCTGCCGCCGCGCAGGAATCGATTCGTACCGCCCTGGCGATGGGCGCCGACCGTGGTGTCCTGTTACAGGCCGACAAGATCCCCGCCGATCCCTTCGAGACGGCGAAGGTCATCGCCGCCGAGCTGAAAGGCACGGCCTGGGATCTGATCCTGTTCGGGCGCATGGCGATCGACGATTACAACACCCAAGTCGGCCCGCTCGTCGCCGAGCTCCTCGGCCTGCCGTGCGTCACCGCCGTGTCGCATCTCGATATCGACGGGACGAACGGCGTCGCCGAGCGGGAGATCGAAGGCGGCATCGAAGTGGTGGACTTTCCGCTGCCCGCGGTCCTCACCGCCGACAAGGGACTCAACGAGCCCCGCTACCCCGCACTCAAAGGCATCATGGCAGCGAAGAAAAAACCGCTCGAAGTGAAACCGGTACAGCCGGGAGCCGGCACGCTGGAGATCGTTGCGCTCACACCGCCGCCCGATCGGAAGGAAGGGAAGATCGTCGGCGAGGGCGCCGCGGCTGTGGGCGAGCTGGTGCGGTTGCTGCGCGAAGAGGCTAAAGTCCTGTGACCACGCTCGCCGTGCTGGAGCAGCGCGACGGCGTGCTGCGCAAGATTTCCCACGAGGTGGTCACGGCCGCGCAACGCCTCGGCGGGAGCGTCGACGCCGTGGTGTGTGCCGCGGCCCCGGTCCAGGGGGCTGATCAAGCCGCCAAGTTCGGTGCCGACACGATCGTCACGCTCGCCAATCCGGCGTTCGCGAAGTACGCGCCCGAGGCGTGGGCGCAGGCACTGGCCGAGCGCGCGAAACAGGGCGGCTATCGGACCATCGTCTTCGCCGCGAGCGCCACGGGCAAAGATCTCGCGCCGCGTGTCGCAGCCAAACTCGGGGTGGGCGTCGCCGCTGATCTCACAGATCTTGCCACTGATGGCGCCGGTCTGATGGTCACCCGTCCCGTGTACGCGGGGAAGGCACTCCTGAGAGTGAAGGTCATGTCTCAGCCCGCCGTGCTCTCGCTGCGACCCAACGTCTTCACACCGGTGGAGCGGCCCAAAGCGGGCGCCGCCGAAACGGTCGCCGTAAATGTGCCGGCCGGTCGCGTTACGGTGCGTGAGATCAAGGCCGCGCCGGCGGGCACGCTCGACGTCGCGGAAGCGCAGATCATCATCTCGGGCGGCCGCGGTCTCAAGGAGCCTGCCAACTTCAAGGTGTTGGAAGAGCTCGCGCGCGCGTTCGGGGGCCACGCGGCGGTCGGCGCGTCGCGTGCGGTCGTGGATGCGGGTTGGCGCGCGCACGCCGATCAAGTCGGACAAACCGGGAAGACCGTGAGCCCGTCGCTCTACATCGCGGTCGGCATTTCCGGCGCGATCCAGCATCTCGCCGGCATGCGGACGTCGAAGGTGATCGTCGCGATCAACAAGGACAAAGACGCGCCGATCTTCAAGGTGGCCGACTATGGGGTCGTGGGCGATCTATTCGAGATCGTCCCCAGGTTGACCGAAGAAATCCGCAAACTGCATGGATAAGATCGTCCCGGCCCACTATCAGCCCGCGTTACCCCTCGACACACTGATTCTCCAGGACGGCGCCGCAGGTGCCGGCGACCGCATGGACCTCGACGTCCTGATCGTCGGCGCGGGGCCGGCCGGACTCGCGTGCGCGATCGAGCTTGCCAGGCTGGCGAAGGCCGACGGCGGTGAGCTGAACATCGGAGTCCTGGAAAAAGCGGAGGCTTTGGGCGAGCACTCGCTCTCCGGCGCCGTCGTCAACCCACGGGCATTCCGGGAGCTGTTTCCCGATCTCAAGGATTCGGATTTCCCGTTCCGCGCACCGGTCGGTAGGGAAGCAGTGTATCTGCTGACGGCCGAACGCAGCTGGCGTCTTCCCACGCCACCGTCGATGCGCAATCACGGCAACTATGTCGCATCGCTCTGCGAGATCGTGCGCTGGCTCGGCACCAAGGCCGAGGAGCTCGGCGTCAACGTGTTCACCGGTTTTCCCGCGGCGCAGCTGCTGGTGCGCGACGCGGCGGTGGCTGGTGTCCGCACCGCGCCCGCCGGACTTGATCGCGAGGGCAAGCCGACGCCGGGTGGCTCGGCGCCCAACGACCTCGTCGCCAAAGTCACGGCGCTCGCGGAAGGGACACGGGGTTTGCTGGCGCAGGCGTGGTGTGCGTGGCAGCGCGTGCCGTCTGAGAATCCCCAGATCTTCGCTCTCGGCGTGAAGGAATTGTGGGAGACGAAGCAGCCGCTCGATCGCGTCATTCACACACTCGGATGGCCGCTGCCGAGTGATGCGTTCGGCGGGAGCTTCGTGTACCCGCTCGAGCCAAATCTCGTTGCGCTGGGGCTCGTGGTCGGTCTCGATTACCGCGACGCCGCGCTCGACGTGCATGTCTTGGTGCAGCGGTTGAAGCGACATCCGCTCCTGCGCACCCTGCTCGCGGGCGGCGAGATGGTCGAGTGGGGTGCCAAGACGATTCCCGAGGGCGGTTTCTACTCGCTCCCCGAGCGCCGCTCCGGTGATGGTGTCGTGCTGCTGGGTGACGCCGCAGGGTTCGTGGACGTGCCGTCGCTCAAGGGAATTCACTACGCGATGCAGTCGGGGATCTCCGCGGGGCGGGCCATCTTCCAGAATCTCAAGCGCGGCGCTGCCTTAGCGGAGTACGATCGCCTGGTGAACGCGTCGTATGTCGCCAGGGATCTCTATCGCACGCGCAACATGCGGCTTGCCTTCCGCGACGGCTTCATCCTTGGCGGCATCCAGGCAGCGCTGATGACGCTGACGGGCGGGCGGTTCCCCAACGGGAAGTATCGGATGCATGCCGATGCCGAGGTCGCACGGCGGTTATCCGCCGGCTCTCGCCCGGGATCAACCGAAACTCCGATCGGGGTCAGCAAGGTGGACGCGGTGTTCAAGTCCGGGAATTCAACGCGGGATACGATCCCGAGTCATCTCATAGCCGCTCCCGATGTCCCGCTGGAAGTCGCGCGGTTTTATTCGCGGATGTGCCCGGCCGGTGTGTACGAGGCGCATGATCCGGAGGTAGGGGCGCAGCATGCTGCGCCCCTACTCCGTGTGAACCCGCCGAATTGTGTGGATTGCAAGGCGACTGACGTACTCGGACCACGATGGACGCCGCGTGAGGGTGGGAGCGGACCGAAGTACAAGCGCATGTAGCGCCAGCGTTAGACGTGGCTGTCGGTGAAATACTTCCGCGCGCGTGCAACGAGCTGTGGGCTCGACATCGGGAGATTGCGTTTCACCCAGAGCATCGTGCGTTGCCCGCTGGGGAAGCGGCGCGCGGCGTCGTGCCGCGACACGCCCGCCATCTGCGTGAGGGGAATCCCGAAGATCTCCTTGCTCGCCCGATCGAGCGCCACCCCGAACCGCTCGTCTTCCGGCGTGCCCAGGATGTCGGAATGGGTGCGGCCCAATTCCTCGAGCGGGGCGGCATACGAATGCTCCGAGTACGTGTCCATCGTGTAGCCGCAATACAGCGAAAACTGGTAGTCGGCGGCCATGGCGTTCCAGAAGTCCTCGAGGCGAATCGCGGCCTCCGCATGCCCCGCGGTCCACAACCCATTCGCCATCTCGGTGTAGACACGTGTCCCGCTGCCGTAGGGCAGCAAGCGGGACAGGACGGGCGCGAGCGAGGCGCGGAACTTCGCCCACTCGGGCAGCCCGGCGGCCGAGCATTGGTCCAGGACCTTCGCGGTGTTCAGGATCGACAACTGCCCGGCGTCGCATAACGCCTGGGGGTGGAACTTGCTCGCGCTGAGGCGCTCGAACAGCCGATCCACTTGATCGGTTCCGGTGATGACCAGCACACCGTTGCCGCGGCGCAGGCCCGCCTCGAGGAACACGAATGCGGACTCCGTGAGAGCGCCGTCATCGCGATGGAATTGGGCGAAATGACGGCCGTGCGGCGCATCGGTGAGCAGGGCACTACCGGCGGGGGCGGTCACTCCTTACCGCAACGAGGCTTCGTAGTAGCGACGCGCCCGCTCGAGCACCGCGGCGCTGGCGGACGGCAGATTGCGCTTCACCCACAGCATCGTCCGCTGCCCGCTGGGCAGCCGCTTCTCGCCGTCCTGATGGTCGCGCGAGAAGCCGACCATCTCCGAGAGTGGGACGCCAAACACGTCCCGGCTCGCGGAATCCAACGCGTCACGGAAGCGCTCGTCGTCCTCGGTGCCGAGGATGTCGGAATGCGTGCGGCCAATCTCCTCCAACCCGGTGTAGGCTTGGTCGTTGTGCAGGTCGAGCCTGTAGCTGCAAAACAGCGAGAACGGATACAGGCGCGCCAGCGCGTTCCAGTATTCCTCGATCCGAATGGCCGCTTCCTGCTTCCCTTCGTGCCACAGCAGATCCACCATCCCATCGTACGCCCGCGACGTCCCGCGCCCGAACGCCCGCACGCGCTCGAAGATGGCTGACATGGTCCACCGGAAGTCCTTCCAATCCGGCGTGTCGTTGCGCGTGAACTTGCGCAGCGTCAGCTCGGCATTGTGCAGCTCGAGCCGTCCGGACTTGAGATGCACGCCCGGGTCGACGTCCTCCTCCCGCAAGCGCGTGAGGAGGAGGTCGGTGAGCGCGTGGGAGGCAATGACCACGACGCCGTTCCCGCGCTGCAGACCTGTCTGCACGTACTCCGTGACGGCGTGGGTGAGGGTCCGCGCATCGGCGTGTAGCAGCGCGAAATGGCGATTCACGGGCGCTTCCAGCGGGAGCGCATCGACACGGGGGTCGGCCATCTACTGGTTCATCGGGGCAACGGCGGAGGGGGCGCTCATTGGAGCAAACAGTAGGGAAGCGCATTCTGGTCGACAATCAATCCGTTGGACGACCGGCGCGTGCGCCGTACCCGATCCGATGGACTAGTCCATCGGATGGAAACTCAATTTTATCCCGTCAATGATGAACTGGACGGCAATCGCACACAGGACAAGGCCCATCAGCCGGGTCAGGATCCGCATCCCCGTCTGGCCGAGCCGCCGCTCGACCATCGACGCCGCCGCCAAAACCAGATACGTGATCACCGCCGTCAGTACGATCGAGGCGTACACCGTTACCGTCGCCGCTACTGATTTCGCGCCGAGGGCGAGCACCATCACGGTCGAGATCGCGCCGGGCCCGGCGAGCATCGGCACGCCCAGCGGCATGATGCCGATATCGTCCTTCTGGATCCCCTCGGCCGTCTCGACCGGCGTCTCACGCTGGAGGCTGCGCCGCGCCTGGACCATGTCGAGGGCGTTCAGGCCGATGAGCACGCCGCCCGCGATCTTGAACGCGCCGATCGTGATGCCGAAGATCTTGAAGATCATGCTGCCACCCAGGGCGAACGCGATGAGCGTGATCGTGCAGGTCCACGCCCCGCGGCGCGCGAGCACCTTCCGCTGCGCAGGGGTGTCGCGCACGGTCATGGCGAGGAACGTCGGGATGACCGCGAACGGATCCACGATGAACAGGATCGACGTGAAGATCAGGACGAGCTCGATCGCCCGCTCGGTCATCGGGGGGCTCGGAGCAGGCCGGCGCGAATGCGTCGCATCTTCTCGGTCGGCGCCGCGACGTCGCCCAGCTGCGCGCGCACGCGACTGTACGTCCCCGCCAGGAATCGGATCGTCATGGGCTGGCCGTCGCGGACGACGTTGATCGCGACCGGCGCGCGCGGACCGATGGCGCGTACCGCTGCGGTCACGTCGGTGCCGTCGATGATGGACCGGCCGTTGATCCGCACCAGCTCATCCCCCGTGCGCAAACCCGCCGCCTCCGCCGCGCCCCCCGGCGCCGCGACCGCGCGCCAGCGGCCGCCCTGGACGGCGGGCGGGATCGAGCCGATGCGCGCGTCCACGTCCGGTATCTCGGTGAACGCCACGCTCCACCCCGCCGCGCGCAGATAGTCATCCCAGGGGATTTCGGTCGCGCCGCTCACGTATAGCCGCCAGAACTCCGCGAAGTCGCGCCCGGTGGCGCTGCGCACCGCCGCCACCAGCTCGTCGCGGGTGAAGCCGCGCTCGCCCGCGTAGTGCGCGAGCAGATAGCGCATCACGTCGTCGAGCGATTTCGCGTTGTCGGTCGAATCGCGAATGGCGAGATCGAGCAGGAATCCGAGCAGCTCGCCCTGCAGATAGTACGAGATGACGTAGCTGTTGTTGACCGCGGGCGAATCCCAGACCGTCCACGACGACCGCTCCGGAGAAACCAGTAGGCGAGCGGGATTGCTGCGGTAATTTCCGATCGACGTCGCGAGACCGCGCGCGAAGTCGTCGGGGCTGTCCAGGCCCGCCCGCGCGAGAATGACGTCGGCATAGTAGTCGGTCACGCCTTCACTCCACCACAGATTGACCGTGCGCACCTCGCGCTCGTAGTCGAACGGGCCGAGCTCGAGCGGCCGGATGCGTTTGACGTTCCAGGCATGGAAAAACTCGTGTGCGCTCACGGCTTCCGCGCCGCGCGGATTCCGCGCCAGCGTCGCGGTGGTGACGCCGATCGTGGTCGAGTTGAGATGCTCGAGCCCACCGCCGCGCCCGCCGACAAAAATGTATGTGTAGTCCTTGTAGGGAGCGGTACCAAAGATGTCAATCGCTGTCGTAGAGATCCGGCGCAGCATGTCCACGAATACGAGCGGGGCAAGCGCCCGACTCCCCCCGAGATCCACGACGGCGCGGTGCGGCGTTCCGGCTGCGCTAAATGGGTAGGCCAGGAAGTGGCCGAGCAGCACGGGCGAGTCGATCAGCACGTCGTAGCTCGGCGCCTGGAACGTCGTGCTGTCGATCGTCGTCGGCACGAGCCCCGTCGCAATGCGCCATCCGCGCGGCACGTGGAAGGTGACCTGGGCCGGCGCCTGCTTCCACCCGTCGAGATACATGAACGTGCGCGGACCGTCCACGACTCCCGACGTGGAGCGCAGGAACCAGCGATTGTTTGGCCGCCCCCATTGGTCCGTGTCTCGCAGACCCGCGGTATAGCGTACGGTCATCGGCCCCGAGCCTTTCGGCTCGATGACCCACGAAATCGGCGAATCCTGCCGGATCGCGAGCGAGTCGCCGGCGGCGGTGACGGCGACGACGTCCCGAATGTTCTGCCAGGAATCCATGAGCCGGTACGCCCCCGGCGCCCAATTCGGGATGACGAGGCGGCTAGGATTTGGGGGATGCGTGATCTGCAGCTCGACGATGTACGCCGACCGGTCGGAAGGAACAGTGACGCTGTAGGAGAGCTGTGGAGTGGAATCTTGCGCGCCGAGAAGCGCGACGAGCAGCAGGATCAAATCGCTACCTGCACAACCCGATCTTTGCCAGACTTTTTCGCGTCGTACATCGCCTGATCCGCGCGCCTCAGGAGATCGTCGGTGCTGGCCTCCGTCGCGGTGCAGGAGACCACACCAATGCTGGCGGTCACATTCGGCGTCCCCTTGAACACGTTGCGGAGGCTCGCGACGAGACGCCGCGCGGCGGCATCGGCGAGCTGCGCATCGGTCTCGGGCATTATCACAGCGAATTCGTCGCCGCCCAGTCGGCCGACGACATCGGCCAGGCGCACCGACGAGCGTGTCGCGTCGGCGACCAACCGCAGCACGGCGTCGCCCGTCTGATGGCCATGGGTGTCGTTGATGACCTTGAAGTTGTCGAGATCCATGTACATCAGCGACAGCGGGCGCGGATACCGACGGTTGCGGTCCAGCTCCTGGCCGAGCCGCTCGGCGAACGCGCGGGCGTTCAAGACATTGGTGAGCGGATCCTGAATGATCAGCTGCGCCATCTGGGCTTCCCGCCGCCGCAAGGTCTGCAGCCCCGCCATGGCGAGGCCCAGAACGGCGAGATAGGCGAGGCCCGTGAGAACCCGCCACACCATCGGCGTGTCGGCGGGCATCTGTACCCACGCGATGGCCTCGCGAAATCCGGTGGTCACCACGGCGAAGAGGATCCCCCAAGCCAACCCCTCGGTCCAGGTGACGAGCAGCACCGGAATGATGTACAGGATCCCGAGCCTGGCGGCCGGCGGAGTGACCGCGTTGATCCAGTACACAAGCAACGTGAGGAGGATATAGCCCGTCAGCCGCAGCGCGCGGCGTACGGCAGGGGTGGTGAGCACAGCCATCAGTAGGGTGGTTCCGCGACGTGCTGCGGATCGTCGAGGATGATTGCCTGCAGCTCGGTCCCCACCGGAACCGTCTGCAGCTCGGCTGGGACGATCAGCAGGGCGTTCGCGCGCGCCATACTGGTGAGAATGCCAGAGCCCTGCGGCCCTGTCAAACGCGCCTCCCCTTCCTCTACTATTGCGCGCAGGTAGTGGCGCAGCTTGGGACCGAGCGTGATGGGCTCCCTGACAATAACCGGAACTGTGCGGCGAAACGGCAGCGTGTGTCCCTGGAGCCGTCTGATCGCCGGACGTACGAACAGCTCGAACGTTACCATCGTACTCACCGGATTGCCGGGCAGCCCGATCCAGGGGACTCCCTGCAGCAGCCCGAACCCCACAGGGGCGCCGGGGCGCATCGCGATGCGCCACAGTTTCAGCTCGCCGCCCAATTCTTGTAGAACGTCGCGCACGAAGTCGTGCTCCCCCACACTCACGCCGGCGGTTGTGACGAGGAGATCCGCTCCGGCCGCTCCGCGCAGATGCTCGCGCAGGCTCTCCCGGGTATCGCGCGCGATGCCGAGGTTGACGGGTCCCGCGCTCGCGCGGCGAATCGAGGCATCGAGCGTGTACGAGTTCGAGCTCGCGATCTTCGTTCCCGCGAGAATCGCGTCGCGCTGCTCGAGATCGACGATCTCATCCCCCGAGCCCATAAACGCAACCCGCGGTCGCCGGTGCACCAGCGGCGCATCGTACGCCATCGATGCCAGGACGCCGAGCTGCGCCGGGCCGAGCGCTGTGCCGGCGGGCAGGACGACCGTGCCCTTGCGGATGTCTTCGCCGCGGCGCCGGACGTTCTTCTTCGCGTCGCGCGTATTGCGGATCGTGACTCTGCCGTTCGACGCCTGCGCGGTATCTTCCTGACGGATCACCGTGTCCGCGCCGTGCGGCAGCGGCGCGCCGGTGAAGATGCGGGTGGCCTGCGCCTTCCCGACGGTCTGCTGCGGAAACTGTCCGGCCGCGATCGTCTCGATGACGTCGAGATCGGTCTCGGGCTCCGCGAGATCGGCACTCCGCACCGCGTAGCCATCCATCGCCGAGTTGTCCCACGGCGGCAGGTCGATCGGACTGGTGACGGCTTCAGCGAGGACCGCGTCGAGCGCCTCGCGCAGCGGCAGGTGCGCTGGGGGAAGCGGCCGGCAGTGCGACAGGATGATCCCTGCGGCCTCGGCTGGCGTCATGGCGGCAGGATTTTCGCGCGATCCCAGGCGAGATTGGCGATCGTCACGAGCCAGGCGGTGTCGCTGAACCGGAAGACGGGGAAGGGGGCGCGGAGATTACGGTCGTCCGTGACCATCGCGACCCAATCGGCGGGATCGTGCACCGCGGGATCGAACAGCGGTTTCGGCCCCGCGACTACGCGATACACCTCGATCTTGGGAAGCGGCGCGCGCTTGAACCCCTCCACGAGGACGATGTCGGCGTCCGCGAGGTAGCGCTGCGCGAGCGTAATGGGATCGGATTCCGCTTCGGTGCGCTCGAACAGGACCCGCTGCCCCGGCCCTTCCATCAGCACCCGCTCGACTCTTCCCTCGTGCCAATGCCGCCAGGTATCCTTGCCCTTCTGATCCATGTCGGCGGGGTGCGATCCGTGCTTGATCGTCATCACGCGGAACTTGCGACGCACGAGCTCCGCCGCGAGCGCGACGAGAAACGTCGTCTTGCCCGCGTTCTTGAGGCCGATGATCGAGATCATGCGCGTCGCTGCCACAGCGCCTCTGCCCGCTCGAGATCGTCTGGCGTGTTCACATTGAAGAACAGCTCATCGGGGTCGCCGAAGGCCCGCACCTGGGCGAGGGGGAGGATACCGACCCGTACATCGGGGTGGAAGGAGATGGCTTTCAGGTCGCCGCGTTCCAGCCGCCGCGCAATCGCCGGGCCACACGCGGGGCCATACACCGCGCACAGCGGCTCCAGGCCGCGCCGGCCCGAGCTCTCCGGAAGAAACGCGTCGTAATCGCCGGCAGCCATGCCATCGATCAACGCCCGCAGCAATCCCTCAGGAACGAACGGCATGTCCCAGGCGACGCATAGGACCGGCTTGGGTGCAGCAGACACCGCTGTGTAGATGCCGCCGAGGCTGCCGTAGCCGGGTCGCGCGTCTGGAATGGTTTGCAAATCGGGACGCCACGCGGAGGCACCAGGCGCATTCGCGATTAATAGAGGAACCGCACCGGTGACGGCTTGCACAGCGTCGACGACGCGGTCGAGAATCCGGCGGCCGGCGACCGTCACCAAGCCTTTGGGGGCTCCGCCGTAGCGACTGGCAGCGCCCCCGGCCAGAATCGCTCCCCGCATCTAGACTCCGAGCTGACGGTGTTCGACGGCGAGGCAGTGATCCATGACGAACGGAATTCCGGCCTTGGCGGCGCGCGCCTGCGCTACCGGGTCGACGACCCCCTGCTGCAGCCAGATCAATTGCGGCTTGAGTGGAATCGCTTCGTCCACGACGGCACCCGCGTGCTCGCTCCGACGAAATACGTCCACGACGTCGATGGTGTGATCGCGCGCCGCGTCGCTCAGCGTTCTGTAGCTCTTCTCGCCGAGCACCGTATCGTGACCGGGATTCACCGGCACGATGCGATACCCGGCCCGTTGGAGGTAGCGCGCGACGGAATGACTGGGACGCATCGGATTGGGCGACAGGCCCACCACCGCGATGGTGCGCGCCCCGCCGAGCACCTCGCGGACTGCGGCTTCCTCGGCTGGAGTCATGGCTGGCGCTTGTGGACGTGCGGCGTGCCGCTGACCGCGCGCCCGACGAGCACCATGCCCGACCGTTCGGCGATGGTGACGGCGAGCGTGGAGGGGACGCTCGGCGTCGCGACCCAGGCGAGGCCCGCCCGCACCGCCTTGAACGCCAGTTCGGCTGAAATCCGCCCGGTCACGAGCAGCCCGCGGTTCTCGATCGGGGTCCGCTTGAGCACCGCGGCGCCGATCACCTTGTCCACCGCGTTGTGGCGGCCGATGTCCTCGGCGTGAAAGAGGAGCGCCGTGTCGTCGGTGAGCGCGGCGGCGTGAATGCCGCCGGTCTCGTTATAGCGGGCGCCGGCGGCAAACAGCTGCTTGAAGAGCGCGCGCAGCGTTTCGGGGGAGGGAGGATCACCGCGCAGCGGTGCCGAGCGCGCCATCGCCTCCGGGTCGGCGAGCATCGTCGCAACCGCGCCACAACCTGATGCCAGCACCCGCTTGCGTTTTTCGCTTTTCACCTGGGCCAGTCGCTCCGGCTTCACGTCGGCCCAGAATCCGAGGTCGGGCGCGCACGGCCGCAGCTGCACGAGATCGTCGAGCGAGGCGATGTAGCCTTCACCGTGCAGCCATCCGACCACCAGCTCCTCGAGCTGATCGGGCGTGCACATCCATGTGACCGCGGGCTCGCCGTTCACCTCGAGCCAGACGAGCCACTCCTCGACGACGGCCGAGTCGGCCGTCATTCTCCCCCTACGGTTCGCCGCGGTATTCGGAGTAGTGATTGGGACTCTCCTCGATGCGCACGCAGTACAGGCCGACGCCCGCCGGCAATGCCCCGGCGATTTTCTCCCACACGTGCAGCGCGAGTGCCTCGCCGGTCGCGACCCACGTGCCGCCCGCGAACGGCGCGATGTCCTCGTTGATATGGCGTCCGTCGAACCGAGCCACCACTTCGCGTTGCAGCAGGGTCTTCAGGACGGGCAGGCTCATCACACCGCCGCGCGCCGGATCGAACACACCCTTCACCGTCACGGCACAGCGATACCGATGGCTGTGGTCGCTCGTGGCCCCGGCAAACTCGGGCGTATCGGGAAAGCGGTGCGTCGCCGTGAACTCGACGATGCGCGTGAGATACCCGGTCGGCATTCCTTAGAATACCTGCACGGCGGTGGCCTTGAAAGAGAACACGACGGCGCCACCGGGATTGAGCGCGAGATCCCGCGCCGCCTCCGCGGTGACGGCTGCGACCAGCTCGACCCCGCCCATGTCTGCCCGGACATGCACGCCCGCACCGCGATGCTCGATCGCCATGCCGGTCACGCGACCCTTGAAGACATTGCGCGCCGAGGATGGGAGCGGCTCGCGGCTCACGAAGATGTCGGTGGGCGGGACTGCGACGACCGCTGGACCGGTACGATCGGTCATCACCACGAGCTCGATGCTTCCCACCCGCACCGTCTTCACGCCATCGCCCGCCGGAAGGTCGACGCGGAACAGGTTCTCCGGGGTCACGGGGGACAGGCGGCCCTCCGCGAGCGCGCGGATGTCGTCCGCCCAACGGTAGGCGTCTTCGAGCTGGTGTGAGGCGATGCAAACCGCGAAGGGACGCGCCGCTCGCTCGGCTGCAAGGGCGTGATACAGCGCGCCCGCCGCGGCGCGGTCGGCCGAGCTGGCCGGCTCATCCAGCAGCAGCACATCGGTCCGCAGCGCGAGCGCGCGCGCGACGGCCACGCGCTGGACCTCGCCGTCGGACAGCTCGTGGCGGCGCCGGCGGAGCAGCGGCTGGAGTCCGAGCCGCTCGACGACGTCTGCGAGGATTCCGTTCGCCGCCGTTTGTCCGACATCGCGCACGCGCAAGCCGTACTCGAGGTTCTCTCGGACAGTTCCGCGAAAGAGAATGGGCCGCTGCTCGACCAAGGTCACGCGCCGGCGCAGCGATGCGGGGGCGCGGCGGGGAACCACCGTGCCGTTGAAGAGCACTTGTCCTTCTGTCGGTGCCTCCAGCAGCGCGAGCACGCGGAGGAGCGTGCTCTTCCCGGCGCCGTTGTGTCCGACGACCGCCATCGCCCCGGTGCGCGGGACGGTGAACTGCTCGAGGTCCAGCACCACGCGTCCTTCGTAGCGATGGCGAACGCCGCGCAGCTCAAGCATGACCGCGTCCTTGCAGGACCTGCAACGCGATGTTCACGACGAGCGCCAGGATCAGCAGCACCAAGCCGAGCGCCAGCGCCAGACCGAAGTCACCCTGCGCCGTGTACAACGCGACGGCGGTGGTCAGGGTACGCGTGGAGCCGCGGATATTGCCGCCCACGATCATCGCCGCCCCAATCTCGGCGACGACCTGGCCGAAGGCCGCGGTGATGACGGCGGCGAGCGCGAAGCGGGCTTCGCGCGCCACGGTCCAGGCGGTCCGCCACGATCCCGCCCCCAAGGTCTCGGCGGTGCGGCGGATGCGGGGGTCCACGCCTTGAAGCGCGGCGGCCGAGAGCGCCGCGGCGATCGGCAGCGCGAGCAGCACGTCGCCAACGACGATCGCCCGCCAGGTGTAGAGCCACCCCAGGCCACCCAGCGGGCCGCGACGGGAGAGGAGGCCGTAGAGCAGCAGCCCGACGACGACGGTAGGGAAAGCGAGGGCGGTGTTGACGACCGTCAGCGCGGCGCGCCGGCCCCAGAAGCGACGCGTCGCGAGGAAGTACCCGAGCGGCAGCCCCACGGCGCAGGAGATTGCTGTCGCGACCACCGCGACTTTGAGCGTGAGCAGAGCGATCCCATAGACCTCGGAATCACCCGCAACGAGAAGTCCCCACGCCCGCCGGAAGCCTTCGGCTAGAAAATCCATCCAATGCCAAAACTGATCCAGGGGTGCAGCGTCCAATCATTGAGCGGCTGGCTCAGCGGGAGCACGCGTGACCCGTCGGAAGCCTGCGTCGAATCATGGAAGGAGAGCGGATACTTGAGGCGCCACATCTGCGCGCGCACATCGGCATTGATCATCACGCGACGGGCGGGATACCACCGCACGCCGGTCGCGAACGCGGGCGTGAGTTTGGTGCCGAACAGATAGCCGCTCCTCGTCGTGTCGCCCGGAGAATTCACATCGAACACGAGCCCCAGCCCTGTCCCCAGGTAGGGAGCAAATCCGTGCCACGTCTTCCCGCCGCTGAGCCGCAATTGCATCCCGATTTCGGCCAACACCAGGTCGGATGGGAACGGTCCGGTCTTGCGCTCGGAAGATGACGAATTGGCGCGCGGATTGATGATGAAGCGGTCGCCACGCAGGTAGCTGCCGTTGAATTGAAAGTGCAGCGTCTTACCGGCCGGGATTTCATAGCGGAGCCCGAACGTCATGGCGTTGCTCATGCCGGCCCCCGCCACGCCGCGGTCCGCACCCAGGTGGCCCACAACGAACACCGGGCCCGGGTGGAGCAGAATGTCGTGGAAGGGGGAATGCGCGGGGTCGTGGCCGACCTGCGCAGCGGCTAAGGACCAAGGGGCTAAGAAGCTAAGAAAGATCAACACGCGCATTTTCTTAGCCTCGTAGTCGTGCTTAGCATCTTAGCTCTCATGTCGTCTCCCTGAGGTCGCGTCCCGTCATCTCTTTCGGTGGCTCGATTCCGAGCAACTGCAAGATCGTCGGTCCCACGTCGCGAAGCGAGCCACCAGTCCGCAGATGCCACTTGGGGGCGCCTTCCCCCACGATGACGAACGGAACCGGATTCGTGGTGTGCGCCGTGTGCGGGCCGCCGGTGGCCGGATCGATCATCAGCTCGCAGTTGCCGTGGTCCGCGGTCACCAGGACCGTGGCGCCGGCCGTGTCGGCCGTGGCCAGCACTCGCGTGAGACACTGATCGACGGTCTCGACCGCCTTCACGGCCGCCGCCAGGACTCCCGAGTGCCCGACCATGTCGCCATTGGCGTAGTTACACAGAATGAAATCGTGCTGCTTCCGAGCGATTGCCGTGCACAACACATCGGTCACGCCGGGGGCGCTCATCTCGGGCATCAAGTCGTAGGTGGCGACTTTCTGGGAAGGAACGAGCAGCCGCTCTTCGCCCTTGTAGGGTGGCTCATAGCCGCCGTTAAAGAAGTAAGTGACGTGCGCGTACTTCTCCGTTTCCGCCGTGCGGAACTGTGTCATACCGCGCTCGGACAGCACCTCCGCCATGATGCGCGACAGCACGATGGGCTCGAACGCGGCGGGGAAGGGAAGCTTTTCGTCGTAGCGCGTCATCGTCACGAGGCGCACCTTGGGCCGGCCGGTCACGGCGAAGCCGTCGAAATCCGGGGCGGCCAGAGCGCGTACGATCTGGCGCATGCGGTCGGCGCGGTAATTGAAGCAGAAGATCCCATCGCCGTCGCGAATCAGCGGAGCACCCGCGATGACGCGCGGCTTGACGAACTCGTCCGTCTCGCCAGCGGCGTACGCCTGCTTGATCGCCGTCATGGGATCGGGGACCTGAACCCCGACGGCTTTCACCATCGCGTCGTACGCGAGCTTGGTGCGCTCCCACCGCTTGTCGCGGTCCATCGCGTAGTAGCGCCCGGTCACTGTCGACACGACCGCCCGACCGCCGCCGTTGCTTTTGACCGCCGCCGTCAAATCCTCCATGAACCCCAGGCCAGACTTCGGCGGCGTGTCGCGGCCGTCGAGCCATGCGTGGATCGCGATCTTCAGACCAGCGCCCCGGCCGAGCTCGACCGCCGCAAGCAGATGCTTGTCGAACGCGTGCACACCGCCCGTACCAATCAGTCCCATCACGTGCAACGTGCCGTCGTGCCGACGTGTCTGCTCGCATAGCTCGACGAGCGCCGGAATCTTGAAGAACTCGCCGCTCTCGATCGACTGGGATATCCGGACGAGGTCTTGAGGCACGACGCGGCCGGCGCCGAGATTCAGGTGACCCACTTCGCTATTGCCGATTTGTTCGTCGGGAAGACCGACGGCGAGACCGGACGCTTCGAGCAGTGTGCGCGACGCGCCGTCCCACAGCGCGTGCCACACCGGCGTCTGGCCGAGCTCGATGGCGTTGCCCTCGCGACCCGGTCGGAAACCCCACCCGTCGAGCACGACAAGGACCACCGGAGGGGGGGCGCGCATGCTGCGGGTCGTTGTCATATTGAAGGGGATGCAAGTTAGTCAGATCACTCCCGTGCTACTAGCGCTTCTGAGCCTCGCGCCGCCGCCGGTCGCGCCGTCCCAGGGCGGCAACCGCTATCGCGTCAACGTCGACAATGCGTGGTTTTATCAGGACGTTGCGGGCCGGCGCATCGCGAGACTCGCGCGTGGCGCCATCCTGCCCGGCGGCGCAACTCGCAACGACTGGATGCAGGTCTTGCTCGAAGGCTGGATCTTCTCCACGTCCGTCGGCCGGAGCGATCGGCCCGACTTCGACCTGCTGGTGACCCGCTCGCCCAACGAAAACCTCCGCGCCGCGCCGGCGGGACCGTTGGTCGCCGAGCTCTCGCAGGGATTCGGACTCAAGCGCTCCTCGCCCGACAGCAGCGGCCGGTGGGTGCACGTCACACGTATCGGCTGGGTGCAGCGCAGCGCGCTGGCGCCCATAGCCGACATCGTCGCGACGCGCACCGCGGACACCACCTCGGACACCACAGCCCACCAGGGTGGGCTAACGCCGCGGCCACGCCCCGGCGCCCCCGGGGACACGACGCGTGTCGACAGCACGCGCGCCCAACCAATGCGCATGACCACTCTCTACCGCGTGCCGGACGGCCCGGAGGCCGGCACGGTGGCGACCGACACGCCGCTCCGCGTCCTGAGCCGCAACGGCGAATGGACGCGCGTGCAGTTCGAAGGCTGGGTCAAAGGCGGCGATCTGCAGGTCGCGCCGGCCGGTGTGCTCGTGGGCGTCACCGCGGCGGAGCTGCGCACCGAGCCCCAGCGCTACGCGGGGCAGGTGCTGCGCTGGAATCTCGAGTTCATTGCCATCCAAAAAGCCGACGAGTTGCGACCCGACATTCCCCCCGGTTCTTCATACGTGCTGGCGCGCGGACCGCTGCCCGAACGGGGATTCGTCTATGTCGTGGTGCCGGATGCTAGACTGCCCGCGTTCCGCGCGCTCACGCCGCTCGTCACGATGACGATCACGGCGCGGGTCCGAAACGGCCGCAGCCGCTATCTCGGCAATCCGGTCGTGGACCTGATTTCGCTGGAGGGAGGCGTAACCCCGTGAACGACCTGTTGAACGAGCGCATCCGCCGGAAGCTCGATGTCATGCCGGACGAGCAGGCGTATCAGGTGCTCGACTACATCGAATTCCTCGAGTCGAAGTACTCGCAACGGGCCGCCGGGGCTCCCGCGTTCCAGAAGGTCGCGGAGACGCTGGAAGACACGATGCGTGCCGGACGCGTCCCAATTACCATCATTCGGGGGACGATGGACGCGGTCGGCAAGGCAGGCCGGTTCTTCGAGGGCCTGGCCGCGGCGGGGAAAGCCGCGGTGGAAGAGGCGAAGAAGCAAGCCGCGACGCCCACTCCTGAAAAACAGGTTGAGGAAACGAAGCCCCCCCAGTAACTTCCGAGATGGGAACCTTCCGACCCGACGTCGCCCTCACGTTTGACGACGTCCTGCTCGTGCCCCGTCATTCGACGGTACATCCCCGCAACGTCGCTGTCGCCAGCCGCTTCACGCGCGCCATCCCCCTGAACATCCCGATCGTCGCCGCGGCCATGGATACCGTGACCGAATCGGAGATGGCGATGGCGATGGCGCGGCTGGGTGGGATCGGCGTGATCCACAAGAACATGCCGATCGACCGGCAGGCCGCCGAGGTGGATCGCGTCAAGCGCAGCGAGTCGGGCATGATCATGAACCCGATCACCCTCGGCCCCGACCGGCCGCTGCGCGAAGCGCAACAGCTGATGATGCGTTTCAAGATCTCCGGCGTGCCGATCGTGGATGGGGCGGGGAAACTGGTCGGCATCATCACGAATCGCGACCTGCAGTTCGAGCGTGAGCTCGACCGGCCGATCCGCGACGTGATGACTAAAGAGAAGCTCGTGACCGCGCCTGTCGGCACCACGCTGGACGAAGCGGAGCGTATTCTCGCCAAACACCGCATCGAAAAACTCCCGGTCGTCGACAAGCAGGGGCTGCTGAAGGGTCTCATCACCATCAAAGACATCTTCAAGCGCCGGCAATACCCCGAGGCGAACAAAGACCAGCATGGCCGGTTGCGCGTCGCCGCGGCCGTCGGCGGGACGCAGGACGCGCGCGCGCGCGCCCAGGCGCTGCTCGATGCCGGGTGTGACGTGATCGTCGTGGATTCGGCACACGGCCACAGCCAGGGTGTGCTGGACACCGTCGCGTGTTTGCGCGAGGCCTTCCCCGATGCGCAGCTCGTCGCCGGCAACATCGCGACCGAAGCGGGCGCGCGCGCGCTCGTCGAGCGCGGAGTCGATGCCGTGAAGGTGGGCGTGGGACCTGGGTCGATCTGCACGACCCGTGTCGTCACCGGCATCGGGGTCCCGCAGATCACCGCCATCGTGGACGCGGTGCGGGGCGCCGGCGACATCCCGGTGATCGCCGACGGCGGCATCAAGTATTCCGGTGACGCTGTCAAGGCACTGGCCGCCGGGGCCGAGAGCGTCATGATGGGGTCGATGCTGGCCGGGACCGAGGAGAGTCCGGGCGAGTCGTTCCTGCTCGAAGGGCGGCGGTTCAAGGTCATCCGCGGGATGGGCAGCCTGTCGGCCATGGAAGAGGGCTCGGCCGACCGCTATTTCCAGGAGGGTGAGGTCTCGCTGCAGAAGCTTGTCCCGGAGGGGATCGAGGGGCGAGTGCCCTACCGCGGCCCGGTCGCCGACGTCGTCTATCAGATGGTCGGCGGGCTACGGAGCGGAATGGGGTATTGCGGGGTATGCGATATCGCTGCGCTGCGGACCGAAACCGAGTTCATCCGCATCACCACGGCGGGGCTGCGGGAATCGCATCCGCACGATGTGGTGATCACGCGCGAGGCGCCGAACTACAGCTTGTAATCTTGCTCCGTGACGACGGAGGTAGTGTGAACGTCCTGGTTCTTGCCCTGTTCGCTCCCGCTGTTGCCCTGCAAACCCCTGACACCACGCAGCCTCCGCCCGCGCCCAGTCCGGATCGCTACACGATTGACGTCACCGCGCTCGCGCGCGAGGGAACCGCGCGCACGTTGAGCGAAGTGTTGATCAGTCGCGTGCCCGGCCTGCTCGTCATCCCCGGTTCGGGACTGAAGGGAAGTGGTGCCAGCATTCGCTTCGCCGGTGTGCGCTCGCTCGTGGCCGACGTGCCGCCGCTCATTCTCCTCGATGGATTTCGCATCGACGCTCGCGAAGATGATTCCCAGCTCTACCTGGGAGGTCCAGGTCCGTCGCGCCTCGACGACATCCGGCTCGAGGACGTGCAGTCGATCGAGGTCGTGCGCGGTCCCGCGAGCGCGTCCGTGTATGGACCGGGGTCCGCGGCCGGCGTCATACTGATCCGGACAAAAGAAGGGCGCACCGGACCAGCGCGCGTCGAAGGCGTGGTGCAGGGGGCCGTGCGTTCGGTGCCGACGCGTTGGCCCACGAACTACACCGGCGTCGATCTCGACAATCCTACGCCGTTGTATCGGACCGGTTGTACCCTCTCGTTGCAGGCGACGGGACAATGCGTCCAGGATTTCGTGCAGACCTTCAACCCCCTCGCCGAACGCAATCCATTTGCGAGCGCGCCCCAGCGTCAACTCGGATTGAGCGCGACGGCGGGTCCGAGCTGGGGATCGTTCCGGATCTCCGGAACGCTGGACGGCGATGCGGCGGCGTACGCTGTGCCGGCCGTCACCTGGGGCGATGACGCCCGTCAATGGAATCTGCGCGCGAGCGGCACCGTTCATCCCGTGCGCAACGTAGATATCTCAGCGACTGCGGCTCGCATCTCGAGTCGGCTGCAGCTGCCGATGTATGGCCCGGTTCGCAACGCCCTGGTGGGCCCCACCGACAGCACCGGGTTTTCGTGGACGCCGTTTTTCCAAGACCACGGGACTCAGGACGTTGATCGGACGCAGGTCGGGGTTCAGGTCCGGGCGCGGCCGTTTGCGTGGTTGGGCTTGCAGGCGCTCGTGGGGCGCGACGATGACACGCAGCACGAGTTGCGGGTCATCCCCGGGCAGACTCGGACGCTGGGGCAACGCACCGGCGCGAACCATACCCTCGCCTTGAACGCGACGGCCGCGAACATCGCTTGGCAGGGAATGCGGCTCACCACGACCCTGGGCGTCGAGCGTCTGACGAATCGTGACGACAACCGCCTGCTGCAGATCTATCCCGACACGGCGACGTCGTGCGGTACTGGAGCGCCCTTCCCGTGTTCCTTTTTCTCCCAGCGCATGGTGCGCCGCGTGAACGCGACGGGCGTGTATGGAGTGGAGCAAATCGGCATTCGCGGACGTCTGTTCGTCACGGGGACGCTGCGACACGACGGCTACGGCGAGTACAAACCATGGTCTGCGACCAATCCGAGCCTGGCCGTGGATTGGATCGCCAGACCCGAGCGTCGTGGCGCGCTGGGACGACTGGCATTGCGTGTCGCGTACGGCAAAGCCGCGCAGGCGCCACCCGACGTGCCCGAGACGTTCGTGATCTCGCCATACCCGGTCCCGATCCAGGTGAAGCCCGAGCGGACTCGGGAATTCGAGCTCAGTGGCGAAGCGTCCGGACTGGCGGGAAAATGGCGCGCACAATTCTCGCTCTATGATGCACGCTCTGACGCGCTGCAATTCGTGACCTTCTCCGGGCCCGGGGGATATTCTTCGGCCTATGCACCAGGTGCGGTGTTCAGCAATCGCGGTCTCGCTGCCGCGGTCTCGGCGAGCCTCGTCGACCGTGCGATCTGGGGATGGAACGTGCAGCTGTCGTTCTGGGGCAACCGCAACCGGCTGGTCAAGCAACCCGCCGCACCGTCATTCTACGGCGAGCCCACGCTGCCCACGGGGCAGGCGGAGTTCACAGGGTATCCTGCGAATGGCTATTGGAACCGGGGCCTCACGAGTTTCTCGGATCTCAACGGAGACGGGATCATCGCCGCCAATGAGGTGACCATGGCCACGGGGTTCGCGTGGGCAGGTACACCGTATCCGACACAAGGTGCGGCGCTGAGCTCCTCCTGGCGATTCACGCGGCGCTGGCATCTGTCCGCCACGCTCGACTATCGCGCCGGTCAGACGCTCTTCAATCAGACTGCGAACGTGCGGTGTCTGTACGCGCGCTGCCGCGGGCGCATCGATCGCACGGCGCCGCTTGCCGAGCAGGCGATGGCGGTCATCTCGTACGATTTGCCGCCCGGCTACTACGAAGATGCCGATTATCTGAAACTGCGTGAGCTCGCTCTCGCGTTCGACGTGCCGGAGCGCGTGGCGGCGGCGTTGGGGGCGCGGGCAGCGACGATCATGATCGGTGGGCGCGATCTCGTCACCTGGACGCGCTATTCCGGTCCAGACCCCGAGGCCGGCAGCTATGGTCGCCATTACAACGGCTCGCCGACGATTGTCGGGGACTTTGCGACCGTGCCGCTGCCCGCCTCATGGACCGTGCGCGTGCGGGTCTCCTACTGATCATTCAGCGCTAACCTTCGTCTCTATTGACAGATCGTCGCCCCCGGCGAACCTTGGGGCGTCCCACGCCGTCGATTCGTCACCCTCCTGAACGGAGTCCCGCATGAATTTGTGGGCTACCAAATCCATCGCGACCCTGCGCGCCGAGGCTGACCAGGCGGGCGAGCACCAGCTGAAACGGGCGCTCACGCCGCTCAATCTCATTACCCTCGGCATCGGCGCGATCATCGGCGCCGGCATCTTCGTGCTCACCGGCCAGGCGGCGGCGCAGTACGCGGGACCCGCCGTGTGGATCTCCATGATCCTGGTCGGCATCGCCTGCGCCTTCGCGGGCCTGTGTTATGCCGAGATGGCGAGCGCCGTGCCCGTCGCGGGCAGCGCGTACACATACTCGTACGCGACCATGGGTGAGCTGGTCGCCTGGATCATCGGCTGGGATCTCGTGCTCGAGTACGCCGCCGGTGCCGCAACTGTGGGGGTAGGTTGGTCGGGCCACTTCGTGAGCCTGCTGGGCAATTTCGGTCTCAAGCTTCCGGCGGGGCTCACGGCCGCGCCGACCACGTGGTGCACAGCCGCGAACGTCCAGGCTGGCCTCGCCGGTTGCGCGCACACCGGACTCAACCTCACGGGCGCTATCGTCAACCTGCCCGCGGTGTTCGTCGTGGCAGTGATGTCCACGATCCTGGTGATCGGCATTAAGGAATCGGCGAAGGTCAACAATTTCATCGTGCTCCTCAAGCTCACTATCATCTTCCTGATCGTCGCGGTGGGCCCGCAGGAGGCCCGCAATCCGCAGAAAGATATGCCGATCGGTATCCTCGGCTCGCTCTTCGTCTGCACATTGTTGTACGTCATCGTGTCGGCGCTGCTGACCGGCATGGTCAGCTACAAAGAGCTCCTCGCCCTGCAGACATCCTCGCCGCCGGACTACGCCGCCCCGATGGCGTACGCGATGAAGCACGTCGGCGCGCCGGAATGGGTTCGGATCTCCGTGGACGTCGGTGCCGTGCTGGGTCTCGGTTCGGTGATCCTCGTGATGTTGCTCGGCCAGTCGCGGGTGTTCTACTCCATGTCGCGCGACGGCCTGCTCGGCGGCTGGGCGGGAAGGGTGCATCCCAAGTTCCGCACTCCATATTTGTCGACGATCTACACAGGCATCGCGGTGGGGCTCGCGACCGGGCTCCTGCCGCTGCAGCTGCTTGGCCAGCTCGTGAACATCGGTACGTTGCTCGCGTTCGTCCTCGTCTGCGCCGGCGTGTGGATTCTCCGTAAGAAGCGGCCCGACCTCGACCGGCCGTTCCGGACCCCGTGGGTGCCGTTCGTGCCCATCGCCGGCGTGGTCTGCTGCCTGGGGCTGATGGCGACGCTGCCGGCCGATACGTGGATTCGGCTGATCGTGTGGCTGCTGATCGGATTCACCATCTACTTTGGATACAGCCGCAAGCACAGCCGCCTCCAGCGCGAGC
>WNGP01000296.1_pt1 | contig 37783 bp, 27 predicted proteins | sample 5407671 | NCBI WGS metagenome assembly WNGP01 (sample SAMN13153381, study PRJNA577476) | soil metagenome | isolation source: 40 cm soil or saprolite under Garry oak tree replicate 2 | place: USA:California | collected 2016-06-15 | reverse complement strand
CGCTGACCAGGATCTGATTGTCCGCCTGTTGCGTCTGGAACGTGAACCCGATGTCCACGGATGCCGGGCGCACGTTCGAGCGCTCCGCGTGCACTTCCATCAGGATCTGCCGCGTCCCCGTCACGTGCGGCGTCACACGGAGATTGATACCGGTCTGCTGGAACTGCACCGTCGCACGAGGCACGTTGGTACCGCCTGCACCCCCACCACCGCCGACGGCGCTCACATCGATGACGCGAATTGGCACGCGGTCGCCGACGAGGATCTCGGCCTGCCGGTTATCGAGCGTCGTGATCGTCGGCTCGGCCTGGATGTCGGCGAGGTCGACCCGCTGCAGCGCCTGCACGAACGCCGTCAGGTCGAAGTTGCCGAGGGCGGTCGAGAAAATCAGGTCGAGCGCCGGGTTGACGACCTCCTGGGCCGCATTGCCGAGCGCCGACAGGGAATTGCCGCCCAGCGACACGATGTTCTCGTTGGAAGGGAAATTCGACTGCGGGACGAGCGCGTCGGGCACGCCGTCCAGATCGGTATCGACCGGTTTCGCCGTGCGCGGATCGGGACGCTGAATGAGCTTGTTGAAGAACTGTGTGGTCGAGCCGAGGTCGTATTTGACGCCCATCTCCTCGACGTCGGTGCGATCGACGAAGATGATCTTCGCCTGGATCGACACCTGGGGCGTGCGCTGGTCGAGGCCCTTCACGAACTCCACGACCTCGTCGATGCGCGAGCTGACCTCGGTGATCACGAGCGAGTTGCTCGTCGAGTCGGCGACCGCCTGACCGCGCTTGGTCAGAATCGATGCGACCGACGGGACCAGGGACGTCGCCTTCGCGTAGTTGATGCGCACCAGGCGCGTCGTGATGGGCACGGTGGAATCGGCGCGGGCCAGCTCCTTCTTGTCCACGACGTTGAGAATCCCGCCGGGCAGGTTTTGCCACGCGAGACCTTGCGACTCGAGCACCGCGTTGAGCGCGAGATCCCACGGCTGATTCTTGATCTCGGCGGTGACGTTGCCCTTGATGTCCTTGCCGAGGATGATCGTACGCCCGCTGAACGCCGCGAAGCCCGCGATTACGTCCTCGATGCTCGCGTTGTCCCACTGGACCGTGATGCGCGACGCCTGCGATTGCGCGGCCTCGGCGCGGTGCGCCGCCAGATACTGATCGATCGACATCGGCCGGCCCAGTGACGGCGTCGTCACGCGCGCTGCCGCCTCCGGTCCGCCCGTTACCGGCGGTGCCATGTCAGCCCGCTCTGCCACCCGGCGAGGGGCGGGGGGGGGAGTGGCCGCAGCGGAAGGAGCCATCGGCGCAACGTTGTTGCTCGACCACGCCGCGAAGCTCGTCCGCTCGCTGCCGATGCGAATGCGCACCTGCCCAGCGGCGCGCTCGACTTGATAGTCCTTCAGCGAGTCCAGGTCGATCACGACGCGCACGACGTCGGGCTTGAATTGCGCGTAGCGCACGTTGCGGACGCCGCCGCGATTCTGACCGTCGTACAGCGCGACGGGTGCCGTGAGGCGTGCGCCCTGCAGATCGATCACGAGCCGCGCGGGATTGGAGAGCGTGAAGTCCTGGACGACCGCGGCGCCCTGCAGGTCGATCACGATCTCGACCTTGCCGCTCGCCGGCAGCACGCTCACCCCGCGGACTTCGCCGTCGCGAGCGCTCCACCCGTCGACCGTCGTCCCCGCAAGGGCCCGGGGAGCGACGGCGACGAGCAGCGCCGCGATGGGAAGAATGGCCTTCATGGCGTCTCCTCCTGCTTGGCGAGTGACAGGGTCTCCTGCCGCTCGAACCCGAATTCCTGCACGGTGAAGACGACTTCGCGGGGCCGGATCTGCGTCACCTTCAAGCGCCCGATGATGTCGCCCGTTTTCACCCGGTAGATGCGTCGATTGGTGATGTCCCGCAGTATGGCGACACTGCGCGACGCAAAACGCCCGTCGTATACGACGGTCGTCAGCTTCAAATCGGAAATCAGCGGCCGCACGTCGCCGGTCTTGAGCAGCGACATGAACGGATCGCGCCCGCCGCCTTCGTACGAGAACACTTCGCGCAACAACGTCTGCGGATGCGCGGCCATAGTATCGGACGCCCGCTCCGCCTGCTGTGCGGCCGCGGGCAGCGCGAACGCGACGAACGCGAGCGCGACGCTAGCTGCGTGCACGCGGAGCTCCGGCCGGCTTACCCGCGGGGGGCGGCGGCGGCTTGGCCGCCTTCACGAAGGTGCGAATCGCGAATTCGGCGAGCAGCAGCGCACCCGCCGTGTCGCCCAGCAGCTTTTGCGCAGCCGGCGTGGCGGCCGAGAGGGCGACGTCCTGCGGCACGACGATGCGCGGCAGCGACGCGACATCAGCGAGGTATTCGCCGATTTGATCGTAGTGGCCGTAGATCTCAAGCCGGTACCGATAGGTGTCGAACGGCGAACCGGGCTCGGGGCTGAGTGGCTGAATCTTGCCGAGGGTGATCCCGCGAACCTTGGCTTTGGTCGAGATGTCGTCGATCAGCGTCGGGACCTCGTTGCGCTCCGGCACCAGCCGCCGCATCAACTCGAGCGAGCCCTGATATTCCTCGACGCGCCGCCGCAGATCGTCGATGCTCCCACTCGCCAGGTCCGCCTTCGCCGCGGCGACGATTCGCTCGAGACTATCGGACTCCGTATTCGCCGACCGGATCTGCTCCACGTCAGGCGTGTGCTTCTTCGTCCAGAAGAAGTAGCCGCCCGCCCCGGCGAAGAGGATGAGCAGCGCCATGATCTGGCTGCGCTGGTCGGTCGGTAACAGTGCCATGCGCCTACCTCACCGACTGCACGAGCGGGACCGTTCGGATGTAGACCGAATCCGCGATTCTGTAGCTGACCGTCACCGTGAACGCCGTCACGGGCCGATCCGCCTCGATCACCGTCTGCGAGGCGGCGGGCGTAACGTCCGTGAACCACGGCGACGCCGCGAGCTGTCGCAGAAACGTCGTGTACGCCTGGATGTCCACCGTCCGTCCCTCGATGGAGATCTTCACCGCGGGCCGGCCGATCGTATCCCGCTCGATCGTCGCGGGCCCGTTGGCCGCCGGCTGCCCCGGGCCGGGCGCGACGATGGTAGACACCGTCTGCACGCGCGTGATCCAGGTGTATGGCGGCAATGCCTTCGTCGCCTGATCGAGCACGTGCGGCCAGATGTAGCGGTCCGCATCGATGTCGCGGATCACATTGATCTGGTAGAGCAGCGAATCGCGCACTTTCTCGGCCTGACGCTTCTGCGCAATGACGATGTCGTACCGGCGCTTTTCGGTCCGAATGTTCTCGAGCCGGCTCTCCGCCGCGGCGAGTCGCGCCCGATCGGTGATGAAGAGGAGCGCCCCGCCACCGCCGACGACCACCCACGCCGCGATCGCGCCGATCAGGAATGGATCCTTGACCTGCGCGATCAGTCCCTTGAAATCCGGCAGCGCGAGCTGGAAGCCCGCGCCTTTGGCCGCCTTCTTCTTTCCCGGGATTAGGTTTATTTCAATCATGCGGCGCGCCTCAGCGCCAGGCCGACCGCCAGCATGAGCAGCGGGGCGACCTCGTCCACCGGGACCGTCTCGAACACGTCATCCTTCACGCGCAGGCGCTGCACCGGATTGGCCAGCTCGATCGGCACTCTGAGTCGGGCGCCGAGCGCATCGTTCAGACCCGGAATGCGCGCACCGCCGCCCGTCGTGTAGACGCGCGACAATCCCCCGGCATTGCGCGACGCGGTCGCGAGGAACGCCGCGGCGCGCTCCACGCCGACCGCAATCTCCTCGCCGCGCGCGCTCACGTAGCCGGCAAGATCGGCGTGCTGCGACGCGCCCTGAATAACCCGCTCGGCTTCCTCGCTCGCGAGTCCTTTTTCGCGCTGCAAGTCTTCGCGGAAGCGCCGCGTGCCGACCGAGAGATCGCGCGTGAGGACGGGAACGCCGTCCTCGAGGATGTTCACGTTGGTCACTTCGTGACCGATGTTGACGAGACCGACGACGCCCTGCATGGCGTCGGGATGGTTCAGCTCGAAGGCGTTGTGAATGGCGAACGCGTCGACGTCGATGATGGAGGGAGCGAGTCCGGCTTCGCTGAGCAGGCCGACGCGGCTCTCGACGAGCTCGCGCTTGGCAGCCACGAGCAGCACGTTCATCTGGAGGCCTTCGGCGTCGGGATCGAGGATCTGGAAATCAAGTTCCACGTTCGCCATGTCGAACGGCACGTGCTGCTCGGCTTCCCACCGGATGACTTCGCGGGCATCCCCTTCTTTCATCCGGTCCATCTGAATCTTCTTGACGATGACGTCACGGCCCCCCACGGCCGTAACGACGGATTTGCGCTTGACGCCGGCGGCTTCGAACAGCCCCCGAATAGCCTCCGAAACCAGGCCGGGGTCCATGACCTCGCCCTCGACGATCGCATCGGCGGCGACTTCGGTTGTCGCGACTTTGGTCAGCTCAGCTTCGCTGCCCCCATGGTCAATGACCACGAGCTTGATGATACCGGAGCCGATATCCAGCCCGACTGAGGTTTTTTTGCCACCGAATAACCCAAAAAGGGCCATATGCACCTTTTTGCGTAGAGACAAGAAGGGGCGAGGGCAAACTACAATAGGCCCCGCCCCTTATCCTGTCAAGCCTCGAATCGACTTGAGGCCGAAGCAACAACTATCGCCGCTGCTTCTACTTACGCCACTTTTAGTAGAGCTGAACCCACCCGCGTTGCCGCATCATCGAGATCTGGCTCGTGGCCTGCAGAGCCGATAAGATGCTGCAGCTAGAGTAGTTCAGCGTCGCGTGACCACTCACGTTCTGAGTCGACAGGTCGGCGTTCTTGGCCATGACGCCACCCCAGAAGTGCGCATCGGTGTTACCACCACCTGCGGTCTTAATGTCTTGCTCAATGATCGCGATGCCAAAGAACTGGTACGAGCCGTTAACGTTCAACGTCCCGTCGACCAACAAGACACCTTGGCCCTGGTCGCCGTTGAGCGTGACGTCACCGGTGATGTGGATGATCGGGAAGTAGTCGCCGCACGCACTGGTCGGATTTAACCCGTCACCCCAGTTCAGGAGATCGGTCTTATCACAGCCGGTCGGGCCACCGAAGTTCGGGTTGGTCTTATAGGTGCCCGGCCCTAACGTAATGTTGGCGCGGGCGGCCAGCTGCGCGTACGTCGCCCCGCCGAAGTTCGTGAACGAATTGTTGTTGATGCTCGGGTCGTTCACGACCGCGGGATACCCCTGCACCGCCCCATTACCACTCGTCCCGACGTTGGCACCCGGGTCGCGAATACCAGCCTGGGGGGCCCCTGGCGGATCGCAGTTAACCCAGCCAGTGGGGACCTGGTCGTACCCATTGACGTCCGCGTTACCGGACAGGCTCACGCCACCCTGTGTCGTGAGTGACGCATGGATCCCGAAGTCGACTGGTGCGAGACGGGTAATCATCCCAATGCGCTGGCGCGCACCGGCGCCGCCGGCGAGCGGGCCGTTGGCACTCGCCCGATCGCGTCCTGTGACGTCGATCAGGAAGATGTTGTTCCCGAGCTTGTAGCTGTACCCGAAGTATCTCCCGGTGCCGCCAGGTGTGGACCCCTGCGCGCTCACCGAGTAGATGGGCACGGAGTCCTGCGGATACACGTTGCGCTTGTTCATCGAGTCGGGTTTCCAGCTAATCACGCGCTCCTGCACACCCGCCTCGGCGGCGCCGAACGACGTTTGCACGCGGCGCTGATTCTCGCCCACCCGCTGCTCCTGGGTGCCGGCGAAGAACGCTCCGGCGACCAGCGCCCCGACAACGACCAGGGCGAAGATCGCAACCGCGAGCGCCATACCGCGCTCGTTCCGCAGAATCCGTTTCATGCCTCTCTCCTTCATGGGTTCCGGACGGCCCTAGAACCGCCGGTTATTCCGCAACGCGACACTCGTGACCATGCTGTCGACGATCGTAGCAGCCGTACCCTGGCCCCCGACCCGGACCGCGCTGGTGGTTCGCGCGCGCACCGTGATGTCAATGCGAGCGACCTTCGTCCTGATAGCGGTAACGGCACCGGTCGAGTCGTAGAACGCGAACGACAGTCCGTTCGGGAGCACAGGGCCGATGAGCGGCTGTGGCGTTCCGCCCGTGGGCCCATAGCCGATGTAGTACAGCGTGTCTCCCGCCGGCCGAAAGAGCTGATATGTGATGCGCTCGAAGCCCCAGACCGGCGCCCCGACCGGAATGGCACCGGCCACATTGTTACCGGCGAAGAAGTTGCCGTCCCACGTCACCAGCGTTCCCGGTTGCGGCGGGGCCAGTCCGACCGCCGGGCAGAGCAACGGCGCCGCGGCAGTCAACTTCGCCGGCACGTAATAATCATCGAGTCGGGACGTCGGGTCGGCATCCAGATATACGAACATGGAATCCGTGCCGACCAGGATGCTCCGAGCACCGAAGAACATCGGGTCCCCGGCCTGCCCGCCCCGGATCGTCATTTGCCGACCGGCTGTAATACCGTTCAACGCCGGAGCGACGCAGACGAAACTGGTCCAGCGCATCGCCCGAACCGAGAGACTCGTCGCCGACATGGCGGTGATATCGCCGTCGGACGCGTCGAGCTCACGAAACTCAGCGGGCATGATGTTACCCGCCGCGCGAATGTTCTGGGACAGATCGATCCGCGCGGTCTGCGCCATGTAGAGGCGCTGATTGTTGACGAGCACGCGGTAGAGCGCGGCGCTCACAATTCCCAAGAGGACTAGCGCGACCAGCAGCTCGACCATCGTGAAACCGCGACGGCTCATGAGAACACGTTGCATGGGATCGTCGTCTCCGTGGAATCGCTGCGGACGCGATTCTTGATGGTCTTGTAGGTCGTCACGATCTTGAGCCGGTAGTTCTGATTCCCGGCATCGGTAAACGCCCACCGGTTGATCGCCACCCAGGTCGACCCGCGATACAGGGTGTCCTGGCCGGGGAGGCGCTGGGTGTCGATGCACGCCGCGATACGCATCCGCTCGAGCCGGCGCGAGGCGAATGCCGCCGCCGTGGCGGAGCGCTGCCCGCGCGCGAGCATGCGTGTCACCAGCGCGCCCGTCGTGACCAAGCCGAGCAGGCCGACGGTCAGGACGATGATGGCGATGATGATCTCGATGATCGTAAAGCCGCGCTCGTTCTGTTTGATGTTCATTGCCGGGTCACCTTCCCCACTTGGTTAATCACCACGGAGTCGCGGTAATGCGCCCCGACGATGTGCACGTAGGTCGGCGACGCCGCGAACGGCATCCGGATCCCGCGCGGATCGTAGACGATCGACGCGACATCGGGAGACAACGTCACGCCGAACTCGTCGCCGACGAGCTTCTTGGTGCCCACCCCGACCGCCGCGAACGGCGGCGTCATCGCGCAGGCCGTCACCCACACGCTGTCGACTGTCATGTTCAGCGTGGCGTTGCAGCCGCGCGCAACCGCTGTCCCCCGTGCCGTCGCCGCCAATGTCCCGAGCAGCGCCCTCGCGCTGCGGATGTTTTGCTTCTCGAGACTGCTCCGGAGCCGGGGGAAACCGATCGCCATGATCACGCCGGCCAGCACAAACACGAACATCATCTCGATAAGGCTGAACCCTTTGCGACTCATGTGCCCTCCATTGGGCGGATCCTACTTACACGTTCCATGCCTCAGCGTAACTCCAAATACACCAAAGAGATACGTTGAAGTAAGTCGTTGAAAAACACTGCAGAATCCTGCACTTGTGCAGAGTTTTGCACTACCCGATGCCGTACCGATCCATCTTGTAAAACAGCGTCCGGAGGCTCACCCCGAGGCGCTTCGCGGCTTCACGGCGATTGCCGTTGGTCGCTTTCAAGGCCTGGGTGATGGCGTCCCGCTCCGCGGTCTCGACGACCGATTTGAGGGTCCCGTCCCCTGCGTCCTCACCGCCTGACCCCCTCTCCACTTCGTGACGAGGGGGAACGACACTGAAGTCGCCTCGATCCAAGACCGCCTTCTCGCTGAGCACCGCCGCGCGCTCGATCGCGTTCTCGAGCTCCCGCACGTTCCCCGGCCACTCCTGCCGCTCGAGCCAGGCGACGGCATCGTCGCTGAGGGAGAGGGGCCGGCCGAAGCGTTGCGCGAGACGGGCCGCGAAATGCCGGGCCAGCGGGGCGATGTCGTTCTGGCGCTCGCGCAGCGGCGGCAATTCGATCACGACGACATTGATGCGATAGAACAGATCCTCGCGAAATTGGCCGGCCCGCACCTCGGCCTCGAGATCGCGCGCGGTAGCGACCAACACGCGCGCGTCCACCCGGCGCGTCTTCTGATCGCCCACCCGCCGGATCTCACTCTCCTGCAGCACGCGCAGCAGCTTGGCCTGCAGGCCGATCGGCAGCTCGCCGATCTCGTCCAGGAGCAACGTGCCGCCGCTCGCTTGCTCGAACAGGCCGGCCTTGTCGCCGCTCGCCCCGGTAAACGCGCCGCGGACGTGACCGAAGAGCTCGGACTCGAGGAGGGTCTCGGGGATGGCCGCGCAGTTGATGCCGACGAATGCCTTGCTCGCGCGCGGGCTGGCGCGATGAATGGCGCGCGCGATCACTTCCTTCCCGGTGCCGCTCTCACCGGTGATGAGCACGGTGGTGTTGTGCTCAGCGACGCGCGCCACGAGCGCCAATGCCTGGCGCATCGCCGCGCTTTCAACGATGAGACCGCGCTCGGCGGGTCCGGCGGCCAGCTGCGCTCTGAGGCCCGCCACCTCCTGCCGCAATCGTTCCCGCTCCTCGGCCTTGCGGAGGGTGAGCACGACTTCGTCGGGCCGGAAGGGCTTGGGGAGATAGTCGTAGGCACCTTCCTTCATGGCGGCAATCGCGGCGTCTTCGCCACCGTAGGCACTCATCACGATGACGAGCGCATTGCCGCCGCGCTGCCGGTACGAGCGCAGGAACGTCAATCCATCCATCTCGGGCATCCGCACATCACACAGCACGAGATCGAACGCCTCGGCGATGGCGCGCTCGAGCGCCCGCTTGCCGTCTTGCTCCGCGGTGACGGTGTAGCCGGCATCGGTCAGCAGTAGCCCGAGGCTCTGCCGGAGGCCCGGCTCGTCGTCGACGATGAGGACGCGCTTCATCTGGGGAGCGCGATCGGAAAGAACAGCTTGAATGCGGCACCGCCTTCTCGGGCCTGATCGACCCACACGACGCCGCCCATCTCGTGAACCGAGCGCGCGACGATCGCGAGGCCGAGCCCGGTGCCGTGCCCGGGCTCCTTGGTGGTGTAAAACGGCTCGAAGATCTTCTCGCGGTCCTCGGGCGTGACGCCTGGGCCGGAGTCGGCCACGAAAATCAGTGTACCGGGTTGACCGGCGGCGAACTCGACCCGCGCGGGCCGCCGCTCGGACACGCGCGGGAAGCGCACATCGCCCAGGTCGCTCGCACGCTTGGGCAACGACTGCCCCGGCTCGTACGCCCAGCGTCGCGCGCCGATGATGATGGAGCCACCCGGCGGGGTCGCATCGATGGCGTTGAGCAGCAGGTTCACGAGTGTCTGCTCGAGCACGTGCGCGCGTCCCATGATCTCCGGCACGTGCATTCCCAGATCGGCATCGGCGGTCGCGTTGCGAAAGGCACCCTGGGCCCTGAGCAATTCGAAAGCGGCGCGCACGATCCTGTCGGGATCGACGGGGACGAGAGGATCCTCCTGCGGTCGCGCGTAGTCGAGCAGGCTGCGGACGATGCGATCGACGCGTTCCAGCTCGCGCGTGAGACCAGCCATGACCTCCGGATCGCCACCGCGTCGCCGCAGCACCTCGACGTATGTCCCGATAGCGCCGAGGGGGTTGCCGACCTCGTGGGCGACGCCGGCCGCGAGGCGCCCGATGCTCGCCAGCTTCTCGGAGCGCACGAGCTGGCTCTGCGCGTCGAGCAGCCGGTCCGTCATGCGGTTCAAGCGTTCGGCGAGGGTGGCGAAGTCGCGGGTGTCGGCGTCCGGCGCGCGCGCCTCGAGGTCACCGTCCGCGACCGCATCGGCTGCGTCCATCACTCGACTCAAGGGGCGCAACACCAGACGCGTGACCAGCGATCGCCCGTACAGCACGAAGATGCCCACTTCGGCCGCAACGAAAATGACCACGAGGACAATGCCGCGCTCGGGCGAGATCGCGAGCGCGAGCTGCGAGGTGGCCACGCCAACGAGGATCGCGAAGGCTGCGAGAAAGGTGAGATAGAACAGCAGCTCGACGCGCAGCGCCGATTTGGGCCGTGCCATTAGCGCCCCAAGATAAGATAAAAAAACGAAGCGGCGGGGTTTCCCCCGCCGCCGTGATGCAAGAAGCCTAAGCCCTTACTGGCACTTCGGCTCGCCTTCCTTGTTGGCAGGCGCCAGCGGAGTCGAACCCACGTAAATCACGCAGGTCTTCGTCGTCGTGGTGTGGGACACCAGCCCGGTCCACCCGTCAGCCGTCACCGTGATGGTGGGGCCAACCACGCCGGTGGTCGTCGCGTACTGAATACCACCCGCGCCGATCGCGCTCGTGTATTTCACCGAGTCGGCGAAGAACGCCTCTTCGGCCGTCACGAGGTTACGCAGATCCGACTTCATCGATGCGAGGTACGCCTTCTCCTTCGTATTCGCGAACTTCGGAATCGCGATCGCGGCCAGAATGCCGATGATCACGACCACGATCAGAAGCTCGATCAGTGTGAAACCCTTGCGGTTCATCTGAACTACCTCCCCTGTAAGGATCTAGCTGTAAGGATCTAAGACATGGGCGACACAGTTATTCCGAAGGTCCAACGAGCACGAATCGTGCCCTAACGAGCTAATCCGACGGAACTACAGATGCGGCCAGAATTTACGCTGATCGTCGGGCTTTGCTGACGCCCCAAAACGATCGATAAACTCAGGTTTTTTGCAACTCGCCGCGCCGGACGCAAGAGACGCGTAAGTCATTGTCGAAACATCCGATACCAACTCTGCTCGCCAGCGAACCGCTTGGCCGCCGAGTCGGCTAGCGCGGCCGCTTGCGCGCGATGCTGGCGCGCGAGCTCGAGCACAAACTGGGCGCGCAATGTCATCCGGCCCCCCAAAGGCGACTGCTTTCCTCGGTCGATGAGCGGCACGGCCGACGCAGTATCCCCGATCCCGATCAGAAAGATCGCGTACGCGTCGTAGAGAGACGGATCCTGTGAAAACAGCGAGTCCGCGATCCGATATTCACGGCGCGCTCCGGCGGTATCACCGATCCCGGCGAGGACGGCGGCCGCGGATGCGTGGCCGCGATACGATTCTGGATGATCGCGGAGCAGCGTGAGCACCTGCGATCGATTGTCGCGCCAGGCGGGCAGTCGCGCGAACGAGCGACTCCCACATGCGATCACGAGGAGACCAGCAGCGGCGGCAGCGGGCCGGAAGCCACGCTGCCTGATCAGCGCCTCCATCATCCAGCCCACGAGCGCGCCCGGCAGCGCTGCGGCCAGATAGAGATTGCGCTCGGCCAAAACGACGCCGGAGGCGAACAAGATGTTCGCCGTCGGGACGTAGGACAGCGCGGCGAGTCCTGCAGCAAACGCAATCGCCGGCGCACGGCGCCGGCACCACCAGACGAGCGCGGGAACAACGACCGCGACGCACAACCCCAGTAACGCTTCAACTGACAGCGCTGAACGCACGGGCAAGACCTGCGGTCCGTAGTCGCTCGAGAGCGACGCCGGCCACAACAGCAGCGCGGCGGCGCGCAGCACAGCCGGCAACGCCATCGCGAGCCGTCCCCAGACTCCAGTCCCATAGAATGCGACGGCAGCATCGTTCTCCCCGACCCAACCGATGGCGAACCACGCAACCAGGAATCCGAGCGTGACCAGCGCCAGCGCGATCCAGAAGGCGAGAGGATACGGTCGCTCCTCCGACGTTTGGAGCCACCTATCCAGCAGTATGACGACACCGGCGATGACACCATGTTCTTTGCTGAACATGGCGAGTGCCGCGCAGGCCACCGCAAGCGCCCAGCGTCCACGTCGGGCTAGGGCCACGGCCCCGAGAATTCCCACCGCCGCGAGCAGCTCGGCGCGGCCGACCAGATTAGCGACGGCCTCCACGTGCACCGGATGCCAGGCGAAAATCAGACCCGCCCCGGCGGCCGCGACGGGTGGCAGCCACCGCGCGATCACGACGACGAACAGCGCGGCGGCGAGACCGTGCCACAGCGCGTTCATGAAGTGGAACCAGCCGGGCCGCGCGCCGGCGATCGTCCAGTCGAGTGCGTAACTGAGAATGGTGATGGGACGGTACAGCCCTGCGCCGGTTTCGCGCGGCCAATAAGGAGCGTTGAAAGCCTCGACGGCAGCGCCCAGCGAATGCGCGCTCGGATTCAAGACGATGGCTGCCCGGTCGTCCTGTACGAAGCCGTAGCGGACGGTTGGCAGGTATAGGACCACCGCGGCGAAGAAGACGAGCAGGGGCCCGCGTTTCATGGCATGCGCGCGAGCAGCGAGTCCGCAACCGCCGAATCGCCCCGCGAGCGCGCCGCGAGTGCCTGCGTGCGATAGGAACCGGGGCAGCGATAACACAGCCGCTCCGCGCGCGCCAGCAGCGAATCGGCGAGATGCGAATTGCCCAGCGTCAGCGCCGCATCGGCCCCCGCAATGAACAGCGTGGGATCACGGTCATAGATGCGCGTCGCTTCGCGCAGCGCGGCCAGTGCGCGTTCCGGTTGCCGGCGGCTCTGGTAAATCGCGGCCATACGGGCGGGTCCACGATACGAGTTGGGCGAGTCTTCGAGGATGCTTGCCGTCACGGCGAAATCGTCCCGCCAGACCGGCGTTCGCAACGCCGACCGAATTGCACCCGCCAACGCGAGCAATGCGAGCGCGACACCGAACCGTCGAGCGGGCAGGCGCGCGAGCGCGGCGCCCGCGGCGAGAGCCAGGCCGGCCGAGGGGAGATACAGCGTTCGCTCGGCGAGCAGCACGCCCGTCGAAAACAGGAGGTTGGAAACGGGAAGAAACGCGATCGCGATCCACACCAATCCGTACGCCTCCACGTTCCGCCGCCGCCGCCAGGCCATCACCAACAACCAGGCCCACAAAGCGAAGGATGCCAGGCCGAGGATGAGCCGCCCGTCCAGCACCGACCGCACAATGGTGCGCTCGGCGGGTGAGTAATCCACGCGCAGCTTCAGCGGAAACACGAGCAGCCGGAGGACATCACTCAGAACCGCCACGGCCGTGAACCGTCCCGCGATGGCGCTCTCGCCGAGGAACACGGGAGCCGTCGCTTGCAAGCGAGTGTACGGATGAAGAACGACGCCCCGGATTGCCACGTACGCGCCGGCGATCACCAACCAGCTCAGCAGAAACGCGGCCATCCGCTGCCTCGGGGGGCGGGGGCGGGGAGCCGGTTGGATAATCCAGGCGGCGACAATCAGCGCGGGCGCGACGAGCGCGTTCTCCTTGCTCAGCAATCCCAGCACGAGAGCCGCGCCGCTCCACCACACGTTTTGCCGAACGACAGCGGCGTACACGGCCAGGCACACACCGGCCGCAGCCATCAACTCGCCGAGACCGATGACGTTGGCGACTGCCTCCACGTGCACCGGGTGGACCGCGAAGATCAGCCCCGCGGCGAGCGCTGTCCTCACCCCCTGGCCCCCTCTCCCTTCGGGAGAGGGGGAACCAAAAGCGAGCGCGGTTACGATTACCGCCAGCCCCGCATGCCAGAGCAGGTTCATCGCGTGAAACCAGACCGGGTGACCATGGGTGAGAGTCCAGTCCACCGCGAACGTCGCCAGTGGGAGTGGGCGGTACATCTGGCCACCAAGGTCCGGCGGCCAGTACGGCGCGGCAAACGCGCGCCACGCGCCCTGCAACGAATGCACGAGGGGATTCCAGACGATGATGTAGAGATCGTCCAGCGCGAACCCGTTCCAGAGGGCGGGCACATACGGCACGAGGGCGCAGGCCGCGACCGCGAGGTAAAGCCGGCGATCCTTACTGTCCACGGTTCACGGCAAAGAGCCAGCGGCCGTCGGACCAGCGATAGATAGCGGTGAGCCACGAAGGGTAGGCGCCAAGCAGGCTTCGCAGCTCGATGGCAGACGGAGACGTCGCGCTGGCCAGCAAGACATGCGTGACACCCATGCGCTCGAGATAAGCGCGATGCTCGGCCGGCGTGGGGCGGATCAAGTCGCGACCGCGATAGCGCTCGAGATAAAGCGGCACGGAGCGACGTCGGGTATAGAGCCAGACGAGCGCCTCGTCGTCGCTCGCGACAATGGCCGTGTCAGGCAGGTTCTGAACGACGGGTAGCAGCTCGACGAAGTTGGCTGAAATGGCGCGCGCCTGACTGTCCCACCATCGGCCCTTGAAGCCTTGAAACTCGTAACGGAGGTAACCGCCGGCCACAAGCGCAGCCAGCAGGCCAACCGGTATGCGCGCGCGGGGGAGGGCCCAACGTCGCCAGAGCTCCGCGGCTCCTGCCGCCCAGGTCAGCGCGAGCCAGGGCAGGATCACCCAGAGAAATCGATCTGGTGGGTACGGCCAGATAGCCAGGATGATGAGATAGAAGATCAGGGAGCAGCCGATCGCCGAACGCCGCGAGACCAAAAACAGCCCGTACAGCCCAACGCCCAGGGCGGCTGTGGCGAGTAGGACGTACAACCACCGAAGCTCGATCCATCCGAAGGCGAGTATCTCGAGTGGGCGCGAGAGATCGCGGACATTGCCGCTAACCGCGGAGAAGCCCGCTTCCCTGAGCGGCGCACCGTATGTGCCGTACACGAGCGCCAATGCTGGGTCAATCCGGCCGACGTGGGTCGCGACCCAGATGCCCCAGGCCAGGAGGGCGATAACCGGAGGAAGCAACGTCGCGCCCCAGACTCGCAGGGGTAAGCGGCGTGCGAGCAGAAAACAGACGGCGCCGATCACGATGGCAATGCCGATCGAGCGTGTCAGCAGAGCCAGCGCGGCCACACCTCCGGCCATCCACCGCGACCGCCCATCTTGCTCTGTCGGAATCGCATCAACCAGGACTATCACGATGACGAGCAAGACGCCGAACAGCGGTTCAGCGAAAAGCACGGTCTGCGTGGCAAGGACCGGGATGCCGATCGCAGCGGCGGCAACGATCGCCGGGGCTACCCACCGCGGCAGGCCCGATCCAAGCAGCTCAGATCGGCTGGCGTGCCATGCGATGAGTCCTGCAGCCGCGGCGGCCAGCAGCGCATTTAGGATTTTTGCCGTCAGCGCCGCAGCCGAAACAGACAGGAGCCCGAAGAATGGGGCGAGCACTACCGGATAGAACGGCGGGAAATGCACGCCGCCCGGCATTCCCGGAAGATTGGGATGCACATAGCCGTGACCGCTCGCGAGCGACGTCGCGAGGCCGGCGTACAACCCGTCGTCATAGAACACACCGACGAGCGCCTGATTCAACGCTAGAATCCCGACCGCCAGCGAAACGGCGGCGGTGATCAACCCCGCCTTTACTTCGCTGGTAAGCGCCACGCGTCGGAGCTGGCTGGGACGATCAAGTTGTAGCGCAGGATGTGGAACAGGGCCGCGAGACCGTCACGCCACGTGATCTTCTTCCCCTCCGCGTACGTACGACCGCTGTACGAGATGGGTATCTCCCAGATCCGCGCGCGTGCCTGCGCCAGTCGTGCCGTGATCTCGACTTCAAATCCGAAGCGATTGGACGACAATGGCAGCTTCTTCATCAGGTCGGCGCGCACGAGCTTGTAGCAGGTCTCGAGGTCGGTGAGGTTGAGATTGGTGAGCATGTTGGACAGCAGCGTGAGGACGCGGTTGCCGACGAAGTGCCAAAAATAGAGCACGCGACGCGGGCCACCTTGAAAGCGCGACCCGTAGACGGCATCCGCCTGGCGGGACCGAATGGGAAGCAACAGATCCGGTAGGTCCGCCGGGTCGTACTCGAGGTCGGCGTCTTGCACCACGACCACGTCGCCGGTTGCGACGGCGATGCCGCTGCGGATCGCGGCTCCCTTCCCCCGGTTCTTGTCATGGTGGATCACACGGTCGACGATGCCTTTTTCGGCCGCAGCGTCCAATATCTGGCGCGTGCCGTCGGTCGACGCGTCGTTCACGGCGATGATCTCGAGCCGGAGGGGGACCGTGCGGACGCGGCGCAGCGCGGCGTCCACCGTGGCGGCCTCGTTGTACGCCGGCACAATCACCGACAGCAACAGATTGGGGGAGCGACGTTCTTCCCGCATCACGGCACCTGTCCGATCGCGATGAGCGATTGGCCCACCCGCCAGGGCAGTAGCCACTCGAGCCGGAACAGCGGAACCAGCGCATCGTACAGCTTGAGCGAACCCGCAGGAATCATTTCGCGGCGCAGGACTCGCCCGGCGAACCACCAGCCAAGCACGCCCGCGAGGTTGAAGTATTCGATATGCGTCACCGTGTAGCCGGTGGCGTGGAGCAGCTCCGCAAGGCCGCCGCGTTGGTAACGGCGGTGATGGCCCAGCGCCCGGTCCATCGTGCCATAGAGCGCGGGAAGGGCGGGCACCAGGAGGACGAGCCGGCCACCCCGCGCGAGTAGTCCGCGCATCGCCACCAGCGAGCGGACGTCGTCGGCCACGTGCTCGAGAACATTGAGACAGATGATCGTGTCGAAGTGCTGCCCGGCCAGCGACCCCTGCTCGTCCGGCAAGTAGAGCCGTTCGATCGCCACGTTGGGGTGTTGTGCGAAGCGCGCGCGCAGCCGGTCGAGATACTCGTACCGCGTGTCGGTGACCACGAGCCGTTCGGAGTTGACGAGGTACGCGGACAGGTTCCCGATGCCGGACCCGATCTCGAGCACCCGCCGACCCACCCAGCGACGGAGGCGATCGAACATCCAGCGGTTGTAGCGGGTGGCACCGGAGAGCTGCTCCAGCGTCGCCACGCCAACCGGATCACTCGGCCGGAGAACGGGAGCCTGGAGGGGCTGGTGGCGACGTAGGCTCGGAATCGGACTTCTTCTCGCTGCCGTCGTAGCGACTCAGTTTCCGGTACAACGTGGACGGGTCGATTCCCAGGACCTCGGCCGCGCGAGTTTTGTTTCCCCCTTCGCTCTGCAGGACCCAGGTGATGTAGGCCTGCTCGATCACATCGAGCGACGGGTTCTTGTGCAGCCGCTCGGCGACGAGCGGCTCCGCCTTGCGCTCGCTGATCCGGTCGGGGATCGCGGCGCGCGGGATCACGTCGCCCTTCGTCAGCGTCACGGCGCGTTCGAGCGCGTTCTCGAGCTCGCGTACATTGCCCGGCCAGTCGTACGTCATGATCACTTCTTCCGCCTCGGGCGAGAGCGTTTTCCCCGTCTCGCCGCGCTCACCCGCGATGTGCGCCAGGAATTCCTTGACGAAGATCGGAATGTCGTCGCGCCGATCGCGCAGCGGGGGAAGATGGATGTTGATCACGTTCAGCCGGTAATAGAGGTCGGTGCGGAAGCGCCCGCGCTTGATGTCCTCTTCGAGGTCGCGATTGGTCGCGGCGACCACGCGCACATCCACCGGAATCGCCTCGGTACCCCCGACGGGAATCGCTTCGCGCTCCTGCAGGACGCGCAACAGCTTGACCTGCGTGGCCGGCGACATCTCGCCGATCTCATCGAGGAAGAACGTCCCGCCCCGCGCGGCGGCGAAGAGCCCCTGCTTGTCCCGTACAGCGCCGGTGAACGATCCCTTCACATGGCCGAACAGCTCCGACTCGAGCAGGCTTTCCGGGAGCGCCCCACAGTTCAACGAGAGGAACGGGCCCTCGACGCGCACCGAGAGCTCGTGGAGGTAGCGGGCGATGACTTCCTTCCCGGTGCCCGATTCTCCCTGGATCAGCACGGTGCTTTCCGTGGGCGCGACCTGCTCGGCGAGCCGGAGCACGTCGCTAAACAGCCGGGACTTGCCGAGCGGCTTGACCTGCCCGGAGCGCTCGCGGCGGCGGATTTCCTGCTTGAGTTGCTTGTTCTCGGCGCGCAGGCGCCGGTGCTCGGCGGCGCGGCGGCAAATCGCCACCATGTCGTCGTTCGAGAAGGGCTTCTGTATATAGTAGAAAGCGCCCTCATTCACGGCCTGAATGGCTGTCTGCAGCGATGCCTGGGCGGTCATCAGAATGACGGGGGTCTCAGGGTCCTGCCCCCGCACGGCTGATAGGATCTCGATGCCGGTGACGCCGGGCATCTTGAGGTCGGTCAAGACGATGTCTGGGGCCGAGTTCTTGAGCTGCTCGAGACCCGCCTTGCCGCCCTGCGCGATCGTCACATCGAAGCCCTCGTTCTTGAGCAGGATACGGAGGGTTTCGAGGATGCCCTGTTCGTCGTCGATGACAAGGATAGACGGAGCGTTCGCCATTACGCGGCTTCCTCCTTCCGCCGAGCGGCCGGGAAGTAGACGGTGAACGTCGTCCCCCCACCCGCTTTCGTGTCAACCAGCACGAGGCCGCGGTGCGCTTCGACGGCCCGCTGCACGATGGCGAGTCCGAGCCCCGTGCCGCCGACGCGTCCTGTAGAGAACGGCTCGAACAGGCGGTTCTGCAAATCGTCGGGGATGCCGGGACCGTTGTCGCTCACGCGCAGCGCCACGGGGTTATCGATGCCGGCCCCGCCGGGCAGGTCATTGGCGGCCGCGCGTCCGGTGCGGACTTTCACGGCCGCTTTCGGGCCGGCAGCCTGCACGGCGTTGAGGACGAGGTTGGTAACGACGCGGTGCAGCAGGTCCTCATCGCCTTCCATCGGCGTCGGCCCACCTTCCAGCGTGATCTTCACCCCGGAGCCGCAATCAGGATGCTGGCGCACCAGCCGAATGGCCGCCTCGGCGACCAGCTGCAGATCCATGGGCCTGCATTCGGTCACGCGCACTCGCGAGAAATCGAGAAACTCCGACAGCAGGCGCGACAGCCGGTCGCTTTCGCGCACGATCAGGTTGGCGAGGAACTTTTCATCCGGATTGGCGCGCGAGGAGCGACCCAACTGTTCCACCGAGCTCCGGATGGACGCCAGCGGGTTTTTGATCTCGTGCGCGAGGCTCGACGACAGCTCGGCAACCGCCTCGAGTCGCTCCGCGCGCAAGTGCAGCTCCTCCAGCCGCTTGGAGTCGGAGATATCGGTGAAGATCGCTGACACACGGGGCCGAGCGCCGACCGGTCCGTCGAGGGTCGTGGTCGTGACGCCGATCGGGAAGGTGCGATCGGGTCGATGGACCGTCGCCTCGACCCGCATCAAACGCACGCCGCGGCGCGCGGTCGAGGTGACCGCGGCCCAGAACTCGGGGGCCAGCCGGGCGAACTCCGGCATGACGGGTCGCCCCAGCCACTCGCGTGCCTTGAACCCCAGGATGTCCTCAGACGCTGGGTTGGCGTAGAGCAGGCGGCCGTCGGCATCCACGGTGAGCACGCCCGTCCGGATATTGCGGAGCACGTCATCCGCCTCGAGCTGGACCTGGCGCACCTCCGCGGCGAGGGCTTCGCGCTCGGCGCCCATCACGTTGACTCGGCTGGCCACGTACGCCATCACGATGGCGACCAACATAAAGACCCCAAGCTGGATCCAGACACCGGCGGATATGGTCCCCTGGTGCCCCCAGAACACGTCCGCAAAGTAGACGAGCCCGGCGAACAGCGTGACCAGACCCGCGTTGGCCGGTGGCATCAGCAACGCCGTTACGGCGACGAGAATGACGTAGAGACTGGCGAGGTCGCTTTCGGCGCCGCCCGTCATGTGGACTACGGCCGTGATCAGGAAAACATCGAACAGCGCCTGGAGATACAGGAACGTCGGACCGGGGATCCTTCGACGGAAATGCGTATGCCAGTAGGACGCGAGCGTTACGGCGGCGGCGGTGACCAGGACCAGCGATGTGACCAGAATGTCGAGCGGTGCCGCGACCCTGACTTTGAGGGCGGTCGTGACATAGATCGCGATCGCCAGGCACATCCGCCCGGCATAGACAAGGCGGAGGAGCTCGCGGGCGGTCGGGATAGCGGACGACTTGACGCCGAGCCAGCGCATGGGGGGCCATTATTGGCTGGGCTCTGGCAAAATGCAATAGCGGTGAGCACCGAACTGCGGGCAAGGCGATGCACGTAGCACGTCTGCACGTCGGCACGATGTGAATGACGCTCTCGTGCCGACGTGCCATCGTGCCGACGTGTTACTGGACGGCGTTGACCATGTCGAAAATGGGCAGATACATCGCGACCACCATGCCGCCGACGATGACGCCCAGCACCACGATCATGATCGGCTCGAGCAGCGAGAGCAGCGCGCTGACGGCGGCGTCGACTTCGTCGTCGTAGAAGTCGGCGATCTTCGTGAGCATCTCGTCCAGACCGCCCGTCTGCTCACCCACGGCGATCATGGAAATCACCATGGGTGGGAAGACCTTGGACTTCTGCAGCGGCGCGGCGATCGTCTCACCGCCCGCGATCGAGGCCCGTGATTCCATCACGGCGTTATGGATGACCATGTTCCCGGCGGTACGCGCCGTGATTTCGAGGCCATCGAGAATCGAAACGCCCGAGGAGATCAGCGTGCCGAGGGTGCGCGTGAACCTCGATACGGCGGACTTGCGCAGCAGGTCGCCGAGCACGGGCAGGCTCAGCAGCAGTTTGTCGATCTGAAGCTTGCCGGCCGTCGTCTTGTAGTAGCGGTTGATGGCCACGACGGTGAAGACCCCGGCGATGATGATCGCCCACCAGAAGTTCTTGAGGACGTTGCTCGCGCCGATCACGATGCGGGTCGGCAGCGGCAGCGCGAGGTTCACCGACGCGAACATGTTCTGGAACGTTGGGATGACGAAGATGAGCAGCACGGCGACGGCGATCCCGGCGACCGAGAAGATCACGGCCGGGTAGATCATCGCGCCCTTCACTTTGCGAACGATCGAGTCGTTCTTTTCCAGGAACTGCGCGAGGCGCAGCAGAATCGTATCGAGAATACCCCCCGCTTCACCGGCGGCCACCATGTTGACGTACAGATCGCTGAACGCCTTGGGATGCTTGCGGAGCGCGTCGGCGAGCGTGTGCCCGCTCTCGACGTCGTACACGACCGCGCGCGTGACGTCCGCCAGGACCTTGTTTTCGGTCTGCTGCGACAGGATGTCCAGCGCCTGCACCAGCGGCAGACCGGAGTTGATCATGGTGGCGAACTGGCGGGTGAAGATCACGACGTCGCGCGTCTTCACGCCGCCCTTGAAGAACGCCATAAGACTGCCGCCGCCGCCCTTGGCCTCGCGGACTTGTACGACCACCATGCGGTTCTTACGCAGGTGGGCGATGACATCATCGCGCGTCGCGAGGTCGATCTTGTCGCGGACCAGATCGCCCTTCAGGTTGCGCGCGGTGTACTCGTAGACCGGCATGATCTATTCCTCCGCGCCGCGCCTCACGGGCGCACGGCGACCTTGGGTGGGGCGCCCTTCGGCAGCCCGGCCGTGACCGGCGGACCGTCCTTCTCGTCCGGGGGCGTTTCGCCGATGGATCGCAGGAAATCGTTGGGCTTGGACGTCACACGCAGGCACTCGTCCTTGGTGACCTCACGCGCCATGTAGAGCTGATAGAGCGCGTCGTTCAGCGTCTGCATTCCATACTTCTTTCCGGCCTGCATCGACGACTCGATCTGGTGCACCTTGTCATCGCGGATCAGGGCGCGAATCGCGGGCGTACAGATCATGATCTCGGCGGCCATCACGCGACCGCGGCCCTTCGCCCGCTGTAGCAGCGTCTGGGTAATCACGCCTTCGAGCACGAACGCCAGCTGCGCACGCACTTGCGATTGCTGGTGCGACGGAAATACGTCGATGATCCGGTTGATCGACTCCGCCGCCGAATTGGTGTGCAGGGTGGCGAACGCCAGGTGACCGGTCTCGGCGATCGTGAGAGCCGCCGAAATCGTCTCCAGATCGCGCATTTCGCCGACCAGCACGAAGTCGGGGTCCTGCCGCAGCGCGTACTTCAGCGCGTTGGCGAAGCTGTTGGTGTCGGTCCCGACCTCGCGTTGGTTCACGATGCATCCCTGGTGCCGATGGATGAACTCGATCGGGTCCTCGACCGTGATGATATGCCCCTTCTGCTCCTTGTTGACCTTGTCGATCATCGCGGCCAGCGTCGTGCTCTTGCCCGACCCGGTGGGTCCCGTGACGAGCACAAGCCCGCGCGGCCGATCGGAGAGCTGCGCTACCACATTGGGCAAGCCGAGATCCTGGAACGTCTTCACGCTGAACGGGATCTGCCGGATGACGACCGACACGCAGCCGCGCTGCTTGAACGCATTGCCGCGGAAGCGCGCCAGATTTTGAATGCCGAACGAGAAGTCGAGCTCGTTCTCGGTCTCGAACCGCTTCTTCTGGTTTTCGGTGAGCACCGAGTACGCGAGCGACAGCGTGTCCTTGGGCGTCATGACCTCGTCGGTGGAGGCGTTCACGATGTCGCCATCCACGCGGAGCTTGGGGCGCTCGCCCGCCACGAGGTGGAGGTCGGACGCGTCCTTCTCGATCATCTCCTCGAGGAGCGCGCGGAGGTTGACTGGCATTGCTTCCTCTCCTTATCCGGCAGCGGTTTCTTTGACGACTTCTTCCAGCGTGGTGACGCCCTTCTTGACCTTCACCATGCCGTCCATGCGCAGTGTCAACATGCCTTCCTTGACGGCAAGATCACGCAGCTCTTCCGTGGAGGCGCCCTTCAGGATCTCGCGTCGCAGCGGGCTCGTCAGCGCCATGACTTCGTACAAGCCCTGCCGCCCGCGGTAGCCGGTGCCGGCACAGCTGTCACAGCCGGCGCCCTTGAAGAACGGGCCTTCCTTCTTGTCGATGGCGAAGGCGTGCATCTCCTCGGGCGAGTACTCGTGCTGCTGCTTGCACTCCTTGCAGATGCGCCGCACCAGCCGCTGACCCACGACCAGATTCACCGCGCTCGCCACGTTGAACGGCTCGATGCCCATGTCCACCATGCGCGTGATGGTGGAGGGAGCATCGTTGGTGTGCAGCGTCGAGAGCACGAGGTGGCCCGTGAGCGCGGCCTTGATGGCGATCGAGCCGGTCTCGAGATCGCGGATCTCGCCGACCATGATGATGTTCGGGTCCTGCCGCAGGAACGCCTTGAGCGCCGCGGCGAACGTCATGCCGACTTCGTTCCGCACCAGCACCTGATTGATGCCGAGCAGATTGTACTCGACGGGATCCTCGGCCGTCATGATGTTCACGTCGATCTGGTTGATCCGCGACAGGGCCGAGTATAGCGTCGTCGTCTTGCCGGATCCTGTGGGGCCCGTTACCAGCACCATGCCGTAGGGATTCTCGATGGCCCGCAGCAGGTTCTCTTCGGCCTTGGCCTCGAACCCGAACGTCTTCAGGTCGAGTGTCAGGTTGCCCTTGTCAAGAATTCGCAGCACGATCTTTTCGCCGAACAGCACAGGGAGGGTCGACACGCGGAAGTCGATCACCTTGCTCCCCATTTTCAGCTTGATGCGCCCGTCCTGAGGTACGCGGCGCTCGGCGATGTTGAGCTGCGCCATGATCTTGACGCGCGACGTGAGCGCGGCGCGCATTTTCACCGGCGGCTTCATCACTTCGTGCAGCGCGCCGTCGACGCGATACCGCACCCGCATCTCGTGCTCGAACGGCTCGATGTGAATGTCGGAGGCGCCGCGCTTCACCGCGTCCGTGAGCAAGCCGTTGATGAGCTTGACCACGGGAGCGTCGTCGGCCAGGTCTTGCGCCTTGACGTCTTCGTCCTGCTCATCCTCGACAACCTCGAGATCCTCGGCCGCCTCGACCGACTTGAGCAGCGTCTGCAGCTGCGCGTCCGACTGCTGGTAGTAGCGGTCGATGGCGTTGCGCAGCGTGTATTCCCCGGCGATGACCGGAAAGACGTCGCAACGGGTGATGAACTTGATGTCCTCGATCGCCGTCACGTTGTTGGGATCGGCGATGGCGACCGTGAGGGTTCTCCCTTCCCGTTTCAGGGGGAGAACCGTGTGCTTGCTGGCGATGTCGGGGGGGAGGAGTCTCAGGATCTTAGGGTCGACCTCGAACCGCGATAGGTCGACCGCCGGCATGCGGTACTGCCGGGCCAGCATCTTGCTGACCTCGGTTTCGTCTATAAAACCCAGCTTGACCAGGGTATAGCCCAGGCGCATCCCGGAGTTTTTCTGCTCCAGAAGGGCCTTTCTGAGCTGTTCCTGGGTGATCAGGCCTTCACGGACAAGAATTTCACCGAGCTTGTCCTGGGTAATCGCAACGCTCGCCGTATGCAACTCGTTGAATTTGAGGGGACTAACATGTGTTTCCGCCCCAACTGGGTCAAGGCTGGACGACGAACGGTCGGATTGCGTCTAATAATTTGGCACCCACACCGGGCACGCTGTCGAGCCGCGCGAGACTGCCAAATGGGCCGTGCTCGGTACGCCAGGCGACGATGCGCTGCGCGAGCGCGGGACCGACGCGAGGTAAGCGTGTGATTTCGCTCACGTCGGCGTTATCGAGGTCGATCTTTTCGCCGGGAAGCAGGGGTCGCGAGAGCTGGGCGGCGCGTCGCGCCGTTTCGCGCAGCGCGTTCGGACGGCTGGCCGACGAAGACTGGAGCTGCACGTCGCCAGGAGGAGAAGCAGGAGAAGGCGAGAGGAAGTAGCGAACGCCCGCGCCGGCTAGTGCCAGACAGGCGAGCATGAGAGCGGCACGCTTGTCGTCCATGCCACAAACATGACAAACCTACCGCCTACTGTCGTACCAAAGAAACGGCGACATCACCGACAATCTGCAGACTTTCAGCGCTGACTTTGTCGAGCGTATCCTCCGTCGTGTGCCAGTATGGGTAATCAAAATCCACCACATCGATCGCGTGGACGCCAGCCTTCTGTAACGCGACGTGATCGTCGGTGAGCGTGTGCTTCACGCTCGGGATGAACTGGCGTTCATGCCCGCGCTCGGCCGCGACCCGCCACACGCGTTGTACGACCTCGGGCGCAAATGCGACCGACTGGCCTTCCTGGTAGATCTGCAGGTCCTTGTCGCCGACCATGTCGAACAGCACGGCGAACAGCGGTTGATAGCCGGGTGGCTGATGCGCGGCGAACCAGCGGGAGCCGATCAGCACGTCGTTCGTGTCGGCGAAATCGCCGTAGTCCTCGCCGTCCACGAACAGGAGATCGACACCGTACGCCGGCGGCCGAGCCTTGAGCGCGTCCGCGACCCCCAAGAGCACCGCTACGCCGGACGCGCCGTCATTGGCGCCGGGCACGGGCATCCGCTGCTGGCCGAGATTCTCACTCTTGTCCGCCATCGGTCGCGTGTCCCAGTGCGCCAGAAACAGCACCCGTTCGGTCGCCTGTGGTTTGAACCGGGCGAAGAAGTTGCGCAGGTGCAGGACCTCGCCGCTGCGCAGGCGATGCGCAATGTCCTGCACGATCACCGTATCGGCCCGGGCGCCCAGCTCGGCCAGCAGCCAGTCGGCTTCCTGCTGGTGACCGGGCTTGTTAGGAATCCGCGGCCCGAATGACATCTGACGCTCGATATAGGTGAGCGCCGTCCGCCCGTTGAATTCGACCGCGGTCGAGCGGCTGCCATCTCCCGCACGCGCCTGGCACGCGGCGGGAAGTAAGATGAGGAGGATCGTGAAGGTTGGTGGAGGTAAGCTCATCGGATCTGCCCCACACTCGTCGACAATTGGACAAACGCCGTGATCACAAACTGCGCGATCTTGCGGTTGGTTTGCCGCTCTTCGTTCAGCACATAGGCCATTTGGAGTCCCGCGCTCATGTTGCTCGGTAGATCGGTGTCCATGGTAAGCTGGGCCTGTGACTGCCGGCTGTCCACATAAGGGACGCATGCTTCCTGCCCCGCGCGGCGCAGGCAGGTCGTGTTGTCAGCCACGGAATACCCAGCGGTGGTGCGGATGTTGGAACGCCAGCGCGGATTGATGCGTGGCGCCTTGAACGAGAAGGTGACCGTAGCGTTCTGCGTGTTGCGCGTGCTGCGAAACAGGTTTCCGGCACTGAGCCTGTCCGACGACGTCCGCGACAGATCGACGCTCGTAAACACGCCCCCCACCCACGTCACAGACGCCGCTGGAGTAAACGCTTTCTCGACCGTGCTGTTGATCCCCGTAATCCCTGGCGTCGCAAAGGTCGGCTGCTCGTTCAGCGATAACGAACGGCGGTAGCCAAGGCGGGCATTGATGTTCGTCAGTATCCTCCCCACCAGCTCCCGAGAGGGTGAGACGGACCAGCTGATCGACCCGTTCGGCCAATCCCGCGTGCGCGTGCCAATCGGCACCTGCTCGTCGGTCCGCAGAGTCCAGACGATTCCGCGCGTCAACCGATAGGTGACATTGGCGCGCATGCCGAGGGGCAGGATCGCCGCCCCACCGGTCGAGAGAGTCCGGGTTTGTATCGCCGAGGTGGCGAGTAATCCGTTGACCTGCCGGAAGCCATCGAATCCACCCAGCGCCAGTTGATAGCCCGCATCCGGCGCGTCCGTCGCTCGGCTGAACGTCGACCCCTGCTGTTCGCTGTAGGTCACGTCTAGGCTCGTGATGCGACCGAGCCACGCCGCTAGCCCCGCGGAGTCGCCGAAGATCGCCTGCCCCAGGCGACGCGCATCGAGCTGCGCGCCGGTCTCGAACCGGCGCGCGTTGCTGAAGGCCGCCGGCACGCGAAACGCGCCGGTGGTATCGCCATCCGCACGTAACGGCTGGCGGGCGTTCGGGTCGCGCGTAAAACCGAACGACGATCCGACGGTGGCGCGCGGCCGGATCCACCCTCCCGCCACGCGCGGCGTGAGCGCGAGGGACGTCGCGAGCAGCCGCTGCGTCTCCACACCGATATCGCCGCCGAACAGCGAGGAGCGCTGCTGGCGAATCACTCGACCCATCGTCGTCGAGTCGCCGTAATCGCGCAGATCGCGGGTCGACACGGCGTCGACGCCGAGCTGGACGCCGCCGATGGGCGTGAGCTGCACGCCGCCGGAGTTCTGCCACAGGCGCGTTCGTGAGATCGCAGGCGGCGCCGTGTCGCCTGGCTGCGCGATCGGCACGAGAAACGTGAACCGCTCCGCATCGCTCCCGATCAGACCCGAACGGAAGTGGATCCGGGACGGATTGAGCCGCAGCGCGAGCCCCGCGACGTTGACCAGCGCGGCACCGGGCGACGCCGTGTAGTCGAGCGTAAAGACGTAGTTCGACGAGCTGGCGCGCGACAGCGATGTCCGCGCATCGCCACTCGCGTACGAGCCGGTCACCGACAGCGGATCGAGCAACCAGCGCCCCAGTCCACCGCTCGCGTGCCGCACTCGCCGCGCCGCGAACGCGTAACTCGACGCGCCGGTGTGCGGCGTGCGGAGACCCTGCAATGCATCGGCGCGAATGTCGGTGCCGCTCAAGTAGAATGGCTCACTGCCGGCCAGCGTCCGCTGAAACGTCACCGGAATCGAGAGACCCCAGCGCTCGGGAAGAAAGCGGTCCATCCGCACCGTGCCGCTGAAGCTGGCGGCGTTGTCGGTCGAGTATGAGGGATCGTCCGTGAGCTGCCGGAATTGCCCGTCCCGGCGCGACAGGCTGAGCGCGAGATCGGCCACGTCGGCGGCGGCGAGCGCGATGTCGACGGCGCCGGCCGCGCCGGTCTCCTGAACGACGTCGCCGAGGCGGATGTCGTCAATCCACAACTCGGCCTGGTCGATGACGGCTACGGTCTGGACGCGCCACATCCCTGCCGCGATTTCCTGCACGCGCGCCAGGTTCGGCGGTGCGCTGCCGGGATCGCGGATGTGCGCGATGTACGGCCCGTCGCACATGACGTAGGAGGAGTCAGGAATCAGGAGACTGGAGTCCGGGCAGCCGGGATAGATCTGAACCGTATCACCTCGGAGCCAGGCCTGCTCGATGCGCGCGCGCAGCGCGAGCCAGCGCTCGAATTGGACCACGACCTGAGGCTCCCACGACGTCGTCTTCGCGGGCGTGTGATACATGTAGAAATTGTCCTGGTCCTTCCCTGCCTTGATGAAGAACTCGAGGTCTCCGTCCTCCCAACCCACGCCACGCCCGCGCGCCCAGACGCGCAGGGTGCGGTACTTGAGAAAGTTCTTGTCCCCTTCAGTCGTGAAGCGCAAATAGGCTTCGGCGCGCTCGCCCACGCCGAGTCCGCTGGCGAGCAGGCGCATCGAGTGCTCGTTGATTTCGGTCGCGCCGATCTGAAAGCTGGCATTCTTCTGGGCCGCTTCGTCCACGACGCCGGGCGGCGGCGTGTAGCCGAGGTCCTGATTCTCCGTGCTCACGACCGAGGCCACGACCTCTCCGGCGCCTGTGCCGAGCTCGCCGCCGATGCCCAGGATTGGGGTGTCGGCGCGCTTCACCCAGGTGCTGCCGACCAACCGCACGCGTGAGAGCGCGAACGGTAAGTCGACCTCGGACCCACTCGGCGCCGGCGCCACCACGGTAATCCGCAGTGACTGCACCTGCCGCAGAGTCGGGTTGCCGATCTGCAGGGTGTCGGTGCGAAACGGGATCCGGTAGAGACGCCACCCCGCACCATCCGTCTCCGTGCCGCCATTGCGGACGAAATAGCGGTCGTCCCCGATCGGAAACACGTAGCGCACGAAGCTCTCCGCAGTGCGGACGCCGCTCGTCGAGTCGAGCGCGAAGTCACCGTCCTGGTCTTCGGTGTCCACCGCGCCGTTGTGGCGCCCGCAGCGCGACCGAATATCGCCGAACACAAAGGGGATGAATTGGCCGTTCCGCGTGGCCGAGCAGAGCGGCAGCGTATCCACCACCACGCCGCGAGTGGCGTCGACAATGCCGTCGACCACGCGGTCGGACAGGATTCCCTCGTCGTTCAGGGTGGCGCTCCACGTCTGGGTCCGCGGGTCGCGCTCGGAGTCGAGCCGGCCGGCGCCCGCGCGTCGCACACCGCTATAGGTCGTATCGCCTGTCGGACTCACCGTGAACGAATCCGGCACGAATGCGAGCGCGTCCTCGAACACGCCGCCAAAGTCGAACAGCAGGGTGGTGCCGTTGGTGTGGGCGGTGCGCGGCGCGTCCTCCCACACCCAGAATTCCAAGAACTCGACGCGGGAGAGATCGACACCCGTGGCCGACAACACTTGCGTGATCGAACGCCAGCGCGGTCCGTTCTGCGACGGTCTCGTCCAGTTGGGAACGCCGGCCGGATTGGCGAGCCCCAGCACGCTGTCGGGCTTCAGCATCAGCCACAGCACGGGCTCGGCGACCTGTGCCTGGCCGGTGAAGCGCAATGTGGGATCGATCTGCTGCGGCAGGAATTGCCGTGGGACCAATTGATTGTTGCTCACCACGTAGGGCAGGCTCTGCCACGTGAGAAATGCGGCCTGGCTCGGATCGAACGCCGTGAATCCGAGCGGCTCGATGCCCCTCACGGACGTCGGGATGCTGCCCCAATGCCAGGTGTTGTCGGTGAGATTGATTGAGCGTGCCGCCGACCCTTCGAATTCCTCGAGATAGGCCTGGCCAAATCGATTCGGTGACGGCTTCGAGATGGCCAGCTCCCCGTTGATGCTGAGGGCCGACGGAACGGTCGTCCGGACGCCCGGGAGCGCGTTCATGAACCGCGTCATCCAGTCAGGTTGAAATCGCAGCTGCGTCGAGATGCCGCCGATGAAGCCCGCCGCCGGCTCGAACCCGAGTGGCGGCCGCGTAAACGTGCTTTGCTCGCGCTGGAAGATGCCGAGGAGGTTCACCTGCCCGGTGGCTCCGAGATCGTAGCGAGCGGAAAGCCCGTACGTGGTGGTGGGCGCGAGCGAGAACGCGGCGCGTTCTTCGAATTGGGCGCGCACCTGGGCGCCCCCCGCCCCCGCCCCCGCACCAGCCAATCCCTGAAACAGCGCGTCGGGATTCTTGAATTGCACCTGGCCCGTCGTGTAATCGATGGCGTAGTCGGTCTCGCGCGTGAGCAGCCGGTTCCCCACGTAGATCCGCTCGCTGCCTTCCCGGATCTGGAAGCTGTTCAGCGACAGTATCGAACGGTCGGGCGACGAGGTTGCGGCGGCATGCAGACGCAGCGCGAAAACCGACGGCGGTCCTTGCGTGGAGAGGTAGGCGCGGGGCGTGCGATACAGCGAGTCGTTGCGCTCCGTCGCCGTGAGCTTGCTCGAGTCGGCGAAGGGCGCGAGGTGCGGAAACACGATGAAGAGATCCCGCACCGGATCTCCCTGATTGGGATCGCGGATCCGTGGAAACAGGCGATTGTACTGATCGAACTGGGTCGGATCGTTTGCCAGCGCCACGCCGAGCCGCTCGAGATAGGTATCGCCCCTCGCGCCGCGCTCCCGTTGGTTCACGCTGAGTGTCAGCGCGACACTGGTGCGATCGATCTCCCGTCCCCCGACGCGGTAGGCGTTGCGAATCTCGAAGCGGAACGACGGCGACGACGCGTTCACCGCCGGCTTCGGGTCGTACACGAGCCGGAGCGTGTCCACCACCGCGGTATCGCTGCGCGCGTCGACCGGGAATGTGCCGATCGAATCGAGCCGGCTCGCGGTGATGTAGGAGACGGCGAGGTAGTCGCTCTGGTCGAGCCGGTTGGCGAGCGCGAACCACGTCCCCGTCGGATCGACGTAGAAGTCCCTGCCCTCCTGCAACACCTCCCACTCGAACGGGCCCTCGCGCTGCGCACTGCAATCGATGGCGGTGATCCCGGGCCCACAGGCGACGGCACGGACGCCGCCCGCGTTCTGGTTGCCGCTCGACGTCGGCGCGATGGCGCGGCGGCGATACACGCGCAGGGCGCCGACGGTCAGGGAGTCGGGCCGCAAGAGTTGATCGAGCTGCAGGATGTCGACGGCGGGATAGCCCGGGAGCGCGGCGGGATCGATGACGAAGAAGAATCGCCCCGCCTCGTAGTCGAGATCGCGTGCCTCGCGATCGAGCGGCTGGCTCGTCACGTCGCCGACCGTGTAGAACCGGTCCTTCACGATGTTGCCTTTTTGCTGCGCGACGATGCCGCGGAGCTCGAGGGGACCGATCTGCGCGATCGCCTGCACCCCGAAATTGTTCGCCGGGATCGCCGCCGTGATGAAGCGCGACGGCGGCGCCTGGAACGTCACATTGCCCGCTTCGACGCGGCGCAGGATCTCGTCCTCGAGCCCCTCGTACCAGACGTGCAGGTTGTTGTTGGCATCGAACTCCCGTTGGCTGTCGAAATCCACGTCGACGTGCAGCCGCTGGCCCACGATCCCGCCGGTGCGGATCGCATATTGCGGATTCGGCGTGATCGTCGGAAATCCGGCGCTGCATCCCGAGAACGTCGCCTGCTGCTCCTGTGACGTGCAGCGCAGGTTGCGGAACTGATCCGCTTTAAGTTCGAAGCGCAGGTTGAGGTTCATGCCCAGCTCAGCCGGCGGTGGAGGAGCTGGAGGTTGTGGAAGTTGTGGAGGTTGTGACGGCGGAGCGACAGCGACGAGCGATGGACCCGGACCGAACAGCGGCAGTCGTCGTGCCAGTACCTGCTCGACCCAGGCGCGCGCTACGAGCGCGGGCGGGACGCGCGCGCCTAATCGGCCGCCGGGCGCTAACGCGGGATTGCGCGGCGTGACGAGCGGCGGCACGCCGAACGTGTACACAGGAGCCTGCGCGTGAACCCGGGGTACGACGAGCGTGAGGGCGAGTCCAACTAGCTGGGCAAGACGCCGCATCCCTTGTAGAGACTTGGGGTTCCGAATATAATGGCGCGACCAACCGTGCGCATCCTCAGCCGTTACATCCTGCGGCAACATCTCCCTCCGCTCGGCTACGCGATCGCAGCCCTCACGTTCGCGATGCTCGTCAATCAGGTCGCGAAACAGTTCGGCAACTTCGTCGGCAAGGGCCTGCCGTGGGGCGTGATCTTCGAAGTCTTCGCGCTCTCCATTCCGTTCATCGTCGCGATGACGCTGCCCATGGCGGTGCTCGTGGCGGTGATGTACACGTTCAGCCATCTCGCCGCCGACAACGAAGTCACCGCGATGAAAGCGAACGGCATCAGCATCGGCCGGATCCTCGCGCCCGTCCTGGGCGGCGCCGCCGTGATGACCATGATCTCGCTGTTCTGGAATGACCAGGTCCTCCCGCGCTCCAATCACACGCTGCGGACGCTCCTCGTCGACATCCAGCGCAAGAAGCCGACGTTTCAGCTGAAGGAACAGGTGATCAACGAGGTCGTGCCCGGGCAATTCTTCCTCCGCGCCGCCCGCATCGACCCCGCCGCGAACACGCTGAACGATGTGACGATCTACGATCTGCAGGATCCCGACCGGCGCCGCATCATCATGGCTGATTCGGGACGGATGGCCTATACCGGCGGCGGCACCGACCTCTATCTGACGCTGCGCGACGGTGAGGTGCACGAGATCAAGCGCACCGATCCGGAGCACTTCAATCGCACGTTCTACACGGTCAATCGCATCAAGGTCGAAGGCGTCAGCAACACATTCGAGACGACGAAAAACGACGAGTTTCGCAGTGACCGCGAGATGGGTATCTGCGCCATGCAGGGCGTCGTCGCGCGCGCGCACCTGGATCTGGGGCACGTGCGGAGTGAGGCGATCAACTCCGTCGCCGGCGAGCTCCGCCGCGTCGCGCGCCTCGCACCGCTCCGGCCGGCGGTCGCGGATACGACCGCACCGTACCCGAGCCTGTACTGCAAAGCGCTGGGGGCGATCCAGCGTGTCCTGGGTGGCCCCCGTACCGCCCACGCCGCCGAGACTGGCACCACCGGGCTGCCGCCGGGTGTGGTCGCCCAGGAGGTGACGACGCCGGCGGCATACGCCCAGCGCCTGCGCGCGGCGCGGCAACGGGCGGCGATCTACGAGGTCGAGATTCAGAAGAAGCTCGCGATCTCCGCCGCCTGCATCATTTTCGCGCTGCTTGGCGTGCCGCTCGCCATTCGCTACCCGCGTGGCGGCGTCGGGCTCGTGATCGGCACCAGCCTGGCGGTCTTCTCGGTGTATTACGTCGGTCTCATTGGCGGTGAAGAACTCGGTGACCGGTTGATCGTCCCGCCCTTCTTCGCGATGTGGACCCCGAATCTCATTTTCCTGATCGTCTCGATTCCGCTGCTCTGGACTGCGCGGCACGCGGGGAGCACCGCGCACGGCGGCGACTGGGAGGAAGTGAAGGAGACGCTGTTCGGCTGGGTCGGGAAGCTCCGGAATGCGATCTAGTACGCTCGCGCGGTTCAGTACCCTCGACCGCTACCTGCTCAGTGAATGGAGTCGAGTGCTCCTCATCACGCTGCTCGGCTTCCCGATCTTGGTCATCGTGATCGATCTGACCGACAAGCTCGACACCTATCTCGGCCGTGGCATCAAGCCCGGCGTCGTCGCGCTGTCGTACGTCTTCGATTTTCCCGAAAAGATGTTTCTCATCCTGCCGGTTGCGGTGCTGTTTGCGACCGTGTTCACGGTCGGCTCGCTCGGCCGCCATTCAGAGCTCACCGCCGCGAAGGCCTCGGGGATCTCCTTCCACCGGCTCGTGCTCCCGCTGTTCGCCGCCGCGGGCGCGGCGTTCGTGGCGGGGCTGGTGCTGGCCGAGATCGCGCCGGTCTCGACCTCGCGGCGCCTCGAGATGCTGGGCGAAAAGGCGATTCGCTCCACCACCTCGCGCTACAACTTCGTGTACCGGGCGGATCGCGGCTGGGTGTACGCGATTCGCGCCCTCGAGCTCAAGACGCGGGAGATGACCGATCTGATGCTGGAGCGCGAGGGGACGGGCGCCGCCTATCCGACGATCGTCCTGGCGGCGCAGCGCGCGGTGTACAGTGACACCGGGCCGGCCGCGCGTCGCCCGCGCTGGACCCTGCACCGCGGGACATTGCGCTATCTCGCCGAAAATCAGCCTGGGGGCGAGACCGCCTTCGAGTTCGATTCGCTGCGTTCGCGCACGCTGCGGGAGCGTCCGGTGGACTTGCTCGCCGAGCCGAAGGCGCCCGACGAGATGCGCTACGGTGAGCTGCGGCGCTACATCGACGCGTTGACGCGCAGCGGCTCGAACGCGAAGAAGCTGCAAGTCGAGCTCGCGCTGAAGATCGCGATTCCGTTCATCTGTTTGCTGATCGCGCTGTTCGGCGCGCCGCTCGCGATTTCGACTCCGAAGAGCGGCGCGGCGTGGGGAGTCGCCGCCAGTCTCGCGACGACATTCATCGTGCTGCTGATGTTTCAGCTCGCCAAAGCGGTCGGCGCGGGCGGCGTGTTGCCGCCGATGCTCGCGGCGTGGACGCCGAATCTTCTCGTCGCGGCCTGTGCCGTGTATCTGCTCCGGAAAGCACCCACCTAGTCCTCACCCCCTGTCCCCCTCTCCATTCTGGAGAGGGGGAAACGAACTTGACGCGGTTTCTGATCGGGACCACTTTCTCCCGGTCTCGATGGGCACCAGTCACCCGCGTCCGTTCCCTCTCAGGAGAGGTCCATCCATGCGTTGGATCGTCGGCATTGGCCGCGCCGTCATGGCAGCGGCGACTCTTTCGCTGTTCGCTAACGCCCCAGGCTTCGCGCAGGGCGTCACCACCGGCGCGATCGCCGGCATCGTGAACGATTCTAGCGGCGGACCCCTCGAAGGTGCGCGCGTCGTGGCGGTCCACGGACCGTCGGGCACGACGTACGCCGCGCTGACGCGCGCGGACGGCCGATTCACGATCCCCGGGATGCGCGTGGGTGGACCGTATCGGGTCAGCGCGGGACGGGTTGGCTATCGTCAGGAAGTCCAGAACGGCGTGACCGTGACGCTGGGCGTGACGAGCGATTTGCAGTTCCGTCTCGCGCAAGCGAGCGTGCAGCTCGATCCGATCACGGTCGTGACAACGACCGGCGCCGTGTTCAGCGCCGGGCGGACCGGCGCAGCGACGACGGTGTCGGCGGACCAGCTCTCGCATCTGCCGACGATCAGCCGCCGAGTGGAGGACCTGCTGCGGCTGACGCCGCAATACAGCCCGATGTCGTTTGGGTTCTCGTTCGCCGGGCAGGACAACCGGCTGAACAACATGACCATCGATGGTTCATACTTCAATAATTCGTTCGGGTTGGCAGGCCAGCCCGGCGACCGCACCGGTGTGACGCCGGTTTCGCTCGACGCACTCGAGCAAGTGCAGGTGAACATCGCGCCGTATGACGTGCGGCAGGGCAACTTCGTGGGCGCCGGCGTGAATATGGTGACGAAGAGCGGCGGCAACGACTTCACCGGCTCGGTGTTCTACAACACGCGCAGCAACGATTTCGTCGGCACGCAGGCGGGGCCGAACAAGTTCAATCCGGGCACGTTCCAGTACCACGACGTCGGCATCTCGCTCGGTGGACCGATCATTCGAAACAAGCTCTTCTTCTTCAGCAGCTTCGAGGACGACCGCCAGACCGCCCCTGGCACGACGTTCACCGCTTGGGACGGAGTGCCGGCCGATACGGGAGCCAACATCACGCGCGTGCTGGCTTCAGACCTCGACGCGTTGAGCACTTATCTCCGGACCAACTTCAACTATGAGACGGGGCCGTATCAGGGCTACGATTTCAAGACGCCCTCGACGCGGTTCATCACACGGCTCGACTACAACATCAACGACCGCAACAAGCTGAGCCTCCGCTATAATCTCTTGAACTCCGAGACTCCCGTTTTGATTTCCAATTCGAACTCGGATGGCTTAGGCTTCCGCCGCAGCACGCGGACTTCCCTGAATTTTGCGAATTCGAACTACGGGATCCTGGAGAACATCCGTTCCATTGTGGGTGAGTGGAATTCGTCGTTGGGCAGCAACAAGTCCAATAACCTGATACTTGGCTACAACACGAGCAACGAGAGCCGCAAGAACATCAAGGGGCCGTGGTTCCCGGAGGTGGAGATCCTTTCCGGGCCGAACCAGCCGAACTACACGACCTTTGGATTCGAGCCGTTCACGCCAGACAACCAGTTGTATTACCACAGCTATCAGCTGCAAGACAACTTCACCCTCTACCTCCCGAAGCATTCCGTCACACTCGGCGTGAGCGTCGAAAAGTATCATTCGAAGAATGTGTTCTTCGATGGAGCACAAAGCATCTATGTCTACAACTCGCTCGCGGATTTCTACACCGACGCCAACGATTACCTGGCCAATCCGAATCGGACGGTGTCCCCGGTAACGTTACGGTTGTTCCAGGTTCGGTATAACAACATTGCGGGGCTCAGCGAGCCGGTTCAGCCGCTCGACGTGCTGTACGCCGGCGCCTACGCACAGGATGAATGGAGACCCACGCGCAACCTGACCCTGACGGCGGGCCTGCGAATCGATGCTCCGAAATTCAAGAACACGGCGTATGACAATGGGGTGGCGGACACGATGACCTTTCGGGACGCGAGCGGAGCCCCGGTTCATTACAACAGCGGCGCGTTGCCGGGTGTGAACCCGCTCTTCTCGCCGCGTTTCGGCTTCAACTACGACGTGGGCGGCAGGCAAAACACGCAGATTCGCGGCGGCACCGGAATCTTCACTGGTCGTCCGGCGTACGTATGGATTTCCAACCAAGTGGGGAACACGGGCGTACTCACCGGTTTCATCAGCGCATCGAACACGACGGCGTACCCGTTCAACCCCGACCCCGATCATTATAAGCCCGCCCCCACAAACCAGCCGGCGGCCACGTTCCGTTTGGCGCTCACCGATCCGGGCTTCAAGTTCCCGCAGCTCTGGCGCAGCAACATCGCCGTCGACCAGCGGCTGCCCTGGGGCATCACCGGAACGGCCGAATACCTCTATTCAAAAGACGTGAACGGGATCGCGTACATCAACGCAAATCTGCCGGCGCCGCAGACCGCGTTTACCGGGGCCGATGGACGTCCGCGTTGGCTTGCGAACCAGAACAAGCTCTACGGCAATGTCATCGACGCCATCGTGCTAACGAATCAGGGCCGCGGCTATTCCTGGAGCGCGGCCGCGTCGCTGGAACGCGCGTTCGAGAGCGGATGGTTCGCGAAGGTCGGCTACTCGTACGGCGCGAGCAGGAACACGGTGGACGCCGGCTCCATCGCGACTGGCTCGTGGAGCGGAAACCAGATCGTGATCGACCCGAACAATCCGGTTGCGGCCAACTCGCAGTTCTATCCAGGTGGCCGCGTTTTCGGAGCGGTTTCCTACACGCGGGACTTTTTCGGGATGGGCCCGACGAGCGTCAGTGTGTACTTCGATGGGCACAGCGGTGGGACCGACAGCTACATCTTCTCGAACGACATGAACGGGGATGGAGTCACCAACGACCTGATCTACATTCCCCGCAATATCGGGGAGATGAATTTCGCGACGTTGACGATAGGCACTGCGCCCAATACGCAGACGTTTACACCCGCCCAGCAGGCGACGGCGTGGGAGGCCTACATCAACCAAGATCCTTACCTCCGAAATCACCGGGGCGAGTATGCGGGGCGCAACGCGGCACTCCGCCCGTGGTACTACCGTGCCGACCTGAGCTTTTCCCAGGACGTAAGCCGCAGAATAGGAGGTCAGCCGAACAACCTCCAGGTCCGGCTCGACTTCCTCAACTTCACAAACTTCCTCAAGAGTGACTGGGGCGTCAGTCAGACTTTGGTGACCAGTCGTCTTCTCGCCCCGGCCGGCGTTGATGCCAGTGGGGCCTCGCGCTACACCCTTGCGACCGTGGGCTCAGCGCCAAATGCGGTCCTGATCTCCAAGAGCTACCAGAAGGTCGCCACCACGGCGGACGTGTGGCGGATGCAGCTGGGTGTGCGCTACATGTTCAACTGGTAGCAACGGACGGTCGGGCGGCCGCTGCACGGCCGGTCGATCCAAAATCGTAGGGGCGCAGCATGCTGCGCCCCTACGTCTTTTCAGTGCCCTTCCGCCA
>WNGP01000439.1_pt1 | contig 37853 bp, 27 predicted proteins | sample 5407671 | NCBI WGS metagenome assembly WNGP01 (sample SAMN13153381, study PRJNA577476) | soil metagenome | isolation source: 40 cm soil or saprolite under Garry oak tree replicate 2 | place: USA:California | collected 2016-06-15 | reverse complement strand
GGGCATTGACCTTGCCCAGCTTGAGAGGTTCCCCTTGCGGGTGTCCTAGCTGAGGAGAAAAGGGATCGGCGATCAGGGTAACGTTCTTGCCACGCAGCATAAAGCACGAGTGGCCAAGCCAGGAAATTTCCATGTAGTTATAGATTCGCTTTTCTCAATAAAGTCGGGCGGGGACCAACGTCCTCGCCCGACATTTATTATACCATAGGGATAGGTGTTCTACAAGAGGATAGGCAATTTGATTTTGACTTCCAGGCGTACCTCTCTGCTCTCGCGATCGCCCTGCCGAGATTACTTACTCCCCAGCATTGGCAACAAATGCCGCCATCACCGCTTCATTGATATGTGGGCCACTGACCGTCATCTCCCCATTGGGGGCCTGTGAAGCGAAGGTGAGTGAGCTATAAGCCACCGTGACTTTCACCTCGCGACCGCGCGAACCTACACGCACAGGAGCGGCTTCGACCGCCTTTTTAATACGCCGGGCCAGCAATTCCGCGCCTTGCTGCTCGGCACGAATGACGGCGGTCATGATGCCAGGGCCATTGATCGAGAGTTTGTCCTCTTTGCGAATTTCGGTGCGCAAGATGGGCAGGAGTTTGCGCGCAGCCTCATTCGCCTCGCGATCCTCGCGTTCCCGCTGAACATCATTGTGCTTTGCCCCTTCAAGTAACAGGCGGAACACAATCACACTTTGCGCGTTACAGATACGGCGCATCTTAAACTCGCCTTCCTCTAGATCTTTCGTAGAAGAGACGGCCTGCCAGATGTGGTGTTCGCGTTTGCGCCAGTAGTCATAGTGGCCCTGGAAGCGCGCATAGCACTCGAGCATCATTGCGATCAACGTCCATACTACCTGTTTGGGCGTACTGAGCGCGAAATGCCGACACGCGATCAATTGACGGAAAATGGGGGTGACCTTCATAGTCGAAGCTTCATAATTCTGCTGCTTCAAGACCTTGAGGTGCCCCGCGTAAATGCGGCGGCGCTGCTTGAGAAAATCGCGAACCGTCACGGGGCCTTTGTTATAGACGACGCATTCAGGCTCATAAATCAATTTGTAGCCAAGCTGCGAGATCAAAGCCTGGATGGAAATTTCATCAACCGCGCTATCGGTAGGAATACCGGAGATGACATTGCGAAACGCGATCACTTCGCCCAGCTTTGGATAAACGCGGGCAACGCGGTCGTGCAGACGCCAGAGCAAATGCACCGCGTGACCCATCAAGGTGTCCGGGTCATTTATCGGCACCGGACGCCCACCAACCATACCAATGGAAAGGTCTTTGAACGGCGAACACAGGTGTTCTATTGCAGAGGTCTCTGGAATGATATCCGCACCGATCAGTACGACCACCGGGCTGATAGCCTGTTTCAGAAAAAGATTAATGGCAGATGCTTTTCCTTCGCGCTTTTCTTGCACACACAGGTGTATACGAGGCTCTTGTAAAGCCATCTCGGCGACGATGGGAACCGTGCGATCAGTACAACCACTGGCGACAACGATCACCTCGTCGATACGGATGGACGGGCCAGTCTGTTCGAGTACCGATTGCAGGGTACGCGCAATATTGGCTTCCTCGTTATATGCCATAATTCCAATACTACACCTGATAACCTCTTCATTTTCCTCTTCCAGGACAGGGTCATTCACCAATTCCGTTTGTGGGTCGCTGATAGTATTCGCCGCCATGTAGGGCATCTCCTTTGTGAGATGTATAGGGATAGATAGAACAGATACTTTTGCAGATGCTCAGTATGCACATCAATCTCATCGAGATAGAAATCAGAGTACCATTGAAACAGTATGGCCTGGATAGATATTTGGTTAAGAAACGGTTGTAAATACAAGAATGCAGTTATGAATTTATCTAGCCTGGTTTATTGACCATACTCTTGCTACGTCTTATACTCTCCTTGCCAGGTACGGGTGCCCATGTATGCATGTACCCCCTACACCTGAAAAGAACGAGAGATAACAACAATTTCCCTGGAAAGGATGTGTATGCGAATACAGGAACATGTGAAATTATCGACAATAGGAGCGGCGGCCGCCTGGCCCTGGTTGAAACAAGATGTCTTGATTCCTCTGGTTGCCAGTATTGGGATAGATGTCGATCATTATCTATGGTTCGCGGTAACACACCGCACACTGAGTTTGCGCGCAGCCATGCGCTATTTTGGACAGCCTGATCCACCGCAGAGGCCAGCAGCCAAGTTTCTTCATCATCCCATCATGCTGGGAGCGCTGCTCTTCGTAGCCTTGCGTCTCCGCTCGCGGCTACTTCTACTCATCCTGGCGGGCCTGCTCTTTCATGTAAGCCTGGATTTCATCCACGTCACACAGATGCGTGCCCTGAAGCAGTCGCTAAGTGAACAGGCACAGGGTAAATGTTCCGCTTGCGGGAAAGAGGAGCAGGCATTGCAACTGCATACAGTACGCGTTGCCAGCAACCTGCTTGAACGCTACGCGCCGCGCCATTATGTGGTGTTGTGTCCTTCCTGTCACGAACAGGCGCATAGGGCCGCTACCAAAACCGCCACATGATGACCAGGGCGGGGGCAAGCCCAGCCCGTACCCTATACGAAGCACAACGCGTATAGGGTACGGGCTGGGCTTGCCCCCGCCCTGTCGGTATGATATAATCCCTGACTGTACAAGGTAGATGTTACTGTATATTCCCTGCATGCCAGGTGAATTATAGAATCATGGAGGAAGAATTTGGCTTCACAATGGCTTCAAGCAATACGCATCATTGAAATTATTCTGAGCATCGTTGTTATCTTCTTTATCCTTCTCCAGGTGCGTGGAGCGGGCTTAGGGAGCGCCTTCGGCAGCAGCTCTGGTTCAGTGTTCAAGACACGGCGCGGCGTTGAGCGCCTGGTTTTTAATATCACCATCGTCTTTGTGATCATTTTCGCAGCAGTTTCTCTGCTCGGCACATTGATTCCTCAATAGAGGTGATTCCATATCAGAAGAGCAGGCGTTGAGGTGATGTTATGGACCAGGCATCCTCCCAGCCTCCAGACTTCCCAACAATACGCATATCGGGGTCGCTTGCCAAAGGTCATCTCTTCATGCCTGATGGGAGGCCCAGGCAACTGGGAAATTATCGCCTGCTTCAACTGATTGCTGAAGGCGGCTTCGCCGAGGTCTATCTCGGTGTGCATATCCACCTCAATATTCTGGCCGCGATCAAAGTCTTACACGCGCAGTTGGACAGCAACGACCTGGAAGAGTTTCGTAAAGAAGCCCGTATTGTGGCGCGCCTGCGGCATCCACATATTGTGAGCATCCACGATTTTGATGTCAAGGACGGGACGCCTTTTCTGGTTATGGATTATGCGCCTAACGGCACTCTGCGCCAGCGTCACCCAAAAGGGCTAGCCCTTCCTCCTACAGTCATCCTTCCCTATATCAAACAAGTCGCCGACGCTCTTCAGTATGCCCACGATCGACGCTTTATCCATCGTGATATCAAGCCGGAAAACATGCTGATTGATGAACAAGGCATGATCCTGTTGAGTGATTTTGGCATTGCCGTTGTCATTAGCACCCACTCGCAATCGGACCGCGAGATCGTCGGCACGATTATGTACATGGCACCAGAGCAATTGCAGGGGAAACCCGTTATGGCAAGCGATCAATACTCGCTTGCCATCGTCGTCTACGAGTGGCTGAGCGGTGAATGCCCTTTCAAGGGATCACTTGGCGAAGTGGCGGCGCAGCATGTCAATATGACCCCTCCATCGCTCTGCGCGCGCATTCCTCAACTTTCTCCCGCGCTTGAAGCCGTGGTGATGCGGGCTCTGGCCAAAGACCCGGCGCAGCGTTTCCCGTCCGCGCTGGACTTCGCCTACGCTTTTGAAGCCGCTATGCATTCCCAACCATTGCAATTGAGCTCATCCGGCACAAACCACTTGACGCCCACAGGGGAGAATAATCCCTACGCGCCAACCATCCTGGCAAAGCTGCCAACCGTCAACGCGCTTCCAGTGATTCCCCGCCATAAAGAGCGCAAGGCGGCCATTTCGAGGCGGACCGTTGTGCTGGGGCTGGCAGGACTGGCCGCGCTGGGAGCGGCGGGTGGAACGGCCACCTGGCTTGCCAGCAAATACCGCACTATCCAGAAGCCAGCGCCTACACCCACGGGAATTCCGACGATTACCCCTACTCCTATTCCGATAGGCACAACCTTCCATACCTATCGTGGGCATCACGATATCGTTTTAAGTGTCGCAAGTTCTCTGAATGGGCAATACATCGCTTCTGCCTCCAAAGATACGACAGTACAGGTGTGGGATACGGCGACAGGCGGCGTACATGCCGTTGGTTATTCAGGTCATACGGATGCAGTTACCTCCGTATCCTGGTCGCCAGATGAACAATATGTGGTCTCAGGCAGCAACGATAAAACCGTCAGGATCTGGAAGACTGCCGATGCCAGCAATGCATTCACTTACATGAGCCATACTGCCGCGGTCAACGCAGTCGCGTGGTCGCACGCTGGAACACGCATTGCCTCTGGCAGCGCGGACAAAACGGTACAGGTATGGACGGCAGCCGATGGCAGCAGCCCTTTCAGCTATCCAGGTCATATGGACGTGGTATGGGCGGTAGCCTGGTCACCCGATAGTATGCGTATCGCATCTGGCAGCGCAGACAAAACGGTGCAGGTATGGAACGCCGCTGACGGCAGCAGCCCCATCACGTTTTCACGCCATTCTGACGTGGTGTACGCGGTCGCATGGTCGCCGGATGGCACCTACATCGCTTCCGGCGGCATGGATAAAACGGTGCGAGTATGGAAGCCTGATGTAGCTGGTGGCACTCCCGTCTACACCTATGGAGGGCATACCGATGCCGTCTATGGTCTGGCCTGGTCACTCGACGGGACGCGCATTGCCTCTGCAAGTAAAGATGGGACGGTGCAGGTATGGGGCGCAACCGACGGCAGCAACCCCTACAGCTACAAGGGTCACGGGGCAGCGGTAGACGCGGTAGCATGGATACCTATCCCAGGGACGCTGGTTGTTTCTGGCTCACAGGATACAACCGTACAAATCTGGCAAGGGGAATAATCAATATCTGGCACATGAGCTAGAGAAATGTGAAGTACTTCGCATTATTCTTCTTGATTTCATGGTATGTTCAAAATGGAAATAGTAATCCAAAAAAGCATTGCATTCATATTATTCATCTGTTATGTATACCATCCATTTCCTCAAAAAAGGAGGATACCCCTCATGAAAACAATAGCTCCCTGGCATACCCGACGTCTCTTTACAAGTATCAGCCTGCTAGTGCTTCTCGCTATGCTGCTCGCGGCATGCGGTGGAAGCAGTAACGGACCAAATGGCACGACTCCGACTCCCAATGGCACCACCACCAACGGGGGGCCGAGCGGCACCGCTACACCCGCCACAACACCGGTAATAGGACTTGGCTCGCAGCCTTGCCCGGCTTCGGTAAAAGACCCGGCGCACTGGGATGCAATCATCCCCACACAATCTGGTGTCTCGAAGGTCGAGGCTGTCACCTGTGGCAACCTGATTGGTACTCCAACGTTACAGGCCTTGATCACCGTGCGCTATTCCGCTACAGGCGCGGCCCTGGATGTGTATGTCTACAACAACATTACCAGCCCCAATCCGACGCAGCTTTTCAAATTACAAAACCTCTATAAAGGCGATGCCGCGATTAGTTCACGCAATACCGTCATGACCGCCGAAGTCGATCAAAATTCCAGCATCAACAAGGGCAAGGCTAATGCCAACCTGACGCAAGACCTGTTCCGCGAGTTCACCACCGCGAGCTTCACTCCCACCTCATTTCCTGGTATTTATCCCGACCTGACACGTTTTCAGGCCGAACGAGACCAGGTGCAGGTCAACATGGGACAGGACGCCTGGAAGCTTTCCCCAACGATGGTAGCTACGCACTTCGCCAGCGAGCCAACGCTCCTCAATTGGCCGAACATCATGAGCGGCGGCGGCTCCAGCGATGCCGAAGCGGTAGTCAGCGTGAAAAACACCGATGCAGGCGGCGGCACCCTCATGCTGACAATGCAGCGACTGGAGGGCAATATCAACGGCGGCATCTGGGAAATAATCACAGTAGCAGCCAGCGGCCTGTCGATTACCGCGCCCAAGAATCGCGATATCCTGACCAGCCCGGTGACAGTCAGTGGTACCGGCAATGCCTTGGCAGGCAAAATAGGCACTGTGAAGGTGCTCGATCACATCTATACCGATATCGGCCACGCCGATGCAACCGGAGCCACCGGAAACGGAAACACCACCTTTTCCGTCAGCGTACCCTACACCTCCACCTTCAAAACAGGCATGCAAGAGGGAATCGTGGTGTTATACCAAACGAATAACGCGAGCAGCACATTCACCGCCGCCGTAATGGTCAAGGAGTTGCTGTGAATCATTTCACCGCTACCAGAATATCGCGTTTCTTAATAACCCGATCCACCGTATGCGCAAACTCGGTATACGGTGGACCGTTGCATACACGCAGGTGGGTACATTGTGCGACGTATGCCGCCAGGGCTTCGCGCTCGACGCGCGTGGCATTCCAGCCCAGAACCATAGCGCCACCCGGCAATAAAAGCCTCTCCCACACCGGAAGCGCCTGGGAGAGCATGCCAGATATCTCGCCGAAATGTTGAATGCCATAGGGCAAATCGGCCACAATCGCATGCATGTGCGGGCCACCCGGCACCTCCTGCATATGCATATCAGCCTGTGCCGTATCACCTTGCGCCAGCACGAGGTGACGAGTCGCGCCTTTGCGCCCAATCTCAAACTGGTAGCGCCGTCCCGCCCGTCGTCCGCGTTCATCCCGCTCCTTAAAGTGAATATGTTCGCTCTCCAGGTATTGCCGGACAAAGAGCGCCGTCGTCTCCACATCCTGTCGTTCGTGTTCAATGCCAAAAGCATCATAACCAGCCGCGAGCGCGAGAAAGAGTGTCGTTCCCCCGCCCGCAAGAGGATCAAGGATACGCAGCCTTCCGGTCGCTTGCTCACGAAACGCGCCCGCGAAGACAGCAACATTGAGCAGAACACGCGTGAAGATTTCGTTGGTTTTGCCCTTATAACGCCGAATCTCGGCCATCTCCACGGGCACAAATGGCTGAAAGGTTGCATCAAGTGGCCGCAAGAAAGGACCTTGCACGTCCCCAATTTGCTCAAAATATTCATGCGCCTCGCTGGTCGCTCCCAGGCGCGCCAATACCTCGAGCAGGTTGGGGAAGCCAGCATCTTCGAGCGTGACCAGGAGATAGCTTTGCCCAGCAAGCGCTATAGGCTCAACACGCTGGATCGCGGGAGCTACAGGGCTGGCAAGCAGTTCAGGCCTGGCCAACCGTTCAGTCATATTGGCGTATTGCGTGCTGCGTTGCGGCGTGATTTTAAGCGCGAGTTTCATAGAATACGAGTATCCTCTAAATAAGACTCTAGCGCAACATCAAGCTGTGATGTTGAATATTGCATCATAGGATACTGCATGTGATACAGCTAGTCAACAATCGTGGCTACACCCCTTCCCACTTATCCTCTTGCGCACTACAATGATATAGGATCATAGAAAAGCAGGCCAGGCACTACAGGAGAGAATAAAAACATGCATATCGTGACAATTGATGAAATGCGCGAGCTAGAGGCCAGGGCAGAGCGGGAATATGGCCTAACATCGTCCATCCTCATGGAGAACGCGGGGAAGAGCGCGGCGGAACTGCTGGTACAGCATATCCGCCGCCAACGTTCCGTCAATGATACCGAGTTCTTGATACTGGTCGGTCCCGGCAACAATGGTGGGGATGGGCTGGTCATGGGACGTTACCTGCAAAAATGGGGAGGGCTGGTCAACCTCTATCGCTGGAAAGAACAGCGCCTGACGATTGCGGGACAGGATGTTCCTGAGCAGGAAACGGCAGCAAAGCTCGAAGAGGTCTTTCAGCGCGTCGGGTATGTGCTTGATGCGCTGTTAGGCACCGGGCGTTCGCGTCCACTGCCCGATAGCATGCGCAGCCTGCTTGCAAGGGCGCGGCAGGAGCGGGAGAAACGCGACACGCTGCGCATCGTCGCGGTTGACCTGCCAACGGGCTTAAACGCGGACACCGGAGAAGTTGATCCAGGCACGATTCCCGCCGATATCACGATCACGCTGGCCTGCCCGAAACAGGGTTTTTTCTTCTTTCCTGGGCGCAGTTACATAGGGGAACTGTATGTAGGTGACATTGGCCTCCCAGCCGAACTGGAACAGCACTTGCAGAAGGAAATGCTGACAGCCAAAATGGCGCAGCATATCCTGCCGCCGCGTCCACTGGATAGCAATAAGGGAACCTTTGGGAAAGTCATGTTGTTTTGCGGCTCCCCGCCCTATCCAGGTTCAGCATTTCTAGCTGGAAGCGCTGCCGGACGCATAGGCGCAGGACTGGTCACACTGGCTGTCAAAGAGCGCATGCATCCCATCTATGCCAGCGCAATGCACGAGGTGACATTTGTACTGCTCCCCGATGAACAGGTAGAGAGCTTCCAACAATCGTCCGCGCTGATCGATCACCTGGAAGGGTACCGCGCCCTGCTCATGGGACCTGGCCTGGGTCAATCTCCCCAAACACTCGAGGTCATCCTCCAGGTATTGGAGTATCTACGCTCCTTACCAGAGGAAGAACGACCGCATCTCGTAATTGACGCGGATGGACTCAACAACCTCTCGGCCTTAGAACGCTGGTGGACATTGCTTCCCACCGGCACGGTAATTACGCCGCACCCCGGCGAAATGGGACGTCTCTGCGGCGGTTTGAAGGTATCCGGCGGCTACCTGGACCGCCTGGAACTGGCGCAGCGCAAGGCCAGCGAATGGCAGGTCATACTTGTACTCAAGGGGGCCTGCACAATTATTACCGAACCAGGCGGGTGCACTCGCATCAACTGGCTGGCTAACCCCGCACTGGCGACAGCAGGCACCGGAGATGTACTGGCCGGTATGGTAGCGGGCCTGCTCGCGCAAAAAGTCCTACCTTTTGATGCCGCCAGCGCCGCCGTCTACCTTCACGTCGCAGCCGCCGAGTTAATGAGCGCCGAAATCGGTCACGCAGGTCTGCTCGCCTCCGATTTATTGCCAAAGATTCCCCGCGCCATCCTCAAATGTAATGCGTAGGGACAAGGGGTGGTGGAACGGAGGTGGAGGGGGCCTTGTGCTTGTCCTGCACGCCTGCTCGATCCCTCCACCCAGGACAAGCACAAGGCCCCCACACCCCGTTCCACCACCCCTTGTCCCTACGCGAAATCCGACATTTATGCGGGAATGAAAAAGAACACCACGCACGCGAAATCCGACATTTATCCAGGAATGAAGAAAAACACCACGCAGGCCATCACATACACCGCAACGAGTTGTATTCCGGCCAGCCAGGTAGTCTCTCCATCCAGGCTGAGGAGGGCGAAGAGGATAGTCGCCAGTCCCAACACAACCAGTTCCAGGGGTTGAAAGACCAGGTTGAGCGGCGTGGCATAGAACAGGCTCACCAGCACCAGTAGCGGCGCGACGAAGGTGGCGACTTGAATCGATGAACCTGCTGCAATGGCCATACTGAGATCGATGCGATCTCTGAGCGCGATATATACGGCGCTTGAATGTTCGGCTGCATTGCCCACAATGGGGATGATAACCAGGCCAATGAAGACGGGAGACCAGCCCAGCAGCCTGGTGACGGGTACAATCGCGCCTACTAACAATTCGCTATTCCAGGCCGTGCCGATGGTCGCGACCAGCAATAATACAGCCGCCAGCCTGGGTTTAGGTGGATTCTTCTCACCCAGACTACGGGGATCAACACCGCCGGTCACTGCTTCCACCTCCACTTCCCCATGCTCTTCGGCAAGAGCGGCCCGGTGACGTTTAGGACTGCGACGTTCAGCGCGCACGTGAAAGACATGCAGGGCAAGGTACATGGCATAGACCAGCAGCAGGATCACCGAGACCGCTATGCTGATCGACTGCACACGCCCAGAGTCATGGATGACCAGGGAGCCGGTTGCGGGAATGAGCAGGCCAGCTACCGCCAGCACCATCATGGCCGAATATTGCCCGGCATCCCGAGCATTGTAGTATTGTTTGCCCCAGCGCCATCCTCCAAGCGCCAGCGAACTGCCCAATACAAGCAGCGCGTTGCTGATGATCGAACCAGTAATCGAGGCCTTGACCACTGAGATCAGTCCCTGTTGCAGGGCAAAGATGCCGATGATAATTTCGGGAGCATTGCCAAAGGTGGCGTTGAGCAGCCCACCGGCAATGGGACCAACGTAGTATTCCAGGTCTTCGGTGGCACGCCCGATCAGCCCTGCCAGGGGAATCAGGGCGATAGCTGAACAAATAAAAATGGCCATCGCTTGCTGTTGTCCCCATACCAATTGGATGATGGGAGCAATGACGGCCATTATAAGTAAATAGTACAGCCAACGAGGCATAGCATCCCTTTCCAGGGCAACCGCAAGGGTGCGCCTCCCAAGATCCATCACCATCGCGGCCATGTTGCACAATAGCATCCCCTTCCAGGGCGACCGCAAGGGCCGGAAGAGTACGCCCCTACCCTATACGGACAAATCAGGCAGAAGGCGCGTGCGTATAGGGTAGGGGCGCACCCTTGCGGTCGCCCTGGCTCATAATGCGCGAGGCTCCGGCGCGGGCGCGATAAATCGGGCCCCTACTCGGCTGTAACGCTCTCTTCTACAGCAGCCTCATTCGCGGCTTCGTCAATGACGTTGACGGTGATTTTTGGCTCAAGCCTGGACGCGACTTTGACAGGAACCATGAACGTGCCAACCGATCGAATGGGATTGGGCAGTTCAATTAAACGCCTGTCAATGGTGATCCCCTCGATATTGCGCAGACCTTCCGCGATATCCTGGCTGGTGATGGAGCCATAGAGTCGGCCCTGTTTACCAACGCGCGCCTTAAAGGTCAGGGTAACGTTGCCCAGCCGCTCGGCCTTTTGTCGATTAGTGTCTACTTGCTTCTCCAGCTTGCGCTTTTCGGCTGCGATACGCTGCTGGTGATTTGCTAAAAGGCCGGGAGTTGCACCCGCAGCGAGGCGGCGCGGCAACAGATAATTGCGAGCGTAGCCATTCGCTACCTCCTTCAGATCACCAGCCTTGCCAAGATTATCAACATCTTGTAAGAGTATTACTTTCATTCAAATTCGCTCCTCATGAGGGGAAGCAGATTTACATAGGCGGGCGCAATGAATTGCGCCTCTACAACTTCCACCTGGTCTCGTTAATGCGAAAGTTAGTATACACCTTGTGTTCATTTCACGCAAGGTTTTTTCGGAACATACCCCATTGCGTCCTACTGAGTCCTCACCTATAATAGAGTAACATTATGCTGCTTTCATAAAGGATTTTTGTATGGATATCGAGGGAACATATACACTTCAGGCCGCGCCAGAAGAGGTCTGGCAATGTTTGATGGACCAGCAGACGCTGCGGCACACCGTCCCGGGCCTGGAACGACTGGAGACGGCAGGCAAACAGACCTACGCTTTCACCCTGCACATCAAGCATGCTCCACTGCGTGGCGTCTATTCAGGACATATCGTTGTCGATGAACTGCGCTATCCCACCTCGTATCGCATGACGCTTGAGGGCGAAGGGCAACAGAGCCACCTCCAGGGAATATGGGAAATTCATCTCAGTACACACAATGATAATACAGTAGTTGCCTACTCAGGGACGTTGAATCCTGGGAAATTTGGGGCGTTTCTTCCCCCAGCCCTGGTTAAGGGAACGGTCAAGATACTGATTCAACAGTTTTTCACCTCGCTGGCCGAACAGTTACGCGCCACCTCTTATGAGCATGACACCACAGCAGGAGAGCAAGATGGAGCATCGATGTCCCCGGCATTCTCAAATGGGCGCGTTCCCATTGAATCCTACTCCTATGCGCCAACACGACTACATACTCTGGTGCACCAGTTGGGTCTGGGAGATGATGATCCCCTGCTGGAAGAGCAGTGGGTCGCACGTCTGAAACGTATCGGGGCTTTTTCGGCGCTCCTGCTGCTGGTCTGGATTGGTACGAGGCTGCCGCGAAGGCTATTCCCCCATCATTGAACGCAGGCGCGCTTTCCAATCATTGTCGTCCGCGCTGTCGGCATCGTTTGTTTCGCCAACAGTCCAACTACGCGAGCCATCGGCGCTTTTCGCCGGGGCGGGTAGCCCTGGTCCTGTAATATCCTTCTGTACATTGGAGCGGAGCGCAGTCGAAGCAGCTTTTCGCACATCGTGTACCGGGTCTTGCAGCAAGGGATATATTTTCTCTTTGCTGTGTTCAGCATCCAGGCGAATGAGCGCGCGGATAGCGGCGGCGCGCTCATCCGAAGTACGCGCCTGCAGCAGCGGCTCGATATCGGGCGTCAACTGCGTCAATGCAAGATCAGCAATCAGGCGCAACAGGCGACTGCGCTGCATAGGATGGATAAGTGTAGTCAGCGCGTTTCGGCAATCGTTCGCCACCTGTTCCCTGTTGAGAATAGCTCCCTGCCCTATAGCCTCAGCAATCGCCACATCGGGCGGTACAGGCGAGATGCCTCGCAGGAATGGCTCAATCCAGGAGGCGACCGGCGTCTGCAAATTGGCGCTGTCATGCAGGTTCAGCGCCCAGGGGAAGTACTCGTAGAGCCAGTAGTACAGCGCTAAGGTCATTTCTGCATCGCGAGCAGCATACGCTACCATCGCCGGAGGTAAGGGGCGGCGCGTCCAATCCGTGCGCTGTAAACTTTTATCCAGGCGAACTTGAAAGGCGCGCAGCAGCATAGCCGCCAATGACGACTCGTGTTGGCCAAAAATTGAGCGGCTGGCTGCCTCCAGATCAAAATAATGCGCCACAAAAAGCTCGCGTTCAGACATCACCCGCAAGTCTGCCCCGGCCCCATGCAAGAGAATTCTGATCTCAGGATTGCCTACAACAGCAGCCAGAGGTGATAGATCACGCAGGCGCAGCGCATCGACGACAAAGCACCGCCCATCAATGGCCAGTTGCAGCAGCGCGAGACGTTGCATTGAGGTCGGCATCTCACGTTGAGCGCGTATAGGCGCGCGCACCTGGGTAAACTCGGCATCGATAGCGATAACAGGAGCGTGCCCCAATACGTTAGCAGCATGTTGTAATTGTTCTGGGCGGTCAACCCAGACGCGCTCACCTCTCTCTGGAGGCGAGCCATACGGTGGACTTTCACCCAGGTATCCCGGTAATACCTTTTCCCACTCTTCTGCTGATTCAGGTTCTTGTCTACGTTCGTTTTCGCTCAAGCATATACCTTATGAAGACTGAATAATATCCCATTATTTGCAGCAACTATAGCAGATTTTGGGGCAAACGTACAGAGAAAAAGCATGAAAATCAGGGCTATTCAAAAGACAATATCTTCCAGGGCGACCGCAAGGGTACGCCCCTACCCTAGACGGGCAGAGCAAGCACAAGGCGCATTCGTCTAGGGTAGGGGCGTACCCTTGCGGTCGCCCTGGTGCTATGCTACACTGAAGCAGCAAAACCGCGGCATTCACTGAAAGAAGGCAAGGCTCTTATTATGGCAAATAACGTACCAATTACAGTTGCATACGGGGATGGCATCGGCCCGGAGATCATGGAGGCCACCCTGCGTATCATTAAGGCAGCAGGCGCGCGTATAGATATCGAAGAAATCGAAGTTGGCGAAAAGGTCTATTTACGTGGCATCAGCGCTGGCATCGAACCGAGCGCGTGGGAGTCGCTGCGCCGCACGAAGGTATTTCTGAAAGCACCGATCACCACGCCACAGGGCGGCGGCTATAAGAGTTTGAACGTCACCACCCGCACAACCTTTGGCCTGTACGCCAATGTGCGCCCCTGTGTCTCCTACTATCCATTCGTTGACACCAAGCATCCCACGATGGACGTGGTGATTATTCGTGAGAACGAAGAAGACCTGTATACAGGCATCGAGTACCGGCAAACACATGATATGGTGGAAAGCCTCAAACTCATCAGTCGGCCCGGCAGCGAAAAGATCGTGCGCTACGCCTTTGAGTACGCGCGCAGCCACAATCGCAAAAAGGTGACCTGCTTCATGAAAGACAACATCATGAAGTTGACGGATGGCCTGTTCCACAAAGTCTTTAACGAGATTGCCAGCGACTATCCCGATCTCGAAAATGAGGCCTGGATTGTGGACATCGGCTCGGCCAAACTCGCCGACACGCCGGAGGCCTTCGACGTGATTGTGCTGCCAAACCTGTACGGCGATATATTGTCTGATGTTGCGGCCCAGGTGGCAGGCTCGGTTGGCCTGGCGGGTTCGGCCAATATCGGTGATCGCTGCGCCATGTTCGAGGCTATTCACGGCTCCGCACCGCGGCGCGCGGGCCAGAACCTGGCCAATCCGTCAGGTCTGATACTTGCCGCCGTGATGATGCTGGTGCACATCGATCAACCGGATGTCGCCACCTTAGTACACAATGCGTGGCTGCGCACCATCGAAGACGGCATTCACACCTATGACATCTATGTCGAGGGAGTCAGCAAGGAAAAAGTCGGCACGCGCGAGTTCACCGATGCCGTTATTGCTCGTTTAGGCAAGGTTCCAGAACAGCTCAAGGTCGTCAACTATACCAGCTCCCCGCAGCATACCTCCTACGCCCCTGTTGCCAGCACACCTACCGACGAGCAGAAAGACCTGGTTGGAGTAGATGTCTTCCTGGACTGGCATAGCGGCACCCCTGATCAGCTTGGCGAAGCATTCAAGCAGGTAGCCAGCAACGGCCTGGATCTGACCATGATTACTAATCGCGGTGCGAAGGTGTGGCCCGGCGGTATGCCCGAAACCTTCACCACCGACCACTGGCGCTGCCGTTTCCTGGCGCGCAACCGAGACGAGGTTGTCAGCCATTCCCAGATCATCAAGCTGCTCCAGCACATCGATGAAGCCGGTTTCGACTTCATCAAGATCGAGAACCTGTACAACTTTAATGGCAAGGCGAGTTATTCGGCTGGGCAGGGGGAATAAATCAGGTGAACACAAAACATGTGTGAGAGGATGATATCGTAATGGTTATTGATGAGATTCTGGCGCATAATGAGCGCTTCGTGCAGGAAAAGACGTTGCCCATCATCGGTCATACCCCGCGCAAGCGCATGGCTGTCGTGACATGCATGGATTGCCGACTGGTGCAAATGTTCGAGCAGGCCCTTGGATTGGAACGTGGTGATGTGCTGGAATTACGCACCGCGGGCGCGACCATTTCCAAACCCGAACGCCAAGGAGCTGCTAACGACCTGATCCGCTCCCTGGCGGGCGGCATCTACCTGCTCGGCGTACGCGAAGTTGCGGTGATCGGCCACACCCACTGTGGCCTGGCCCATGCCAACCCAATCGTGCTGACTGCATCCATGCAAGCGCAGGGAGTAGACCCGCAGCAACTGATACAAGACGAGGGCTTAGAAGGCACACAGGGCCTGGTGGACTGGCTGGGCGCATTCGATGACGTTCACGTCAATGTGCGCGAAGTCGTCAACGTCATTCGCAACAGCCCCTATCTGCCAAAGATTCCAGTGCATGGCCTTGTCATCGATATCGAAACCGGCAAACTGGAGATGGTTGATAGGGGATAGGGGGGATTTCTCCAAGTCACTGACCTGTTTGCCTTCCGACTCACAGGCGTGCCCAATATTCCGCTGCTTCATCTGCATTCTGTTCCGCATCAGGTGAAGCAGCGACAATGTTTTCTCCATCTGGATGATACGTGCCCACTTGACCAGTCATAGGACTTGTGCCATTGCTCTCTGTAGAGTTTACTGGGGTCATGTCCTCACTACCCTCTCTCTTGCTGCTTGCTACAACGTTCACAGTATGCGGCACACCGATGCCTACATGCAAAACTCCCCCGGCCATCAACTCGTAATACTCCGTCAGACGTAGAGCAATTAACTGGTCTGGTTGGTCAATCATATGGTACTTCAATGCGTCTTGTCGCAACGCATCCAGCGCAAAAGAGTTCTTGAGCAAACCAACATTAAAGTAAAGATACTTCTCTGGATCTTGTGACATACGGCCTTCCCTCTCTAGCTATACTTTGACGCCATTCGCCTGAACTTTACGAATAAGAAGCCGACTAGCCAGGCTACAATACCCCAGCGCATTGGCATGGATGGGATCATCTGGACGAGAAAGATGAGGAATACGCTTCTTGAGAAAGTTATAGAAATAATAAACACCACCACCGACATGTAGAACCGGCTTGAAGCTGGCCGCTACAGCATCGCGGTCGCTCTGGCGCCAGGCTGAAGCGATGAAGGAAACAATCTCACTCCCCACCTGCGTCACGGCTTCGGTTGCCAACCGCTCTAAGACGTGCGTGCTAACTGTTCTCCCGTACACGGCAATATCAGGATAGTCGACGCTGCCATTTGATGCATATGCATACATAATTTCACGCGCCTCTAGCAAAGAGAGCGAGCGTTCATACTTGCTCTCGAAGGTATCCATGAGCATTTGTGTAGCCGACTCCACCCCCAACGGTTTGCCTTTACAGTAGTCGGTGACAGGGACCTGGCCACGAGCCACATACAGGTCTGTCGTGCGACCGCCAATGTCAATCACAGCACTTTCTGTCGTCTTGCTCATCGACTTATCCCCATAAGTAATGAGAGCGCCAGCTCCTTCCATCACCACCGTTGTGACCTCGATGGTCACACGCCGGTAGGTCTTTCCATAATCTACCGTAAAGAGGTGTGTTCCCTCCAACGCCGTTTTAATGTTGTTGCGCAGAGTCATGTTCTTGATATAGGTTTCAGCCGGCAGTCCTGTGACAACGGAAAGACCAAATTCCGTATCAGGGATCAACGACGCAGCCGCTGCCAGCAACCCACGCAGACTATACTTGCTCGCGTAGCGTTGAATATCACCTCGTCCATGGTAAACATCAACCGACTGCTGTAAGGCCAGTTCGCCGATGGCATAAGCCATGGCTTCTTCGTGGAACTGGATGACATGCGTATTGGACTGATCTACTTTGACACCGAGATTGCGCATAGCAGTGATATCAGCCTTAGCAAAGGCGGTGGGAATGCTGTAAGCGCATGTGTTCCCATCGCGAAGGACGGTGACCCCACCTATCTTCGCATTGCCAAAGTCATGCCCATAGGGGTACCATTTCATCTGTAAATTCACTCCTCCTCCGAACTCAAAAATGTGAATGCACTTTGTGCTATTTTCGTAACGAGCCAGGACTTTTCTGGTATCTCTAGCCCTTTTGAGTGGTACTTGTAGAAGGCAATAGCCCTTCTGTGATACAATATGACACACCGGCGGGCGCAATGATGAACATGAACAAATTAATGGGGTATGTAGGGACGCGATTTATCGCGTCCAGGTCCCGGTTCAATGTGCACCCAGGTGGACGCGATAAATCGCGTCCCTACATGCTTCCTCCTCAGGAGAAATACATTTTGATACATAAATTGATACCACGACCCTACCATAGATTTTTAAGCATAGCAGGACTACTCATCGCACTCATCCTTTCAAGCTGCGCTAGTGTAAATAACTATACACAACAGACAACCACTCATCCACAAGCAGGGTCACAAACACCCACAAAATTGCAGCCTACGCCCGGCTTTATTTTCAATAAGCCTATCACCTATGTGGCGCTGGGAGCTTCGGATGCGGTTGGAGTGGGGAGCAATATTCCAGGAGCGCAGGGCTACGTGCCATTGGTAGCGGCACACCTGCCCAAAGGTTCGCACCTGGTCAACCTGGGCGTGAGCGGGATACAACTGCATGAGGCGCTTTCTGAAGAACTTCCATTAGCGTTGAGTCTATCACCGGATTTGATTACCATCTGGCTGGTGGCGAATGACTTTATTGGCGGCGTGACCTATTCTGACTATATGCAAGACCTGAATACCCTGCTCACACAACTGCGCTCGCACACGCATGCCCATATCGCCATGGCTAATCTGCCAGATCTAACCCGCCTGCCCGCCTTTGCCAATCAAACACCTACGCAGAGATCACAAATGCTCTCGGCAATTCTGCAATGGAATACCGGCATTGCCAGGCAAGTGGCCCGCTACGGAGTAACACTTGTTGACCTGTTCAGTCAAGGCAGCCAGTTGACAGCACATCCCGAATATATCAGCGGCGATGGATTTCACCCCAGCCCATCGGGATATGTGCAACTGGCCAATCTGTTCTGGCAGGCAATTGGAAGACCATAAAGTTGAGAAAAGCCAGGATGATTATTCTTCCGGCCTGGGCTTAATACTCGTTTCGCCCTCAACGATGAACACCACACGTTCGCATATATTGGAGCAATGATCGCCAACGCGCTCTAACTTATGGGCAATCCAGAGCAAGTAGGTAGCGCGCTGCAAAATGCGGGAGTCGCTTTGCAGGGCGGGAATTGCGCGCGCTCCTTCCAGCATCGCCATTAAATCGTGGCGCACCAGGTGGTATCGCACGTCAACCACATCATCTTCTTCCCAGATATAGCGAGCGGCTTTGGCATCGCGACGGGCAAAAGCATCTATTGTTCCCTGTAAGACTCGCCGCGCCTCTCTGCCCAGATCGAGCATGCCCTGAAGAATGGAGGCTTCGGTGATTTCATCCTCTCCACGCGCGGCTTCGGACACATTCAACGTTATTTCGCTTTGCGCCGCACTGCTATTGCGCAAGGGATCCATACGCAGGATAATCTGCGCAATGCCAGCCGCGCCATCACCCGCCCGCTCAAGATCGCCAGCGATGGAGAGGACAGAGGTAAGCAGGCGTAGATCGCGCCCGCCGAGTGGCTGTTGCAGGGTTAACAGGCGAATGGTATGTTCTTCAATAGCGGCGCGCAGGCTATCAATAATGGTATCGGCTTCGATAACCATACCTGATTTCGCCAGGTCACCCGTCTCCAATGCCTCAAGCGCCGTCCCCAGCGCGTCATCTACCAATCCGCCAAGGCGTATGATTTGAGCATCAAGCTCGTGTAGCTCTCTATCTAAAAGTGTCCTTGTCATGTAATTGCTCCCTTCTCTGCGTAGAATATGAGGGCGACCGCGTTTCTCACCCTATACACCAGCAAGCTTTTTACAACATCTGTACTGGCTGCTTCACTGAATATATTGTAGCACATTTTCCATAGAAAAGATAGAGTGATGTTTAAATACTTCTTCTATTCTTAAAGGATAAGTGTAATCAGTCAGCTATTTGACAGCACTTCGGCTGTGATGTTACAGTAGGTCATATCTTTATAATAGGCCAAAAGAGAAAGACAGGATAACCTATGTCAACGAAACGACTCCTGGGCGTATACGCTCACCCCGACGATGAGGGCACAGTGACCGGCGCAATGCTCCATTATAGCACGTTAGGAATTGAACCCGGCCTGGTATGCGCCACACGTGGAGAGGTGGGAGAAATCTCCGACCCCGCCCTGGCTACACCCGAAAACCTGGGCGAGGTGCGCGAGGGAGAGATGCGCGCGGCTGCTGAGGTGCTGGGCGTACATAACCTGTGGTTCCTCGGCTATCGCGATTCTGGGATGGCAGGAACGCCGGAGAACCAGGACCCGCGCTCACTCGCACAGGCTAACGCAGCTGAGGTGGTAGGAAAGCTGGTCGCGATCATTCGCCAGTTCCGTCCACAGGTGATGGTGACATTCGATGAAACCGGAGGCTATGGCCATCCCGATCACATCGCCATCTACCGCCATACAACCAGTGCCTTCTACGCGGCAGCGGATGCCGTGCAATATCCAGAACACGGCCCAGCTCACCTGGTCTCGAAGCTCTACTATTCCGCATTTCCTCGCAGCGCCATCCGTCAAATCGGCGCATGGATGCGGGCACAGAACCCGGACTACCAGAGTTTGTTTAGCAAGCTCGACCCTGAAAAACTGGGTATGCCCGATGAGCTCATTACCGTCCGGCTCAGCGTAGAACCCTGGCTGGACACAAAAAATCGCTCCTGGTCTATGCACCGCACACAGATAAATCCCAATAATCCAATGTCACAGCTACCCGAAGATGTCCAACGCCAATGGCGCGGTTACGAATACTTTCAACTGGCCGCGACACGTGTCGGCCCCGACGTCGAGGGAGAGAACGATTTGTTTGCGCGGACATGAGCCTTACATAGAGCCAATCCACACAACTTTTTACTATTGAGCGTAAAAATCGTCATTACAAGTAACGCAGCTTTTTACACTCAACAATAAAACGTTCAGGGCTTTTCAGGCATACACGAATAATAACCCATTGGACGCTCTCCAGGAGAGGTTCAACCATGATTGACCGCGTAGGACAGAGGCTTGGTAATTATCAGCTGCTTAGTCTGCTGGGACAGGGCAGTTTTGCTGCGGTCTATCTCGGTCAGCACGTGCATCTTCACACCTATGCTGCCATAAAAATGCTCCACACTCGCCTGGAGAGTGACAGCCTGGATGAGTTCCGCAAAGAAGCTCGCCTCATTGCCAGCCTGCGTCATCCTCATATCATCACTATTCACGATTTTGATGTCGAAGAGGATATCCCTTTCCTGGTGATGGATTATGCCCCGCACGGCTCATTGCGTGAGTTCTACCCGAGAGGCGCACAGTTGCCTCCTTCGATTATCCTGCCGTATGTGAAACAAGTCGCCTCTGCCCTGCAATATGCTCATACCCGCAAGATCATTCACCGTGACGTGAAGCCAGCCAACATGTTGATTGGACCGCAGCAGGAGATCCTCCTGAGCGATTTTGGCCTGGCTATTATGACCCAAAGTTCACTGCACTCATCACCACAACCAGTGGCAGGCACATTGGCATATATGGCCCCTGAACAATTGGAGGGCAGACCCGGACCGGCCAGCGATCAATACGCCTTAGCGATTGCTGTCTACGAGTGGCTCGCTGGTACCCTTCCTTTTGTTGGTACACCTGAAGAAATGGCAGCGCTCCATCACGGCGCGCCTCCTCCACCCTTGCGTGAACGAGTTCCCACCATTTCACACGCTCTTGAGCAGGTGGTCATGACTGCCCTTGCCAAAGACCCTCGTAAACGCTTCAAGCATGTCGAAACGTTTGCTGACGCATTTGAAAAAGCGTATCAGTCAGAAGAAGCCATCATGATTACGCAAATGCAATCTTCCACTCCTTCGGCTGCCCAATCTTTCCCTGAACCGTTCCCACGCCTCTGGAACGTACCTCTTCGCCGCAATATGTTCTTCACCGGTCGCGAGGAGATCATCAAGCATATATACCAGAGCCTGCCTAAAAACAAGATGGTCGCGCTGGCCCAGGCTATCACCGGACTGGGAGGCATCGGCAAAACACAAACGGTCGTAGAATATGCCTACCGCTATCGGAACAACTACCGGGCAGTGTTCTGGGTCAGAGCGGATACTCAGGAAGTGCTGAACTCGGACTTTGCCGCACTCGCTGACTTGCTCAACCTGCGTGAAAAGAAGGACCAGGATCAGAGCTACATTATTCTGGCTGTCAAACGCTGGCTACAGGAACAGAACGACTGGCTGCTGATCTTCGATAATGTTGAACACCCTGAAATGGTCGATGATATGCTGCCAGCGCATCATCATGGGCATGTGTTGCTTACCACACGGGCGCAGATGACGGGTCCGACAGCTCAACGCATCGAACTGGAAAAGATGCTCCCACACGAGGGAGCCTTGTTTCTGCTGCGACGAGCCCAAATCATTCCTCACACCGCCTCTTCCGATGAAGCAACGTTTGAACAGCGTAAAGGAGCGCGAGACATATCGATAGCCCTGGATGGAATACCCCTGGCCCTGGATCAGGCGGGAAGCTATATCGAAAGTACCGATTGTGGTTTACAGGGATTTCTCGCACGCTATCAACAACGCCAGGATCTCTTCTTACAAAAGCGTGGCAAACCCACGACTCAGAATGATCATCCCGCCTCCGTTGCCACCACACTCGCGCTTTGTTTTGAGCAAGTGACACAGGCCTCTTCTGCTGCCGGAGAACTACTGCAACTGTGCGCGTTCCTTTACCCCGATAGTATCCCAGAGGAAATCTTCAGCAAGGCTGCTTCTGAATTGAGCCGGGCATTACGCTCCCACGCCGGTGATGATGTGAAACTGGACGCCGCGATAGTGGAGTTGCGGAAGTATTCTCTCATACGGCGGAACCCAGAACAGCGCACCCTGACCATTCACCGGTTGGTACAGGCCATCCTCAAAGATCGCATGACCAATGCGGCCAGGCGCCAGTGGGCCGAACGAGCTGTACGAGCTGTAAATCGCTTGTTTCCCGATGTCGCTTTTGAGAACTGGCCTCTCTGCGAACGCCTCCTCCCCCACGCTCAGATCTGCGCTGTGCACATCGAGCAGTGGGACATGAAGTTTCCAGAAGCCATACGCCTGCTCAAACAAACCGGGAAGTACCTGCGAGACCGCGCTCAGTATGAGGAGGCTGAACCGCTGTATCAACAGACCCTCACCATATGTGAGCAGACACTTGGATCAGATCATGCCGAATCTACAACGATGCTCGATGCGCTGGCGGATATTTACTTTCGACTAGGAAAATACGTGCTGGCCGAGTCATTCTACCAACAGGCATTAGATATCCGTCAGAAAACGCTACCACCCAATCATCTTGCTATAGCAGCCAGCCTGAATTATGTGGCACGCATCTGCTATTTTATAGACAAAAACAAATATCAACAGGCCGAGCAGTATTTCCAACAAGCCCTGGCCATTCGTGAAGCGAGTCTGGAACCAGACGATCTTGCCATTGCCGAGACATTGGAGGATCTCGCCAACTATTACATCTATCAAGGCCAGTATGCCAAAGCAGAGCCGCTCTACCAGCGATCCTTAGCTATCCGCCAGCAACGCCTCGGACCAGCCCACCCAGAAGTCGGAGGAAGTATATTCAATCTGGCACTCCTCTACCACAAGCAAGCCAAATACGATCAGGCTGAACCACTCTATCAACAAGCACGAACGATTTTCGAGAACGCTTTTGGAACAGAGCATCCAGACGTTGGCCTGCTGCTCGATGACATCGCCATGCTCAATGTAGAGCAAGGGAAGTATGCTCAAGCCGGGCTACTCTTCCAGCAGGTGCTGACTATTCATGAGAAAGCTTTCGGACCGGTGCATCCTCATATCGCCAAATGTCTGGATAACATGGCCCTGCTCTCCCAGCTCCAGGGGAAGTACGACGCGGCAGAGTCATATGCCAGGCGGGCTCTCACTATCCATGAACAAACAGTTGGGCCAGAACATACCGATGTCGCTTTTGTCCTTTACACACTCGCCAGGATTTACCTGGCACAGGCAAAGTATGAACAGGTACGAGCGAGCCTGCAACGAGCAGTAACACTGCTAGAAAGAGATCAAAGGCCAGATAATCCCTTTCTCGGCATGGTCCTGAGTAGAATGGCAGACCTGTGTCAGATTGAAGGCAGGTATCATGACGCCAACATGTACTATCAACGTGGCCTGGCTATCCTTCAAAAGAGCCTGGGAAACGACCATCTTGATGTAGCAGAAAGTTTGCACGGGATCGCCAGGCTTCTCTATAAGCAAGGGCAATACGAACAGGCAGCAACACGCTGTCAAGAGGTTCTGGCCCTCTGTGAGAAGAAGCTTGGAAGAGATCATCCTGATGTAGCTCACTATATCAATACATTGGCATTGATTCTCCTGGCGCAAGACAGACAAGACGAAGCAGAAAAACAGGCAACACGGACACTGGCGTACTATGAACAGCACCTGGGAGCACGACATCCCGCAGTAGCCGAGAGCCTCTCTGTTCTAGCGCGGGTCTATCAAGCTCAGGGGAACTTCGCGAAAGCCAGACCGCTCTACCAACGGGCAGTGAGTATCCTGACACATACCTTTGGGCAGGAACACCCGGATATAGCTCGCTGCCTTCATGGATTGGCGACACTCGCTTACGCTCAGGGCAAATATGCTCAAGCGGAAAAAGACGCGCGCAGAGCAGTAATCATGGGCGAAAAAATGTTGGGGGGAGAACACCCTGACGTAGCTGAGATGTTGTACACCCTGGCAAAAGTCCACCAGGCGTTACACAAATACACCCAGGCAGAGATATATTACCGGCGAGCAGTGACGATCAAAGAACACATACTGGGGGAAGGACATCCTGATACCATCGAAGGCCTGAAAGGCCTGGCTGTGCTTTTGCGCCTCCTGGAAAAGGAAAAGGAGGCGCAATCTTTAGAGGAACGCTTACACATGCTTCTAGCAAAGCGCTACCAGGAGGATAAGTAAAACACGCTGTGCCACTTCCATCTATCATAAGTGTGAGATACAATAGGGCCAAATAAACAGAATCTGGAGTTGACATGGAAGACGAAGCGAACAAAACAGAAGTCGTCAAGGCGATGCTCGAGGATGGCACCAGTATCAGCATTCAAGCGACCTCGCTTGGTGGCGAAGAGCGTGTAGCTTTTGGCGTCCCCCCATTCAAAGAAGTGACCGACACGGTCGAAGGACTCGCCAAAGCCCTGGTCACCACCTTGAAAAAGGTGAAGCCCCGCGCCGCCAGTGTTGAGTTCGGCGTGCAGGTCGGCATCGAATCGGGAAAACTGACCGCGCTGCTGGTCAAGGGCACGGGAAACGCCAACTTGAAGATCACCCTGGAATGGGGCGAGATCACCGAAGACATGACCAGGTAGAGGGGATTGATGTTACATGACCCAATCGCTGTACGAGCTGCTGGCCGATTGCACTGTGCGTATCCTTGCAAGCGGCGGAAGCGGCACAGGTTTCTTTGTCGCGCCTGGACTGATCCTGACCTGCGCACATGTCATCGAAAACGCGCAGCAAGGGGGCATGCAGAAACTGCCTATCAAAGTATTCTGGAAAGGGCAGGAGTATTCAGCGCAGATAGGTACATTTCGCAATGCTCCCTATCCAGACCTGGCTCTGTTACAAGCACCCATCTCTGATCATCCCTGTGTGCTATTGCATGGTGGAGCAGAGCCATTCAGCGAACTCTACAGTTATGGCTATGCCGATACTGAGTCACAAGGCGCATCCACCACCTTTGCCTGCGAAGGTTGGGCTGGCGATCAACACGAACTGCTGAAATTCAAGGAGGGACAGGTGCGCCCCGGCATGAGCGGCTCGCCCGTCCTCAACCGGCAAACAGGCAGTGTCTGCGGCATCGTGCAAACCACCCGTGACCGCACCAACGCGCTGGGTGGCAAAGCCATGCTGACGAAGGTAGTGCTGCGCGAGTTCCCAGAATTAGAGGAGAAGCAGCGCCAGTTTCACCAGCAGGATAGACGGTGGGCCAATGCGCTTACGCCGCAACAACGCCAGCAATTGCATCTTAGCTGGTTGCCTGCCCCATCTCTACCTCAACAACACGGCACAATGGAAGTTTTCTATTCCTACGCGCATAAGGACGAAGGTCTCAGGGACGAGCTAGACACCCACCTGGCTCTACTCAAAAGGCAAAAGCTTATCAATGGCTGGTTTGATCGAGAAATTTCCGAGGGCAAAGAATTAGAAGGTGAGATTGCCGAACACCTGAATTCGGCTCCCATTATTCTACTGCTGGTCAGCACAGCCTTTATGGCCTCAGATTATTGCTATGACAAGGAGATGCAGCGAGCTATGGAACGGCACGAAGCAAAGGAAGCTCGCGTGATCCCCATCATTCTGCGACCCTGCGATTGGCACAGCGCCCCATTCGGCAAACTCAAAGCGCTCCCAAAGGATGGCAAACCGGTAATTAGCTGGTCGAACCGCGACGAAGCATTCCTGGATATCGCGCAAGCTCTCCGCAGGGTCGTCGCGGACGTAGCGAAAGCGCAGGGCTTGTAATCGACTTCTAGAACCGAGGAGAACTGAAATGCAACCACGCATCGAAAACATGAAGGCAGCGCCAGGAGCCTACAGAGCCATGCAAGGCTTCGAGAAGTACGTAGCGGAATGTGGCCTGGAACAATCTCTACTCGAGCTGGTCAGAACTCGCGCCTCACAGATCAACGGGTGCGCCTATTGCCTCGATATGCATACCAAAGACGCGCGAGCCAACGGTGAAAGTGAACAGCGCCTTTACGCGCTTCCTGCCTGGAAAGAAGCGCCATTCTATACTGAGCGGGAACGGGCGGCCCTCCTCTGGACAGAAGCGCTGACACTGATCGCCGACAACCATGTACCAGACGAGGTCTATGAGCAGGTGCGCCAGCATTTTAGCGAGGCGGAACTGATCAATCTGACGCTAGCCGTGGTTGCCATCAATGGGTGGAACCGCATCGCAATCAGTTTCCGCAGCCTTCCCGGAAGCTATCGCCCTGACCTTGCCCGGTAGCCCATTCAGCTCTTTCGCAGCATCTCCAGGAAGCTCCATGACTTCAAGTCGCGTTCCAGGTGGAAACGCAGCAGGTCGTGCATCACGCCTTCTAATTCGGCGTGCATGTGAGCATCGGGTCGCAAACGAGCCACATCCGCCCACTTGCTGCGCTGCATGTAGCGCAGTACCTTGAGCGCGTTGAGCGAAAGATGGCGTTCCCAGTAACGCGAGCACTGGGGACACAGGATGCCGCCGAGCGAGGCTTTGAAGCCGTTGTCCTCCGGGCGTATCTCGCTGGCGCAGTGCGCGCAGTTCTGCAAGGCCGGTTCGTAGCCAATGGCCGAGAGCAGGCGCAGCTCAAAGTAGCGCAAGAGCAGGCGGGTATTTCCCTCTTCCTGCTGCGGAGTTAGCTCTATGCCATTTGTGCGCTGTTGTTGAAGCGCGTTGGCGTCGGCATCCAGGTAGCGCAGAGTATCCAGCAGCAGGGTATAGATATCGTAGTGCGGCGTCTGGTCTTCCACAAAACGGTCTACCAGTTCGGCGAGGTAGAAGCCGCAGGTCATATGCCAGAGATCGGTACGCAGGTGCAGGAAATTCTCGCGCCCTTCCGCCTGGGTCACGATGTCGAGGTTGCGCCCCAGGGCTATTTGCAACTGGCTGCGACAGAGCAGATCGACATGTCCTGCCAGTTTACTGACGGGGCGACGTGTGCCTTTGGCGACGGCACGAAATTTGCCTTTGTTGGGAGTAAAGAGGGTCAGGATACGATCAGCTTCCCCAAGGTCGGTGCGCTTGAGTACAATGCCTTCCGTGGAATAGCTGCGTTGTTGTCGCATGGGGAACACCTCTCCTTTCGTCCTGCCTGAGCGAAGCGCACTCCTTGCATCTTGCCTGAGCGCAGCTAGCACGCAGTGCGTTGGCAAGATGCCTTACAAGAAGCACGCAGTGCGTCTGGTTGGATGGCAGGACGGATAGGTGCCGAGTACAAACAAAAAAAGACGTGACCTGCATCATCACGTCATAGATGGAGGCGACGAGCGGATTCGAACCGCTGGTGCAGCTTTTGCAGAGCCGTGCCTTACCACTTGGCGACGTCGCCGTATGAAGACAACTGGGAGCGGGAGACGGGGATCGAACCCGCGACTTTCTCCTTGGCAAGGAGATGCTCTACCACTGAGCCACTCCCGCATATATCTTGCGTTCGCAAGATTAAGATATCATACTCGTGGTATTTTGTCAACTGCTTTTTACACCATCCATTGCCTGATAAGACCAACAACCTCTGCCTGGCTAACCGTCTGCTGTTCTTTCCGCACGAGGTCTCGCACCGTCACCTGGCCAGCCGCGAATTCATCTGGCCCCAGGATAACCACGAAGGGTATACCCTTCTTGCCCGCATAGCGAAGCTGAGTGCCTAGTGGATCCTGCTCAAAGTACATCTCAGTCTTCAACTCACCCTGGCGCAGGATGTTCGCCATCTGCAGCGATGCATTCACCAGAGTTTTGTCGAAAACCGTCACCAGCACCTGGGCTACCGTCTTGCCAACATTTGGAGGAAACATGTTTAGCTCCTCCATTGCGTCGATGATACGCTCGATACCAATGGTCGTTCCCGTGGCAGGGTAACTACGCTGGGAGAACATGCCCACCAGTTCATCATAACGCCCGCCGCCGGTAATGCTGGGCATCCTGGGTTCCTCAATGGTCGTCTCATAGATAGGGCCCGTATAGTACTCCAGCCCGCGCACCATCGCAAACTTGACCTGGTAATACTCTTCAGGAATATCAAGCGCCTTCAGGTAGCCGATGATCTCCTCAAGTTCGGCAATCCCCTCCAGCGCAACTGGATAACTCCCCAATCTCTCTCGTAGTGAAGCCAGCACCACCTCGTTCTCCCCTTCAATCTGGAGCAGATCGAGCATCTTTTCGATGACATCATCGGGAATCTCGTTTCTCCGCAGTTCCTCTCTCACCCCCTCCAGGCCGATCTTTTCTAACTTGTCAATGGAGCGGTACAGGCCGCCAAGCAATTCATCCGGCACGCCAGAAAATTGCCCAATGCCGGTCAGAATTTTCCGGTCGTTGATATTGATGACAAACCTCTTGAAGCCCAGCCGCCGGAGTACCTCGTAGATGACATTGAGTGTCTCGGCGTCGGCCAGCATACTCGCGCTGCCAACTGTGTCCGCGTCACACTGGTAGAACTCGCGATATCGTCCTTTCTGCGGGCGTTCCGCGCGCCAGACCGGGGCAATTTGATACCGCTTGAAAGGCTTGGGCAGATCGGGATACATGCCGACTACCCGGCAAAGGGGCACCGAGAGATCATAGCGGAGTGCAAGCCTATCCTTCCCATCCCCGTACGTTGCATTATAAATGAGCCGCTCCGCGTCTGGTCCGTACTTGCCCATAAGCGTGTCGGCTAATTCAACGGCGGGCGTTGAGAGTGGTTCAAAACCAAATTCCTCGAAGACGCCGCGAATTACATCGATCACATACTGCCGCCGGATCATCTGCTCCGGCAAGATGTCCCGCATGCCTCGTGGGACGGATGCCACCACTTTCCTTGCCATTTCTTACACCTTTTCGTCGATTGTACCAGAGCCAGGTAGACACCGTCAAGCTAATTTGGGAGTATCTTCCGCCCAATCTTTTCAGCTACCTCCTCCAACCACGCTCTCGACGGCAAGTGATAAGGACGGAACATTTCACGGTCACCTGTAGTCGTATCGAACAGCACAGCGTAATCCTGGCTGAGTTCCGTAGCGCCAGGCCATTCCAGCAACTCCATCGATTCGTTTTTCGAGGGCGTGCGCAAGACAACCCGCCGGTCAAAATGCTCAAGCGCATCGCTGCCGGGCATGCTTTTCAGGCTCGTAAGTCTGTCACACCACATCAACAGGTGGATACCGAGATCAGGCCCCTGGTGTAGGATGGTCGCGAATTGTTCAGCCAGCGTCGGTGAACCTGCATGTTCATGTTGAGCAGGCTTTTGACGTAGTTCATCCATACGCTGCAAGCCGTGTAAAATGAGCAAGATCGATGAATGCTCGAAAGCATCTGACGCGCGCCGTTGTTCAAGTACCTCGCTGATATGGGTGATGACCTGGGCAAGACCGGAATGCAGGTTTTGCCGCGTCACCACACGCGGTATATAACCCGGCAGCAATTGCCCCATCACCTGCAAAGCATCCTGTTTCGAGCTGGTCTCAACAATGTAGCATTGCAGGCGTTGGGGTGGATATTGCGCGGCAAGGCTGACGAGAGAGGTCACAGCCATGCTCATCGCCATCTCCTCTTGCTTGCCGACAATAAGGAGATGGCTGCCGCTTTCCCGCGAGAAAGTGACGGCGGTTGGCTCTTTCAGCGTCACCGGGTGACCCAGCCAGGCCTTAAACGTATCACCGGGCGCTGGCCATTGAGGCTGATCTAACAGTTCCTTCAGCCGCGTATTGTGCTCAACCGAGGCGGCGTCGGAAATGTACTGGCGCACCGTTTGTAAAAGTTGCGTGGACAATGGCAGTGGTGGCAGCGTATCCAACAGCAACTGGCACGCTGAGAAATCGGGGTCCAGCCAGGTAAAGCGCTGCCCATTGCCGGTGATCACGCTGGAAATGCTCTCCAGCACATGTAATTCAAAGCCGAGAAGAGCGGGGAATGGCATATCAAGGTCGCCAACGATGATGGTTGAAACACCGCAGCGCGGGCCATTTCTAGCGATCACCAGCAGTTCATTCGCCGCCGCGGGAGAGAAATTCGCCGGAAAGCCCATCACCACCAGAATATGATAAGGTTCAGCCTGATGGCTGCTCTCATTGCCTTCCTCTCCCTTCTCTCCTTCCGCTCTATACTCACTGCGCTTGCGGTGAACATGGCGGATATGATCGGTTACGCTGCGTAATTGCTGCTCGATTTCCTGCGTACTGACCCAGGCATTGCCCGTTCCCAGCATGTCATGATGCTCAGCTAGCGGTGAAAATGGATTCAGCGTATTGCCCAGTTCAATGGGATCGATGATGGTGAGGCGCACATTCCCTGGTTGCTGCGTCACCAGCAGGCGTATCAACAGCGATTGTACCACCGCTGCCGCGCTCTGCTTTGCTACTCCTGCCGCCTTGATGAACAGATTGCAGCCCTCTGGACAGGAGATGAGCGCGGGCAGTGGTGGAAGGGCCAGTTGCGCAGGCAGCATCAGCGCGCCGATACGAGCGACAGGAGGAGTAATATGCAAGTGTTCCCAGGCATCCCAGGACGCATCATCCCAGCCCGTGCCAGCATAACTCGTTTCATGAAGAAAAGTCGCCACATCAGCGCGCAGTTTCATCAATCGCTCCTGCAAGATGTGCTCAAGTTGATCGTTTTGTTCTTCGTGACGCTGTCCGATTTCATGGAGTTGCGTTTGAAAGATATCCTCGATGCTCGCGCAGCGCTGCTCATGAGCGAGTTCCACCAGTGGTTCGACATACCCGAGCGTCACATAGGCTTTTCTGAGCGGATAGAAGAGCCTGTAAAAGCACCCCGCCAGCACAGCGATAAAGACGACCAGAGCCCAGCCTGCATCTAGAAGCAAGTTACCGGGCGGGCCAGACACCCAGAAGAGCAGCAGGCCGAAAATTCCAGCTACTACCGCCGCGATACGCAGCACCCATGTGAACAATATGCCCGGACGCGCATAGCGTCTCAGAAATGCATGCACCCTGTTGCTGGCGGCGGCGGCAGTTGTGCGACAGGTCGCTACCTGCACTGCTGCATCGAGGCTGCGCGCAGGTTCTTCAGGAGGAGGCGTGAAGAGATGTGTGCTGGCCCACCAGCTCCAACCCGATGCCGAGAGTTCGCTGCGCGTCTCCGCATAGATCTGGCGAACTTCCTCAATAGCGTGGTCTGCCTGCGCCATCGCACTCTGCCGCGCCTGGTAAGCAACCTGCTCTTCCTCGCGCCGTCGCCGTTGCAGGTCGGTTTTGCGCAGTTCATAGCCCTGCACCAGTGTCTGCGCCTGCCGAAGCAGCACGCGCTCCTGCAGGACAAGTGGGTGATCAGGCGCGCCCGTATTGGGCAATGGCATTACTACCGGCTCGGATATCTGCTCCGTCTGTCCAAAGGGAGTTCCAGTATGCGCTGGCGAACCAACTACAAAGGGTGATGGGCCAATCCTGGGTGGAACCTGCTGCGTTGTACTGGAAGGTGACGGCCTGGTAAACCCGGCATGCCCAACTCCCATCGTCCCAGGCGCTTGTAGCACCACCTCCTCCAGAGCATCCGCGAAATCCTGGACATGTGGGAAGCGCTGCTGCGGTTGTTTCGCTAACGCTCTCAAGACAACCTGGTCTACACTTGACGGAATGCCAGGCATCCTGCTTTGCAGGGAAGGTGGAGGCGCAAAGCTGTGCTGGGCGAAGAGCGCGGAATGCGACCCCTGAAAGGGAGGATAGCCGCAGAGCCACTCATAGGCGACGACTCCCAACGAATACTGATCGCTCGCCAGGGAGGGTTTGCCGTTCAGGTGCTCAGGAGACATATACGGCAGGGTACCGAGGATGTTTTCGATGGCTTGAGAACGCGAACTGATGGCGGTCAGAGCGATCCCGAAGTCACTGAGCAAAATTTCGTCGTTGCTGCCAATGAGCATATTCGCCGGTTTGACATCCAGGTGAATCAGTCGTTTCTGCGTATGCGCGTACTGCAACGCCGCCGCGACCTGCTTGACGTAGGAGACCACCACCATCGGCGGCAAGGGAATGCCCCGAGGATGGCGTTTCGCCAGGGTGCCATTAGGCGCGTACTCCATCACCAGGAAAGGCGTATTGTCTATCACCGAGAAATCTAAGACGCGCACAATATTGGGATGATGCAAGTCGGCAATGACACGGGCCTCGTGGCGAAACTGCACGCTTTCATCGCTCCCGCTCATGCGAGTATCCAGCACCTTCACCGCCGCCAGGGTGCGCAGGTGAATATGTTCGCCAAGGTAGACATGCGCGAAGCCGCCCTGCCCAAGTAAGCGCACCAATCTATAATTGCCAAGCTGCTGTCCTTCACGATCTGGCATTGGTTGACCCTCCTCGAAAAGGCCATCTACACCACCCCTTGTCCCTACACCCCTCTGATCTATTATATATGACGCTGCTTCATTAGGAAGGTAAAATCTCGCCTAATCCTCGACCACGAACCCACGTTCCCTCAATAACTCTACTATGCGCGCCAACCTGTCCTGCGGAACACGCACTAAACGGTTTTCCGAAGGGACTTCTTCCTCGAGCAGCTCGCCCACCTCTTCATCGGCCTGGATATCGCGCAGCGCCTGGGCAGAGAGGCGCAGCATGGGAGCAGCTTCAACCGAAATAACATTCTGCCTGTCATACCCTCCGCCCCACAGTTTGAGACGAATAAGGAAGGAAGGCGGCACACCGTCCAGGCAATACTGCTGCAAAAAGCGCACGATATGCTCGAGTGGGATATCGGGGCTGCGCTGGATAGATGATGGTGTAATGCGTCTCCAGCCCGTCGCCTCGTCATAGGTAGTGATACGTTCAAGTTCTGCCGCCAGGTACAGGTTCACTACGGGATAGCAGGGCTGCAACAGGCCATCCCCGAGCAGTCGCCACTGTGGTTCATGCACTGGCATACGCCCGCTTTCCAACACCTGAGTATAGACCGGCGCCACTACCAGCGCGGGCAGATATTCGCGCTGCCACAACAGTTCTTGCAGGTTGGCCAATTGATCGGAGACCACTTCTGCCAGCAAGGGGGCCAGCCGACGACCAAACAACGGGCGAGTTTTCGCATCCGCGAAGAGTTCATCCAGTAAAGCCGCGTCGTCTACTTCGAGTAAGGTCATACGAGGCCAGAGTTCAATGCGCCGCGCCTGTCGTTCCCATTCCATCAGTGAATAGCAGACGTTTTGCGGCAGGCTTCCCCCGCCCGCCTGCTCCAGGATCTGCTGAATTTCTTCCGCGTGCATGCCCATCTGTATAGCGCGGGTCACACTGGCCTTTGTCAGGCGATACTGGGCGATCTGCTCGAGCCGCGTGCGCTCGGCAAAACGATCTAACCGAATCAGCAGCGCTTCTGAGACGGGTGCAAGCGCCAACATTTCAAAATTTGGCTGCACCACCAGTTTGCCCCAGGGCAATTCTTCTATATCGAACGCGGTCTCGCCGGTGATAAGCGCGCTTTGCGGCAGCAGGCGAAAAGCATCCATATCGTTTTCTTCATGCAGCTCTACCAGGCCTAACCAGCGCAGCGGCCCTGACAGCATAGCTCGAATGAAACCGCCCTCTACCAGGTGCCAGCCCTCGCGGTGCGTTAACCAGCCATGCCGCAGGCGAAAGTCCCAGCCATAGGGGTTGCTTCCGGTGGAGTAGCGTTCCGCGCGCGCCCCATACTGGCGCGGGAAGAGCAGATAGGGAACGTACAACTTGGCGCGCGCGATAAAGGCGGGCAAGGTATGCCACTCGCCTGACTGCGCCTGTAATATCCGCTCCATCACCATTGCGCGCGCGTGTATCACTTCCGGATGAGCCGGATCGAGAGGGCCGGGTCCGGGCCTCAAAATAACACCTGGCAGGTAGTTCAGTTCGTTCCAGAAGGACGTCTCGAGCCATAGGCGATAGCAGCGCCGCGCCCGTTCCAACAGTGGTAGAGCAAAAAATGCATCGGCAGGCGCAGCCAATATTGCCCCATTGCGTTCATACAACAGCCCCAATTTCATGAGTAGCAGGCGCATAAACAGCAGGTGAGGTCCATCAGCTTCGGTGCGTATGCGCTCGATATCAGCCGGGGGTCCCAGTTGCTCGATCACCTGCCGCAGCGCTGGTCGCGAAAGCAGCTTGCTGCTGACCAGGGATAAACCCTCACGCACGCTCGATACCAGCGACCAGTAGAGATAGAGCGAGCGCTGCAAGGAACGCAGGTCCTCTTGATAGTCAGCCGCCAACGCATCGGCCTGGGAAGAGGGCGCAATGAATTGCGCCCCTACATGGGAACGAAGAACGGCTTGCGCTGCATCCATAACCGCCTGCGGCACAATCAGCACGCCATCGTAAACCCCATTGGCATAGTCACGCCCCACAAAGTTGGTTTGTTTGCCCCAGAAGAGCAATCCCAACATCAGCAGGCGATGCAACGCTTGCTCAAAGACGCCATGTGGATGCGGCGTAGGATATTGCAAGGCGCTGGGGGGCGCGGCCTCGGCATAGGGACGCAGCGAACCTATGCCCAGGGTAGGAGTATCGCGTTTGTAACGTGTTCCACCGGTATGCGGCTCTGTTCCAGGAAATGCAGAGACATCGCTGCTCTTCTCTGAGGGCGAAGGCGCAATGAATTGCGCCCCTACATGCTTATCTTTACCCGTATTGAGCAACTGCGCGCTGGTGAAATAAAGGGCAAGGTCGCGACTATTCGCGCGCCCTCCGCAGGCAACCAGTTCGTTCAGAATGCGTGTTTCTATCTCGCCCAGGCCGCGTATGACCTCCTGGCAGGCTTCAGGATCGAAAAGCGCCTCACCAATTTCTGGAAGGTTCAAAGAGGACAAAGAGATGGCATCTGCCGGATTAGTAAACACGGGCAAGTGACGCGCCTTGACCAACGCCTGCAGGTGGTAAGGCGGCACATTCTGTAATAGATAAAGGTCGCTTACATCCATATTATTCATCCCCATGCAGTAGTGGCGTTTGACCGCGCCGCTTCAACTCTTCAACCAGTTGCTCTCCACCCTGCTTGTTCAATAGCACGAGGGTAGGATGAATTCTGTGCGCAATCTGTTTTTCTATCGAGGTCGTCGCCCCCAGTTCGCGCATAGTGAGGGTATCGGCAACCTCCAGTAATGTCACATCCGTATAAAGCCGCGCGCGTCCATAATGCGCGATACGCCGTTCAAGTTGATACAGCGCTGAGGCCATCGAGCTATTCTCTATGCTAGAAGCGTCTACCACGCGATGTAACAGGTCAAGCAGCGGCGCGAACACCTCTCCACGATGAAGCGCCTCACCAAGCGATTTTGGCGTAAGTCGATAGGAAAGCCGACCAGCCTGCACCCCTTGCACTTCAGCAAATCGTTCGATCAGTTCAATTACCGGCCAGTTTTCGGGCGATGAAAGTATCGATAATTCGCCCTGCTCCGACATTTCGATAGCGGGTTCCGCAGGCCCATTGGCAAGAAGGCGATCCTGCTCAATGATGGACAATCCATTCAACAAGAAGCCCGCCATCGACGTGAGGCGGAATGCCAGCAAACGCCCATCAGCAGACAGCGCAAGGTCACTGGCTCCCCACCAGTACAAAGGACCTTGCAGTAACCGCGCAAGATAGCGTCCCTCGGCGCGTAACCAGTCATTCCACTGCGTGGGCTGCAAAGGCCGACCCTCTTCCTGCTCGATCCACCAGTGCGGAGAGGCAAAGGCGCGCTGCCGGCGTTGTAAAAACGTGGGGTTCAAACGATATACAAAACGCGCAAAGGCGGTGAAATTGATCCATTGATGCAGGGGAGCCTGCGCCAGCAGCATTATCAATGCCTGCCGGGCATCTCTACTCTCTGCCTCCAACTCTCCATACCGTAGGGCAGGCTGGTTCATCGGTGTGGCGCGACTGCGCAGGCGCAGTCCTTCTTCCTGTAGATCAAATAACTCTATATAGGTAGATTGATGAAGCCAATGCATGAAAAGTTCGGAAGCGACCTCAGCTCGTGCCGGGCCGAGCAGCAATTCGGCGGCATTTGGCAGCATGCGCAGTATCGACATAGTGGCATTGGCGCTTTCGTGCTCAAGATAGAGAATGTCCGCCAGGCGTAGTATGCGAAAAGCAAAACGTAAAAACGCGGACGGGCGCGGAACAACCGATTGTAGCCATTCCAGTAGCGAAGCCGAGGGCAGGCCGGTGGGAGCAGGCAGCGCAGTTGATCCATCGCCTGTCTGCGCTGTCACTCCACGCACAAGCTCCCCGGTGATAGGCTTTCTGGCGCGCTCGTGCCTCTGGTCTTCGCGCTCAATGCGATAACCATCCAATGCGCGGGCCACCAGCAGCAGGTCTGCTAACAGGTGATATGGTTCAACGTGGCGTATGATTGGAGGAGCGCTCGGTGCCTCGATATCAAATGAGGTGATCGGCAGCGCAATGTGTAATGCTGCGCGCACCTCTTCTGGCACATACCAGTTCACATCGAGCAGTGACGCGCTCAATCCGCTGCGTGGTTGTAAGGATGTGTTGAAACTTGCCCGTACCAGCAATGCCTTCCCCTGAAGGGCAAGCAGCATATACTGCAACTGTTCCGGTTTGCCGAGCGAGAACCGTTCAAACAGGCCGCGCAGTTCATCATCATTCATGTGCCCACCGGCCAGGATCAAGGTAGCCAGGAACTGGCGCTGCGCTTTCTCCAGTGTTCCCACTACATGTCGTACGGCCTCGGGCTGCTTGAGCGCAGCCACGATAGCCTCGACCAGTTCCGGTTTGCCGAGTCCGTTGGTGGTAATATCATATTCACGCGCAATACCACGCAAATCGCCCAACGCCAACTGCGCCAGGAATTCGGCAGTATCCATTGCCGGACTAGATGGACGCCATGCAGGACTATAGGTCAATGGCCCAACCGATTGAGGAAGCTTATGGCCATCTAGACCAGCTTGATAGTCAGACGCCAACGAGACTGCGTCTCTACGCTGCGCGTCAGGCGGCTGTAAGGAACGATTCATATAGGGGCTGGCAGGAATCGACCCCTGGTTTTTCGGGGCTGGCAGGATCGAGGAGGTGACATCAGGGGAAACGAAGGTGAACGGGTGTGCCAGCCATTGATAAAGCAGCGCGGCTGCATGTGCACATATTGTCATGGAACCGCCAGCCGCCCCTCTACACGTACAATGACTATTCCAGTTCTGAGGATCGCGTATCTCAACCATAACAAGAAAGCGCTTCGACGCAGACGGTGTACCTTCTATTGCTATTGCTGGATTTGTCGCTGTTACGCCTTCTTCATGGGGCGTGTTTGACAGATCAACTACACCTGAGAGCCGCGCTCCCTGACGATTCGTTGAATGAACGGCACCTATACGGCAATACTCTTGACCCTGCGACGCTGCTGTCAGCCCTGCTCTGCTGATAATATCAGCTTCACGCATGTGCTGTAATGCGCCAGGCACAACATCATACATCTCTCATAGCCTATAACTACGCTTGCTCGCTGGAAGATTCATGTTGCATTATGATAGCATGTAGTGAACACGGGGTCAAATGCGAAAATCATATTCAACTCCCTCAACAACGGCGGCATCCACGACCTGAAAGCCGCCCTGACCTACCTCACCGAACAGCCCGGCGTTGACAGCCAGCGCCTGGGAACTATCGGCTTCTGCATGGGCGGCAGCTTCGCCATCGCCTGGGCCTGCACCGACAACCGCCTTAAAGCCATCGCCCCCTTCTACGGCATGAACCCTCGCCCCCTCGAAGCCGTCGCTCGCATGTGCCCCGTTGTCGGCTCCTACCCCGACAAAGACTTCACCACCTCCCACGGCCAGAAACTTGAC